>JACKQG010000033.1_pt1 | contig 170386 bp, 131 predicted proteins | sample 8237621 | NCBI WGS metagenome assembly JACKQG01 (sample SAMN15677084, study PRJNA649215) | marine metagenome | biome: marine; feature: Black Sea; material: saline water; isolation source: suspended particulate matter (SPM) from the Black Sea western gyre | collected 2013-06-09/2013-06-10...
GGCGCGCTGGCGGCGTAGTCAGGGGGGGCATCTGTGGTATTCAGGCGCGGGGACTGCGAGGCAGTGGGGGGAACACATGGCCAAGGGGCGTGCCGGGCGGGCGGACCGACAGCCAGGCACTCAGCGCGTGGCGGGCGTTGCCAGCCCGGGTGTGGGGACGGGAAATCGACCGCGCCCGCCGCGACTTCGACGGATACTACCGCGACTCAGAAGACTCACGCCGAGGTCGGATCCAGATCCGACTGGTTGGAGAAGGCGTTGCTTGAGGACTGGGAACTCGAAGACGAATTGAACGAGGCGCAACAACTGGTCGCCTCGCTTGGAATTGGTGAGCAAGCAGATTCGGTGGTTCGTCTCGACGCGGCGCACGTGCCAGGTGGCACACGAGAATCGATCCTCGTGCCACGAAACTCTCAAGCTCCGAAGCAAAATAAATCGGTTCAATCCTCTTTGTTTTCATGGTGCATGCTGTCACTTGGGCTGATGGCCTTCGTCTTTGGCGCTGTTCTTATCGGATGGTCGTTCGCCGAGGACCGACCCGATCTCTGGCGATTGGGATTGCCGTTCACGCTCGGTGGCCAAGCTGCATTAATCGTCGGGCTGGTGTTCCAACTGGACGGGTTATGGCGAAGCAATCGACAGGCAGCGGAAACACTCGACGAACTCGACTCGCAGCTTGACGAGTTGCGTCACGCGACATCGCTATTGTCAACAACGCACAGCAACTCGGCTCAGTCGTTCTATCTGCATATGGCCGAAGGCGCGAGCCCGAATCTGCTGCTTGCCGATCTCAAGGGGCAACTCGATCTTCTTGCCGGTCGCTTGGCCGACAAACGCTAACGCAGCCGTAAATCAGTGCGCTGCCTGAGTTGATTGCCGGTTGCTCTAATCGAAAGTAGCAATCCCGCTAACATTCCACCGGCTAGAACGGTCCACGCAATCCCCGTTTCGAGTGGCTGTGGGGAGCCCCGAAAGTCTGGAAACAGCTCATTAAATCGCCCTCGACCACTGCCCCAACGTACGTAGGCGCCGAGGATGGCGCCTGCCCCAGGTAGTGCGATAACCGCGACTCCAAGTCTGACAAACCACGCTTCACCCCCAAGAGCCGCCCACATTGCGAGGATCGAAACAAAAGACAGGATTGGCCCGAACACGAATAAGTCGGACAAGGTTGTGTACCGCATTCCTGCCGAAAGTAGTCCCTGCCAACTCACCAAGCGTCCGAATGCAACTAAGATCGCAACACCTGTCGTCCAGTAAAACAGATGACGTATCGAAAACTGCGCATAGCTTCCGACCTCACCCCTCACGGCGACTGAGTCGCACCGTTCGATGCGGAAGCGGAACTGTCGAAACACCAAACAAACAGTTGCAGCACCGAAACATTGAACGGCGAGTACAAGATACCAGGCTTGCCTCGCGTTCATCGCGAACGCAAAGAAGATCGCTAACGCAGTCCCGACAAGACTGACGGAAAGTCGAATAGGCCACCGCATTCCACTTAGAAGAGCGAAGCAGACAAGAGCGGCGACTTGAGCCGAGGCGAAGGCGAAACCGACCGTATTGGCTGTCGACCAATTGTCTGGCGCTGCGATGGCGAACAGTTGGAGATCCACAAGGAGAACGCCCCAGCCGAGGATTCCCCACCACAACACTTCTCGACGGGCCTGCCAACCGACGACGGTGCTAAGCAAGGCAGTCTGTCCGACGAAGATAGCGTACGAACCAAGCACTTGCCAGTCCGTCGCATCTCCGCGTCGCGCGCGAAGCGCATAGGAATCGATGAACACAATGGCCGCAAGCAACGGTAGACCAATGAAGACTAGATTGCTTCGCAACAGTGACGAACGGCGTTCAAGCTGTTCTCTCGACGTCGTCATGCCATACTCGCTTGCCCTAGAATTCTGCGCAGCGCGGTCATTCCGATCTCACCAAATTGCCGCGGTGGGACTTGCCAAAGCTGCGGGTTCATCAACTCGATTGAGACGCATCCGCGATAGTCAATCTCTCGAAGTCGATCAATGATCGGCTCGAACATGATGTCGCCATCGCCTGGCAGAATCCGGTCGGCATCGCGTGCAAACTCGCGTGGCGTGTCGGCGATGTCGGACAGTTGGACGTGGAAGAGATTCTCTGCCGTTAAGTAGGCGAGATCTTCTTGTTTGCTCGGGCCAACGTAGTAATGAAATGTGTCGAGGCACAGACCCAAGTTCGTGCGATCGAGTTCGTTCACGATCGCGGCAGCGGTTTGGAGATTATTCCCCAGCGCCGCATCTGCTCGAAACTCTAGTGCGAGGCGAACTCCATGCTCCGATGCGGCGTCAGCGGCTCGGAGCAGCAACTGGTTCGCGCCATCGACATCCGCCTGCCGAATCGGGCCCATGATGTCGCACGCCACAACTAAAGTTCCGATTCCGATCTCGGCACACAGCTTTAGCCGCTCGGTGAAGAGCTTCCAAGCTTCCTGGGCAGATTCCGGAGTCCCAAAAAGGCCCCCCTGAAAACTTGCGACGGGTGCGGCGACTTCATGTTCGAGCAACAAGTCGCGTACCTCGCTTACCGAGTGCCCGGCCTCGAGATAGTCCTCGAGCTTCGTCAGCCACACGTCGACCGAGCGACATTGCCCGGCGGCAAAGTCCTCGATGTCCTGCGAAAAGGGGGCATGCAGCGTGCAGACTTGGCTCAAAGCGGGGAACATGACGTCGGTCTCTTGAGAGATTCGGTGGCGCATAAAGTTGATCCCAGCAAACCTAACAGCCGTGCGGGACAGATACTACGCGGGGAAGTTGCCGATGCGCCGGGGAAGTCGCACCACGAAACCATAATGTCGAGGGGAACACAGCAAGTCGCTGACACCAAGCGGCTTTTTATCTATTTTGGCACAACTCTCGGGGGCGGCTTAGGATCTGTTTGCATTTTCTGGTTGAAATCGGTAGTCTATCGAGCATTCGCAACTGCGGACACGAACAGTCAGAAGACTCATCGAAGTGGATAGAGAGTTGGCACTCTTCAGCACCATACATCGTTGTAGCCGGAGACAATCCGGACGTCGCGTTTCGTTCGAGATGCTTGAGCGTCGCGATTTGCTGGCAGTCCTCGTGGATGTTGGCTACCATTTGGTCGAGCCAAACACCAGTGGACAAACTGTATCACTCTCTGTCGTCAGCAGCAGTGCGAACGACAAACCAGTCGCTGGCTTCGACCTGCGGGCTCAAATCGTCACCGCGAAAGACGGGCCGAATTTCGAAGGTGTGCGATTCGCCGGTGATCTTTGGAGTACGTTTCCTCATATCGAGAGTGGTGGTCCATTCCCGAGCGATACGACGTTAGCATCGGGCGATGTCGCGTTTACCCAAGGATTCGAAGCGCGAGCCGACGGCACGCTGGTGAAGCTGACGATTGACACCACCGGCATTGCGGCCGGTAGTTACGAGTTTCGTCTGGTTGGAACACAGCTCGGCAGCTCCAATTTTCGCCGAGCGGATGGTTCGGGCGTCTCTGAAGTAATCACGAACGGTACGCTCCATGTTCGAAGCATTTGGCAAAACCCAGACAATCCGAACGATATCAACGGAGACGGACGTATTTCGCCATTGGACGTTCTACTGTTGCTGAATAAGCTAAGTAAAAAGGGCTCGTACGAATTGGACCTGCCCTTGCCTGGCCAAGAGCCGGAGCCATACCTAGACGTGAATGGCGATGGCTACCTTTCGCCGAAAGATCCGCTTGGCATCATTAATTGCTTAAACGGCTTGGGCTGCATTACGAGTCCGCCACCAATCCTCGCGCAGGTGACGCCTGACTTTCCTGATTCGACCGGCGCTGGCAATCCGAATCCCGATAACCCTGATGCGGAAACGACGCCGGAAGAAGAAACGGATCCGGAAGAGCCGATTGAATGCCCTTATTATGAACTCGACGATGAGGGGGCGCCGATTATCGATCCGGATTTCTGCGCGGTTGAAGTCGAACCGACACCAGATCCTTTCGATCCGACGCCTCGAGATCCAGCTAGCGAGTTGAACGGCTCGGTTGCTGTTCCCGGCGTGCCTCACGACAGTTCGCTCGTAGCACAGCCCACGATCAACAGCGGAATTGCAACAGTCCTTCCTGCAAACGCTGTTGATTCCGCTATTGCTGACCTCGCTGAAGAACTTTCGGGCGACGAAGCTGCCACTGAAGACTTGATCGATCTTGGTCTCGGTGGTGTTTTCGCAGTCTCGTAGTCGCGCAAGCAGCCTCGAGTTACTCGATTCGAAACTCACGGGGATCGAACGCTGTCGTTGGAAATTGCGGATCGAGATCACCCAATGCTCCTACGATGATCTTTGTAATCGCGAGGTTTCGGTACCATTTCTGGTCCGACGGGATGACATACCACGGTGCCCATTTTGTTGTGCAACGGTTCAGCCCGTCCTCATACGCTTCCATGTAATCCGACCACTTCTTGCGTTTCTCTAGGTCATCGGCTGAGAATTTCCAGTTCTTCTGGGGATCATCGAGCCGCTCCTGGAATCGCTCCGCTTGTTCTTCCTTGGAGATATGCAAGTAGAACTTCAGGATCGTTGTCCCCGTCTCGGTCAGCATCCGCTCGAACTGGTTGATTTGCTCGAACCTCGCTTGCCAAACACTCTTCGGCGCGAGATTTTCAATTCGAACGACCAAGACGTCCTCGTATTGCGACCGATTGAAGACGCCGATCATTCCCGTCGCTGGAACTGCTTGATGAATTCTCCAGAGAAAATCATGGGCCATGTCGAGTTCGGAAGGCTTCTTGAATGATGTTACGCGAACACCCTGTGGATTGACGCCACGGAATACCTTGCGAATCGTGCCATCCTTCCCGCCAGCATCCATCGCTTGAAGCACGATCAACAATCGGTGCTTCCCAGCCGCATACAGGCGTCGCTGCAGTTCCGCTAACTCGTCACGCAGCTCGAAAAACTCGCGTTCGGCGCTTTCGCGATCATCATGAAACGATTTCGCCCTCGTCGCCATTGCTTTCAAGCGAATCGACTCGCCTGGTATCAGTTGGTGCTCGCTGAACATTCCCTTACCTCATTCTCGGCAGCAAAAGTAAACAATTCAGTCTACCTGCATCCCTCTGCTCGTGCTGACACCCTCGGTACGGAATCGCGATCCGTGAAGAACGGGCAGATTCAAGCAGGTCTTCGCCGCACAATCGCTACAATCGGCGGCGCGTCGCTCGAGTTCATAACCTATTCTTCTTCAGACAGAATTCAATCTCGAACCAGAAGCATCATGTTACACACAAGGCGTTCCATTCGGCTTGGCCTCGCGGGAGAGGAGCTGCGCGCGGCGCTTCGCTGCATTGCGATCCTTCTGCTGATCGTCTTCTTCGGCACGGTCGGATTCTGGTACATCGAATACGACAACGATTGGGATCTTTGGAAGTCGCTATTCTTCACGCTGATCACAATCACAACCGTAGGATATGGCGACCAAGGTTTGTCGCCCGCAGGAGAAAGATTTGCGGCCGTTCTACTCCTGTTTGGGATTGGAACTGCGACGTACAGCATCACTTCACTTGTTCAGATTGCCGTCACCTATCAGAGTACCCGGAAGAAAAAGATGCAGAATCAAATCGATCACCTCACGGATCACTTAATCATCTGTGGATTTGGACGCATTGGAAGGACAGTCGCCGAGCAGTTGAATGTGGCTGGCACTCCGTTTGTCGTCATCGATTGTGATTCCGCAATTGTTGACCGGGCTCTGGAATGCGGATACTGCGCGTTTCAGGGAAACTCGACCGACGACGAAGTACTCCATCATGCTGGCATCGAACGCGCGAAAGGGATCATCTGCGCGACGAGTTCCGACGCCGAGAATGTGTTCGTAACTCTGTGTGCACACGAACTGAACCCGCATGCGTTCATCGCTAGTCGAGCGGGATCCGACGGAGCGGCCAGGAGGATGGAGCGAGCGGGAGCGTCACTTGTTGTTTCACCCTATACGACCGCCGGCCATAACATCGCCGATGCAATACTTCGTCCAAAGTTCGCTCAATTTCTGCACAGCAACCGTAGTGGCGACATTGAACTCGGCGAATTCAAGATCGATGAAGACTCAACGATGGTCGGTGAAACCGTAAGAACGATAGGTGATCGCTTCCCTACGATCGCGTTTGTTGCCGTGCGAAACGAAGACGCGTTGTCCCCCACTCGACCCAGTGGCAACCAAGCGTTTGTCTTAGGCGATGCCGTCACCGTGGCCGGCCCACGCAGCGACCTCGAAGCTCTCTATCTGGAAGCCGAACAACTAGCAGAGTGCGCGACTTGCTAACGGAGCGAGCGAGGGACGCCTACGTTTAATTCGTGCTGCCCCTAGGCTCGACCAATCCGAGACAACACCGTCTCCAGCGTCTGACGCAACACATTGCCACTATTGCGAAGCCCTTGCATCTCTTTCGGCCACAAATCGATCTCGTGTCGATCAACAACACCCGCTCGACCGACGACCGTTGGAACGGATAGGGCAACGTCTCGAATACCGTAACAGCCATCTTGGACCGACGAGACTGGAAGAACGCGTCGCTGATCAAGGGCAATCGAATGGATCACATCTCGAATCGCAATCCCAACTGCGAAACCAGCGCCGCCTTTGCGACTGATGACTTCGGCTCCAGATCCTTTCGTGCGTTTGAATAGTTCGTTCGCGAGGTTCGAAGTCCAACCGGGGTATTTCTCCAACGGCAGACCGGCGACCGTCGCACCCGACCAAATTGGAACCATGCTGTCTCCGTGTTCCCCAAGGATCAACGCTGAGGTTTGCGTCGGCTGTGTTCCGAGCTTCTGAGCGATCAAGCTGCGAAATCGAATCGTATCGAGTTGCGTTCCGAGACCGATGACTTGCGTCTGCGGTAGGCCGAGCCGATCCGCCGCGACATACGTGAGAATGTCAACAGGATTGGAAACCACAAAGACGATCGCGTCTTGCTTGGTTCCGACACCCTTTACACTGTCAAGGATCGACATGAACAGGTCGGTGTTGCGGTTGATTAGATCTAGTCGAGATTCGTCGGGCTTACGACGAAGCCCGGCTGTAATGCAGATGACATCGCTATCGGGAACGTGCTCGTAGCTGCCCGATGAGATGATCTGGTCCGCCGTACTGGGGCTACCGTGCATGATGTCCAAAGCCTGGCCAAGAGCCAACTCTTGGTTGACATCAATCAACGAGATCTCGCGAACCACACCGCCGCATTGCAGCGCAAAACCCGCACTCGATCCAACTAATCCACCACCACCAATAATGCTAACTTTCATACTTCTTCCTCGTGATGCGGCAGGACCGCAAGTTCGCCATCACTCTCCGAGCGATGAACGCTTTAGGTTGAACTTGGAGTAATACGACTTTACCCCATCCGCCACCGCGGATGGGCTCATCACACGGAGCGTGATGCCTACTAACGTTTCGCCAATTCAGCAACTACTCGATCCGTAATCGCTTGAATCAGAGCTTCTTGATTATTGCCGCCACTAGCTGCGGGAGCTGATGTCGCGCCATTTGGTTTCATGGCAGGTGGAGCATCGAAAGCACGTCGCTCAACTCCCGAGTCCTTCCAGCTTTCGCGGAAGATGTCGTTCGCACAGATGTCACAATCTTCGAACTCCTTTGTATTCCGCGGGTCGGACCAACCCCAATTGTCTTTCAGCTCCAGAAGCTCACGTTCCTTCGTCTCGTCAAAGTAGTTCACCTTCCCGAGGCTCTTGGCGAGCATCAACATGCGACAGTACGCATCGAGGATCTCGGTCCACCAGTAGGCTTGTTCGACGTCCGTCCCATAGCTGACCGTGCCGTGATTCGCCAAGATGATAATGTTCGTCTTCTGGACGAATGGGATGATCGTGTCAGCGAATGCTTGCCCGCCAGGCGTTTCGTATTTCGTAATAGGAACATCGCCAAGGAAGACCTCTACTTCCGGCAGCACACACTGGGGAATCGGCTCGCGAGCAATCGCGAATGCCGTTGCATGTGGAGGATGGCAATGAACGACGCTCTTGATGTCAGGGCGATTCTTGTAAATCTCCAGGTGCAACAACGCTTCACTTGATCGCTTCTTGCGACCGGACAACTGCTTGCCGGTCATGTCGACCGTCGAGATGTCGTCGGGCTTGAGAAATCCTTTCGAGTGCATCGTCGGCGTGCAGAGGACTTCGTTGTCGCTAATGCGAACGGTGATGTTTCCGTCGTTTGCCGCCGCAAAACCCTTGTTGTAGATGCGGCGTCCAATTTCGCAGATATCTTGTTTGATCTTATGTGCGTTCACCATAGCTCTTACGTTTCGCTGTTAGGATTTTAGTTTTCGTAACTCTGTTTTGTTGAGATCCATCTTGTCTAAGATCGCCGCGTTATAGGCATCGACCGGTTTATCGTCTGGCCGAAATGGCTGAGCGGCCTCGCCACCTTCGCTCAAGGCAACAAGGTCACCTACGCCCGACCCAAATTCATCCCAAAGAACCAATTCGTCGGCAGCTGGCTTCTCGTCCCCTGTCAGGTTCGCAAGCGACATCGGCACGGCCAATCGCAGACTCGCGCCAGCAAACTCTGGCAGCGAGCGACCGAGTGTGACCGTTCCTAGTATCTTGGCGATTCGCATTCAGTCTCTTTCGATCAACCTGTCTAATTTCGTAGTAGTTCAATCGACTTATCGTTCAATTCGTCTTTGACAGCCGGGGTTACGATCGAGCGACCGCCTACAACGAGTCGTTTTATTCCCAGCAATCTTCCCTCTAGCGTTGCCAACGTGACAACCTTGTCGTTCACGGCTAGTTCCGTCTTGTCAGCGCTCGTCGCGTTGCCAACGACGATTCCTCGTTCGACAAGTCGACGGATTACTTCTTGCACAATGCGTTCAATCGCCGCGGAATCGAGGTTTTTGTCCATTAGTCTTCGATTCCGATCGTCGTCCAACGGACCGGTGTTGCGTCGACGCCAAGGTACTCGCGAGCACCACGACCATCACTCGTTAGCATCACACGTTCACCGACCCCCGCGCCGACGATATCAACCGCCAACAACGGATCACCATCGGGCTTGCCATCGACCAACCTCGGCTGAACAACGAGCAAGCATTGTCGCTCCATCGACGCGTGCTTCACCGTCGACGTTGCCGTTCCGACTACCAAGCCTTTCAACATCTATTGTCTTTCTTAACGTAGCGGTGGCTTCCCTAGCTCTTAGGTTTCCCCAAGATCCAAAGGTCATCGATCATCGAGCAGCGTCGCTCGCGTGTGAACGTCATTGGGGTCGTAACCCCTTCGCCGGTCGGGCCAGCAATCGAGAAGGACAAATAACCTTCTCCGCCGAGGCCGAGGGCTGCCATACTCGGACCGTTCTTCACAAACAAAGTCGTGTCCATTATCTTGCCCATCTTGGTCATATTCTTGACGTTGTGCGAATGAATAATCGCCGTGTGGCGGAAGCCGTGCTCGTAATGCCTGGCCTTCTCGATTGCTTCGTCGACGTTGCGACAACGAACAAATGGAACGAAGGGCATCATTTGCTCGACCGGCACGAACGGGTTCGATTCGTCGGTCTCGCCAAACAGCAGTTCGGTGTTCTGCGGCACGCTCTTGCCAGCGCCACGTGCCAGCACGGCAGCGTCTTGTCCTAGGAAATCTTTGGAGGGAGCGTCGTGGTTGTCGTCGCCGACTTTCACAATAGCGTTCCGTGTTAATTCGTCGACTTCACGAGCGTTTAAGCGGCTGGCGCCCGCTCGATCCATCGCTTGCATCATCTGATCGAATACTTGATCAACGACAAACACTTCCTTTTCGCCGATGCAAAGCAAGTTATTGTCGTAGGCTCCGCCCTGAATGATGCAACGCGCGGCATTGTCCAAGTCAGCCGTTTCGTCGACGACAACCGGCGGATTCCCAGGACCCGCGACAATTGCTCGTTTGCCGCTGTTAAGTGCAGCGCGAGCCACCATCGGACCGCCGGTCACACAGATCAAATTGACTCCGCGGTTGCCAAAAATGCCAGCGGCCGACTCCAAAGTTGGTTCGGCGATCAAGCAAATCAGATTGTCGATGCCAAGGTCGCGATAAATCGCTTCGTTAAATCGCCGTACGCCTTCTGCAGCAACCTTTTTGCCACTGGGATGCGGGTTCACGACGAGCGAATTGCCAGACGCGATCATACTGACTGCGTTGCCTGTGATCGTCGGCAACGAATGAGTTACGGGTGTGATGGCACCGATGACTCCGAATGGAGCGTGCTCGATGACGGCTAAGCCACGATCTCCGCTATAGACTTGGCTGTTCATGAACTCGACGCCCGGAGTCAGCTCTCCTAGCGTCTTGAGCTTCTCGATCTTATGCTCCAGCCGCCCGATCTTCGTCTCGCTCATCTCCATCGTGCCAAGTTCGACACAACTATCGATCGAGATGCGACGAATGTGACTGATGATCCGTTTGCGATCCTCCATGCCTCGCTGGGAAAGTTGCTCAAAGGCATCTCTTGCGGCTGCTACCGCTTCATCGACGTCGGTGAAAATTCCATGACGGCCTGCATAGCCTTTGCTGCTGACCATCGGAGCAGTGCCGACTTCGGCCAGCACTTGAGCGACCACGTCACGTATGACTGATTCGTTGATTTGCATGGGATCAATCGCTCTCTGATTTAAGTGTTCGAGTAACTAGTTCTTCGTTTAACGGCAAGCCGCAGGCGACGGTGACGCAGCCGCCTTCGGCTTGCCGTTAAACGACTTTATCAATCCTCTTTGGAGTAAACCTTGTTGCTATCAACGTGGACCTGATCGACGATCCCTACGACAACGCAATCAATGGGCATACTCTTTGTTTCGGCAGTCAGTCGGGCACTCGACCCCTGAGTGATCAACACATAGTCACCTTCGCCAGCCCCGAGCGTATCAACGGCGACGAAGGTCCGACCCGTCGTCGCGAGCTTCTTGCGTTGTTTCGGCTCCAATCGATACGGTTCGACGACGAGCAGCTTATAGCCAACCATCGTCTCGACCTTTTGAGTCGACACCAGCGAACCGGTTACTTTTGCTACGAACATCTCAATTCCTCAGTTGGACTATCTACGCGCCGCGTCCCAACAATCCCTTTGCCTGTCTTGCGACAATAATCTCTTCGTTTGTGGGTACGACCCAGATCTGCGTTCGACTCTCGTCGGCGCTGATCTTTGATTCGCCTTTTGGCGACTCATTGGCAGTGCTGTCGAGTTCGATGCCAAACTCCTCCAAGTTGGCACATACGGCAGAGCGGATCCCAACTCCGTTCTCGCCGATGCCACCCGTGAAGACGAGCACGTCGATTCCACCAAGTTCAACCATCAGACCACCTAAGTAACGGCGAACTTCTGATGTAAACATGTCCAATGCCAACTTCGCGCGATCATTCCCTTGCGAGGCAGCCTCTTCTAAGTCCCGTACATCGCCGCTCACTTCGCTCAGGCCCAATAATCCGCCTTGGTTGGCTAAATTGTCGAGTACTTCATCGAGTGATTTACCGGTCGCCTTCATAACGACTGGAATCGCAAACGGATCAAAGTCGCCAACGCGATTGTTGTGTGGGATTCCGCTCTGTGGGCTCATGCCCATGCTGGTCTGAACACTCTCGCGACCACGAATTGCACACAGACTGCTCGAACCACCTAGGTGACAAGAGACAACTCGCAACCCTTCGCCGAGCAAGTCGGCAACGCGATTCGCAATGTAGCGATGGCTTGCACCGTGAAAGCCCCATCGCTGAACGTTGTACTTCGTGGCCCACTCTTCAGGACAAGCGTAATACTTCAGCCGATCGGGAACCGTCTGATGAAAACCTGTTTCAAACGCTGCAACCAACGGAATCTCCGGTAACTTCTCGCCGAGCAATCGCATGGCATTGATGTAAGGCGGATTGTGAGCTGGCGCGACTTGGTTCATCTCTTCCATCGCCGCCAACACATCCTCTGTCACTCGTTGCACTCCGCTGACGCGTCCGCCATGAACCGCCTTGAAGCCAATCGCAGCAACTTCGCTTGCATCCTGCAGGCACCCGGTGTCGGTTGCCGTCAGCTGCTCCAAGCATCGTTGCACGGCCACCGCGTGATCAGGTACAGAAGCCATGATCTCTTCGCGGTGTTCACCAATCTCGACGAAGCAAGGACTTTCGTTCGCACCGATCCGCTCGATCCCACCGCGAGCCAACTGACGCTCGTCGGTCATGTCGAACAAGCGATACTTAAAGCTTGTCGAGCCAAGGTTTGCTACGAGTATCTTCACTAGCGAGTTCCTCACATCCGTGATAACGATGGAATTCCATCTCAGGCAGAAGCTTTGAGGTGCGTAGCTGGATTCGCAAGAATTCAGCCGTTTATAGTCCGCGTCTGAACTCTTGCGAGTTCAGCTGCGACTATCGTTAGCCGATGTAAGCTTCCACCAAACCGTCAGCGGGGCGAGGGATGATGTGGCTGCCGACGAGTTCGCCGACTTGTGCCGCAGCGTTCGCTCCAGCTTCAACAGCAGCACGCACGCTTCCGACATCACCCTTGACGACGGTCGTGACAAATCCGCCACCGATCTGTACCTTCTTGACGATCTCTACATTGGCGGCCTTCGCCATCGCGTCCGTCGCTTCGACCAGTGCGACCAAGCCCTTTGTTTCCAGTAATCCAATTGCGCTCATTTTTATTTCCTTATCTAATTGCCGATTCACATATTCGGCTGGGAGTTCTCTGAACAGATGCTGTCGCAGCTACTTCGACGATCGCGTTGATTTAGGCATCGGTAAAACTTTGCCGAGATCTTCGTGGGGTCGTGGAATCACTTGCACGCTGACGATCTCGCCTACGCGTCCGCCGGCGTTTGCGCCGGCATCGGTGGCAGCTTTGACCGCGGCAACATCACCGGTGACAAAAGCCGACACGAGGCCGCTTCCGACCTTATCCCAACCCATGAATTGAACGTTCGCTGCTTTCATCATCGCGTCAGTGGCTTCGACCAAGGTGATAAACCCTTTGGCCTCGATCATGCCTAACGCTTCCATCGCTTTTGCCATGAGATGTTTCTCCGAAGTAAAAAGTGGCAGTTGTCTTGACATAGTTGGTCAGCGACCAAATATTTCTAACTCTCGTGACAGGAACACGGTTCCTGCTTTAACAATTCGACTTTCGTAGCGCCGTCCAGGTAACACGCATTTCCTTCGTCTGTATCGATGTGAACCTCCAGCTTGCTCGTTTCGTCTGCTCGTACCAGCAAGTCTTCCATGACGGTTGTACTCATCGGTGATTCGATTCTCAGCTTCATCATTTCGCCACCGCTCACACCATAACGCTCGGCGTCGCCGAAGTTCATGTGGACGTGTCGCGCGGCACGAATCACGCCTTCCTGTAATTCAACGACCCCCTTCGGTCCGACCAGCACACAGCCCGGCGTGCCTTCAATCTTGCCGCTGTGTCGCACTGGTGCGCTGATGCCGAGTGAAATCGAATCGGTAAACGCAAGTTCGATTTGACTGAAGGGTCGCGTCGGACCGAGAATCCGAACTGTCGGCAGAGTTCGTTTGCGCGGCCCCACAACCATGACGGTCTCTTCCGCGGCATAAAAGCCGTCTTGATAAAGATCCTTCATCGGAGTCAACGTGTGACCGGAACCAAAAAGGATTTCAACATGCTCGTCGGTCAAATGGCAATGTCTGGCGGAGATGCTAACGACAAGTTCCCGTTCAGCCGCATTCGACTCGACTGCTGCCGAACCGCCAACTTGCTGTGTAATGATCTGTCGAACGATACTCTCAATCGCCGTTCGGTCGAGTCCTGGTGCAGAAGTCATTGTGGATAATTCACTCACGTTTGTGTTGTTATGTCTTTTCGCTGGCTTCGGCGATGATCAGTTTGACACCCGCATTGGTCAGCTTTTCTCGCCACTCGTCGGTAATCTCGTTGTCCACGACCAATACGTCGGCGGCACTCAGATCGCCGAGTCGAGCCAAACTTGTTCGTCCAAATTTTGTACTATCCGCGACGAAGACAACCTCATCGGCCGCCTTCATCATCGCTCGCTCGGTTTCGACCAATAGCAAGTTGCTGTTGTAGTAACCGTGGTCATTCAGCCCGGCGATACTGAGTACCGCGCGGCCGACATTCAAATCCGCAAGCATCTCGTTGGCGTAAGGGCCGAGCGAAACGCCGGTTCGACCGTGGACGTAACCGCCAACCATCACTAAGTCTGCATGGCTCGATGCAAACAAATTTGCAACGGGCAGAGAGTTCGTCACCACCTGCAACGGGCGATTTACTAGCAATCGTGCCAGTTCGTAGGTCGTGCTACCTCCGTCGAGTAAAATCGTGTCGCCATCTTCAATCAGCCGACTAGCCGCTTCGGCAATTTGTCGCTTCTTCTCCCAGTGTGTCTTCTGCCGCAGGTCAAAGTGCTGCAACTTCGGAGACGGCCCGGTATAGAAGACGCCACCATGCGTCCGCCGCGCCTTGCCATTCTCTTCCAAGTGGTCCAAATCTCGGCGAATCGTCGACTCGGAAACCGCCAATTCACCAGCTAGATCCGGCAGCGCAGCGAAGCCGCGAAGCCGCACCATCTCTAGTAAACGGGCTCTTCTCTCCTCTGCAATCGCTTGAACTGCCATTACCTATGCTCGCCAAACTACGCTTCCATTCAGCTGACAGGCGGATTATGAACCGATATGTGACAATTTTCAATCACTGGATGTAATAATTCTTTCATTATATCTCTTTATGTTGACATGATATTGCGATTCAACATGCGACACAAGTTCGTAACATATTTATATTAAGCGACTTACGTCGCTACCTGGTAGTGCCTCAAAGTGTGTTGCTGGCGGAAAATGGGTGCCAAAGAACTAGGCGGGGGGCTCAGGATGGGCGAAAGTAATCACCACATCACTGCGAAGAAGACTCAGATCTCCCGCTTATACGGCAGCTTGGCGACGTAGCCGAAGAACCAGAAGTAGTAACGACGAATCGTGAGGCCTGGAATACTGCGACCCTGGTACAACATCCCCCAGATCTTCTCGTCACGTCTGACAACCAGCGGCAGCACCGGCATGGCATGGTGGTGAATGGACGGATAATAACCGTCATGGGTGACGTGTGTAACGTCATCGACACCGCTCTTCTTCGTCGGTCCCCAGCAAGCCGCGTAGCAGCAGACCAGCGTCACGACGATCACCAGCGTCCTGACCGAGAACCTTGGTCGCCAACGCTTCGCCTTGTCGTGCTGGGAGGTCATCGTGGCTGTACCAGGCGCCAGGAAAGAATAGCCCCAATTACGATCAGGATGACCAACAAGCCGCCTAAGCCAATTAGCACGCACCCACCCCAATCGATCGTTGGCCATGACTCCTTGGGCGGTGACTCGCGGAACTTCTCAAAGTCTTTATCTCGCTCGCTGGGCATGGGGGCATTGTAGCACGCGGGCCGCTCGATTCGCTGGAATGGGGAATGCGAAAATGCGGTCGGCGGTTTTCTCGTGAAGAGCAGGTCTTAGGCGCGTTGTGAATTGTTAGTCGAATTGGTTGGCAAATGAACAAGGGGAGGGGAGCCGAAAGGCTCGGAACGACAGGCTTATCAGTGCCGTCCGGTCCTAGCTCGCTCATGACAAGCTCGAATTCGAAGCTCGACTTCGCGTACAAGCGACCTATCATCCAAGGCCCGAATTTGGTCGGCCGATAGAGGCTCGCCAATGCAGATGTGGATCGTCGTCGCTCTTGGCAGCTTCGCCGTTCGAGGCCAAGCATCGAACGCTCCGTCGAAACCAACTGGCACGACCGTGACGTTCGCTCGCCGCGCTAACGCACAAAAGCCCGGCTGCAAAGGCAGTACAGAACCGTCGTGTGTTCGCGTTCCTTCGGGGAAGATCATAACTCCCTCGCCACGTTTAATTCGTCGGATCGCCTCGCGTAGACCGGCTAGGCCAAGCCCGTCGCGATCCAGCGGAATGGCATCGAGAAACTGAATCAACATGCGGAACGGAGCGAACCGGAAGAGTGACTGGCGCGCGAGGCTGTTCAGTCGGCGGTCGAAGGCAAGTCCAACGAGAATGGGATCAAAGTAGCTCTGGTGATTAGCGCAAACAAGAAGTGGTCCAGTTGCCGGAACATTCTCGCGCCCTTTACATCGGAGTCGAAAGACGACCACGCCAGTGAATCGAGCGAAGAGGCGGATCGCAGCATAACCGAAACGCTGTAGGAACGGTCGTTCAGCCATTGGTCTGCTTTGTCTTCTCGCTCACGATCGTGACGAGTCGTTCGACGACCTCGTCCGCAGACATGCCGTCGGTGCTAACCTGGATCGCATCCGAAGCGGGCTCCAAGCGTCCGACCGCGCGAGTCGAATCTCGATGGTCGCGATCGTTCTGTTGTGCAAGTACTTCTTCGACCGAGATCTGCTCACCGCGAGACTGAAGTTCGAGAACACGTCGCTTCGCGCGTTCCTCCGGCGAGGCCGTCAGAAACACTTTGCATTCCGCGTTTGGAAACGCGATCGTGCCTTGATCGCGACCCTCTGTCACCGTGTTCTGTCCCGCAGCAACGGCACGCTGTAATTCGACCATCCGCTCGCGAACTGCGGGATTGTCTGCCAAATAGTGAATATGCGTGTTAACCTCATTCGTTCTAATCGCGGCGCTAACGTCTTCGTCGTTCAAACGAACATGACTGCGGTCCAACTCAATACGACACTCCCTCGCAAGATCTGCGAGCGCGTCTGGATCATCCCAAGGACCGCGATTCCGCAGCGCGGCAAGCGTGACCGCACGATACATCGCGCCGGTATCAAGGAACGCGAAGCCTAAGCGGTCGGCTAGTTTGCGAGCGATGGTGCTTTTTCCGGCTCCGGCCGGGCCATCCAGAGTTACGATCATAAAGTGCTTTCTGTCGAGATCGGAATCATTCTACTCGGCAAACTGAATCCATTGAAGTAAACGTGCCGACGTCTATACTCAGGGGTTTGCCGTTACCGTTTTGTGAGCAGTATGGCACGTTAAACATTGAACGGAGGACTGATCGGTGTACGAGAATGTGGCTTTGGTGGGCGCGACCGGCGCGGTGGGAAGCATTGTTCGGCAATTGCTAGAAGAACGACAGTTCCCGTTCAAGACGATCAAGTTCTTGGCGTCCGCACGCTCTACAGGAACCGAGCTGACCTTCCAAGGCGAAGCACACGCCGTCGAAGAACTTTGCCCTGAGGCGTTCGAAGGCGTCGGACTCGTAATCGCCAGCACGCCGGACGAAGTCTCCGCCGAATTTGCCCCGTGGGCGGTCGAGCGTGGCGCCGTTGTCGTTGATGAAAGTGGCTACTGGCGGATGAAGGAGAACGTGCCGCTGGTTGTTCCCGAAGTCAATCCCGAGGCGATCGAAAGGCACGACGGCATCATCGCGAGTCCAAATTGCTCGACGACACAAATGGTTGTCGCGATGAAGCCGCTTCACGATGCGGCAACGATCAAGCGAGTGATCGTCAGCACGTATCAAGCTACCAGCGGTGCCGGTGTGGCTGGCGAGCGCGAGTTAGAGGAATGCAGCCGCGCGGCGTTGTCCGGCGAAGAGTATGTACCCTCGACTTTTTCTCATCCTATTGCGTTCAATTTGATTCCACAAATCGGCAGCGCGAAACACGCTGGCTACACGTCCGAAGAGATGAAGATGGTTTGGGAAACACAAAAGATTTTCAACGACGACTCTATCCGAGTTTGTCCGACATGCGTACGAGTACCTGTGACGAACTGCCACAGCGAAAGCATCCTGGTCGAAACCGAACGAAAGCTGACCGCCGCAGAAGCTCGAAAGTTGTTTGAAGATTTCCCTGGTATCACCGTCTTGGACGACCTTAACGCTGGCGAGTTTCCGCTCCCGCTTTCGTGCAGCGGCAAGGATGATGTTTTCATTGGACGCATCCGCGAAGATCTGTCGTTCGAAAACGGCTTGGCGTTCTGGTGCGTGAGCGACAACCTTCGAAAGGGTGCCGCGACGAACGCTGTTCAAGTGGCCGAGTTGCTCGCACGTAGCAAGGCAGCCGTCTGACGAGTTGATGCCGAATTAGCCAACAGGGCAGGGGAGTGGCCGCGAGGACGTAGCCACTCCGCCTGCGCAGTTTCCAATGCGATACTTGAAGCTGACACTCGCCTATGACGGAACGCACTTCGCCGGTTGGCAGTGGCAGCCGAAGCAACGGACGGTTCAAGGCCAGCTCGAAGCCGCGATCCGCGAGATCACTGGTGAGGAGACGAGGATCACGTCCAGCGGTCGGACCGATTCCGGCGTCCACGCGATTGGTCAAGTCGCCGCGTGGGCGACAGAAAGCAAACACTCGACGGATGTTTTGCTACGCGGATTGAATGCGAACACACCGCGCGACATGGTGATCCGTGAAATCGAAGAAGCTCCCGAAGGCTTTCACGCGATTATCGATTCCGTTTCCAAGCGATACCGCTATTTGCTCTACGACAATCCAATCCGGGATGTCTTCGCACGCCACTATGTCTGGCAATTGTGGCACCCGCTGAACGCTGAAGCCATGCACGAAGGGGCTCAAGCGTTGCTGGGCGAACACGACTTTAAGACCTACGAAACAACGGGCTCGCCGAGAAAAAGCACCGTTCGTACGATTCACGAGATTTCCGTCGAGCGAAAGATGACCGATCACGGTGAACGGATCGTACTAGAAGTCGAAGCCAATGGATTCCTCTATAACATGGTGCGAAATATTGTCGGTACGCTCGCCGAGGTCGGCATGGGAAAGCGCAACCCTACGTGGCCAGGCGAGTTGATCGCGGAGCGGGATCGCCGGGCTGCAGGCGCGACGGCACCTCCACAGGGCCTGTACTTGCTCAAAGTTAACTACCCCTTTTAATTGCAAATGCGAATCGCACACGTCATCACACGCATGATCATCGGTGGAGCGCAGGAGAATACGCTATTCACCTGCGAGGACTTGGTGCGTGAACATGGTGATGAGGTGTTGCTGATCACGGGACCCGCACTCGGTCCAGAAGGTAATTTGTTGACCCAGGGCAGGGGGGACGATGTGCCTATCACGTATGTGCCTTCGTTGCGACGGGCAATCCATCCGTGGCGAGATCTTCAAAGCTACTACCGCATCAAAAGAGTCCTCCGTGAATTCAAACCAGATGTTGTCCACACGCACAGTGCGAAAGGTGGCATGCTCGGACGGCTGGCGGCTCATGCATTGAAGATCCCCGCCATCGTTCACACCGTTCATGGCGCACCGTTTCATCCTTATCAGGGCAGGGCGCCTCGCGAATTATTTCGGCAATGCGAGAAGTACGCCGCCCATCGTTGCCATCGCTTGATCAGTGTCGCCGATGCAATGACGGATTTAATGGTCAACGCGAGTGTCGCTCCAAGAGAGATGTTTACGACGGTCTATAGCGGAATGGACGTCGAGCCGTTTCTTCGCGCAAACGAAGATCGTGAACGCGTGCGAGCCGAACTAGGTTTCACCTCCGAACACGTCGTGATCGGTAAGATCGCGAGACTGTTTCATCTGAAGGGGCACGAGTACGTTGTCGCTGCGGCGGCGCGAGCCGTGAAGGCATGTCCGAACTTGCGATTCTTGTTCGTTGGTGACGGAGTACTACGCGAATGGCTTGACGAGTTCATCGAGGACGCCGGACTGGAAGAGCATGTCGTCTTTACGGGGCTAGTACCTCCGTCGCAGATTCCGGAGCTGGTGGGAGCCATGGACGTGTTGGTCCATGCAAGCTTGCGAGAAGGATTGGCGCGCGCGCTGCCACAGTCGCTAATCGCCGGCAAACCAGCGATCAGCTACGACATCGACGGAGCGCGCGAGGTGGTCATTTCTGGCGAGACCGGATTTCTTCTCGAGCCAAAGTCGATTGAACCACTGAGCGAAGCAATGGTTCAATTGGCCAGCGACTCTCAGCTTCGAATGCGACTTGGCGAGGAGGGGCAGAAGCGTTTCACGGAGCAGTTTCGGCATCAGCACATGACCGCTGAGATACGCCGGGTCTATGAACACCTGCTCGAGAACGATTAATCATCGAATTGCCTGACAAGACGCCGCTCTTTCGCTGCTTTCATGCTTCATCTAAACTGTTGAAGTTGTTCACCTTGGACAGTGTTTACTGAGTCTTCCCTGTGGCGGTCACACCGTGTCGCAACTTCCAGATTTCCTTGGGCCTTACCGGCTCGCGAAATATATCCGCTCGGGCAGTTCGAGTCAGATTTGGGAAGCGATTCGCGACAAGAAGGATCGCGTTATTCTGAAGATATTGCGAAGCGATTACTGGGGAGACAAAGAAGAAATTGCGTTGCTCAAGCACGAGTTCGAAGTCGGACATTCGCTGACGCATCCGAACGTCATTCGAATTCACGAGTTCAATCTGGAAGGCAAGATTGCCTTTCTTGTACTCGATGTTTTCAGTGTCTTGAACGTCAAGCAGGCGATGCGAGAGAATAACGCGAAAATACAAGTTCAATTTGCGAAGATCGCCGAGCAAATGGCGCTTTCGCTAGGACACATGCACGAAAAAAAGTGGGTGCATTGTGACGTCAAGCCAGATAATTTTCTCTTGAATGATGAAGGCGAGATTAGGCTGATCGACTTTACGATCGCACGAAAATCAGCGACCGGGATGCTGGGCCGTATGTTCGGTAAACAGAAAGTGATTCGAGGCACCCGTAGTTACATGTCGCCCGAGCAAATCCGCGGTCAACCGCTTGACGGTCGCGCGGACATCTATTCGTTGGGCTGCCTATATTTCGAGTTGCTTAGTGGCAAGCCACCCTACACGGGAGACAGCCCCAACGATCTCTTGCAGAGGCATCTCACGGCCGGCATCCCGTCTGTCGTGGTTCAAAATGATAACGTGATGCCTGAACTGGCTGGTCTAATCCGTAAAATGATGGCCAAGAATGCTGACGACCGACCAAACTCGATGACAGAAGTGATGAAGGAACTTCGCGCTTCAAAGCCTTTCAAGCTGGCGCCGAAGTTACCAGCCAAACCATCGAACGAAGAAGCCGAAGAATGACTCGCCTAACAAGAAAGTGATGAGCGACGATGGAAGTGCCAGGGCCTGGATTCGAATTCGAAGAACCGATCTACGAATTGCAGTGCAAGCTGCACGAGTACGAAGAGCAACCGGAAAAGACTCCGGAAGTCGAGGATGCGATTCGCCGAACGCGGCGCGAGATCGCGGACTTGACCGAACAGATCTACGCCAACTTATCGCCTTGGCAAACGGTCCAGGTCGCGAGACACAAGAATCGCCCCCATACGGTTGATTACGTTTCGTTGGCCTTTGACGAATTTGTCGAGTTGCACGGCGATAAGCATTTTGGCGACGACAGCGCGATTCGAACCGGCTTCGCTAAACTCGATCAACACAAAGTCATGGTCGTCGGCCACGAGAAGGGTCGCACCTACAAGGAAAAGAGCGCTTGTTTTTTCGGTTGTGCTCATCCCGAAGGCTATCGAAAGGCAATGGGCAAGATGCGGATGGCCGCCAAGTTCGGCTTACCGATTGTCTGCCTGATCGATACACCCGGTGCATATCCTGGCATTGGTGCGGAGGAACGTGGCCAAGCCCAAGTGATTGCCGAAAACATGTACGAGATGTCCCGTCTCGGAACTCCAATTATTTGCATCGTGATCGGCGAAGGTGGCAGCGGCGGTGCCTTGGGGATCGGTGTCGGAGACCGAGTTGCGATCCTGCAGAACTCCTACTATTCGGTGATCAGCCCGGAAGGCTGTGCCGGCATCATCTGGAAGAGTCACGAGTTCGCCTCGAAAGCCGCCGACGCGCTGCGGTTCACATCATCGCATTTGAAGGAACTCGGGATCGTCGATGACGTGATCTCCGAGCCGCTTGGTGGCGCTCACCGCGACCCACATCGGATGGCATCGTCTGTGAAGATGTATCTCATGAAGACACTCAACGAACTGCGCTCGAGTCCAATCGACGATCTACTTCAGCAGCGATACGACAAGTTCCGTCGCATGGGCGTGTTCCTCGAGGACACAGCCGAATTAGACGTCGCCGAATAGCCAATTGCTCGCTCGAGAGGGGCAGAAATCACCAAATCCCACACTCCAGGCAAACCACCCCACAACGTCCGATAATGTTTCTTATGTTCGGTTGGGGTGTCGTTTTTCCTCGGGTTTTAGCGTTTCCCCAGTTCTGCAGTACTGCTGCCCCACGAATCGACGATACCATCCTCGCGTTGCCATCGTTCAGCGTTGGGTATTGTCGGAAGCCTTCGGCAGCCGCTCCAATGCTTGCCGCCACTCGTCGAATGGGACGAGTCGACTCTCACTTGACGGTTGCGCCGGCGCAGGGTGGAATCGATCACGAAACTGGTCGCTGGCGGATTCCTGAAGACGATCTGTGATCTGATCTCCCGCCGACTCGATATACGAGTTCACCGCTCGCTGAGCGTCCTCGGGAGTATGAATCGCCCCTTCCCCCTGGTGAGCAGTGCCTTGCTCTCCCAGTCGCTCATCGAGGGAATGGATCACTGGTTCGAGCTTGTCGTGGATATCATCGGGTAAATAGGTATGAGCTTTGTCGAGAAAAACGGCAATGTAGTAGGCCGAGTAGGAACGCAGGATCGGCCCGCGAATCTGCTCGACGAGCGACACCAAAAACACCGTGACAATGACACAAATCAACACACCTTTGGCGAAGCCAAACGCAGCGCCGATCTGCCGATCAAACTCCTTCAACTTCAGCCGATCGATGAAGTCGGATACACATCGAAAGACAATCCAAATCACTAACGACGTTCCCACAAACAAGATGCCCCACGCCAACGGCACGTCCCACGGCGCTCCAACGGGAAGTTCCTCCGCGAGTGGCGTATCGAACTTTAAGGCGACAAACGTGCTTGCAACGATCGCACTGAGCGAAGCGATTTGCCACGCTAGACCTTTCCAGGCGCCGAAGAGGGTTGCGACTGCTAGCACGGCCAGCATGATGATGTCGTAGATTTGCATATTCGCGAAAGGGAAAGGGAGGGGGAGTCAAGAAGGGCGTAGCGGTTCGCCTGCACGTAGCGGCTGACTGTATCCGAAGAGTGACGCCTTGGCCAAGGCCAAAAAGGAATGCCCTTCGCACACCGAAAGCATCTCGCTACACTTTGCCGCGATCTCTTTGGACCATTCCTCTCAGCGCAGCCCGTCTCTCCGTTCCCGACCGCTCCAGCTAGCAGCGATGGCAGATTTCAAGACTCATATAACGACGAGCACCGTGATCGGTATCGGCTACGGAGCGGCTGGATACCTGAAACTCGAGGCCCCCATCACTACGTGCGCGCTAGCAGCGGGGCTGTGCAGCGTTTCTGGGATGCTGCCCGACCTCGACAGCGACTCGGGCGTGCCAGTCCGTGAGACGATGTCGCTGGCCGCTGCCGTAATTCCAATGTTGATGATGGATCGCTTTTCACACTTTGGCTGGTCGCACGAGACCATGGTGCTGGCCGGCATGCTCATGTATTTAGCGATTCGGTTCGGAGTCGCTTCCATCTTCAAAAAGTACACAGTCCATCGTGGCATGTGGCACAGCATCCCCGCCGCTGCAACAGTCGGCTTGCTCGCATTCCTGGTCTGCTCGTGTGATGACATGACCCTGCGGTGGTACAAGGCAGCTGCGGTCGTCACTGGATTTCTGTCACATCTGCTGCTCGACGAGTTGTGGTCGATCGACATCCGTCGAGGACGATTGCACTTTAAGAAGTCGTTCGGCACGGCGATGAAGTTCTACAGCGGCAGCGTCTGGGGAAACATTTCGACGTATGGGAAGTTGGCATTGTTACTGGTCGCCGCGTCGTATGACCCAGTCGTCATGCAAGAGTTCGCCGACAAACGAGAAAAAGCCTCGAAGACGGCTCGAAAACTGATCGACGAGACTCACGAGCAAGCCGACCAGTTGTGGCGTTGAGCCGTAGCCATCACTCTCCGAGCGATGAGCCCTTGAGGACCGACGCAGAGTTGGCGAGATTTCCAAAAGAAGGTCCGAAACCGACTTGGAAGGGGCTAATCATTCGGAGAGTGATGGCGACCGTTAATCAGAACTGCTTCTTGCTGTCTAGCAACAGCGTCACGGGGCCGTCATTGATCAACGCAACGTCCATGTGTGCGCGAAAGCGCCCCGTCGCCACTTTGATGCCTCGCATTCCGACGCCGGCGATGAACGTTTCGTAGAGTCGTTCAGCTTGTTCTGGTGGCGCGGCTTGCGTAAAGCTCGGTCGACGGCCTTTGCGGCAATCGCCAAACAACGTGAATTGGCTGACAACCAACATCGAACCGCCAATATCTTCTAACGCTTGATTCATCTTGCCGTCAGCATCTTCAAAGATTCGAAGCCCACTGATTTTGTCGGCCAGTTGCCGCGCGTCTTCATCGGAATCATCCCCCGTAACGCCAAGCAACGCGACCAGCCCTCGGGCGATCTCGCCGATGACCTCGCCTTCGACTGTCACGCTCGCCCGCGTCACTCGTTGTACACACGCTCGCATCGATTCGCCGGCTATCCTTTCGCTGCTGACGCGCGAGCCGTGTCGCGACGCTCGCGTTCTTGTTCGGCAGCTATCATGATCTCCTTGATCAGTTGATAGTTCTTGCCAATTAAACCAACCTGCGCCAACAGACATCCGCCAATCACGACCATTCCGAGCATGGCGAGTCCCCAGTGATATGGAACCCAATCCGCGGCATCAGGATTAAGCGTCACGGGGTCAGACGCGGCACCGAAACCGGCGATGAATAGGATTAGTACGATCGCGGCAAGCGAGTATGGGAACGCTCGCTTTTTAAGTCGTTGACTTCGTTTGGCTAGGTCTTGATCGAGCGAGAACGCGTCGACGACTTCGCGGCACCATCGATTCGTGCCAATGAAGTACGTGACGGAGATGCTGTTCACTAACAAGGTTACCAATGCGGCACTCATGCCGAGCCAAATATGCAACCAAAACGCCGATCGCTGTTCGTTCAGTCCTTTGGCAGCTTCTTCGAGCTTTTCCTCCGCGCGATCTAACGCCGCGCGGTCGGTGTCTGACTCGGCCAATTCATCGTATGCATGATAAGCAGACTGGAAGGTTCGTGAGGCAGCGCCAAAGTCCCCGATGGTTAGACCTACTAGCAGATTCGCGGACAGCAGAGCAACTGCGAACACTGCCAGTGCAAGAAAAATGCGAGACACGGATTGAATCCACCAGACAGTGATTGTTGAAGTGTTCGATTGGTAATTTAGAGGTCCGGTGGCGGAGTGGCTACCCGCCCCTCCGACGTCAGTGATTACACGTTAGAATCTCCACCAGTACTCCAACGCTTCAAGGCATCACCGAAAGGCTGTCATTTCGTGCCCCCCTCCCCTGCCCTGAACATTTCCGCTGACACTTGCATCATGTACTTGGTGCGACATGGTGCCACAGTCAACAACCTCGCAGATCCGCCGATACTGCAAGGAAGTGGTGTCGATTTGGAGCTCTCAGATGCTGGCAAGCAACAAGCCCAATGCGCCGCGGAATTGCTCGCAAAACGGCCGCTCGCGGCAGTCTACAGCAGCCCGCTAATTCGAGCTCGCCAAACTGCCGAGATCATCGCAAAGCCGCACAACTTGCCCGTCGGACAAGTCGTAGCGATCAAGGAGATCGACGTGGGGCAATGGGAGGGGCGAAGCTGGAAAGAGATCTCGCAGACCGAACCAGAACCCTATCGCAACTTCATCGCTGACTCGGCGAACCATGGTTATCTGGGCGGTGAGAATATGACCCAAGTCCTAAATAGATGTGGTCCGGCACTGACGATGTTGACGAGCCAACATCTCGGCACTGAGATCGCAGTCATCGCTCACAATGTGGTAAACCGCGTCTACGTGGCCAGTCTGCTTGGCGTTCCTATTTCACGGGCGCGGGAAATCATCCAAGACAATTGCGGGGTGAACGTAATTAGATTTCGCCGCGACGAAATAAAGTTGCTGTCCTTAAACTCATCATTTCACGTTCGCTAGTCAGAGTTGGGACCGCAAATTCGGTTCGCAACCGCGCAAACATAACCATTTGGCAAGGCAGCAGTTTGTGCCGATCTCTAAGAGCGACTTGAGTATCGGTTGACGATGGGGATACCGGCAAACTAGAATTTGCGGAGCAGCACACCTTTGGGTGGCTTACGCAAATAAGCTACACCTCTTTCACGTCCAGGATCTTTGGTTGGATGGCCTTTCTCACCGCGAATAACGGCCCGCAAGCCGGTCGGCGATATGAACTTGATCGCCCCGAATCGGTCCTTGGTCGGCATCCGGAATGCGACGTGGTGATCGATGTCGGCGCGGTCAGCCGTTACCACTGCAAAGTAATCACCGATGGCGACACGTGTTCCGTTGAAGACTTGAACAGCCGGAATGGAACATTTCTGAACGAGGAAGTAATTGAGGGCCGCACGCAGCTAGAGCATGGCAATCTTGTTCGTGTTTGCGACGTCGTCTTCACCTTTCATGATCGCGATCAGCCCCCCGCCTCTTCTTCGGACGATTCAAGTTTTCGGGCGGTCATGGTCGACGACGATTCCTCGGACTCGGGTGGATCGACGATCATGTCGAAACTGGACGTGCGTTCGAGCATCAATGGTCCGATGCTTGCCGCCAGTGCCGAAGCCAAGCTGAGCGCTTTGATCGAGATCACGCGAAGCCTGAGTAATACACTTTCGCTTGACAAGGTCCTACCGGAAGTACTGGACAGCCTGTTCCGAATTTTTGTACAGGCAGATCGCGGCTTTGTCGGGATGCTTGACGACAACGGTGTACTCGTTCCACGCTGGACGAAACTTCGACGAGACGACAGTGACGATACGATTCGCGTCAGTCGAACCATCGCAACAGCGGTGATGGAGACAAAGGAAGCGATCCTGTCCGCGGATGCCGCCAGTGACGCACGGTTCGAGATGAGCCAGAGCATCGCGGACTTCCGAATTCGTTCAATGATGTGCGCGCCGCTGGTCGATAGCGACCAAAACGCGTTTGGCATCTTGCAGATCGATACCCTCGACCAGCGACAGCGTTTTCGTGAAGACGATCTTGAGTTGCTGATAAGTACGGCGGCCCAAGCCGCGATCGCAATCAACAACGCGCGACTGCACGAAGAGTCGCTGAAGCAGCGAGGCGTCGAACGCGATCTTGAATTAGCGCGCGAAGTCCAACAAGGGTTCTTGCCGCAAGAAGCACCCGACGTGCCAGACTACACATTCTATAGTTACTATCGCGCGGCGAATCATATCGGCGGTGATTACTACGATTATGTTCCGCTGCCCAACGGAAAGCTCGCAGTAATCATGGCGGATGTCGTCGGGCATGGCGTCGCGGCCGCAATGCTAATGGCGAAGCTCTCGGCTGAAGCTCGCTACTGCCTTGCAAGCGAAGCGGAGCCAGCGGTCGCCGTGACGAAACTGAATTCCCGCTTGTGCCAATTGAACTTGAACCGGTTCGTCACCTTTATTTTGGTCATCATCGATTCCGAGACACATGAAGCAACCATCGTCAACGCCGGACACATGGCCCCGATATTCCGGCGCGCGGACGGTAGCATCGAAGAGCCTGGAGACGACGAAGCTGGCATTCCGCTCGGAATTATGGATGGTGTTGAATACAAGCAAGCTTCTGTAACGCTCGAATCAGGTGAGTCGCTGACGCTGTACACCGATGGCCTGGACGAAGCGGTAAACGCATCGGGCGAGCAATACACGATCGAACGGATGCGTGAGGGCGTGAAAGCTGCCGATGGCACACCGAAGGGAACGGGCGAGGCGATAGTCACCGACGTCCGCGCTCATATCACGGGCTGCCTGCAAGATGACGACATGTGCCTTGTCGTGTTACGCCGCGACTAGGCGATTGTCGAAGCGGATGCCGCCGGTCATTCGAACGTGGGCCGACAGAGCGCGGGACCTTCAGCTATTCGGCCATGCGAATCTTGGTCCAAGTTTAGCCAAGACTTCGCGAGCAAATCATATTCCCGAGCACAAGACTCCGATTCCGCGTCCGAATACTATCCAACCACGGATGCTCTCCCGTAGCCGTCTGCACACTCAAAACGGATAGACCGCGATGACCACCGCCACGGAAGACCACGCACGCATGACATTTGATGCGACATCCATCCAGCGCCCAGACACGTCGCTGGCTCGCTACTATGGGCTCGTTTCGCTATTGAGCGGACCGTTCTTTCCGATTGCATTTCTTCCTTTTTACTTCAAGTACATAACACTGCGTTACAAATTCGACGAAAGTGGTGTCTCGATGAGTTGGGGGATCTTGTTTAGACGCGAAATCCAACTGACGTACCGACGAATTCAAGACATTCACCTAACGCGAAACATTGTGCAGCGTTGGATGGGACTCGCCACGGTCGCGATTCAAACGGCTTCTGGTAGCGCCGGCCCGGAGATGAGCATCGAAGGCGTCCTGCAGGCGAACGAGTTGCGTGACTACTTATATCGACAGATGCGTGGCGCGAGAGGCGAGACGGAAGCAACGTCGGATGATTCCACGCAAAGCGAAAGCTCCGATGAACCTCTCGCTCTGCTACGAGAGATTCGTGATCTGCTTAAAGACAATTCGTCGTCGGAAGGGAGGCCGTCATGAGTCAACAAGTAGAGCAAGTTTCAAAGTGGATCTATGGCGGATTGTGGGGAGTAATGACTGGTTGGTTTCGAGTGCCGGCTCAGCCCCCCGCCCTGCCCTCTTCGGCGAGCGAGTCGATTGAATCGTTCAAACCAGCGATCGGCTTTCTAAAGTACATGAAGTTTCAATTCTGGGTTTGGCTGTTCCTGATTGATTTGACGATCTTGATCGTCGAGCTTATCATCTTCGCCAACGAACCCGGCGTCGGCCTCGCGTTGCTGGTGCCAGCAGTATTCGTAGCAATCGCCCCTGACATCGTCGTCTATTTGGCAATGCATCTTCGATACGATACGACATGGTACGTTCTGTCGGATCGCAGCTTGCGAATTCGACGCGGCATTTGGATTATCCACGAGACAACAATAACGTTCGAGAACATTCAAAATGTGACCGTGCGGCAAGGACCGCTGCAACGTTGGTTCGGAATCGCAGACGTGTCGATTGAAACCGCCGGAGGCGGAGGTCAACAGCAACAGGGCCAGGGAAATCCGTGGCAATCCTCACACTGCGGTTTGATCGAAGGTGTCGCCGATGCTAACCGCATACGAGATCTCATCATGTCTCGTCTCGGAGAATCCCAATCAGCGGGCCTGGGCGACGAGGATGAAGCCAGTCGAAGCAAGAGTTGGTCGACGGAGCAGGTGGCAACACTTCGAGAGATTCGCGATTTAATTGCCGCAACTTGACCGAGTGAACGGGATAGGTCAGATCCCGATCATCTTCCATCGGTGATGAAAAGATGCGATCGACGGCACGATGCACGTACACCATAAGACCGCCAGCCAGGCGAGCGAAATCAAGCGGCGATATCGGTTCCATGAACTTCTACCTTGTCGAGCGAACAGTTCGTCTCTGCAAACATAGGTCACGAATGTTTTAATGCTGTAAACGGGTGGGCCTTGCAAAATCTCAAACACGGTCCATAATACGACCTGAGGATAAATCGATGGCAAACCTACATTTCTACTTCTTCTGGTTTTTGTTTAGCCCTACGGTTCGACGGGCCGGAGGAGGTTTGTAGCCTCGATCCTTATCCAAGGAAATCCAAAGCCCTGAGGACCAAGTGTTCCTCAGGGCTTTTTTCGTTGGTGCGAGTCGTTGTCACCAAGGAATCGTTGTGACTAAGCCTGAGTGAACTGCCGTTCTCTTAGTGCAAGCTCACCTCAATTCAACAGGAGCCGACGATGATATCAGCGGTATCAAATGCATCTACAAATCAACTTAGCGAACGAATCCGAGCGACCGGCAACCGCTCGCCAGCCCGTCTCACCAACACTACATTACCCCACAACAAGGAGACCTTCTCGATGATCGTTGTCATGCAAAGAGGTGCCACGCAAGACCAAGTCGACCATATGGTCGAACGAGTCGAAGCGTTGGGACTCAAGTCGCATATTATCGTTGGCACTGAGCGAACCGTCATCGCCGCGATCGGTGAGAAACGTGAGCAAATGAAGGAGTCACTAGAAAGCGGCTCGGGCGTCGCGGAAGTTCTGCCGATTCTTGCTCCCTATAAAGTCGCCAGCCGCGAACTCAAGGCTGAACCAACCGAAGTCGTGGCCGGCAGCCTGCGGGTCGGTGGCGGTTCGCTTGGGATCATTGCTGGACCGTGCTCGGTCGAAAGCGAAGAACAGTTGATCTCGACGGCAAGGGCTGTCAAAGCCGCTGGTGCGACAGCCTTGCGTGGTGGTGCTTTCAAACCGCGGACGAGCCCGTACAGCTTCCAGGGTATGAAAGAAGAAGGCTTGAAGCTGCTCGCGCTGGCTCGCGAGGAAACCGGCTTGGCAGTTGTCACCGAAGTGATGGCGTGCGAAGACGTCGAACTAGTTGGCAAGTACGCCGACGTGTTGCAGGTCGGTGCTCGCAACATGCAGAACTACCGATTACTTGAAGCCGTCGGCAAATCACCACGCGCGATTCTGCTGAAACGAGGTGCCAGCGCCACCATGGACGAATTGCTGCTCGCCGCAGAGTACATCCTAAACGAAGGCAATCCGAATGTGATGTTGTGCGAACGAGGTATTCGCACGTTCGAGAGTCACACGCGTTTCACCTTGCCCGTAGCGACCGTGCCCTACCTGCAACGTAAGACTCACTTACCCGTAGTCATCGATCCTAGCCATGGGACGGGCCACACCTACCTCGTTCCAGCGGTGGCAGCCGCAGGAATCGCTGCCGGTGCCGACGGCATCATCGTAGAAGTTCATCCCGACCCAGAACAAGCGATGAGCGACGGTTATCAATCCATGAACTTTGCCCAGTTCGAAGAGATGATGATCAAATGTCGTCGCATCGCCGAAGCAGTCGATAAGGTGATCCAGTAACTACTGCGCTGCTGACCTAGTCCCACGTGGCGAGCCGCCGATCGGTGTTCCTTCGGGCATGGGGCGGCTTGCCGTGAGATATCCACGGCTGAACAATTCCTGCTTTAGCTGGCGGAACTCGTTGAAGCTATTCGGGTAAGTCCAAATTGTGATCGTGGTTTTGTCGGGATTGTTCGACGCCAATACCGAATGCAGCTTGCTCCCTTCGAGAAATCCGTCGGCGACCGGTTCGCCGAGCGTATCGTCGACCGGCAGCAGAACGAAGTTGTCGAGTTCGACCCGTTGCTGAATCGCGGTACCAACGCGCGTCGTGACCGTTTGTTGAGTTCGTTTCAATTGATACCGCATTAGGAAGCCGCCGATTGGCCCGATCGTTTCGGTGATCTGCGATTCGTTCTTCAAACGCCACATCTTTTGACGGGCTTCGTCTTGCAGCTTTCCGACCAACTTATCCCAGGGCACGTAGGTGATCTTTCCGTCCGAGAGCTGAAAATGAATCTCTTTGCCAAATACGGTCTTCGCCATCGGCGTCGGCAAATGCTCGATGATCGATGTCTTGGGGATCGAACCCTCCGCAACTTGTACACTTGATTCAAGGCCGCTCAACTCCGCACGCGCGGCCATAAGCTCGCGCTGAGCGTCAAATTCTCGTTGCTTCTCGCTGTCCAGTTCGCCTCGCTTCGCGGCCAACACCTCCTCCGCGGTTGCAAGAAGAAGTTGATACTTATCACGTTCTTTCCGGCGATACTCGACCTCAAAGTCCTCTTGATTGATCTTGGACGTCAATTGTTGGATGTCTTGTTCCACGGCGCGCGCTATGTTTCTCGCCGACACGACCTCTACCTCTGCTTGAGCGGTCGCTTCTTCCTTGGCTGCGATTGGTGCTGCTTCGAGCATCGCGTCCTTGGCACGTACGCCGATGACCATCACCAAGATGATTAGAATGCCGACGAGATTGGCGACGATGTCCAGAAATGAATCCTGGCCTGGTGCCTCAACGGATTGCGATTTTCGACGTCTCACTGAGCTTGCCTCTGTACTTGAATTCCGCTTCCAGACAGTAACGATCGCAATTCAACGAAGCGAGATTCGGCGCCTGGATAGACATAGACTTCGAGAACGGGTTGCCAGTAGCCGCCTGATGGAGCCGCATCCCATCGCTCAACTTGCTCCCAGAGCAACGTCACGAATTCGTCGACCGAACGAGAGAGCGGATCGGTCGCCATAACTTCGACAGCTGGTCGGCTATCGGAAGGACGCGGAAGAATCGCGAGACGATCAAACTTGCATACGACTCTGACCGGAATCTGATAACCTGTCGCGCCGGCGGACGCTTTCGGGACGCCCCAGTTCGCCCCTCGCTTGCCTCGCGAAGAGGACACACCGCCAGGGCGGCCATCGGCACCACCGCGAGCCATCGGCCCACCGGGACCGGAAGTGGCGGAATCGGCCGCCCCGCCCTGCCCTGTTTGTTGTTGGTTCGTTTGGCCCGCGTCCTCGTTTGCCGACGAAGCTGCTTCTGATCCGCCATTTGCCTCGGTGTTCGCGTCGCTACCCGCGTCTTCTACGCGAAACGACGATTCACCGAATCCATTGCCCGCTTGATTGCTACCGCCTTCACCGGATTGGCCAAAGCCGCTGGCCGCTGCTCCGCTCGAACCCGAACCACCAATCGGCTGAAATCCGCCGCGCGTCGGCGTAGCAACATAACCACCCGCCACGCTAGATTGCTCGTATTGATTGGGCATCGCCGCGATCAGAATCGCTTGGCGCTCGCGAGCTTGCTGGACAGTCCGTTCGAGCAATTCTTGCAATGCCGGATCGCGGTTGGGGTATTCCAACTGCATCTCCGCATCAATCAACTCATATCCGAACTCGTCATCCCATGCCTTCAAGGCTTCGCGAGCATAGTTGTACGCGCGCGTGCCGTTGGGACGGACGATCAGCAACGGATACGGTTCTCCGTGAGTTGCTGTGCCGCCTTGCTTCGCCCAATGCTCACGAGTCGCCCGTAACGCGGCATCAAGCGGATTGCCAGGGCCTAGCGGACCTTCGAGATCGCCGCGACGAAGCACAACACCTTCCGGTTGAATGGCGATTCCCTGCTCAGTGCATTCGATATAAATCGGCCGGCGTTTCGTTCCGTTCACGCCTTCATAAGGCACGATCGCGAACGATTGAGTACGAGTCGCGGCCTCCTTGCGAGCCTCATCAAGTCGTCGACTTGCCGCGTCGATGGCGGATCGCAACTTCTGCAATTCCTCGCCCGCCTGTTCGCTACTCGCTGTCTTCTCGCTGCCGAGTTTCTGGAGTTCGTCGGCCTGGGCTTTGAGCTGCCTCCATTTCTCTTCCAACCGCCGGATATGATCCTCAAGGTGGCTCAGCTCAAGCCGCCGCTGCGACAGCTTCTTCGCCAACTCGGCCCGTTGTTCATCGAAGACCTCACGTTGCCATTCGTAGTCGTCGACCTGTAGCTGCTGCTCCTCAAGCGCTTCGTCGAGCGCTGATTCGTTTCGAGCGCGATCTTCCGCAACACTCGTGGCGTAAACGCGAGCCTGCTGGACAACCAAGACCAACAATACGATCAGGGCTCCCATCGTACAGACCAAAACGGCCAAGAATGGGAACAGAGACGGCGTAACGGCTTGCTTACGAAATCGTCGCCGAGTCATGCCGCGCGACCTTGGGCTGGAGTCTTCTTATCGAGTTCGACACGAGAGGCAGAGTCTGGCGTGTGGCCAAGTCGAGCATTCAACAAGTGGATCGCTGCCGAAAGGCTCATCACGGTGTCTTCAAAGTTCTTTGAACCAGCCAACGAGTGGAGATTCTCGTTCAACGCCTTCTCAAGCGTGATCACTTCGCCAGTCGCTTTGACGACTTCGTTCATGATCCTCCCTTGACGCACCATCTCCTCTTGTTGTCCTTGCAACTGACGAGCGCTCTGCGACAAGGCGGTCTGCCATTGTTCCCAGCGATTCGTGACTTGTTCATCAGCTTGCTCGCCAAGTTGTGCCAACCGGTCCGCGTGGCTTGCCAGCGAACTCTCTAACGATTCGGTTAGTGCTGTTCGCATCTGATCGCCGGACGATTCCAGCATGTCGCTCCATTGGACGTTGGAAGCTTCGATCGTACGTTGCCACAAGTCGGTCTGTTTCTGTGCCAACAATTCAGTCGTCTTGGCAACAGCGACTGTCATCCGGTCGACTGCAACAAGATGCGGATCAGATCCGAAGCCACTCTCGTCGAAGCGATCCAACAACTCTTTGGCCGCAAGATTATCCACGGTCGCCAGTAAACCTGTCTCGATTCGTTCGACGAGGAACTGGACAAACATCAAGACGATCGACAAAGTCAAGGCAACGGCTGTCGTATCGAATGCGACATACAACCCGCTCAACAGACCGTCCATCGCAGTCTGGACCGAATTCGCGAGTTCCTCAGGATTGAGATCCCCCAAGGCTTTCGTGATGCCGACGACGGTTCCCAGAAAACCCAGCATCGGCGTCGCCCAAATGATGATCCGAACGAACGAGTAGCTCTCTTGTTGGCGAACACCATCCGAGTCGCTCAGATATTTAAGCTCTTCGTCGAGTCCGATAGCCGCATTCTTGCGCCGCACATACTCCAGGGCTTCTCGCAGTCGGTGGCCGAAGTACGACTCCTGCTGCGCTCGCGGAAGTGCCGCTAGGCTGTTCAGCATCTTGTCCGCTGCATCAGTCGGATCTTGATAGCGAGCAGACGAATCGAATGAGAATTTGCGAAGGCCTTGCTGCTGACCAACGACATCTCCAAGTTTCAGTAGCAACGCGGCGGCCCCGACCATAAACATGGTGACTTCCGCGAACGCAATCGGATGCGACGCGAAGTAGCGGTGCATCGGCGGAGTATCGAGTGGCCCTTCGAAGATGAGGACATAGAACATGCTGGAAGCGGCCAGCCCAATCAGGAGCGGCCAAGCTAAACTGCCAATCATTTTCGAGATTGTATTTCGATCGCTGAGCCCAGACACGGCGGTATTCCTTACGTGGCGTTCGAGGTGCTAGCTGGCGTTACCTGTTCGGCGCAAGCAGAACCGGACCTACTCAGCCTTACGATCGACACAATCGTCACAGTTTAATGAGCGTATGTCGGAAGAATCCGCACGATCGACAGCCCTCGCTCAACCGAGAAAGTTTGCCAAAGTTGGCAATGAAGTCGCGCCGATAGAAGCCTTCGTCGAGCAAGAGCGTGCGTATCGCACGAGTACACGTGAACATCCGAGAGACCTTGCTTACGGAGCGAGTTACTAGCTCCGTCCAATGCGTATCCCAGGGGGGACCGAGAGCCCGGATGAGTCCACTGGCCATCCGGGCTCTATTTGCTTCTTGGCACCGAGCGACAGCTTTTCCATAGCTCGAGGCATGACGACATCATCCGCCCTGGCTGATCAAGTTTCGGGGTGGGCGCATAAAACGAGGAACGCTTGGCGCGGCTCACCAAGCGTTCCTCTTGTCCAGCCACTCGAACTGTATGATTAAAAGAGCTTCTCCGTGTACAATCCTTGCCGACGTATAACTCTGAGTGAAGAACGAGTGACCCTGCCTCTATGGAACATACAAGCAGGCTCGCCTCGTCTCGTTCTGGGCTATCTAATTAAGCAACAGCCGTGCCAAACCCGTGGAACTTTGTAGAGGGCGGGCATGCACGCTGTAATTCCAAGAAACTCTTGCTCTTTCTTCGCAGTCCATTCGCCATTCGGCTTGCGAGCCGAATGGCCGCAATCTCCAGCACACGTTCTCTCAGGAGTCGCAAAACGGAACTAACGTGGCGACGACGTCGTCTGCGGCACCGGCAGGAAGTAGCAGAGAACGCTGCTCGCCAAGGCCGCGAGTGAGAAGAATCCGAAGATCATTGGTAGCGAGTCGTACCGCAGGCAAATCCAAAGCGAGCTGGCGACGATCGCTCCACCGATCCCCCAGCTGACTCCCATCGTGATGGCGCTCGCTACTCGCTGGCCGTGTGGGAGAAGTTGCTGGCCATAGCTGATGTAAACCGGCATCGTCACACCCAGCAAGAGGCCGCAGGTGCCAACCAACCCGACCTGCGTCCAGCCACTCGCCATCACGATCGTCGCGAGAAACGGCGTGGCGCACAAAGGAAATATCCAGAGTACATTTCGCTCCCAGCTTCGCTTAACGAACGCCGCACAAGCCATCGCACCAAAGCCAATTCCCGCCATGAACGCGGACTGAACTGCTCCGATGACCGCATTCGAAGCGTCTGTCGATTTCAAGAGATAAGCCAACGAAAGTGGAACTCCGAGAGCGGGAAGAATTCGCAACGCACCGACCGCAAGAAGCAGACCGATCAGCGGTAGTTTTGCTCTCGCGTTGAAGGCTTCGGTAGTCGCCACAGAAGTCGGCGATACAGTGGCAGGAACTCGGCGCAGCCCCAAAAACAAGACAAACAGGATCGGCAAACCCCACGCCATTCCCCACACCAGCCCTCGCGGTCCGAGTTGGTCAGTCACAATCCCGCTATAATACGGGCCGACCGCCTGCCCCAAGTAACCACACAGTGCAAAGACCGCCATTGCACGGCTGCGTTGTTCTGGCAGCAACGCTCCAGCAGTCGCAGCTGCTTCGGGATGGAACGCAGCAATCCCCAGCCCGCCAATCGCGAATAACGCGGCAAGCGCCACCGACGATGAAGCAAATCCAACTGCACTGATGCAAAGGATTCCGACTAGCGGGCCAATCCAAATCAACCATCGACTGTGATAGCGATCCGCCCATAAACCAAACAACAACTGGCTGAACGAAGTGGCGATCGACCAAGTCAGGTAAACCCAAAGCAGACCGCCTTGATCAAGCTGTAAGTGCGACTCTAGCGTCGGCCATATCGGACTCGTTGTGCCCGCCACGATGTCGACCAGAAAGTGACATGCCGCCAATAGCGCGAGCATCGCGACGGGATGCGCGAAACGGCTGGCTCGCATCACCACTGGTTCAAGGTCGTCAATGGCCGGCGCACTCACTCTTTGATCTCGAAAATCGCTTCCACTTCCACGGCAGCACCAGTGGGAAGCGCTGCAAATCCGAGTGCGCTGCGCGCATGGTAACCATCGCCATCCTTGCCAAACAGTTCGTGCAGCAGATCCGAAGCACCGTTGATGACAAGATGCTGATCCGTAAAGTCACCTGCCGAGTAGACACACCCTAGTAACTTGATAACTCGCAAGCCATCCAGTGTGCCATGCGTGTTATGAACACTCTTGAGGATCTTCGTCGCGCAATCTTTCGCAGCTTCGTATCCCTGTTCGACCGTCAAGTCTTTTCCCAGGACTCCCTTGAGGTCGCTCGTATGGCCCGAGGTAATCAACTGATTGCCGCTGCGAATACAGAGGTTCAGGTAACCTGGGTCTTGAGACTCAAACGCGATTCCTAACTCACTTGCTCTTTGCTCAGCTCCCACAGCTCTATCCTTTCGATTCGTAGTGAACACAATCTAACTGTCGCTGAATTCGCATGAATTCAGCCGGTAACAACTTCCGCTTGGATCGGCTGGAGTTGAACGGCAGGAAAGCATTAATCACTTAATCCACCAAACAATCGCGTGAAGTCGCGTGAAGCGTCAATCACTCGCAAGACTTCGATGCCGACCGGATGCTTCATGAATACAATCACCCACCGCTTATGTAACACATAAAACCAGTCGGGTGGTAGATCGGGGTGCTTTCTCCAAATCGCCGATTTGTCCGCAGCATTTTCCGCTCGGTTGTGAATTCCGCGAGCGATCCGCTCGGCAGTCAGCGGTCGCCTATCTTTAACAGCGATGTAATAGACAATGTCTTCCAATTCAGCTTCAGCAAGTGGCGTCCAAACTGCGTGTGACATCGCATTCTAGCTTCCCGACTTAGCCAGTCGATCTTTTACGCGCTGCATCAGCGCATCGACATCAAGCGGAAGTGATTCACCTCGTTTGCTCTGCTCAATTGCAAGCTGCGTTTCTTCGATGAAACGATTCAGTTCTTCTTGATACAGTCGAAATTCCTGTACGCTCTGTTCCGGCGAGAGCGAATCGCCGATCTGTTGGATACGCCGCCCAAGGAAGTCGTAAAAAGCCAATATCTCATCTTGCGGAATGCCTGTTGCCATGCGCCATTGTCTCCTCGCTCCAGCGTACCATAGACCGTGAAGCATCGTCAAAACATGTCGACGAGTTAGATAAGCAAAAGTTTATCCCGATTGAATTATACTCGGAGCATTCGTTCAGCTGGCAAAGACAGCGCCATCACACGGGTTATGCAACAAACGGATTCAAACGCAGTGTTTGACCGCAGTGGTCACATTGAATTCGGAGCCTTGGGTTGGTCCAAGCTTCATCATGTAGGTGGAGGCAGGAGGATTTCTCCGACGACATGTTTGTTGAAATCTCGTCAATGGCTGTTTCTGTCGATTCTGAAACGGGCAAGAGCTTGCCACAGTGTCCACAAACCGCAGTAAGGTAGAGATCAGGTCGCCCGGTTAACCGTTTGTTGTCAATTGCATTGCGAAGTTCAATGGCGTCGCGATGGTAACGAAATATTCGTGTCGGAGTTGCGATGGGCTCCAATTGGCTAAGCTCATTCGAGTTTCGGAGCGTCATTCGCCACTCGTTGGTAGCGTCCGTATCATTTCCGTTAATGGTCCCGTCTGGTGCCATCCAAGCACTGCACCAAGGACTTGGATTATTCCGACACGGCTGCGAAAGTAGCTTCTTACCTGTGGCAAGATGGTAGATTTCGACCATTTGCTCCCGGAAGCACACCATGACTTTAGCATCAGGAGAAATGATTGGGTCCGACAATCCTCGCAGGGCAAACTTGGCGGCGAGCTTTGAGCTTAAAGTGTTGACAACTGACACGCCTTCTGTCCCACCGATGACGATTGATTTGCCGTCTGGAGTCACCTGAATTTCGCGCGGCGTGCCAATTGTATCAACATCGAATTCCGCTTGTCGGAGCTTGGCACCCGTTAGCAAGTCAACTATCACCAGCATTTCGTCTTCCATCGATGCGACACATTTCCAGTCCGGCAAGACCACAGAATGCTTCCAGTTGCTGTGTGGTCTCGCAGCATTCTTAGTGCCTCGGGCAATGTCCCAAATAAACCAACACGATGGAAAGGATACGAATGCTCGCTCACCACAAGGACTAACTTGAACGAGGCCGACGCGCTCGCCTTCAGGCCCGTCAATTCTATGAAGTACGCTGCAGTCGTTTTCATCGACGTGATTGTCATCGATGACAAGTCGAAGATCAGATGTGTAAGCTCCTCTGTCACCTCTGTCGATAGTGACAATCGCATGTTCCGGATTTAATGGGGGCTCCTCGACGAGGCGCGTGTTGAGCGGACGGTGCGAAGTTCCGAGGTCACGTTCTTTATCATCATCTGTGTCATCCAATCCGGATAGGAACTGGTCCATTTCTTGTTGCATTTCAAAAATAGATTGTATGGGGTCCTCTGTCCATTCCCAAAGTCCGCGATCTCGCTGTCGAGGTCGCCTCTCGAATTCCTCCATCTCTTCATATACCAAAAGGTCCGCTCCGCGGATCGCATCCTCGCCGCGACTCCAGACAACTCGGCCGTCAGCAATCAACTTCACATCGCCGAAACACGAGGACAAATCGGTGGGCATTCCATCGCTATACACATCGAAGAGGTACTTGCCATCGACATAAATGTTAGATTCGTCCACAGCAATTCGTCCATCCGCCGAGCGCCCTTTCACGTTGAAGACTACGAATTGCCCAAGCCCGATGTCTATCGGCTGAGCTTCGGAGTCTTCGCACGGCTCGTCTGCTTTCAATATGTGCCGTGTCTTCCGACCATCTGGAGGCAAACAATCGGGCGTGGCACCAGTGATGAGATCCCAAACAGCGATATGCCCCTGTCTGTCAGAGCCCAGAATGCAAAACGGCTCTGGCCAGATTCGCACTCGGGCAATGGCATGGAGCCTCGAGTTTGATAGCTCGCACTGAGATTCTCCGGCTGTCCCTTCAACATCGAAAACACGGATCTTTCCGTCACTGCCCGCGACCGCGATGACAGAGCCTTCTGGCGAGCAGCTAATATCGACAATGTCTCGCTCCGTCTCAGCGGACCAGATCTGCCGAAACTCTCTGCAATCATACGCCAGAATCGAACCACTCGTGCATACGGAAACAAGTCGGCTGCCGTCGACCGACAAACACACATGTGAGACTTCTTCTCGATGAGCAAGCTCCCAGCATAATTGTTTCCCAGAAACGAGATCCCAGAGTCGTAGTTTACCGTTCGCTTCCCCAGTAGCAGCACGGCGTCCGTCCGCACTAATTGCGAACGCTGTTGCTTTCACTGGTATTGTTGGAAGCGGGATCGCGCCGGCGTTTACTTCAACATGCGGCCGTTCTTCGAGCCAAGGTGTTTTACCATCGCAGAGTACTTTCTCTGCTTGCTCGCGAAGATTCCTTCCTACCGAGCTATTTGCGACGCATTGATAGAGTGCTTGCGGATGATGGGTCAGCGTCACTGCAGAATGTGTCAAGAATGTTCGCCAAGACTCCAGCTCGCTGATGGACTCAGACCAAGAACCGGCGTCCCACAACTCGTCCCACTTTCCGCGAAAGAGATTGCACAGGTCCGAAGTATCCGGTGGGTCGGGGAATCGAAACGATCTCTCTAGCTCCACCGACTCTGAACCGTCATGCTGCCACGCACGCCTGAGTTCGGCACTCCACCGAGATCCACTTTCTTTGACATCAGCAGCCCAATTATCAAGCGTCTTCTGCCGCCGATTCTCGTTTTCATTTGCTTGAAGCCAATCTGGATCACTTCGCCGAGCAAGATCAAAGTCGGCCACGAGTTCGTAGACATTGCCCCGATTGCACTTCTTTTCAATGAACTCAAAGTCAGTCAACAAACGTCTCAAGTCATGCCATCGCTTTGCTCGACAAAAATGTTCGGGGCCATGCTGCAATGCGTAGTCCTGGACGTCGTCAATCAGCTCGCGCCAGCGCAAACACATTTCGGCCATGCGATTCTTAGCTTGATCGGCAAAGACCTTCACTTTCGTTTGCAAGTAGTCGGCGAACGATTGGTGATAGAAACCAAAGGACGTCGATCCATTTACTTCTTGTCGCGGTCGGAGATACTCAGCCATCGCATCGATAGCCGTCTCCCATTTCGTCAGTCCGGCATCCAAGGCTTCGACGCACAGACTTTCAGTAGCCCGCCCTCGAATGACAAGCAAGAGGCCAGCGACCTCACCAATCGTGTCGAGTTTCTGCTGAGGGAGTCGCCTCCAGAACTCTTCGTAAAGCTGGTGAAGATTGTCGGACTCAGTGCCAGTTTCGGTGGCGAGTCGCTTTAGAAAGTCCGGGACTTCCTGCGGGGACAGTTTCTCGCTCACCCATCGGCAGAGTTCACGCAGTACGAGGAAGTTGCCGCCTCCGACACGACAGATTTCACGCTGGACGGTTGCGTCGCTGGACTTCCCGGCTAATCGAGATGTTACGAACTCCTCTGCATCCTTTCCGTTAGCAATGTCAAAATCCGTCGAGTTCAGATTCACTCGTTCGACGTCTTCACGGCGTACGAGGACTTCACTGCGAGCAGGGATGTGGCGCGTGGTGGCGACCAAGATGATCCCCTTGGGTAGCGGCGAAGGCAGAGCCTGATACGACGTCAAGTCTTTGCCGATGTCCGCTTCGTCCAAGCCATCAATGAAGATCAATTGCTTGCCTTCACCGAGTTTTGGAGACACGTGATCGGCGAGCAAGCGTTCTAGCTTTGTTCGGAGTCGCCGTGCATCATCGGTTGGCTCCAGAACTGCTGCCTGATCGATACTGTGAATCTCGACTAACTGATCATACAGCGTGCGTATGCAAGTGGCGGGGTCGGTCATGCCTTCGCTTTGGTGATAGACGAAGCACGCAGGGCGAGGCGTAGTCTCTGCGAACTTGTGCCGGACACATCGTGCAATGATTGCTGATTTACCAGTCCCCGGCTCGGCTTCGATGATCAGCGTTCCCAACTCATGTTCGTTTACAAACTCATGGATACGCTCGATGATCTCACTGCGGCCGACGAAATTCGAGGGTCTATCCAGCAACCCTTCGACTTGAGTAAATGGATCATTGTTGACCGTGTGGAACTTGTCTTGATCTGGTGCATTGGAGTTTACGCTTGCGTCAGGCGACACGCTCACTCCAAGTTCAAGGCTACGGGATTGTAACAGTTCTCTTTCAAGCTCCTCGATCACGCCGTGAACTTCCGTCGGTGCTTCGATAAAGTTGAGAAACCGGTGAAGGAAGGAAGTGTACGTGATCAACTCAGGGATATTGGGATCGCCTTCGATGTGGCTCGCATAGTCGCGCACGTGTCGCATGTACTTGAGGCATGTCTTGAGCTCTGCCGGCTTGTTCTGGATTCGATTCGAGAACTGTTCGTCGACGACCGCGACAAGGGCTTCGAGATCAAGACCGTTCCATTTCTTGACCGTTGCAGATTTGCCATGCCGTTTTCGCTTATCGATGACTCGATTCGGTAGCTTGATGGTTGAAGGATCTCCGAGTTCGCGATCTAAGAAGCTCGCAACGCAATCTCTCACGCTTTGGTCAAGGATGATGTTAGCGAGCTTCTGCCGTAGTTGTTTGTGCCAATTCACACACGCACCCATTGCCCGAAGAAATGAATCGCAACCGAGACGGTCTCGATTGCAAACTACGTCAGCATCAAGAGGTCGACAGCCACCAAATGTAGAGACGTTAAAGTGAACACGCAACTTTAACCCAACGATATCCGCCACGATTGTCGCTACCGACAGCGCGTCGATGCCGACCGTAGATGTTTTAAATCGGGCTACAGGCGACAACTGGATCGAGTGAACTTGAATCGCCAATCGAGCGGAGGTGGGTTATACTCCAAGCGACAAGCCGTGAGCCATTTGGACTGCTGCGACAAGTCGCCGCAGTCCAAAATAGGACAAGGTATAAACTTGGATCACCCGCTCCCTCCCACGCCGATGTTCGCTCGTCCAACTCTCGCCGTTCTCACCGCCCTGTTCTCGATCGCCACGTGCGGCGTTTCTGCAGAACCCGTTGACTTTGCACGAGATGTTGCGCCGCTGATTCGAGAACACTGTATTCGTTGCCACAACGAGACAGAGAGAAGCGGTGAGATGTCGCTCGCGACAGCCAAAGATATGCTGGATTGGGGAGCATTGTGCCAGGTAAACCCGATTCCAGCATGCTGCTCGAAGCGATCATCGCCCCCGAGGGCGAGCGCCCGGCGATGCCCAAGGACGGGACTCCGCTCTCCATCGACCAAATCGCGACGATCCGAGCCTGGATTGCTGAGGGAGCTAATTGGCCTGAACAGATCATCGTTCAGAACAAATCGAAAGCTGACGCGTCATGGTGGTCGCTGCAACCGCCGGCTACAGCAAAACTAAAAGCGATTGACGGCGAAACAACTCAGCATCCGATCGATCACTTCGTTCGAGCGAAGTTAGGTGCAGCAGGGCTTGTCCCCTCGCCTCGTGCAGATCGTCGAACACTGATTCGGCGCCTGTACTTCGACCTCATTGGTTTGCCTCCGGCTCCCGGAGAAGTCGCCAAGTTCATTGCAGATGACGATCCCGCTGCCTACGACAAGCTAGTTGATCGCTTATTAGACTCGCCACATTTCGGTGAACGCTGGGCTCGCCATTGGTTGGACATCGCACACTATGGCGATACGCACGGCTTTGAGCGCGACAAGTTGAGAGACAACGCGTGGCGTTATCGCGATTACGTGATTCGTTCATTCAACAACGACAAGCCGTATGATCAATTCATTCGTGAACAAATCGCCGGTGACGTGATCGCTCCGGACGACGCGGAATCGGTCGTTGCGACGGGCTTCCTCGCTGCTGGGCCTTGGGACTTTGTGGGACAAGTCGAAACGAAGAGTCCTGTGTTACGTCGCGCCGCCCGAGCACTCGACCTCGACGACATGCTAACACAAGTCATGACAGCCACGATGGCGATGACGGTTAACTGTTCACGCTGTCACGATCACAAACTCGATCCGATCACTCAGCAAGAATACTACCAGCTAACCGCTGTATTCGCGGGACTCAAGCGGGGCGACCGTGACATTAGTGCGACCGCTCGCGAGAAATATGAGTCCGAAAGCCAGAGCCTTGGAGTCAAAATCCGTCGCGCCGCCAGCGAGATCGGTCGGTTGGAAGGCCGTGCTGTTGATCTTGCAGACGTAGTAGGCGGAGGGAACGGATTTGGAGCAGGGCGAAAGGGAATCGGCATAGATGCCCGAACCGGCAAGATTCAAGAGCGATCATTTGGTGATCTTGGAAACGTCCAACCTGGTAACTTTGCCACTTGCGAGTTCGACTTCGTCGATGGGGTTTTCGTACCAGCCGGAGAGCGAACCAAAATCAGTTCAACGGATTTGTTTGCAACCGGCTTGCCAACCAACGGTGGCGATGCATGGGACATGATCCGCAACGGACCAGTTGCCAGCCAATTTTCGACGATGCTTGGCGAAACGGACTTCAACAAAGACGGGCATTCCATGATCGGTCTGCATGCGAATGCAGGAATCACGTTCGATGTTAAGGCCATCCGCGCTGCGGTCTGGCCAGCTAACAGCGCCCCCGTGATGCTGCGATTCTCGACCGTCGTGGGATACGGTGGTCGAACTGTTGAACCAAGCGCCGAGTTTCGAATTCTTCTGGATGGAAAGCTTTTGGAACATGAACGTCTTGGACGCAACGATGCCGTCTCTGTCGAGTTCGAAATTCCACCCGAGTCGCGCTTCCTGACGCTGATCTCTACGGACGGAGGCAATGGATACGGACATGATCAAATCAGCTTCGGCGATCCACGATTGCAAACGCTTGCTCCGAGCAAAATCACCACCGAAGTACAGCAACAGCTGCTCAACGTTCGTGCGACCAGGACGGCACTTCAGAACGACTTGGAAGCACTCGGCCAACCTCCTGTCTTCTTTGGTGTCGTCGCAGAGACGCCGCCAACCGTGAGTGTCTTGCTGCGTGGCGATCCCGAGACACCGGGAAACGCCGTTCTCCCGGGCGCGCTCGGTTGGAAGGAAGCATCGAACGTCTTCGGCGAGGAGTCGATGGGCGAAAGTGAACGACGACTCGCGTTGGCCGAATGGATCGTCACTCCGCAGAACCCGCTGACAGCAAGAGTCGCCGTGAATCGACTTTGGCACTGGCACTTTGGGCAAGGAATTGTGTCGACCCCAAGCGACTTCGGCTATGGCGGCGCGAAGCCTACGCACCCGGAACTGCTCGATTGGTTGGCCAACAAGTTGATCGAAGAGAACTGGTCGTTGAAGGCAATTCATCGTTTTATTGTGACCTCAGAAACGTACCGCCAGACGAGTCACGTCGCTTCGGACTCGCTCCCGCCGGGACAAGAGAACCCTGTGGCGATTGACAGCGACAATCGGCTGCTCTGGCGAATGAATCCTCGCCGTTTGGAAGCCGAAGCAGTTCGCGATTCCGTCTTAGCTGTAACCGGAAAGCTCAATGCCAAGATGTTCGGCCCCGGATATCGCGACTTCGATTACCAAGAGGCTTACGCACCGGTCTATACCTACAAAACAGCCGACTCGCCCGAATTGTGGCGACGAAGCGTGTATCGGTTCATCGTCCGGACGACGCCGCCTCAGTTCATGACAACACTTGATTGTCCTGACCCAGCCAATCTCACTCCAATACGAAACATCACGACAACGGCACTCCAGTCGTTGGCGTTGTTCAATAACGATTTTATGCTACGGCAGTCACGCTATTGGGCCGATCGAATTGCCACTGAGACGAGCAACTTAGATGCCCAGATCGATCTCGCGTTTCGGGAAGCATTTGGGCGTTCAGCGTCAGAAAGCGAGGTCGCTGGGGCACGCCGACTCGTTGAGCAACAAGGCCTAATGCACCTTTGCCGAGCGTTATTCAATGCCAACGAATTCATCTACGTGGATTAACGGGAAGCAACCTCGTGAAACGACGAACCCTCAACCGACGCGAGTTGTTGCGATGTTCCGCTGGCGGCATCGGCTGGGTCGCGGCACAGGCGATGTTGCGCCAAGATGCTTGCGCAGCGCACCAACCGTCGGCGATGGATCATGTCGCGAAAGCCAAAGCGGTCATTCAGATCTTTTGCCCTGGCGGTATGAGTCAAGTCGACACGTTCGACCACAAACCGGAGCTTGCAAAACGAGCTGGTAAGCCGTTCGATCCCGACGGCGAGCTACAATTCTTCGCGTCGAAACCAGGAAACTGTCAGCCGAGCCATTGGCCATTCCGCCAACACGGCGAATCGGGACTTTGGCTGTCAGACCTGTTCCCAAAGTTGGCACAACGAGTCGACGATCTTGCGTTCATCTACTCGATGCATAGCAAGACCGCTTTGCATGGTCCGGCCTGCTTCATGATGAATACCGTCTTTACCCTGCCCGGTTTTCCGAGCATGGGATCGTGGGTGACTTACGGACTGGGCAGTGAGAACGAGGAATTGCCCGCCTTCGTCGTCCCGCCAGACCCGCGTGGTTTGCCTCCCGGCGGGATCATCAATTGGGGAGCTGGATTCTTGCCTGCCGTGCATCAAGCCACCACGCTGGACTCTCGTGCCGATCGACAGCCGATCAGCGACCTGTTTCCGCCCGAGGACTTTGCTGGGGTAACAGGCAACTCGGATCGCGCTGGTCTCGAATTCCTCCGCCAACTTAATCAGCAGCACCTTGCCGAACGGCGCGGGAACACTGATCTGGAAGCTCGCATGGCAGCGTATGAACTCGCAGCCCGTTTACAACTGAGCGCTCCAGAAGTCACGAACATCGACGACGAGACGGAGGCAACGTCGCAGCTCTACGGATTGAAGGACGACGACACCGGGCCCTTTGGACGACAGTGTCTGTTGGCTCGGCGACTGGTTGAACGCGGCGTCCGCTTTGCGCAACTCTATTGTGGTGCCGAGAATACCACGGCGAAAGAGATTCGTCCGAACTGGGATTCGCACGAGGATGTCGTTCGAGATCACGGCTATTGGGGACGCGTTCTCGACACAGGTGCTTCTGCCCTGCTCGAAGATCTCCAGCAGCGAGGACTCCTCGAAGAGACGCTGGTCATCTGCACAACCGAGTTCGGTCGACAGCCCGCGGCACAGGGGCAACGAGCGTCTGGGCGAGATCATAACGCAGGTGCATTCACAGCTTGGCTCGCGGGTGGTGGCATCAAAGGCGGCGTAGGCTATGGCGCGACCGACGAGCTCGGTTTCAAAGCGGTCGAGAATCCGTCGTATAGCTATGACTTGCACGCAACCGCGTTACACCTGCTGGGCATCGACCATTCCAAGCTGACGTTCTACCATAACGGAATCGAACGCCGGCTGACCGATGTTCACGGGCATGTGATCCGTGAAATCATCACCTAGGAAAAGTAGGCCGAATTCATCGACCAACCATGCGAATCACGCCGTTCATCTACCAAGACCCAATCGATCTCATCTGGATTCACACGGCACGTTCACTTGGTGTTGAGATCGAGCGCAGTGCCGACGTGTTTGCATCGTGGAACGGAGATGGGGTCTTACAGATTGGAACACCCGAGACGCTCGACGCAGATGATTCGCTCGCGCAAATGATTCTCCACGAACTGTGCCATCTTCTTGTTGAAGGGCCGGACGCGTTGAGCCTTCCCGATTGGGGGCTCGAGAGCAACAACCCGGCGCATCGCGTTCGTGAACACGCTTGCCTGCGTGTGCAGGCAGCACTCGCCGATACGGTCGGACTGCGTAGGTTCTTTGCGGCAACGACAATCTTTCGTGAGTACTACGACCAGTTACCGAAGAACTCGCTGAAAACTGACGGCGATCCAGCGGTCGAGCTGGCACTAACGGCGTGGCAGCGATCGCGAACTGCTCACTGGGAGAAACCGCTCGCGCGAGCGCTACGAATGACCGCAGATATCGCAAACATACTGCAACCTTTCGTGACCTCGGATTCACTTTGGTCGAAGAAGACATGCGATTCGTGAAGACGGTCCTTCGAAACTGAACGACTCTTTGGGTGATTGCTGACGCGGTAATCCATTTCTCGCAAGCCACATACGATGGCCTTATTCTTCAACGATTTTGTCGTCGTCCGGTTTGAAGTCGCGGATTTGCAACAACAGCTCGCGTCTGGAGTCACTGATTGGGAATCGATCCTGAGACTGGTCGGCTTTCCAAAAGATGCCTTCGATTTCCTCCTGGTGCGATGCTGCGATCTCTGGACCGTTGTGGATCTCCTTGAGTATACCGACGTAAGTCGCAAGGTCCTCTTCGTTCATCTCGGCTAGATCGAGCAAACGATCAATGCCGTAACTACTTGCACTCGATTGGAGCAAGATCTTCTGAATGACAATCGAGCGCACCCAACTCGCCGACTCATTACGGCCAACAACTTCAAGCAGATCGAAAACGTCAGGCTCGGCTTCACCGAACCCGATCCGAGGCGGTGGATCCCAGTGCGACGGAAAGTCATCGATCTGACGTTCCGACATATATGCCACCGCGCCAGCAAGATCGCCCGCGCGAAATAGGCTTTCAACATGATTTCGATTTATTTGCTCGTCCTGCGTAGCTGGAAGCACGAAGGCCCAGATGGCGATCGCGGCAGCTCCCAGTATCCATAGCCAGCGGTCAACTTGGAGTGAGACAGGAATATATGGTTTCGTTTGCCAGCTGTCAGTCAGTGATCGTCGGCTAGCGACGACGACGGCTGCGAACAACCACAACGGAATCGTGAGAGTACCGAACATGCCGACAAAGAACGTAGTTTCAAGCAGTACCGATTCAGCCTCGGTATGTCGTATACCGCCCATGATGCCAATGATCGGTCGTGGTATGAAATTCAGTGCGGCGAGTGCGGCGGCGTCTGCAAACAACATGACGACGAAGAAAGCAGCGAACGCTCTGCAACGGTAGACCACACTCACGACTCGCGTGATCAATGCGACTCGCCACGCGGAAACGAGACCAAGCAACCAGACATTCGCTCGCACCGAGTCGGCCGCTGAAAGGAATCTTTCGACGGGAATTGCGTACACCCATGCGAGTGGTGCCGTCATCCAGAATAAGATCAGAAATGTCGCGTAGCCTCGCCAGAACGGATTCTTCGCCCTTCGCACATCCGCGACACACCACACCAACCCGTACAGCACGAACGACGACACCAACGACGCTCCGAGCGGAATCAACAAGTGCCAAGGTTCGTGTAGAAGGTCCTCGCCATCGTACTCTCGTGCGAAGCCGGCTGACAAAACGAACAACAGTCCAAGCCATAGCGCTCGATTCGAATCGGCGATGTCCAAGATGGCTTGTTTGCTGCCGAGCAAGTATTTAACCAGAGTCGTGATGGTCATCGAAGGCTTCCTTTCGTTGGTGCCAAACGCTGCAATGCATCTAACGCCTCAAGCCGCTCTGCGGTCATCTCTGGTTGTGGGTCGAGCATGCCCTTGTCAAGGAACTCCTCCACAGGGATGGCATAAATCCAAGCCAAAGGAGCGGTCATCCAATACAGGCCCAAGAACGCGACGTAGCTCGATGCGAAATGACTCTTCGGCGCGGAATGACACCAAGCGAGTAAGTAGACGAACGCGAACAAGCCCAACGAACTAACAACCGATGCAGCGAACGGTAGCAGTAACACCCAGACATCTCGAAACAAGTCTTTCCGCGCGTCGTTGCGAGCGATCCCAGCCGAAACGACAAAACACGCTCCGATCACCAATGACCAACCATCCGAAGCGATCTGCAAAATGGCGTCGCGATCGCCGAACAGGAATAGAAGGATCGTGCTGATGTTCATGTACGAAATCGAGGGTTTTTTCGCCAAATACTCTTTCGCAACTCGCCCCGCTTCTTATTCGCAGCCGAGTCGAAGACGGCGCGGATGACTCGACGGAAACCGCGTTCGAGTTGCTTGACTGAAATCTGATCGGGGCGGTAAGTCACGTCGAACAGCGTATAGTGCGACCAATCGCGGTCAGCCAATAAACGCCCGTCGATTGACAGTTTTCGCCGCAGCGCTGTTCCAGGGAACGGAGTTTGCAACGTGATCTGAACCTCGCCGAGACGGCTGTTGAGGATGAACTTGATCAGACGATCGAGGGACTCGTCTGTTTCCCCATCTGCTCCTACGATAAAGCATCCGTTGGCGACGATTCCGGCGTCCTGAATCGCGTCGACCGCAGTCATGATGCGTTGGAACTCACTTTGCTTCGGCCCCATGCCGGGATAACGAAAGACAAGCGACTCGATGCCGAGCAACACTTGGACACAACCGCTGGCGGCAAGTTGCTTGAGAAGTTCTGGTCGTTCGCCGATTCTCCAATCCGCTTCGGTAAAGAAGCGAGCATTCGCAGATTCAATTGTGGAAAGCAGCAGTTCAGTATCGCGACCACCGGCGAAGGTGTTGTCGTCAGCCAGCTCAAGCCAAGGGCTCGGATCGATCTGATTGATCGCAGCAAGTTCATCGCGAATATTCGCGACGGGCTTCTCTCGGAAACTTCCCAACAGCCGACTCGCACCGCAAAAGTCACAAGCCAGCGGGCAACCTCGCTCCGTTTGCAGCGTGAACCGTGGCCGCGATCGTTCACCCAATAACTCGAATCGCGGCACGGGAGAATCGGCCAGATCATAAACGGACGCGGCGCGATACGTCGGTCTAACTGAGCCGCTCGTCGCATCGTCCAGGATCTGCTGCCAAACTGGTTCGCCATCGCCGACCACAACCGAATCACAATGCAACCCTGCTTCATCCGGCTCACATGTTGCGTGCAGTCCTCCTAAAACGACCGAAATGCCACGGGCTCGTAGCTTGTCGCTTAAAGAGTACGCTTCCGTCACCGACGCAGTGAGTGCGGAGATGGCAACTAAGTCCGGAGATTCTCCGAGTACTCGCTCGACGAGTTGTTCATCAGCAGTTGCGGTATCGTGGTAGCTACATGACCAGGTTGCCGGAGTCATTCCCGCCAGCGTCAGTAGACCCAATGCTGGCAACTCGGCAAGTGCGTTCGCGCGGCGAGCCAAGCCGGGCAACGACATTCCTAAATCCAATAGTTCCGCCTCGCGGACGCGAAGTCCAGTCAGCGGAACGAAGGCCACATGCGGCATGATTTGCTGCTCTCGTAGTTGGGAACGCTACTCATACCAGCGCGCGAACGCCAGGCTGGATGCTATGAATTCTACGCAGCAGCATCGAAATAAGTATCGAGGAACTTGCAGAGAATCTGCGACGCCGTCGGAGTTTCCTGGCAACGCTCACGAGCAAAGTCTTGTAGCGACATCCCTGCGATCTTTTGGACGTACTGTGGGTAGGCTTCGACGCGTTGCAAAAACGACGTGCGGTCCAATTCTGGGTGAAACTGAGTGCAGTAAATCGGTTTGCCTGCGAAGCAGAACGCCTGATTCTCGACCGTATCACTTGAAGCCAACAAGATCGCATCGGCAGGCAAGCTATCAACGATGTCCTGATGCCCCATGGGCGCGAAGAACGCGTCACCCAAGCCGCTGAAGACAGAATCGTGTTTGCCGGCCTCCGTCAGCCACACTCTGACGGATCCCAGTTCGGCTCGTTCAATATCAGTAACCACTTCGCCACCCATCGCCTTGGCCATCGCCTGAAACCCCCAGCAGGAAGCGAACGTCGGCTTGCTAATATCGTACAACTCCTGCATTGTCTCCAGGGCCGCCGGCAGCCAAGGCCCTCCCTTGGCCACTGAGTAATCTCCACTTCCTCCCAAAACGATAACATCAAAATGATCGAGATGAGCAATTGACGGGACGCCGCCGAGAAGATCGAAAACATCGATCTGATCTTCGTTACAGTCGAACCCCTTGGCAAAGCAACGTACTTCCTGCGCTCGCATCGAATCGTCAGAATCGCGCACTTGAAGCAGTAGAAAACGAAGGCTACGAGAGAGAGACTTCATGAACTAAACCCGAGCGAACCTTGTTCGCGTGGAGTACGAACTGCCTGGAGCGTTACCAGCAAACTTCGACTTTCTCGCCGGTCGATACTCCCAGCATGATTTTGGCGCTATCGGTGACAATCTCTAGCTCCAAAAAACCACTCGCCCCAATGATCGCAATTAACGTGAACGGCGGTTGTTCGTGACCAATATCAAAGATGCCGATCGTCTCGTGTTCATCGCAGCGAACGGTTACGTGATCATCACGAGGAACGTCGGCGAGCCGAGCCGTAGCGATGTCGGTGACGAGGTTCCCCGCTTCGCTAATCGAGACCACCACTCCTTCGATTCGCCCGGCCACTAGCTTACCTCCGCGAAGACCCATCCCTCGTTGTCGATTTCGACGACCGTTCAGATAAGGTGCTAATTCTAGGGGCTTGTGCCGAGCCAGCCAAGGCAGATTGCGAGTTCAACGGAGGACGCGTACAGCAAGGGTCTAACGCTGATAGACGGGCAGATACGCCTTGTCGAGTTGGAGCATGATCAAGTTACACGCGGCCACGTAGATCGGGCCGATGTTGCCCGTCCAGCCGCCATTCGTCGCCTGCTCGCTGATGATTCGGCTATAGAGCTTGTCGCGAAACGGCTCCCAAACCGCCGCCCCTTGGCGGTATACAACTTGCGAATAGTAGAGATAAGTGTAGTGCCAATGACCAAACGAGCGCGCTCCGCTCTTCGCGATCTCGTGCAACGCTCCTTTGGCGTATTTCAGCATTTCCGGAACATGCTTGCTGTCGTAGTCGCCGGCGTTGTAAAGCGTAGCGAGCGCCGCGGCAGTAATCGCGGGCCGTGAACTACCTCGGTTTCGCGAACTGTACGAAATCCCTCCGTCCGCATTCTTACAGCTGTAAATATACTGCTTGGCGTTTTCGATCGTCTCAGACGGAACGGGAATGCCGGCGTTGCGGCAACCTCGCAATCCTTGAACTTGCGTGATGGTCGTCGATCCCTCGTCGAAGTTGTTCCCATCCTTTGCACTCACATAGCCCCATCCACCAGACGGTGTTTGAGCTTTGCCGCTAAAATCGATCGCCCGATTCAGGATGTCGATCAATTCCTCGCGACGTTCGGCGTCTTCTTCCTCGCCAAGAATCTGTGACAAGAAGAGCATCGAGAATCCGTGTCCATAGGTATATCGATTGTCGGTGCTTGGGTCGCCGATCAAACCGTTCTGACGACTCTTCGTCGTGAGGTAATCGACGGCTCGACGAATGTGTCTTGCGTAAGGACCTTGCGTCGTTGTCGATCCGGAGCAAATCAGTGCAGTCCCGGCCAAGGCAGTCATCGCAGTCGGATAATTGCCGGCGGTCCAATGCCCGAGCGACGACTGTTCGCTCGCGACCCACTTCAAACCACGTTCGATCGCAGATTCCCATTTGGGATCACGTTTGGCTGCGTCAACCGTAGTGGCGATGGATGCCGCAGCAGGCAGACCGAAGGCAGATACGAGAGATCCGATGGCCGTTCGACGTGAAATCATCCGAGGCATCAGGTCGATCCTTTCGCGGATTGAGGCGTTACGATCATGCTGAAGCATAACCTAGCATTGGAGAAGGAGCCGAAAACGAGCCCATCTTTAAGCGGGCATCTATCGCTACGATCGGCAAATTCGTTCGGTAATCCATTAACGAACTCCGGTTGCGGGCTGCCGCCTTTACAGCTTCGGTGGCTTGATCGTCACGGTACCGGTGTAAGGATGGTGATAGTCCGGGTGAAGGTCGACTCCAAATCCGCGCCGCAACTCCCACGCAGCTCGCGCCGCCCAGGGACTGCCTGGATGAGTTTCCTGAACTTCCTTGAACAGCACCGTCGCACGATCGATGTACGGCTTTGACTCTTCTGTGCGCGTCGGCTTCACCGTTCCAACATCCCAATGCACCAAGCGGCTCGTTCCCTTCATTAGCGGCGCCGTCTTGGGCTCCCCCATGAAAGCCTCCAAAGCAACTCCGTACTCATAGATACGAGCTTGATAGGCGACAAGCTGCGCGAAGATGATGTCATAGTTTGCACGCCAGCGAGGTTCGACTTCCTGGTCGCGAAGCTTTTTCCCTGCTGCAAGCGCCTTCTCGGCTTCCGCCATGTACTGCAGGTGCATCTTTGCCTTTTGTTGTTCCTGACGCATCTCTTTTACGTACTTAACGCGTTCAAGTGAGAACTCCATGCGCATTTCAACAGCCTTCTGGGCGCCCTTGTTATGCGGGTTCAAATCCGAGATGACCTTCCAAATCAGCGCGCGTAGTGGGTACTTATCACGATCGACGAAAACCTCCTGGCGCGAACGCAAGTCCGGACGGAAGGGGCGTAGCGCTTCGAGTTCGTACTTTTGCTTTTGTGCACCGACGAGATTTGTCTCGACGCTGGGCAGCATAAAGAAGACGCCGTTAGTCTCGCGAGCCATGCGTGTCTGTTCATAAGGCCCAAAGCCGCTGCTGAATGCGTCGTAGCGACGACGGAATCCGTTCGTTTGAAGCTGCTCAGGAAAACCGGTTTCAGGACCACGGTCGATCTGAAGCCAGTGGACGTGTTGCGTTTCCGGGTGCTTCCAGCGAATGTACGCGAACGGGTAACCAAACACCGATTCGCGGCCGAGTACGAAGAGCTTGCAATTCGCGGACTTTGCGGCGGCAATTGCTTGCTCAAGATACCGGTCGTTATTGTTGCGATTTCCGCTCTCGTCGGTCACTAGAATCATAGCCATCTTGCGACCGCGGCGAGCAGCTTCACGATAGGTGGTAATAGTTTGCCCCACCGCCTGGCACATCATTTCTTCGCCGGTGTCATCGATCGGAACCGAATCAATCGCTTTACGAATCACTTCACGGTCGCTCGTCGGCTTCTTCTGTGTGTGATCGATGAAGCCGTTGCCATAACTTGTGACGCCAGTGAGAAGGGCGTCACTGTTCGAAGTGCCAACGATGCCTAGTTGGTTGTAGACGTTGGCAACCCGGTCGCGCAACTCCTGCTGGTCGTCCTTCATACTTTCCGATTGGTCAAAGCACCACACAACGAGCACGGGGCTCTTGTCGAGCATCCAAACTAATTCCTGCGCGATGCGGTCCATCGCCGTCTGATAACTGTCGACGATATCTCGGGGCTCACCCTTTACTTCACCATCGGGAACTGCTTCAACCAAGACGGTCGAATCGGGCATCCCGATCGTTGGTGCGTCAATTTGAATCTCTGTCGTTTCCGCTTTTTCCACAAGCGTCATGTCGAGTGTCGGGCTGCCGGCGGCAACGGGTCCACCGCCTGCAATTCCAACCGCTGGCGCGGCACTGAACACTGAGACCGTTTGCTCGGTCACGGTTTCAATTTCTTTCTGCAACTCGATTTCAACCGGGGGGTCTTCGATCTCCTCCTGCGGAGCAGAAGCAACGATCAGCTGGCTCGCTGCTTCAATAGCGGTGTCGAAGGTCATCAGGCCTAAGATGACGAGCGCGAACACATGGACAATCATCGAGAATCCACACGCGCCAATGCCTCGAATCGCATTGCGCAGACTGAACCCACGGAGTCGCGAGGGCTCTTCATCCTCATACTCGTCATCATCATCTACATCACCGTCCGCTTCTGGAACTGCGATTGCCTCTTCGGGAACGGTCGCTGCATCGGCGACCAACGGAGTGGGCGTTAGCGAGTCAGCAGCAGCCGATTCAGCGGCGATGGGTCCAGTGGCGTTTAGGTCGATGTCGCCAAGCCCGAGCGGATCAGCATCACTGGCTTCGATAACAGTGTCTGCTCCGAGCGGCTGGAGTTCTTCTGTCAACGGCTCCAGATCCTCCATGAGAGGGTCAAGATCGTTGGTCAGTGGCTGCAGATCGTCAAACAGCGGGTCATCGGTGGCCATACGGCAAACCTCGCGAGTAGATATCAACGAAATGGAGACATCGCATCGTGGTTGTTCGTGTCTCGAACGAACGCCACATTCGCGGAGCGAACAGCGACTATCGCCAGTGCTTAAGCAGTTGGCATTATAACGGGTTACGGGTGATGAAGGCTACGTTTTCGCGGAGAAAAACTTCGGTATTACGCAAGCAGCTTGTCGTTGACATGCCCTCCGATCGGAATCTGTGCAATGCAAGCAGCCGTAACAAACCGCAACGCGTACCAAGCCGGTCAAATTTGATCAGCCGAACCTAGGCAGACTGGGCGACCAGAAGCGAGACGGGGGATTACCACGGACGCAAGATACCGCGTGTACCAGATCTCACCACATTGCCGATGAAAGGGAATGCCAGGCGGATCGTGAATAGATCGGATTCCGGGTTTATCGGAGAGAAAATAGGATGTCGCACAACGCAGGAACTGGAGTTTTTTCGCTGTCCGTTGACTTAGGTGAGCATGCAGAGCAGAGACTCCAAACCGAGTTAAGTCCGTTACTTAAGACGCTTCGTCGAGCCCAGATCCCGGCAACATTCTCGGCTCGCTCTCCTGGATGCGTCGGGCTAATCGAAAAATTACGTGGGGAATCGTTGAGGCACGAACTGGCAATTCTGGCGGACTCGACGTGGGCCGGACCGAATGTCGGGCGTACTCGGTTCGCACGCGAATTGGCGAGCCATGTTAAGACTGCGAAAGCTCACGGAGCAACTATTCGCACCATCGCGTTGGCGGATACCGAGCTGACATCGAACTTGGACTTACTGGTAAAGCACCGAATCTCAGTCGTCCGATCTCCCATGAATACGGGTTTCCAGGCTCAATCACTTCGCTTTGGCGTATGGCAAGCGCCGGTTTCGTTTACGCTGCCCTCAACAGGGCGGTGGCAATTCGGTGGCATCGAGTGGGCCATCAATCGCGCTCTGTCGCGAGCCGCGCGATCAAACGGTCTAGTCCATCTAGTGGTCGGACTGGAGTCGCTGGCCGATCCGACCGAAGCCGCAACCTTGGAACGAATTCTCACAACCGTTCAACGTCGCAGGAACAAAGGATCGATCGCGCCCGTCACAATGCAAGGCTTACTCGCACGACTAGCACCACAGCGTCAAGCGGTTTCGGCACACTCGGTGTTGCGCGCTGCGTAGTCGGACGGCAACTCCGATATTTCCGTAGCTAGTCAATCTTGCTCGCGAAATGTCGTCCAACTGATAAAGCCTAGAATCCCCGCGCACACGACAAAGACCACGTCCATGACGGGGTCTGCGCGCTGGAACGGAACCTTGACGATTAGGTCCAGCAAGAAGAGTAGGAAGACGACGATGGAAATCACCATCCCCGTCAGACATAACGCCTTGGGCATTCGCTGCTTTCCTCAGTGTTGCAAGCCTGACCCGTTGTTTCCCCTGACGACTCGTCTCTGACGTGCCGCTGTTGTTTTCGGGCCACTGCACCCTCGGGGCGTAGTGTTCCTGGGGTCACAGTGTTCCTGGGGTCACAGTGTTCAAGTTAGTATAATTCCTACATTTCCGATGTCACCGGTGTGCCCGCCTCTTTCTTAGGATTCCTTTCCGCTAAGTGGCCGGGACCCTTCGATTCCAGGTTCGTAGAGGATGTACGGATGGACAATGATTCGGTCGCGAGCCGGTCTTGGCAAGGATTCCGAGACCTAATGCCAGTAACAAAGACGTGGGCCTATTTCGACAATGCAGCAGTCGCCCCCCTGCCCTCGCCAGCGCGAGACGCTGTCTTACGATGGGCCGACGATGCCTCGCGGCAAGGCGACACCGTCTGGCCTGAGTGGGCGGCAGCCCTCGAAAAGACTCGAAAAATAGCGGCCACCATGATTGGGGCTGATCCGAGCGAAATCGCGTTGATCACCAATACAACTGCTGGAATCAGCCTGGTCGCCGAAGGATTTCCCTGGCACAGCGGGGACAATATTGTCACTCTGGCGAACGAATTTCCATCCAACTTGTATCCTTGGATGAATCTAGCTTCCCGCGGCGTAACCGCAAAATTGGTCCCCGTCGAGAACGGGCGGGTCGATTTCGAGCGTTTGTTCGAGGCCTGCGATGAAAAGACGAAGATGATCGCGGTCAGTTGGGTCGGCTACGCGAGCGGCTGGCGGCTCGATGTCGCAGAACTCGCGAGGCTGGCTCACGAACGAGGCATTCTGGTCTGTCTTGACGCAATCCAGGGAGTCGGAGTGTTCCCGTTGGACGTCAAAGAAACAGGTGTCGACTTCGTTGCGGCCGACGGCCACAAATGGATGCTGGGGCCAGAAGGGGCTGGATTCTTGTTCGTTAGCAGTGAACATCTCGACTTGCTTCGCCCGCTCGGAGTCGGCTGGAACAGCGTCGTTCATCAATATGACTTCAGTCGCATCGAACTCAAAATGCGCGATAGCGCCGCTCGGTACGAAGGAGGATCACAGAATATGGTCGGTCTGTTGGCACTCGGTGCCAGCTTGGATATGCTGGCGTCGTTCGGTCTCACTTCCCGTCAATCACCGATCGGTGATCGAGTCTTATCGATCACCGATCTAGCGTGTGACCGACTCGCCGAAATTGGAGCTTCCATATTGAGCCATCGCGAATCTGATCATCGATCTGGTTCTGATCATCGCTCTGGTATCGTGTCGTTCGAGTTGCCCGGACGTGATCCGACGGAAGCGCGTCGCCGCTGTCTCGACGAAGGCGTTGTACTCAGTTGCCGAGACGGACGACTGCGAATCAGTGCTCACGCGTATGCCAATTCCGATGACGTCGATCGTCTGATCGCTGCGCTGCATTAACCCTAAATACGAAACGAGTCTCGCGGATGTCAAATCCTTACGAAGCCCCCACGGGCAGAACACCAACGCCTTCTGGAAGCGGCGAACTTCCACCGCCACAAGAACCGGGCATGGTCGGGCAAGTCCGTATCGTCAGCATCCTGATGATGGTTCAAGGTGCGCTCGATCTGTTGGCAGGTCTGGGGCTGATTGGGATGGGTATTTTCATGGCCTTCGCGATGCGCGACGGCATGATGGGCAACCCGCCGATGCAACAAGGTAACGGTCCATCGCCTGAAGTTATGGCCGATGTTATCTCGTGGGTGTATGCCGGGCTGGGAGTCGTGATCGGGATCATCGGAGCACTTAATGTGTATGCTGGCTATCGAAATTGGAAATTCAAGGGCCGCACGCTGGGAATCATTTCAATGATCGCGGGCGTCGGAACCATCATTACTTGCTACTGCGCACCGACCAGCATCGCACTTTGCATCTACGGATTGATTGTCTACCTGAACACACCTGTCGGAACAGCGTTCCGCATGGGTGAAGAAGGATTTTCGGGAGACGAAATCACGATGACATTCTCGCCGGTTCGCTATGGACAGACACCGTTCCAAGAGTGACTTTCGACGACTAACGGGCTTAAGCCAAAAGACAGGCTGCACAGTGACAGAAACTCCACAGTCAAATCCGTTTACCGATGTAAACCCCTATCGACCGAGCGAGATGCCTGACGTCGCGACTCGCCGAACTGGCGGGTTAACGGCGATATGCATCATCGCGGTCGTGCTCGGAGTCCTGGGGACTTTGTCCGCTGCTGCGAAGGGTTTTAACGTGCTGTTTGGCGCCCAAGTGCAGCAAACGATTGGGTCAATCGGGGCCGTGAACGAAGCACAAAGGCAAGCTCAACAAGATATGAACAACGCGATGGCGGCCGAGATGAAGCGATTTCGTCTCGCAAATAGTATCTTATGCGTTGCACAACTCGGGCTCTGCATCGGATTGCTCGTTGCAGGACTAAGGACACTGGGGCTCAAAGCGTCCGGTCGACAGTTATTGGTTTGGATTTGCGTTTCTCTGCTGGTCTATGAGATCGGCCAATTCGTCGTCTTTGCGTTCCAGCAACTGAGCATCGCTCCGATTATGGAACTGTACATGCCAAAGATGATGAAAGGTCCTGACGGCGAAGATATCGGCGGCGAGAAGTTCGGCAAAGTCATCGCTCGCATGTCGATCGTCGTCGGAATGGTCACGCAGTGCGCTTGGACACTGATCAAGCTAGTCTTCTATGCAGTTGCGATCCGTTACTTGCGCAAACGAAACGTCGTCGCATTGTTTGAAACGAGTCCCGATCCAGCGTTTGCGCCCCCGGAGGTGACATGACCGAGCTAAGTTCTGATATCGCGATCTACACCGGCTCGTTCGATCCTCCCACACTGGGGCACATGAGCGTGATCGAGCGGACGAGTCGGCTGTTCGATCGGCTGATCATCGGCATCGGTATAAACGTCGAAAAGTCGTCGTTATTTTCTCCAGAAGAGCGCGCCGAGTTGCTGACTAAGGCAACCGCCCATTGCGGTAACGTCGAAGTTCGATCATTTTCCGGATTGGCCGTCGAGTTCGTGCGCGATTGCGGTTCGCGCGTGATGGTCCGAGGCGTAAGACCACTGACGGACATCGCAAGCGAGTTCACGATGATGATGGCGAATCGTCAACTTGACCCAGAAATCGAGACGGTCTTTCTGATGGCCGACGAGGAGTTGGCTCACGTTTCAAGTACGTTAATCAAGCAGATCACCCCGCTTTCGAGCGACGAACGTCTAGCGAAATTTGTCCCGCAGGTGATCATTCCTGCTTTGAGAGCAAAGCTCCCTCAACAAGTTTCGTAGCGCGATCTGCAATGGCGAGCGGCGGACGTTAGTACGTTGGGAACACCAATGTAGCCGTCACTTTCCAAGTGACGAGGGCTCATCACTTGGAAAGTGATGGCTACAAAAGGGCAGTCGCCTCAGCCCCAACCGTTTTCCGGCAAAGCCTCGCGTTTCGGTAACGGGATAGCGCTGTCTCGATTACCTTCTGCTTGCTCATCGTACACCCGGTGCCGACAATGGGGGTTCTGGCAATTCCATCGAACCTCGCGCTTCCATATAGCCACTCCCATGAAGTTGTTCCGCAAGGCCACTCACATCAAAAAACGTCGCTCGCGTCGCGAACGGCGTTTGTTATTTGAGCATTTGGGCGAGCGGACGTTATTGGCTGTCGATATCGTTCCCGCAGCGGATGATGTCGCTGTCGTCGACATGGGTTTCAATCCACAGACAGCCGAGGTAACGCTCGTCGGTACCGAAGAGGAAGCGGGAGAGCAAATCGCCAAAGTTTTCTACGTGAATGAAGATCGCGACGCGATTTCATCGGCCACGTTGGTTGGGCTTGGGCCTGATGTTGTGGTCGGAGGCATTTCCTCCGATAGTTCTCGCATTGCGGGAGTGTCTAAATCACCGGGCTCGGTAGACAACGGTGAAGGAACCACTTGGCTTAGGTTGTCTCCCGAAACTCCTGTAGGAATCGGATACGTTGATGGTGGCAGAAACACAAGTAACGGCTTCGCGGCATGGAGCGACGGCATCGCTGGCGACTTCAATAACTTAGATGGTGCGATGATTTGGTCGCCGACGACTGGAATCAAACCTCTCGCAGGTCATGACCTGAATGGGGCCCGCGCATTCGACGTAACAGCGGATGGTAGCATTCAAGTTGGGACTTCAACGTTAGGTGGGGAACCGGGCGGACTCGCCGTCTATTGGGACGCGGAAGGGATCCACATTTTGGATGATTCAATCGGGGTGCAAGGCCAGGCCAACGCGATTTCTACAGACGGTGGATTTCTCGGTGGTTGGGTTGCGTATGTAATCGATTCATTTCCCCCGGTCGGTGTTGTTCAAGCAGCGGTTTGGGACTCGAACCGAGATGTTACTTTGCTTGAATATGCAAACGGCGATCCTTTTGAAGGCGTGGTGGAAGATGTCAGCAACCACGGCTATGCGGTGGGATTTACTGCCGACAGCCAAGGCTTTATCTGGCATGAGAGCTTTGATGAACCGCAGATCTTTGACGATTGGTTAGAATCGCAACGAACCAGCGGCGATCCAAGCCTTCCTTCCCCGTCGACTTCCGTCGTGGCGATTGCCGAGGACACCGTCAACGGTAAACTTCTCTTCGCGGTCAACGGTAGCGCGAACTTCGTGCAGGTGGATGCGCCGGAGATCGTGCCTGATCTCTGCGCCGATTCGGACGACGATTGGTGTGACGGACGTTGGCGGGCGGTGGTTCGGGAGATCGACGAAGACAACTTGCCGGTCATCGACATGGTTCTGTCGTATCCTTCTGACGTTGCCAATCCCGACTCGTCGCACGTCAATCTGCGCGGCAATGTTCTGGAGATCTATTACGAAACAGATACTGGCGATCGTCCCATCACGCAGGTGTTGCTGACCAACGGATTCATCCGACCGGCCAGCGAAAGCGGGCCGCTGACGACTTCGGTGCGCGGTCTGCAATTCTACAGCAGCGACGACCGACACATCGACGAACCACAAGTCCAGCAATTGCGGCTGCTGGGCATCACCGAGGACGGACGACTGCACGTTCAAACCACCCAAGTTGCCGAAGACGCTGCGGTCGGTGAGCGGTTTGAAATCACCACCGATCATTACCTGCATCCTCCCAACGCCGAGGAAGCCGTCACCGACGTGGACGTGACGATCACCAACGCCAGCGGCAAGGCGGTTGACTCTTCGGGAGGCACCGGCGACTTGCATCGAGCGCTCAGCGAACAGTTTGTGCCGCTGGCGATCAACAGCATGTTCGTGGCTCGCGATTTTGAAGCGTTCGATGTGCTGCCCGATTGGTACTTGGCGATCGATCCCAATGAGGACTTCATCGGCAATCGTTCCAATGGCGATCCGCTGGACGATGGCCGAACGCAGAAAGGCAACATGGAATTCGTGCCGACTCACGACACAGCCCGCGTCGAGTTACAGGGCACGACACTGGACTTGTCGCACGATATGCAAAATGTCTTGGTGCCGGGTTATGAATGGTTTCCCGACATGGCGATGTATCGCGGTCCATCAAATTGGATGCACGCCAAACATGCCTACGACAATGCACGCAATCACCTGATCCAAGTCACCGCCGTCGGCGGGCTAGTTGATTCCGTGGACGATCTGACTTGGTCGGTGATCTACGACAACGACGATGCGGAACTGGTCGACGGCGATAACGTGCAAATTCGCCTGACGCTCGGCCAGACGATCACCACCTGGCCCGATGCGGCCACGCTCACGCTCAGCTATACCCTGACCAGCGGAACGCGAGCCACCCCCTGGCAGAACCCCGGCGAGCCGACCGACGTCAACCAGGACGGAAGTGTCTCGCCGATCGATGCCTTAGTCGTCATCAACCGGATCAACGATACGGGGCCAATGGCGCTGGCGGCACCGGCAAGCCCGCTGGATATCTCGCATTTTCTCGACGTGAACGGCGACACTTTCCTATCGCCAATTGATGCACTGCAGGTCATCAACCGGATCAACCGTGCGAGTCTGAGCGAGGGCGAAGCGACCGCACGCAGGACGACGCTGCATTCGCTACCGCGTACTCAAGACACGTCAGACGCGGACGTGATCCGCAAGTTGGCCGAAACACCCGGTCGGCTGGCGACGAAAGAGGACTCCGCCACACCCTCAGATTGGCACACGAAAGGAGTTGCGACGCACACGCCGATTCGACGCGCAGAACGAGACGACCCGTCACGCACAGCAGCGGAACACACTGACGATTTCTGGAACGGCCTAGGCCGAGACACTGATCCGCTGGAGGACCAACTACAACCGGTCTAAGAACTAGACGTATTACACGCGGCAGTATCGATGGCATTCCGCTCTGCTGTTACTCGCCTGGCAGCATCTTTCGCAAGACGGGTTCGAACGCGTCGGCCATTCGTACAAAACCAAGGTCGGTCGGATGCGAGCTGTCGACGGTCGCGTCGCCATCGTCACCGAGCAGATGCTTGCCTTCGAGGTAAGTCAGCCCTGTGATACCGTCAGCGGTCAATCGGTCGTAGGCTGCAAGAAACGCCTTGCGACTCGATTCGTTACGCTGCCGCTTACTGCTGACCAAGAACGAGTCGCTATAGCTGCGATCTTCCACCAGCAACATCGGTGTCGTCGGGTGAGCCTTGCGCAGCGTACGAACTAGCGGTTCGGTTCGTGCCGCAACTTCAGCAGCGTTCATATTCGGCAAGCAATCGATGACGAAGACATCAACATCCAACTCGGCCAGCAGATCGGCGACTTCTTGCTCCATCTTGCCGTTGCCAGAGAAGCCAAGATTGATCACCGCGCGATCCAACCGGCGTCCGAGGATCGCGGTATGAACCATTCCAGGCCGCGAGGCACAACCGCCCTGCGTGATCGACGTGCCATAGAAAACAATCGGTTTCACAGCTTCGGGGCGCGGCTGTCGCTCGATGTAATTCGACTTCGCGACGCCGACCTCGACCGAGGTGACACCATTGTAAAGCGGCAGATACAGCATGTACTCGCGATCCCCCGCCGGAATGCCTTGCGCGAGCATGACACGATTTTCCGGAAACTTGGTCGGTCTCCCGTTCGCCAACCAACGCCAGTTCCCTGCCTCGGTCTTCACGTACAGGTCCAAACCACTAACACCGGTGGCGGGCATGTGTGGCATAGCCAGACTGCTTGAGGTCAATGACCAACGCGCCTGGATCGTCGTCGCATCGGTCTTAAAACGAGCGGCCATCCCCGCCGAATGATGGCTCAACCCCCACACAGGCGAGCGAACGACACCTTCTGCTTTGGCTGGCAAGCGATCGAACTTCGCCTTCGTGTCGCTCCAAGCTTGACCTTCGATACCGATCGATTGGACGTCGTACCACAGGATGTCACTACTGTCTTCAACTTCCGCTTGTGCTGGGTCGACGCGCTCACCTGCAAACGCAACGATGTGTGTCAACGAACTGGCGGCAACCACGACGACAACTGAAAACCTGAGCACGATATTACGCCTCCGACAAAGAAATCTACCATTCCTGGAACGTGGCCCGGACCGACATTCAACGTGGCATGTTTATCGTAAAACATATCCACACGACACGCACGCGGGGCAACGCAGTACGTCGCGAGCAACTAGTTCTGCTCGCCGCTGCCGCCGTCGGATTTGCGGAGGTGCCGTTGAAGGTAGCTGGCTCGCTCGGAGTTGCGGTCTGCCGTGTCCAATTCGATGCCACGAAGCTTTTGTAGGTGAGCGGGTTGGGTATGAATGAACAGCTGGTTGATCGTGGGCATTTCGACGTCTGCGATCAGCCCCAAATTCACTCCCATCCGAACACTCGACAACAGCATCATGGTTTCTTCGCTGCTGATGGTCTGCGCGGTGCAAAGGATTCCGAAGGCGCGACTGACGCGATCGTGAAGATCCTTTTGGCTTTCTTTGACCAAGAATTCGCGGGCGCGACGTTCGTAATCAATCATCACCGGGACGACTTCGGAGACCTGTTCGATTAGCTCTTCTTCGCTGCGACCGAGTGTGATCTGGTTACTGATTTGGTAGAAGTCACCCATCGCCTGTGATCCTTCACCGTACAGACCCCGCACGGCTAAGCTGATTTTTTGCAGGCTGCGAAAAACTTTCTCGATTTGCCGTGTAATGACCAATGCCGGCAGGTGCAGCATCACGCTCACCCGCATTCCCGTCCCAACGTTCGTCGGGCAAGCCGTCAGATATCCCAGCCGGTCGTTGAAAGCATAAGTGACGTGCTCCTCGATCAAGTCGTCGATCTTGTTGATATGCTCCCACGCCGACTGAAGATCGAGTCCGCTGTTCATTACCTGGATTCGCAGATGATCCTCTTCGTTCAGCATCAGGCTGAATTTTTCATTCGGATCGATGGCAACTCCTCGAGCCCCCTCGCCTTCGGACAGTTCTCGGCTGATCAATTGCCGTTCGACGAGGAACTGTCGATCAACCGGCGGCAAAGAATCGACATCGACGTAGGCAACGTCCTTGAAAAAGTCGACATTCTCCAACTGCTCCTTCAACGCCGCCACAACTTCCGCGCGATCTGCATCGTTACAGCGACGCACAAACGGAAAATCAGCAAGATTCCGAGCGAGCCGAATGCGGCTGCTGATTACGATATCCGATTCGGGACCAGAACCCCGTAGCCACTCACCACATCGGCTTGCTAATTGTTCCAATTTCACGTCAATGTCCGATGTCTTTAAGGGAGCCTATTCCAGCGACGACCGCCGAATCGATCAATTCTCTTTTTGCTCGAACTTCTGAATCTCGTCACGCAATTCGGACGCTCGCTCGTAGTTTTCCGACTCGACTGCTTCCTTCATCTCGCGTCGAAGTCGGATCAAATCCGTGCGTCGATCGGTACTCGTCGCAGCTCGCTTGGGGCGCTTGCCAACGTGTTCACGAGCCCCGTGGATATTGTTGACCAACGGCTCTAGCTCCTCTTCGAAGCTGACGTAATCGTGAGGACACCCGAGCCGGCCTTCCTGCCGAAACTCATAGAACGTAATACCGCAGACAGGGCAAGCCTGCTTATCCAGTCGCGCCAGTTCCTGTGCCGTCTGCCCTAGCTTTAGCTGCTGAGCGAGCATCCCAGCCAGCGTTGGCGAGGGGGCCTCGGCGTCGTCTTCCTGTTGCAGGTAGCCGCGCGCGTGGTCTTCACACAAGTGGATCTCTTGTGGAGTGTCGCCCGCCAACTCGGTGATATGGAACGTGGCCGGTTTTTCGCAGCGCTGGCACTTCATCGTCGATCCTGTCTCGCCGCGGATAATCGCGGAGGAAGATTGCCTGAGCAGTTCCAAAGTCTCAATATATCACGACTTACGTTTGTGTACGGATTCTAGCTCTGCCGAGATGGGTGTCAAGGTAAGTCACACGCGTTGTGAGGCTACAGATGCGTTGATAAGCTTGGCGGACGCGTGTTGGGTTACTTGCCCGCCGCGATTCGTGAGCAAATGTTTCGCTCGCATAACGACAATTCCTGCTCGCACCGAGACCCAAGGATGAGCCACTCCCCGAACTTCGAATCCTTTCAGAAACTTGGCCGCGAACATCGATTGGTTCCCGTCTGGCGATGCCTGTTTAGCGACGCATTGACACCCGTGACCGCGTTTCATCGCATCGATAGCGGTAGGAGCGCATGCCTGTTCGAGAGCGTGATTGGGGGCGAGAAGGTTGGGCGATACAGCTTTTTAGCAGCTGATCCGTTCTTAGAGCTGAGTGCAACGCGAACCACCGTAACCGTCGTTTCCGGGGATGGCCGAGAGCAATACGAAGCGGCGGACCCGCTCGAAGAGATCCGCCAACGACTCGCAAAGTTCAAGGCCGCTCACATTCCCGAATTGCCACCGTTTACTGGTGGTGCTGTTGGATACGCGAGTTACGACATCGTTCGTTACACGGAACACTTGCCGAACGCTCCCGAAGACGATCGTGAACTGCCTGATTTGTGTTTCGGCTTCTACGATCACATGGCCGTCTTTGACAACGTAAGCAAGACAATGTTCGTGATCGCGATGGCTCACCTCGATGAGGATGGTGCAAACGCCGAAGCCGCATTCGAGGACGCGAAACGCCGCGTCGACGATTTGGTCACACAGCTTTCGACGCCGACCGATCCGCTTCCCACGGCAGACATTGATACGAGCGGCGTGCCAGAGATTCCGTATCGGTCGAACTTCAAACAGGCAGACTACGAAGACGCTGTGCGCAAGTGCGTCGAATACATACGAGCTGGCGACATTTTCCAAGTTGTGATCAGCCAGCGCCTGGAACTCGACATCGAATCCGATCCGTTCGAGATTTATCGGACGCTTCGTGTGGTGAACCCCAGTCCCTTCATGTTCTTTGTGCGTTCACCGGACGTGACATTAGTTGGCAGTTCGCCCGAGATTATGTGCCGGGTCATGGACGGCACGGTCACCGTCCGGCCGCTCGCCGGCACGCGGCAACGCGGACATGACGAAGAGGAAGACAAGCGTCTAGGCGAAGAATTGCTGGCCGATCCAAAGGAACGCGCCGAGCACGTCATGCTGGTGGACCTTGGGCGTAACGACGTCGGACGCGTTGCCAAGTACGGAAGCGTCGAACTTTCCGATGTAATGGTCATCGAACGCTATAGTCACGTGATGCACATCACCTCGAATGTCACCGGCGAACTGGCCGACGACAAAGACGCCTTCGATGCCCTCAAAGCCTCGCTCCCAGCTGGAACTGTCTCTGGTGCTCCGAAGGTTCGCGCGATGCAGATCATCGACGAACTCGAGCCGCATCGGCGTGGGCCTTATGCCGGCGCGGTGGGGTACTTTGACTACGGCGGCAACATGGATACGTGCATCGCACTGCGGACGTTAATCGTCAACGGCGGCAAGGCCTATGTGCAGGCAGGCGCAGGAATCGTTGCGGACAGCGTACCCGAACTCGAATACCAGGAAACGCTCAACAAAGCTCGCGGTCTTTTGAAAGCGATCGAGATCACCGAACAACGATCTCGATAAAGATCCATTGAGATTTTTCCGTAGTAGCGAACGTGCGAACAACGCAGCCATCAAGGGCAGTATACACGCCTGCCAACTTGTTTCCTCTAACTCTCCGGCAACCCAGTCGCATAGGCTGGGTTGCAACCCAGCTTTATTCGTAGCTTGCGCTGGGTCGTGACCCAGCCTACTGAACTTCAATGCCCCCATGCCCAGCGAACGAGACAAAACGAGTGAGAATCCGTACGATCCACCGAGGCACCATTGCGCTACCAAGCGGGGCAAATATCGATCGGGAATGAACGGGCGATCGATTCGTATCGCGGAAGCAGTCGTCCTGATGGCAATACTCGCGGTGCTGGCCGCAATTCTGATTCCAGTGTTCATGGCGAGGATTAGATGACGTCCCAGCACGACAAGGCGAAGTGGTGGCGACCAAGGTATAACCTGCGTGCATTGCTTCTTTGTTGTGTTGCATTAGGGTCAGAGGCCGGACTCTCTGCGCGACCCATCCACAGCTGGTGGCTCGGCCGAGGCGAATGGCAGCGATACGTCGACAGTGACGGAGAAGTTGTGTATGAACATCAAGACTTAGACAACGGGTTCACCCGCTATCGCGTTTCTTTGAATGCTGGTTTTCTCTATTGGGATAGCGATCCAAGCGAGCCGGTCGAGGAGTGGTGCGGTGTGGGTATGATCGAGTGAGGTTTGATTTGACCAGCACCTTTTAATCACCCACGACCTGACCTGACCGTAGGCGTCATTAAGGGGGCGGCTGGATATCGGCAACGCTGGCGCTAAGAGTGAGATTGAGAGATTCAGCGGACGGGGTGCTGATTTTTTTAACCAGGCGTGGGGAGATCAAAGTTCAGTGCAAGGAATGCAGCCGGGGGCCATTCTTTGAGCCCTGCTAGATCCTCCATTGAGACATGATGCGTCTCGTGACTCGACACGCCCAACGAGTCTCTCGCTGCTGGGCAAACCGGCATAATTGGAACTTTCTGTGCCGTTCCGGCGTCCAAGCAGGACGGATTCCTCTACTTTCAGCCGAGATTTGATTGCGAACCTCGGCGAGCAATTAAAATGTGAGATTGGATGTGGTAAACGTCCGGACAGACAAAACACTGGAGCCACACGGGTTCGAGCGGCATGGGGGCAAGCACTTCTGCGATTCCACGATCACCGAATCCAGATGTTTCTTGGCAGAAATTCAATTCGAGTCACGACTCGCTGTTGGCGGCTGACCTTTCTCACCAAGGCCGACAGCGTTACTAAACCAAGGCGAAACAATGAGTTACGAAAAACGAAAACGATTCAAGTCAAACCGTCGCTCCACGAAGCAATGGAGCGGCAGACGCTTGTTCTTAGAATCACTGGAGACAAGAGTCGTGTTGGCAGGTGCTTACGATCTCGTCGATGCCGCCGAACAGCCGCCAGAGGAATCCATTTCGCTTGCCGCAACCGTTCCTCAGAATCTAGTCGCTGAGGGCGAGCATGACGGCCAGGATACACACATCCACACGCACCTGACGATCTTCGTCGATGGAACGCAGGTCGTCATTCCGGAAAGTGTTGGAGTGGGTGAATCGGGTTTTCTATCTCAAGTGCATACACACGACGATACGGGTGAGCTTCACATTCACGCCATCGCCGATGAACCACGAGACCAAACTCTTTCGCTTGGCGATTTCTTCGATACTTGGCGAACGAACGGTGGAATTGCAGGAAACAACGCGAACGCGGTCCTGTCAGCGACTCAGTTGCTCGACAATGTCACGGACACGACAAACACGTTGACCATGTTCGTGAATGGCCAGATCTCGGACGACTTCGAGAATCATGTCCTCCACGACGGCGATGATGTGATCTTGGCCTATGGCTCCGATCCAGTCGTTTCACTGAACACGAACTTCGGATCGATCGTGATCGAGCTGTTCGAGACTGAGACGCCAGGCACGGTCAATAACTTTTTGAACTACGTCAACGACGGCGATTATATCAACTCATTCTTCCACCGTTCGGCGGACAGTGGGGGCGCGGACTTTGTGATTCAGGGCGGTGGCTTCACGACGACATCGAACACCTTCACGAGTACCGCTCAGTTCTCTAGCGTTCCAACGGATGCACCCATTCAGAACGAGCCGGGGATCTCGAACGTGCGCGGCACGGTTGCCATGGCAAAGACTAGCGATCCAGATAGCGCGACAAGTCAGTTCTTCGTCAACCTCAGCGACACAAACACGTTTCTCGACAGCCCATCGAACAGCGGTGGGTTCACCGTCTTCGGACAAGTCCTTGATCTTCGTTCCTCCGACGAGATCGCTGTATTGCCCGTCAACACCAGCAACTCGGCCCCGTTCGGCGAACTGCCTGTTGGCGCGAATGATCAGCTGGTTGTGATCGAATCGATTGTCGGACGTGGCGAGATCTCGGGCATTCACTTCAATGACGACAACGAAGATGGCACGTTTGATCCAGGCGAATCGGCGATCTCGGGGGCGACAATTTATATCGATGCCAATGCCAACGGCGTTCTCGATCCCGGTGAACTAGCGACCGCTACCGACGCGAATGGTCGGTACTTGTTCCAGCTCGATCCCGGCTCCCACACCGTGCGTGGCGTGTTTGATTCCTCGTTGAATCTGACTGTCCCGTCTCCGTCCGATAGCTACCTTGTGACCGTTGAAATCGGACGCGAAGTAGTGGATCGCGACTTTGGCGTTGCTGTGATTGATAACACACCGGCCACGCAGGTTGATTCCTTTTCAGTTGACGAAGACGCGGTATTGTCGGTCACTGCAGCCAATGGCGTCTTGGCGAACGATACAAGTCAAACCAGCACAGTGCTGACCGCAACCGTAAACACTCAGCCTGCGAACGGCTCGTTATCGTTGGCTGGTGATGGCTCGCTGACATACACGCCAAACGCGAACTTCTTTGGCAGCGATACCTTCACTTACATCGCCTCGGATGGAACGAATCAAAGCAACGCGACCGCCGTGACGCTGACGGTCAACGCGCAAGCGGACGATCCAGTCGCTGTCGCCGACACCGTGTCGCTGAGCAATTCGCGAACGGCTCAAACGGTAAACGTGCTCGCGAACGATACATCGGCTCCCGACGCTGCACAGACGCTCACAGTGACAAGTGTTACCCAAGGTACGTCAGGAGGGACCGTAACGCTGGCTAATGGCGTCGTGTCGTACCTCGCCCCGGAAGCATTCGTTGGCACCGACACCTTTGAGTACGTCATCCAGGATTCGGACGGTCTTACTAGCTCAGCGACGGCGACGGTTACCGTTACCGAGGTCGCCAACAATAGCCTCGCTGGGTTCGTCTATATCGACGCAGACAAAAACGGTGTACGCGATATCGGCGAAATTGGGGTGCCTGGTGCTCAGATCACTCTCACGGGAGCTGGGCTCACACAAACGATCCTTACTGACTCCAACGGAGCGTACTCGTTCACGGACTTGCCCGAAGGAACTTACCAACTGGTCGAACGTCAGCCGATGGCGATGCTGGACGGCACCGATTCGACGACCGTTCCGAACGCAGTCGTTGGCAACGATCAGTTCACCGCGATCACGCTCGACGGCGGACAGGACTTTGCGGAAAACAACTTCGGCGAAATGGGAATCCAGTCGCAGTATGTCAGCATTACCTGGTTCTTCGCATCCGCTGGTTCGCCGGAATTGATGTTTCGGGAAACAATCGCGATGGTCGAAGAGATGAACGGTGACACGGCTCTCGCTGACACGATTCGAGCTGGCGGGACAGAAGTACCCGACGAAACGAACGGCGCTCCGATCGCGAACGGCGATTCGTTCTCGATCGACGAGAACGGGATCCTGACGATGACTTCCACGTCTGGTGTGCTGAGCAACGACACGGATGTCGATGGCGACGCATTGACGGCCGTCGCTCTCACTCAACCATCCAACGGCACGCTCAGCTTTAGCGGCGACGGATCGTTCACGTATACGCCAACCAGCGAGTTCTTCGGAACCGATACATTTACTTATCAAGCCAGCGACGCAACAGCCTTATCGAACACTGCGACCGTCACCATTACGGTGAATGAAGTCGACTCGACGAACACATTTACGCTGGCAGAGAACAGTGCTGCGGGAACGTCTGTTGGACAAGTAACTCCAGCCACGAATCTCGGCAACGAAGTTGCCTTTGCGTTTAATGACGCAACGCTCACGCCGGAGTTGGAGTTCGCCGCGGACGATCATATCTCCGGCAACCCCGCTGGCGCCGTCGCCTTGATCGAATACGTCGACTTCCAGTGTCCGGTATGCCAGTTCTTCCATCCGATTGTCGAACAGTTGGAACAGAACTTCCCTGACGACTTGGTCGTTGTCACACGCCACCTTCCACTTACTTCGGTTCACCCCAACGCATTCGCCGCCGCAGTTGCTGCGGAAGCCGCTGGCCGCCAAGGTGAATTCGATGCGTTCGGCGATCTGCTGTTCAATAATCAGGACGATTGGGAGAATGCCAGCAATCCACAATCGTTTTTTGAGATATATGCGACACAACTCGCCCTTGATGTAACCCAATTCCGATCCGATCAAGCGGACCCTGCAGTCGCAGCTCGCATCACGCGCGATGCGGATGCCGCCGCGTCGATTGGCGCGACGGGCACGCCGACTTTCTTCCTGAACGGCCAACAGATCACCAACCCCGGCTCCCAAGCCGCGTTCGATGCAGTGATCCAAGCCGAAGTCGATCAGATCAACGATGTCTTCAGCTTGAATCGCCAGACCGGCGAAGTTCTGGTCGCGAACAGTGCCGCGTTGGACTTTGAAACGACGCCCAGCTTCTCACTTGTAGTCAACGCCGTCGGATCGAACGGCACCAGCGAAGCGGTCAGCGTTCGCGTTGACCTGACTGACGTAAGCGATGCAGCCCCAGTGGCTGTCGCGGACAGCTATACCGTTGACGAAAACGCAACCCTGTCCGTCAGCAGCTCACTTGGCGTGCTAAACAACGACACGGATGCTGATGGTGACATGCTGACGGCTCAACAAGTTACCGGTCCGACGAATGGATCGCTCACTCTGAATTCTGACGGCTCCTTTACCTATGCACCAACCGCCGACTTTAACGGTACCGATACCTTTACCTATACCGCCTCCGACGCCACGCAGACATCGGCAGCTGCGACCGTCACGATCTCGGTCAACTCAATTAACAGCTCTCCGATAACCGCCGTCGACTCGTACACGCTAGATGAAGATAGCAATATCACCGTCGACGCGGCCAACGGCGTGTTGGTCAACGACAGCGACCCTGAAGGAGCGACTCTGACCGCCGCCTTGATCGACGCACCACAAAGTGGAACGGTTTCCTTAAACTCGGATGGCTCGTTCACGTATACACCGGTCGCTAACTTCAGTGCAACAGATGCCTTTAGCTATGCGGCAAGCGATGGCGAGGTAACATCCGGCGCAACAACCGTCACACTGCTCGTCCAAGGTTTAGAAGACACACCCGTTGGCGTCAGTGAATCGTACAGCGTTGTGCAGGCGGGCATTCTTAACGTCGACGTTGCTGGCGGAGTTCTCGCAAACGACAGCGACGCTGACGCCGATACGCTGACGGCATTGCCGCTGTCTGATCCCGCTAACGGTACACTGACGCTGAATGCGAATGGCTCGTTTAGCTACGAGCCAAACGACGCTTTCGTCGGCACTGACACGTTCACCTATCAAGCCAGCGACGGCTTCTTCGTCTCGAACACAGTCACGGTGACCATCGCGGTCACGGACGTCAACGTCGCACCAACTGCCACGACCGACAACTATAGCGTGAATGAAGACAACGTGCTGTCTGCGGACGCCGCGAACGGATTACTGGCCAATGACGTCGAGCCAGACGGAGACTCGCTGATGATTACGGTGATCAGTGATGTCACCAACGGCACGCTGAATCTGGAGAACGACGGTTCATTCACCTACACACCGACCGCGAACTTCAACGGCATCGATACGCTCACTTATCGATTGAATGACGGTACGGTCGACTCGAACACGGCGACGGTGACGATCACCGTGGAGAGCATCAACGACTTGCCCGTCACGCAGGCTAACACATTCTCAGTGCCGGTTAACGGTAGCTTGATGGTTGATGCAGCCGGCATCTTGGCCAACGATTCGGACGCCGACGTTGACGCGCTAACGAGTACGGTCGTTAGTACGACGAGCAACGGTACGTTGTCACTCCAATCGACCGGGGCGTTTACTTACACTCCCGACGCGAACTTCCACGGAACGGATTCGTTTACCTACACGGCCGCCGACGGCACTGGCGAGTCGCCCGAGACAACTGTGACGATTGCGGTTAACACGGTCGCAGCTGTCGTGGCGGACAGCTACTCCGTTAACGAAGACACCACGCTGACAATCGACGCCGCTTCCGGAGTCCTCGACAACGACTCGGACCTAGACAACGATTCCTTGACGGCTGTCGTCTCGCTAAATCCGGCCAACGGTGCTGTCATACTTAACACAGACGGATCGTTCGAGTATCAACCGGACGCCGACTTCAACGGCACTGATACGTTCAGCTATCTCGCAAACGACGGCTTTGGCGACTCGTCGGTCGCCACGGTCACGATTACCATCAGTTCGGAGAATGACGCTCCCATCGCAGATGACGATGCATTCACGACCCCCGTCGAGCAAGCATTGTCGATCGGCGCCGTGACTGGAGTGATTGCGAATGACAACGATGCCGATGGCGATTCCTTGACGGCGATGCTGCAAACCTCTCCCGCCAACGGAACCGTTGCGTTGAGCGGAGATGGCTCTTTCACCTACACACCGAACGGAACCTTCCACGGGACCGACACCTTCACCTACCTGGCCAATGATGGCACGGTCGATTCCAACGAAGCGACGGTTACCATCACGGTAAACAGCGCCGCGGTTGCCACGGACGACAGTTACGCAGTCGACGAAGACATGACGCTAACGATCGACCCAGGCTCCGGCGTACTCGACAACGACAACGCCGTTGATGGCGACACGTTGACGACAACCGTGGTTAGCCAACCGTCGAATGGCCAAGTGGCGTTGAATACGGATGGTTCGTTCAGCTACACACCAAACAGCGACTTTGCGGGGACCGACGCTTTCGCGTACGTAGCGAACGACGGGATCGTCGATTCCGCCGCTGCGATTGTGACCATTACGGTCAATGGAGTGAACGACGCTCCGCAGGTGACAGCGGATCAATACTCCGTTGCCGGCGAAGCTTCTCTGGTGGTCGCTGCGAACAATGGCGTCCTGGCAAATGACAGCGATATTGAGAACGATTCGCTCACCGCTTCTCTTGTACAGGGAACGATACGAGGCGCGCTCGAGTTCAATACAGACGGCTCCTTTACTTACACGCCGAACAGTGGCTTCTCTGGTGCCGACAGTTTCTCCTACGAAGTAAGCGATGGATCACTCACTTCGACGACCGCGACGGTTGCGATCTCGGTGACGCCCGTCGATCTAGTACGAGTTCGTCTCGAAGCAGCCGACAGCAATGGCGCGCCGATTGATACGATTACGACCGGCGAAAGCTTTGTCGTCAACGCATTTGTGGAAGACATTCGTCGGGTAACGCAGGGTGTGTTCGCCGCTTACGTGGATGTTGTTTACGACTCGGCCATCGCTTCCGCCAACGGCGCAATTTCGTATGGTAGCGACTTCTCGAATGGCCAGAGCGGTAACACGGCTACGCCGGGACTGATCGACGAAGCTGGTGCCTTCACACAATCTACTCTTGGCAGTGGCGAAGCTCTGTTGTTCAGTATTCCCTTCGTCGCAAACTCGGTTGGCACACTCGATCTGATCCTCGACGCAGCCGACGACTTCCCCGCGCACGACACTTTGCTTCGGGGCATCAACGACGCAATTTCGCTCGATTTGATAGATTTCATTTCAGATTCGATCAGCGTCACAGCTGCCGCAGGCGGCGAAGGAGAAGGCAGTGGACAGGCGGCCTTCACGGCGAACGCTGACGAAGCCTTTGCGGCAGTAGACAACTGGCTGCTTCCGTAAGTCGTGGGCCTCCTAGCGAGCACATTTCAAAACGTGATATACTCCGCAATCACGTTGCTCGCAAGTTGCTAATATGCCTGCCTTGAAAGGAATCCGATATGAGCGCCCCCGTCTTGGAAACTTCTCTGGAACACTACCCAGTTCGTCGCGGTAAAGTTCGCGATATTTATGACTTGGGTGATCAGTTGCTAATGGTCAGTACGGATCGCATCAGCGCCTATGACTGGGTGTTGCCGAGCGGAATTCCGGATAAAGGTCGAGTCCTGACTCAGGTTAGCGCGTTCTGGTTCGATCGGCTGGACGTCCCGCATCATCTGCTCGGAATGGAACTCGACGACGCCGGTCTGCCCGAGGGAACTGATTTAGAACAGTTGGCCGGACGCAGCATGTTAGTCCGCAAGTGCGACGTGGTGCCGATCGAGTGTGTTGTGCGAGGATACCTCGACGGATCGGGCTGGAAAGAATACCAACAGTCAGGAACCGTTTGTGGCATCCAACTGCCAGCCGGATTGCAACAGTGTTCGAAGCTCGACGAACCAATCTTTACGCCTGCAACCAAAGAGGAGAGTGGCCACGATATCAACATCTCATTCGAGCGAATGGTCGAGATTATCGGCGAAGGCCCAGCTGAGGAGCTGAAACGTCGTAGTATCGACATTTATAATCGCGGTGCCGAATACGCTCGCGAGCGCGGAATCATCATCGCGGATACAAAGTTCGAGTGGGGACGGTTCGATGGCGAGTTGATCTTGATCGACGAAGTTCTGACTCCGGACAGTTCACGCTTCTGGCCTGCCGATCAATACGAGCCGGGACACGGACAACCCTCGTTTGACAAGCAATTCGTTCGCGATCATTTGAGCACAACGGGCTGGGACAAAAACAGCGCGCCCCCTGCCCTGCCAGAAGATGTGATCGCGAAGACTCGCGAGAAGTATATCGAAGCCTTCGAGCAGTTGACCGGGCAAACGTTCGCTTGGAAGTAAGCCGGTCGCGATCCCGATCAGAGAGTTCAATGAGGACGAAATGGCATGCGATCAAAATCGCTGCTAGAATTCGCGTAGTTCATAGTTGGGCTTTATTTCTAGTGTCGCTCGCGTCGAACAACGCGACGGCACCAATTACGTTGAAGATTCGCGATGGCTTTGCGGTTGTTCTGTCACCACGGTCACCGGTTGGAAATCACCGGTGAATTGACCAACGGAACACTTGTTTGCCATCGCTGTGGTTCGATCACCAAGTTCACACCGGCAGACGAGACGAAACGCTCTGGGGCAATTGACGTCACCATCGATTCCGGCAGCCAATCTGACGCACAGCGTCGGGTCGTTTCCCGCGAGGCCGAGGTAGCGTCGGACGCTTCGTTGTTTCTGACTCTAGACCACGAACCGGGCTCCGCGAGCGCAATCGCAAACGCCACTCCGCGCAAGCGGGATGAGCAATTGGAGCCGCCGAGTCTGGCTGGTTACCAGATCCTTGACGAACTTGGGCGGGGAGGAATGGGAGTTGTATATCGCGCACGCAACGAGAGTCTGGGACGCGATGTCGCTTTGAAAACGTTGCAGCACATGAGTCCGGACGGACTACATCGCTTCAAGCAAGAATTCCGGACGCTGGCCGACATTGCTCATCCCAACCTAGCGTCACTCTACGAGTTGCTATCAGATGGCCAGACTTGGTCCTTTACGATGGAGATCCTGGAGGGGGTCGATTTGCTGGAGTACGTCTGGTCCGGATTCGACAAGTTGAATTCCGATGAACACGACAAGCCGATGACTCAAGATGCCGACAGCCCGCGATTAACCGAGGAGCGATTGCAGCGTCTAGACGAATCGCTCAAACAACTAGCCATCGGGCTCAACGCACTGCACGAGGCCGGTGTACTGCACAGCGATATCAAGCCGTCGAACGTGCTTATGACGAAGGAGGGGCGGTTGGTTTTGCTAGATTTCGGTTTGGCAGCGGAGATGCGGAGACACAACAAGGACAAAACGCGGACCGTCCAGGGAACGCCGCTGTACATGGCACCGGAGCAGGCGGCAGGCGGACCACTGTCGCAAGCCAGCGATTGGTACGCCGTAGGAGTCGTCTTGTATGAGGTGCTGACGGGTCAGTTCCCGTTTAGCGGCAAGACGGTGGAGATTCTCACCCGCAAGCAATCGGAGTCCCCAATAAGTCCGGAGCGATTGGCGCGAGACACCCCCGAGCATCTGAACTCGCTTTGCATCGCGTTGTTGGATCGCAACCCGGAGAAACGCCCCGCGGCGGCCGAGATCTTACGGCATCTGGGAGCTGTTCACTTGGCCGACGAAGTTGCGGCCACGCAGCGAGCGACATCGCGTCGCACAGTTGAACTAGTGGGGCGCGAGAGACACTTTGAAGTACTCCGAGAATCCTTTTCCCAAGTCTCCGACGGGAACACACGCACGATCTTCGTGCATGGCCAATCGGGGATGGGCAAGAGTGTGCTGGTTCGCAGTTTCCTGGACGAGGTTCAACAGCAAGGTGAAGCGGTGGTCCTGGAAGGGCGCTGTTACGAACAAGAATCAGTGCCGTTCAAGGCATTGGACAGCTTGATCGACTCACTGGCGGTTTTTTTGGGAACGCTGCCAGAATCCGTGGTCACGGGGATTATGCCACGGGACCGCTTGGCGCTAACTCGAGTTTTCCCGGTGCTAGGCCGCGTTCCGGAAATGCCAAAGGCGACCTATCCCTCAATCGAAAATGCCGATCAGCAAGAGTTGCGGCAGCGCGCGATGAACGCCCTCCGCGAGCTATTGCAACGACTGGCCATTCGCGAACCGTTGGTACTCTATATTGACGACTTGCAATGGGGCGACGTCGATAGCGCCGGACTGTTGGCCGATTTAGTACGTCCGCCCGATGCTCCCCGAATGCTGCTGTTGGGTTCTTATCGGAGCGAGGCCGTCGACAGCAGCCAGTGCCTGCAGGCACTGGCCGAGGCGTACAACACTGGCCAGCACCGTCCCCATCGTGAAGAGTTGGCGGTGGAAGCCTTGTCACGAGACGAGTCGAAGCAGCTGGCATTGGTGCTGTTGGGGGATGATGGTGAGACGAGTCAGACTTACGCAGACAAGATCGCCGAGGAGTCGCGTGGGTGGCCGTTTTTTGTGTGGGAATTAGTTCAGCATATCCAGGCGGATCTTGAGATCGCGGATCTGACGCTGGAATTGGACGAAGTGATTTGGGCACGCGTCACCCGCCTGCCGCCAGACGCGACTCGGCTGCTGGAGCAAATTTCGGTCGCCGCTCGACCGATGCCCACGGCGGAATTGTATCAAGCGATGGATGTCGTTTCGAAAGGTCCAGGCCTGCTGGCTCACTTGCGCGCTAGCAACTTTGTGCGCACCACCGAATCCAAAGATGGCGGGACGCTGGTCGAGGCGTATCACGATCGAATTCGTGAATCCGTGATCAACCATTTAGATGAGCCAAGGGTCAAGGGCCACAACTTGAACTTGGCTCTCATGATCGAGCGCGTCAGCGACATCAAAGTCGAGGTCTTGCGGTCTCACATTAACAGCACGCCGGAGTTCGAAGAACCAGATGAAGCCTACTCACTCGATAAGCGGGACTGGCAACGTGTCTTTGATCTGGCTTACTTCTTCGACGCGGCTGGCGAGCACGAGCGTGCGTTGCCGTACGCCGTAGCGGCTGCTGAGAAGGCACGCTCTCAAAACTCGCTTGAAGTTGCTGAAGAGCAATACAACATCGCACTATGCGGATCGGTGGCGAGTGACCCGGCCGTTCGGTTTCGAGTTGCCGAGGGACTGGGTCAAGTCCTGATGACGCGAGGGCGATATGAGCAAGCCAATTCGCATTTTCACGCGGCTCGCTCACTTGCCGAGGGCAATCTGGCGCTGGCGCGAATCGATGGAAGGCTGGGAGCCTCGGCGTTCCGTTCAGGAGCCATGGGGAACGCCGGCGAGTACCTTGAAAAGGCGCTCATGGCACTCGGCGAGTTTCCCCCTCGCAACATCGTCACGCTGAGCTTGGCGCTCTGCAAGGAAGGCATCATTCAGCTTCTGCACACGTACCTTCCGTCATGGTTTGTCGGTCGACGTAGCGCTGATACTCCGGACTGCCGTTTGGATTTACTGCGCGTGGGTCTTTTCGATCAACTCAGTATCACCTATTGGTTCACGCGTGGCATGCTGTTAACCCTGTGGGCACATTTGCGCCAGATGAATCTGGCCGAGCGCTATCCACCCTCCACAGAGTTGAGCAAGACCTATACGTTTCACGCGATTACCATGACGGCGATCCCACTGGCTCAACGAGGCATCGCTTATGCCGAAAAGGCGTATAGGATATCGCGCGATTTGGGTGACCTGTGGGGGCAAGGAAAGGCTCGAAGTTACCACACGTTCTCGTGCATCGTTTTGGCACGGTTCGAAGAAGGTGTGGAGACGAGTCGAGAGGCAGTCCGCCTGCTGGAACAAGCAGGTGACGTGTGGGAAGCAAACATGGCACGCATGATTGGGTCGCAGCCGCTGTATCACCTGGGAGAACTGGAGACCGCATTTCGCGAATCGCGGCAAACCTATGAGATCGGAAAGGAAACGGGCGACTATGCGGCGATGGCTATCTCGCTAAAGTTTTGGATGCCGCTCCCTAAGGCCGGCGAAGCAATTCCAGACGGCGCAATCCAAGCCGAAGTGGATCGACCACGAGAGGACCCGTTATCCAGTGCCGCCGCGCTTCAAGCTCGTGGGCTGGAGTTACTACTCCGCGATGACCGACCTCTGGAGGCTGCACAAGTCCTACAGCAGAGCCTCGACCTCGCCAAGCAACGAGGCCTTCGAAACGTCTGTATTTTTGAGGGCGTGACCTGGAAGGCAACGGCGCTCCGCGTCGTCGCGGAACGCGCACCGAAAGGATCGGCACAACGCAGCGCGGTGAAGGACGCGAAGAAGGCAGTTGGGGATGCGTTAAAGATCACCAAAAGCTTTCTCGCTTGTCGGCCTCATGCTCTGCGAGAACGTGCGCTGATCGCGGTTCTGGAGGGCAACGAGGATCAAGCGCGTCGATACTTTGACGAAAGCCTGCGGGTGGCCGAGAAGCACGAGGCCCGCCATCAACGTGCGAAGTCACTGCTCGCCCGCGCTGAAGCTGGCACGAAATTTCGCTGGCCCGAGGCCGAGCAACAACTGGCGGAAGCGCGGACCATGGTGGACGAAGCGGAGCAGTTCTCGATCAATGAAGCTGACGACTGAGATCGGACGTAAAAACGATCCCGAATTTCGATCAGCGACCCTTCAGCCTCGCCTTTGACGACGTTTTCAAGTTAAGCGTCTCGGACGAATGGTTGGACCCTGCAATGGACGCAGCGTCAGTTGGATGAAACCGTCGGCTGGTACTTACACTTCCGTTCGAAAGCGATACCCTACGCTTCGGACGGTTTCTATCGCCCCAAACCGATTGCCCAGTTTTTGACGCAGGGACCGGATGTGGACATCAATCGTCCGCTCAAACGAAGGTGCGTCTTCCCCACGACAACGGTCCATGAGTTCATTCCGCGTGAAGGCACGGCCTGGCTGTCGAGCCAGGGTCCAGAGCAATTGAAATTCGGTTGGCGTGAGTTGTAACTCCCTTCCGTCCGCCTTAGCAGTATGATTTAGGCGATCGACCTCGATTCCATCGGTGGCAACGATGTCACTGCTTTGTTCTGCCGCGGTCGAACGGCGTAACAAGGCCTTGACGCGATGGATTAACGGTTTGAGCCTGAACGGCTTGTTTACGTAATCGTCGGCCCCCATGCTGAATCCGACGATCTCATCGACCTCTTCGCTCTTGGCCGTCAACATCAAGATGCGAATACCAAGCGTTCTGGGATCGCTGCGTAACCGTCGGCAAACGTCTAAGCCGTCGATAACCGGCAGCATGAGGTCGAGGATTACTAAGTCTGGCAACGCTGTCTGAGCGAGCCGTAACCCCTCCTGACCATCGGTGGCCACGACGATCTCGAAGCCCTCTTTGGCAAGGTTGTAGGTGAGCACCTCGACGAGCGATGGCTCGTCTTCAATGATCAGGATTGTTTGTTTTGCCATGAATTCGAATTGTCATTATATAGATCGATGCCTGATGATTTCTGCTTCCACGAGATACACGACGTCCTCCGCGATGTTTGTTGCATGGTCGGCGACGCGTTCGATATGTCTCGAGGCTGAAAACAGATGCATCGATGCTTCGACCAACTCGGGAGAACGTTTCATCGTGTGGACTAGTTCCTCGATAATCTCCCGATTTAGCTCGTCGACGGCATCGTCCTTGGCGCACACTTTTCGAGCCATCCCACTGTCGAGCGCAACATAGGCATCAATAACGCAGTGCAGCATTTCGAGCGCGATCTTCGCCATTTCCTTTAGCTTGTCGAGCACGGCGATTTCCTTTCCTGGTACCAACCCACAGGCACGCTCCGCGATGTGTACTCCTAAATCAGCAACGCGCTCCAGCTCACTGGTGATCTTCATGACAGTTGCGATACGTCGCAAGTCGATAGCCACCGGTTGGTGTAACGCGAGTATCTTTAGACATTCTTCTTCAATTTGCACATCCCAGCGATCGATTTCATCGTCCTGCTTGGCTAACTCTCGCGCAAACGCTTCGCTTGGATTTGCCAGTCCGTCCACGGCCTTGTGGATCATTTCTTCAACCATCGCACACATCGAGAGCAAGTTTCGATGCAATGTGTCGAGGTCGCGGTTGAGGTGTTTGGACATCGTTGGTCTGCTTTAGTTGATCGGAAAACTACCCGAAGCGGCCAGTGATATAGTCCTCAGTTTGTTTCTCGCGTGGCTTTGTGAACAACTGCTTCGTGTCGTCCATTTCGATCAGGCGTCCTTCGTAGAAAAACGCCGTCCGGTCACTGATGCGGGCGGCCTGCTGCATGTTATGCGTGACGATGACGATCGTGTAGTTCTGCTTCAGTTCGAAGACCAGGTCTTCGATTTTCGCAGTCGAAGCGGGATCGAGCGCCGAGGCAGGCTCGTCCATTAACAGCACTTCCGGATCGGTCGCCAGCGCCCTGGCAATGCAAAGTCGTTGTTGCTGACCACCGGAAAGTGCAAGTGCCGATTCATGCAGACGGTCCTTCACTTCGTCCCACAACGCGGCCCGTTTCAACGATCGTTCCACAATGCCGGCCAATTTCTTCTTGCCGCGAGTCCCGGCAACCTTTGGCCCGTAGGAGACGTTTTCGAATATCGATTTCGGAAATGGGTTCGACTTTTGAAAGACCATTCCCACTCGCATCCGCAATGCGACGACATCGACTTCGCGTGCGAAGACGTCGTTTCCTTCGAGCCACACTTGGCCAGTGTGCCGCGTATCCTCGATGAGGTCATTCATGCGGTTGAGCGTTCGCAGAAACGTACTCTTGCCACAGCCCGAGGGACCGATCAATGCGGTGACTGCTCGTTCCTGTACCGTCAGCGAAACATCGAACAGGGCTTGGTTCGCACCGTAGAAGAAGGACAGATTTCGAGCCTCGATCTTCGCGACCACTGGGTCCAAATCGCGAGTACAAACCTTGACGTCACGGCTTAGCCGATGTTGTGTAGGTTCTGGCATGGCTTTCAATTCTGTCGTCATGATGATTGACCGTCGATACAGACAGTTGTTCAAAGTTAGACTACCAGCGAATCCGTTTCTGGAACTTATGACGCATTAAGATGGCTGCCGCGTTCATGACCAGCAGAGCCACTAGTAGCACGATAATACCAGCAGCGGCCACGTGCTGGTATTCGGTCTTGGGACGCGAAACCCAGTTGAACACTTGGATTGGAAGGGCGGTAAAGGTGTCGAACGGTGCCTCGACGATTCCGTCTGGATTTGTAAACACATCGACCGGGCTGGAAATATCGCCAGGTGTAAAGGCGACGTAAGTCAGAGCACCGATCATCACCAACGGTGCCGTCTCGCCGATCGCGCGCGAGATGGCGAGAATTACGCCAGTTAAGATGCCAGGCATCGCGACTGGCAGCACCTGATCTCGAGTTGTTTGCCACTGAGTTGCTCCGAGCGCATACGATGCTTGTCGAATTGATGCCGGAACTGCTCTCAAAGCTTCCTGAGCGGCGACAATCACTACGGGAAGAATCAACAACGAAAGGGTTAGCGCGGCGGAGATAACCGTTCGACCCAATGGGAGCGGGATCTGCAAGTTAGCGAATATCAAAGGAACCTCGACGACTTTCGGTTGCGATCCGAACAGCCCGAACATCCGCACGAAAACCGTCAACCCCAGGATGCCGTACACGATGGACGGCACACCGGCCAAGTTCGATAGGTTGACCTGAATCAACCGTCTCAGCCATGTGTCGCTCGAGTACTCCTCGAGGTACAGCGCTGCCCCAACGCCTGCAGGAACGGAGAACAGGGTCGTAAACAGAATCAGCCATAAACTGCCCCACAGTCCGGCCAGGATTCCCGCTTGCTCAGGATGTCGTGAATCGAAGCTGGTCAAAAAACTCCAGTTCAACCACCCAACGGCCTGCCAAAGGACGCCGCACAGTAGAACAATCAGCACGCCAATGCCTAACCAAGTAGACAACATGCAGGCCGTACCAAATACTCGTCCCAGACGATGTCGAGCAGCCAAGTGAGTTCGGAGAGCAAGGTCGAGATCGTTCATTCGTAGACCTCGCGATATCGCCGTAGTATGAATTGCGAAAGAATATTCATGGCGAGCGTAATGCAGAACAGTGTCAAAGCGATGGCGTATAGGCTCTTGTATCCAACGCTGCCGGCCGGCGTGTCACCCAGGCTGACGTTGACGATATAAGAAGTCATTGTTTGAACGCTGCGAAACGGATTCAGCGTCATCGCTGGAGTCATTCCCGCGGCGATTGTCACCGCCATCGTTTCGCCCACCGCACGCGAGACCGCCAGTAAGAACGATGCCACAATACCCGAGGATGCTGCGGGTAGTACGACCTTGACGGAGACGTCGAATTTCGTCGATCCTAGCGCATAGCCCGCCTCACGCAGGCCTCGCGGAACAGCTCGCAGCGCGTCTTCGCTCAGCGACGACACCATCGGAAGGATCATGATTCCCACGACGATTCCCGCACTGGCCGCATTAAAGACGTCGACTTCGAACCCTAGCAAATCCCGAAGAATTGGCCTGAGTAAGAAGGGCGTGACGAAGATCAACGCGAAATAGCCGTAAACAACAGTGGGAATCCCCGCCAGAATTTCGAGGGTTGGTTTGATGAACGTACGGGCGCGCGGTGTTGCGTATTCATTCAAATAGAGGGCACTTGCCAGACCGAGTGGCAACGCGATCAGCGCTGCAATACCGGCAATGAGAAATGTCCCCGCCAGCAACGGCAACACGCCAAAATGCTGGTCAGCAAATTGCGGCGTCCAGCGAGTTTCCGTGAAGAACTCCTTGACGGAAACTTCCTGAAAGAAAGCGGTGTTCGGCCCGATCGATACAACCGCTTCAGTAACGAGTACGAAGATGATGCCAACGGTTGTGGCAACAGACAGAAGGGCGCACAGGAAGAGCGTAAACTGAATCGCCTGTTCCTTAACTCGTGTCGCGGTAAAGCGACGAACAAGTAGGTTCGGAACCCTGTTAGCGGCGGGTTTAGTCACAGTCTCTGCCAAAGTCACGAATTGCTCCCTTGCCAAATTACTCGCCATTCTCGGTCTCAGATCCACCAAACGCGTCTTTGAACGCTTGTAGCGTTTCCGTGACCAGCGATTCACTCAGGCGAACGTAACCAACTTCGCTGATCAGATCTTGACCTTGCTGGAGGTAATACTCCAGGTAAGCGGCCACCTCCGGCTTGTTTAGCGAAGCCTTATTGACGTACAGGAAGAGCGGTCGCGACAGCGGAACGTATTCGCCAGCTTCAATCGTTTCATCAGTCGGCTTGACGCAGGTAGTGCTGTCCGGGCCCGCCGCGACGCCAACGATCTCCAACTTGTCCTGGTTCTCCTTGTAGTACGCGTAGCCGAAATACCCCAGAGAATACTTGTCGCCTGCAACGCCGCGAACCAAGACGTTGTCGTCGGCGCTAGGAGTGTAATCCGATCGGCTTGCTCCTCCTTCACCACAAATGGCTTCTGTAAAGTAATCAAAGGTGCCCGAATCGGTATCAGGTCCGTAAAGCCGAATCTTCTCTTGCGGCCATTCCGGATTCACGTCGCTCCAGTTGATGATCTCGCTGTCCGGCTTCCAAATTGAGTTCAGCTGCGCGACTGTCAGACACTTGCACCAATCGTTCTCTGGGTTAACGATCACCGAAAGGCCGTCGATGGCAATTTTCATTTCCAAGTATTCGATGTTGTTATCTCTGCAAGCATCGATTTCCTGCTGCTTGATCGGTCGAGAGGCGTCGTTGATGTCGGTTTCGCCTGACACGAATTTCTTGAAGCCGCCACCAGTTCCTGATGTCCCAACAACGACCTTGACGTCCGAATGCTGTTTCTGGAATTCTTCGGCGACCGCTTGAGAGATCGGAAAGACAGTGCTCGACCCGTCAATGGTGACCGTGCCGCTGAGCCCGCCGCTGATTTCGGCTAACGAGCTGCTACTGCCCGATCCAACGTCTTTGACCGTACAACCACCCAGAATCAAACTTCCGACTCCAATTACTTGGGCCAACTTCGACATACTTCTCATTCGACTTACCCTTTGTGTTGCAAACGGGAGCGATCCTTGCTTTCCGAACGCAAATGTAAATCTGAATTGTGAAGAAGCACCTTGGTGGAATGTTAAGGTTTAATGAATGGCATGTGGCGGCACCCGCATACGAGTGAGGCCGAACTAAATCCAGGATCTTGGGTTAATTCTCACTTCACCCACTTAAGCCAGCGGCAAACGAACTGTTAACGTACTGCCCTTGCCTAGTTGACTGGCTACCTCGACGCTTCCACCGAATTCGATCGCGAGATGCTTGACAATGGAGAGCCCCAAACCAGTACCGCCGAGTTCACGTGAACGTGCTTTATCAACCCGATAGAATCGTCCGAAGATTAGCGATTGATGTTCGGACGCGATCCCAACGCCCGTGTCCATGACTTCAACCAATGCCATGGAATCTTTTTCACACCATCGAATTTCTACGTGCCCTCCCGCAGCAGTGTAGTTGATCGCGTTTTCGACAAGGTTGTTGAGAATCGTGCAAAGCCCCTCCGCATCAGCGTGGACACTGATCGCCGATTGTGGTGGTTGAGTCGTGAGTGTGAGTTGCTTGGACTTGGCGATGCCGGCCAACTCATCGACACACGTAGCGACCACTTCACTAAGCAGAACGGGAGCCAGTACGAACGTATCTTCGTGTGATTCGATTCGCCCCAGTCGCAATAGGTCGAGGATCAGGGCGTGCAGCCGATGGGCCTGCTCTTCGATACGCATAAGAAACTTACGATTGTGCGCCGAATCCTTGATTGCCCCTTCGAGGAGCGTCTCTGTATAAGCCTGAATCGAAGCCAACGGTGTCTTGAGTTCATGTGAGACGTTCGAGACGAACTGTTGTCGGATATTCTCCAAGCGTCTTAGTTCGGTCACGTCGTGCAAAACCAAGATAACACCCGGACAAGGCTCGCCGGGTAGACGCGTCGCCGAGAGCTCGACAGTGGACTGAGATCTGGGCAATTCCAACTCGACCCGTTCGTGTGCCCTAGAAGCCAGCACATCTTGAACGACTTTGTGAATCGTCGGGTTTCGCACCGTTTCCCAAATCGGAACGCCGACGACGTCCGTCTTGGCAAACTCGAGGAGCAAGTGCGCGACTCGATTAACAAACAGAATTCGTTCGTCTCCATCGACAGCAAGGACCCCCTCCCCCATGCCCCCTAAAACGGCTTCGAGTCGCTCGCTATTCTCGGCGAATTCTCTCGCCTTTCCATCGAGCTCTTCGATGCGACACGAAAGCTGACGGCTCATCAAGTTAAATGACTCAGCGAGCGTTCCCAATTCATCCCGACTTCGGACGTCAACCTCTTGATGGATATCACCGCTGGCGATCGATTTCGCAGCTTGGGTCAGTTTTTCAAGCGGTCGAATGATACGACCGACGATAATGTAGGTAAAAGTGAGAGCGACGAGGCTAACCAGGATCGCAGTTACCAGAATCAACCGCTGCACAGACGTCACCTGGGCACGGACTGATTCTAGTGGCATCGCGACACGAACGAAGCCTGCAGGAGTCTCTCGTTCACCCACCCGCAACGCAACATACATCATGGGAATTCCGAGCGTTGGACTCGGTCGCTGAGAGACGCCAAACTCGTACGTTCTGGCCTGCAACAATTCTTCTCGGTTTCGATGGTTTTCCATCAGTATCGGGTCTTCAACAGAATCGCCGATTACGGTCCCGTCTTCGGCTACCAGCGTCATTCTCGTGCCCGTCTGTTCACCAAGTTGCTGCAGTGTGGCCTGTAAGTCAGCCCGCGGACCGTTCTGAAAAACGCCAGCCATGTCGTGGCGTAGCAGCACCGCTGAATCACGCAACCGCTGCTTAACACGTTCGACGACAAGGTCTTGTTGTCGACTAGAAAGAATCGCCACGAGTGCCGTTGCCGCAAAAAGCGTCAGCGCGGAATACGCAACGAAGATCTTCCAAAACAGGCGTGACGATACCAAATCCAAACTCCACCATCGAAAGTACTGTAACAGTACATGATTCAACTCACGCTTGTCGTTTTAGCGGCTCATCGACTCGTAGGATAGAGAACGAATGACGGACGCATCTCCAGCCTGTCACGGAAGTCCACTAGAGTCCCGATCGCCGCAAGTGCCGAAGACTTGCTTCAATCCTTCGGTGCGAAGTCAGGGCAGAGCAAGCTACGCACCCTTCGCCCATTGCTTCAGCAGCTTCGCGCGAAGATGGTTGCCGTACGATTGGGGTGACTCATCCTCGGCGTATAACTCGCGAGCTTCATCGTATTTCCCTTGTGCCTCGTACGTCCGAGCAAGATTATAACGAGCACCGGCGTTCCACGGCCCGTCTGGAGTCGCTTCGATCGTGCGTTCTCGAAGCCAAGTCGCAGCGGCTTCGTGATTACCCGATTCAAAGTGCGACAACCCGAGCCAGTACGTCGCATGTTGCTTCGCCTGGGTGGCGAGCATGTAACTGCTGGCAACACGCGTCTGCCAGACGAAGTCGCCTTCGTTCGTTCCACGAACGAGTCCCATCGCCTCTTGCACTTCTTTGCTCGTCGTAATTTGATCGATCGCTGCCGTAGGAACTCGAGCCTGCATGTAGCAACCCTTGGCCCCTTCTCTGCCTTCCACTTGTCTTTCGAACTGACCTTGCAGGTGAAGCTGCCTTCCCTGAGTTAGCGGTCCCCGGGTCTGGAAGATGCCGACCGCTTGGTAATATCCGGCTGCCACTTCGCGATTCGTTGAAATCAGCTTTTTCATCGCGGCTTGAAACCAAATCGTCTCGAATGGAACGGACCACATCACCGCATTCGTGATGCCGCGCAGCCCTTTCACGCGCTCGGCAATTTGTGCTGGTGCGACCGCGAGAATCGTCCGTTCGTCGCCAGCGAGATTGTCTTGCACGCGCCGCATCCGTTGCGACAAGTTCGCCGGCGCGACATCCAACAACGCGAGAAGTTCCTTCAAGTCTTTGTGTGCAAACCGATACGGCTGACCATCGACTTCAAGGGCGGCAATCAACTCGGGACCGTCAAGAACTTCAGAGAGCGTTGCGATCCCGTCCCCATTCGGGCCTGGTATCGGCAGCCCCAACTCGCAATCGAATAGATAGAGTTCGCCGCCGACGACAGCCGCCGTCAGCCATGCCCTGGGGCGTGGAGGGACCGTATTGCCCGGAAGCGCAAGATAGACAACATCGATGCCTTGCTGGCGAGCCAATTCGATGAAAATACGCGAACGTTGAAGCGCGTCGCCATATCCGTACTGCAAAATCTCCCAAGGTGGAAACCGATACCCAGGGCCAGGAATCGCAAGCTGAGGAGGTGGCACTCGCTTCGCGCGACTCTGCTCGCCTCCAGCGCTCGGGGCAACCGAATCATCGGGATAGGGGGGCGTCATTTGAAGCTGGATATTCCGAACGGTCCAATCAAACAACCGCTCGGCGATCTCCAATTTTTCCCGTTCCAAATCACCCAACGTCGACTCTTTCCCGTCCAGCCAAGGCTTAAGTCGCGCTTCCGTCGGGAGCTTCGACACCCACGACGAGAGATCACGCAGCAACGTCGCTTCCTGCATCACGCGAACATCATCAATGCTGAATGTCCAATTGCCAACGTCGTCGAGCAGGTCACTGTCGCGAAATTCTCGTGGCAGCCGTGCGGTCATGGGGTCGGGTTCCCAAGCTGGGTCGTGTTCTTGCTTGGTCAACCAGCGATTCAAGTCATACGCGATCTTAACAAGAGCTTGTTCACGGTCGAACTCACTGAGGCGATGTAAATCCTCCATCGCGCGAAGCAGCAACTCTTGCGTAGCGCTTATCGTAACTGCCGTCGTTGTCGGTCGTAATCGGGGCTTGCTAGAGGGCGAGCAACTAACCAGCGGCAGCGTCAAGCCGACGAGCAAGCAGCAAATGGACAACCGCCGGAAGCCCCTCCCATTTAAGATTTCGATCAAGGGATGCATCAACTGAGTGTCTCCACGGTTGCGCGAAGCTTGAGGAGTCGTTCGATCAACGGCTCAAAGTCATCAAGCTGGATCATGTTGGGCCCGTCGCTGGGCGACGAGTCTGGGTCAGGATGTGTCTCAAAAAATAGGCCGTCTACTCCAACAGCAACGGCGGCACGAGCCAACGGCTCGATCATCGCTCGATTGCCACCAGTCGTCGCTCCCAAACCACCTGGCTCTTGAACGCTGTGCGTGGCGTCGAAGATGACAGGTGTTTCGAGTTCTTTCAGCTGGGGAATCGCACGCATGTCATTCACGAGCCGACCGTATCCGAAAAATGTGCCGCGTTCACACAACAATACGTTGCTACAACCCGAGGCAACTAATTTGCCGACTACGTGTCGCATATCCCAGGGGGCGAGGAACTGGCCTTTCTTTACGTTGACTGCCTTTCCCGTACGTGCCGCCGCGACCAAAAGATCGGTCTGGCGGGCGAGAAACGCCGGGATTTGGAGCAAATCGCAGACTTCGCCGGCGGGCGCGGCTTGATGCGGCTCGTGAATGTCTGTCGTCACCGGCAGCCCCGTCGCTTCGCGAACCTTCTTAAGAATCGCGATCCCGGCATCAAGTCCCGGTCCGCGGAACGAATCGATACTCGTGCGATTCGCCTTGTCAAACGAAGCCTTGAACACGATCTGGACCTTCAATCGCTCTGCAATCTCCGCGAGTCGCTCGGCAATCGAAAGAGCGAGCGATTCAGTCTCTAGTACACAAGGACCGGCGATCAGAACTAGCGGATGTCCGTTCCCGCATCGATAAGGTCCGACCTGGGCAATGTTTTGAGGCACGGTAGAGCAACCCTAGTGAGCGAAGACGGGCGAATCTTTACAAGTCGTATCATGATGATCGGTCGGATGTGCGATGTTGGCAAGCACATCCCAGACAGAGTGCATTTGCAGATCCCAAACGAGAGACACAGTTGAGGAAAATGACAAAGGTCGCTACCAGGTTTGCAGCTGATTAAACAGTCACCGAGGTACCAATAACGTCAAGTAGCTGGGCAGCACTTCGATCTCAGTGGGCAGGAATCCATCTGGGTCGCCGTCCAACTGCAACGGTACCGCCTCGTCCGACTCGATGCGAATCCTAGATGCACGAATGGTGACGCAATCGTCCCAGGATGCGTGCTGTCCCAGGATGACGCCGCTCAAATAACGGAGCCCGCTCCATAACGAGCCATCTTTGAAAGTACATACGTCGAGAAGGCCGTCGCTACCGCTGGCCAACGGTGCGATTCGCAATCCGCCCGCGTAACGCGGCAGGTTGACGACGAAAGCCCACCGGGCGGTGATCGTCTCCACGCGAGCGTCCAAAGAGTCGGTTGCAGGGATCTCGCAGTGGACTCGCAATTCAGGGTACTCGTAGTTTTGAATTGAGTCCCAAATCGGTTTCGCATAGGACAAGTGGTGAATGTGGCCTGTTCGCTCGTTGTGCAACCGATGAACGACTTCGGCGTCAAATCCACATCCCGCCATAATCAGGAATACTTGACCACTTGCTTTGCCCGCATCAAACTTCGCGGCATGTCCGGCGCATATCGTGCGACAGACTGCCTCCGCCCCACCTTTCATCTGTAAATGCTTGGAGAGCAGGTTCTCGGTCCCCAGCGGCAGTACTGCGATCGGCGTATCGCGAGGCAAGCGGTTCGCCAACATGGCGACGGTACCGTCGCCACCAGCCGAGACGACACATCGCAATTCGTCAGCCGATGATAATTGAGCTGCTTTGCTAGACAGTTCGTCAACGTCTGTGAGTGTCTCGACCAGGAAACCTTGATCCGCGAGCAGTGCGGAGAGTCGCTCAACGGTCGGAATGCCCGAGCGCGCACCCGCCGTGGGGTTCCGTGAAATCAGTACCCGCCTGGTCGTTGAGGGGAGCTGAAAGTTCGCATCCATCACGATTTCGATCCTACTTGCTGCGTTATGCAACAGATTCCTACGACGATCCCGTGTACTTTGCGAGCGATTGTAGAGAGACGCTGCAGTCGAATGGTTCGATCTGTTGCAGCTCGATACAAATCGGTATCAATCGTCGAATCGAAGCCGCTCGCCAAGTTGGCACCGCTCCAACAATCTCACACCTAAGTGTTTACTAGAAAGACGGTTGCAACGCAATTCGGAAGATTTTTACCGAAGTGGCGCACCGCGTGCATAAAGACAAAAGCACTGGCCCGTGGGGTCTCTGACGCGAGTCGGCGGAATGGTTGCCTTGCCCCTGGCCATTCAGTTAGCCAATGTGGAGTTGGCACGTCAGAGACCCCCGTTTTTTTATTCTAGCTCCGCCCGCTGCAGTGGGCCAGTTGATCCCGGCCTCGCACAATCCGGTCGAGCCCAGCGCAGGGTAGTCTTCTCCGCGAGATCCCCGCTTGCAGATTCCCTGAATCTTGGGCCATTCGCGGCCAGCTTCCAATCTCCCAGCTCTTGACGATTGAGGGCCGTTTTTCTAACGTAAGTCTTTTGCCGACCGGAACATTCGCGCCTCGCACCGGCAGTCCTCCGTTAATCCGGTCGGTCGACCTCAGTAAACTTGGTCGGCAGACCTGCAATTAAACTCGGTCGGCGGACCTTCACAACCCGGAGTTACAGATCGCCAGCGTAGCTTCAATTGGCAGAGCACCGCATTCGTAATGCGGGGGTTGCGGGTTCGACTCCCGCCGCTGGCTCTTTTATCGTCAGTTCCCCACACATGGGACGTTTGGAGTACAAAAGTCATGTCGCAAGTCGTCGGCTCAGAAATTGATCTTCGCGAGATTGTCCTTTCGAACAACTCGTTCGGCCCCAACGAGATCAGCCAGCTTTCCGAAGCCATTTCGGAAGACTACTCGCAGTTCCAAGTCCTACGCGATGCCGTCGGCGAATTGGAAGGACGCGAGGATCGTTCGCCCGCAACTGCAGTGCGACTTGGCGTTTGCTATTACCTCCTCGGACGACATGCCACAGCCGCCGAAACGTTGGCTGCAGCCGATGGTGGAGCCGTCGCGCAGTTTTATCTGGGCAAAAGTCAGTTCGCCCTCGGGAACTACGATCAGGCGTTGCAAGCGTACCAATCGGCAAAGGTTGCCGGATACAACGGCGATGTGTGTGCCCTAGCTTGTGCCGAAACACAGCGGTACCAAGGCAAGAACGAAGACGCGATGAAAACCTTGGACGAGTTGTTTGGGCCTGTCGAGCAAACGGCGGACTATCGATATCAACGCGGAGCGACTGTCGCCGCAATCGGTGGAAACCCTTCCGAAGTCGTCGCGATGTACGAACGCGCCGTCGAGACTCAGGAAATGCACCCCGGCGCGTTGTTCGGCCTGGCGATCGAAAACGATCGTCGTGGCAACGATGCGCTCGCGATGGAACTGTATCAACGTGCCTCGAATTGCTTCCCGTCACACGTTGGAGCCTTGCTGAATCTCGGCATCATGTACGAAGATCAACAGCGGTACGAGTTAGCACAACATTGCTACCAGCGAATCTTGGATGTCTACCCGACACATGACCGTGCGAAGCTGTTTTGCAAGGACGCAATGGCATCGCGTGACATGTTCTACGACGAAGAGGCTCAGAAGCGCGAAGATCGCTTGGCACAGGTCTTGAGCATCCCAGTTACCGACTTCGAATTGTCCGTCCGCAGCCGCAACTGCTTGCAGAAGATGGGCGTGCGAACACTAGGCGATTTGAGTCGCACCAGCGAGCAAGATCTTCTGACGAGCAAGAACTTTGGCGAAACCTCGCTGGTCGAGATTCGCGACATGCTGTATTCCAAAGGACTCGAACTCGGTCAATTTGCGCACGAGCGTCCCGAGCCGGAACCAGCATACGACACGTCGAACATGTCGCCCGACGAGCAAGCCTTGCTCGATCGTCCGATTGCTGACTTAAACCTCTCGGTGCGTGCCCGCAAGTGCATGGTTCGGCTAGGGATGGGAACGATTGGCGAGTTGATCCGCAAGACTGGCGATGATCTTCTCGAGACCAAAAACTTCGGTGTTACCAGCTTGAACGAAGTTCGAGACAAGCTGACGCAGTTGGGAATCAAGCTCCGAGGCGATTAAAGAGGAGCAGAGAGCTAAAAGCCGCAGCAACACGTTTGCTGGCTCTTCGCTTTCAGCACTCCGCTTGTTCCGACATGGGTGCCAATCTCTTCTCGTTCGAGTTGCATCACGTCGATCGGGGCTGCGCGGCTCGACGCGCTAGTTTCACGACGCCGCACGGCGTTGTCGACCTGCCGACTTTTATGCCGGTTGGCACTCAGGGAACGATCAAGGGCCTCACGGCATCACAGGTGCGTGCGACGGGCTCGCAGATGGTGCTGGGGAACACGTACCACCTCGCCTTGCGACCCGGCGAGGATGTTGTCGCTGAGTTGGGCGGCTTGCATCGCTTCATGGGTTGGGATGGCCCGATCTTAACCGATAGTGGCGGTTTCCAGCTGTTCAGCTTGGCGGACTCCAACAAAGTCACTGAGCAGTCAGCCATCTTCCGCTCGCACATCAATGGCCGCAAGTTCGAGCTTTCACCCGAACGATCGATTGAGATCCAGGAAGCCCTTGGCAGTGATGTCGCAATGGTGCTGGATCACGTCATCGCGTTACCAGCGAGTAACACCAACGTTCGGGACGCTTGCGATCGGACCATTCGTTGGGCCAAGCGATGCCTGGGTGCTCGCACTCGCCACGATCAAGCACAATTTGCCATCGTACAAGGCGGCCTCAACGCTGAACTGCGAGTTGAGTGTGCGAAGCAACTCGCAGAACTCAGTGACTTCGACGGCTATGCCATCGGCGGATTGAGCGTTGGCGAAGGCGAAGCGGACATGCTACGGACGATCGAAGCGACTTGCCCTGCCCTGCCCCGCGAGAAGCCTCGCTATCTGATGGGCGTCGGAACGCCGAAGGACTTGGTCGAAGCCATTCGTCGGGGAGTCGACATGTTTGACTGTATCATTCCCTCTCACAACGGACGCAACGCGCTGGCTTATACAGACGCAGGGCGACTGCGACTGCGAAACTCGAAACATCAGCGAGACGATCGCCCTCTCGAAGAGAATTGCCCTTGCCCTGCTTGCCAACATAGCCGAGGTTACATTCGTCATCTCTTCCAAGCCAATGAGATGCTCGGTCCGATCCTCCTTACCGCCCACAACATCACCTACTATCAGCGGCTCGTCAGCCAGGCACGCGCCGCCATCGAGAACGACGTGTACTTGGACTTTTACGACGAAAAAATCGCGGGTTGGAAAGGCGAGAATACAACCTGAAGATGTCTATCGTCAGTTGACCGTTGATCACCTCGGAAGCCCCTCATTCGTGGCTCCGAGGCGGCCTTGCTCGTTGCGCCACAAGGCCTTATGATTACTCGCTAATTGTCGCGTGAATCGGCCCGACCGAGAATGAGATCGGGTCGATTTCCGTTATTGCTGAGAGTGAACTTTCTCGACAAGACGTTTTAGTAGCCGAAGTCGTGAGACTTCGATTCTTGCCACTTCTACCTGAAGTCTCGCGACTTCAGCTACGGAACCGAAGCCTATGTGGTCGACCAGCGAATCGTGTCTTTCGATCCTGCTTTTGGCGCAAGACCCTCCGGCGGCCTCGCCGTTCGGGCAATTCGGCAGTTTGCTACCGTTCGTCGCGATTGCCGTGCTTTTCTATTTCATGCTGATCCGGCCTGAACGAAGGAAGCGGGCGGATACGGCGAGCATGCTCGACAACATGAAGAAGAATGACCGCGTGGTCACGATCGGCGGCATTCACGGCGTGGTCGTTAATATACAGAAGGATTCGGACGATGTAACGCTTCGAATCGACGACAGCTCCAATACAAAAATGCGAGTCCTACGGAGTGCAATCTCCCGAATCGTCACGGATGACGGCGATGCCAGCAAAGAATGACTCGTCGATACGCTCCATTATTAACGTGTTCAGCAACACGTGCATTCAACCAACTGACGGACCTCGAAGGGATTAGGAAGCTCCTGTCATGCTAAATGGCTTTACTCTACTCGCACTAGCAGTGGACCCAACACTGCTGAAGTTCATCGGCTTCTTAGCGGTTTTACTGCTAGGAGTTGGCTTGCCGATATTTCTCGGACAAGCAGTCGCCAAAAAACTGCGGATGGCAGATCACGGTTGGCGAATCGGTCTGATTCTCTGCACGATCGTTCTGGCCGGCGGCATCGTCGGTCGAGCTTATGATCCAGAGACGGGGCAGTTCAACATCAAACTCGGCGTCGACCTCAAAGGCGGCGTCATCCTGATCTATGAAGTCGATGAAGCTGCGACGGCCTCGGCTTCTGATCTGGATGCTTCGGACGGTTCCAGTGGCCGCGTCAACATGGGCGCGTTGGTCGAAGCGCTCGCTCGTCGTATTAATCCCAGTGGCACGAAAGAAATCGTCATTCGCCCCTACGGCGATCAGCAAGTTGAAATCATTATCCCTGAAGTCGATCAACGCGAAGTCGAGCTGATAAAAAAGTCGATCAGCACTGCTGGCGTTCTCCAATTCCGAATCACCGCCAACTCGCGTGATCACTTGCACCTCATTGAACTGGCTCGCGAAGTTGCAGGCGACCCAGCCAGGAAACGCGGTCGCTTTATTCTCGACGAGTCCGGTAAGCAGGTTGCTTTGTGGGCTCGTGTTGGGCGTGATGCGGTGGAAAAGGGCGGCGCGTATAAAGTCATTGTTGCTACGGACACCGTTCGGGACGCAGCGACCGGGGACATTGTTGACCTGACTGGCGCAGCCTTGACTGGCGATTCACAACAACAACGACGTGTGCAATTTACGCAGTACATAGAGGGTCTCGACATCAAGGAAATTGACGTCCTGATGGCGACGGATGATACCTACGATGTAACGGGAAGCCACCTCGGAGCGGTGAGCCGAGGAAACGACGAGCAGCTGCGCCCTTGCATCATGTTCAATTTGAAACAGGCCAGCGGCGGCGTTGGTCGATTCGCCGATTTGACCACGGAGTACGGTCCTGAGGGCAGCTTCAATCGGCAGCTTGGGATCGTTCTGGATAACACGTTGCTATCGGCACCCAACATTCAGGAGCCAATCACTCAGGGGCGAGGCCGTATCACAGGGGACTTCACCGCCGAAGAAGTTGACTTTATGGTCAACATCCTTGAAGCGGGTAGCCTGCCAGTCGTCTTAAATCCGAAACCGATCAGCGAGAATCAGATCAATCCACTGCTTGGAAAGGAGACGATTCAACAGGGCAAGATGGCGATGGGGATTTCGCTCGCATTGGTCCTCGTATTCATCCTGTTCTATTACCGTTTTTCAGGCATCGTCGCTTGTTTGGCATTGCTACTGAATTTGCTGTTCATCTTGGCGATGATGATCCTCATCAAAGCGGCTTTCACTTTGCCTGGCTTGGCTGGCCTCGTACTGACGGTTGGCATGTCGGTTGACGCGAACGTTCTGATCTTTGAGCGGATTCGCGAAGAATTGGCGCGGGGTGCGGCGCTGCGAATGGCAATTCGCAACGGCTTTGCGAGGGCAACGACGACGATTGTCGATGCCAACGTCACGACATTGATCACGGCGTTCGTCCTGTATGGCATCGGCACCGATCAAATTCGCGGATTCGCGGTCACACTGATCCTCGGCATCCTGATGAGTATGTTCACGGCAATCTTTTGTTCGCGAGTCGTCTTTGATATCGCTGAGCGCACTCGTCGGCTCAAGCAGTTGCGGATGATGCAGATTCTCAGCGCGACGCAAATCGACTTTATTGGCAAGCGAAAGCTGGCTGCTGTCCTTTCTGTGATCATCATCACGATCGGCTTGGTGGGCATTGGCAGCCGCGGAGCCGGGATCTTTGATATCGATTTCCGGGGTGGTACATCCGTTCAAATGCGACTGAAGTCCTCGACCGAAACCGAACTTGTGCGCGAGCGACTCAATGCACAATTTGCCAGTGCCGGAACGCAATTCACGGTCACTGCGATGAACAACACCGCAGGTGCAACCACGAACGATACCTTCAAAGTGGATTCAGACATTGAAGAAGTCCGCGACCTCGAGAAGGCGATTCACGATGCGTTCGCTGGTTCCAGCGGTGTGAGCGATCTCGCAACATACTCACTCGAATATGGGCCTTTGCGCCCTGTTTCGTTCGTCTCACCCACCACAACGGAAGACGCGACACCTGTCGTCCCAGGCCCTGCGGTCGACCAGAACGAATCGCCAGCACCAAGCGAAGCCCCCACGGCAACCGACGCACCATCGAAGGCACCAGCTGTAGAAGAAAAGGCAGATGAAGCATCGAACGAAACACTTGAAAAGAAGCCAAGCGAAGAGCCTGCCAAGGACGAATCCCCAGCGGACGACTCGTCCGAGAAGACGTCAGACGCTGACAAACCGGAGACGACTCCCGAAGCCAGCACCCCAGAGACGGCTTCTGATGCTGATCAGAGCTTTTTGGTGCCGACTGGTACGGGGACGCAACTCGCCTACGCTGATGATGCTCGGGAGTTGCTGTTAGCTCAAGCCGAAACACCTGCAACAGCGGATGTAGAGTCGACCGAAACTGCGACCGATGCCGAGTCGCCAACAGAGGCAACTGAAGAAGCGACCACATCGGACGATCCTGGCGAATCCGAGGAAGCTCCAATTCCCGTAACATCCGCTCAAACCGAAGTGGAACTAACATTCGGTTACAAGATCAACGCGCAAACTCTCACTGGTGAAATAGAAGCTGCATCACTAGCGCTAAACCTTCCCATCTCCCACTTCCAACTCATCAATGCGAATTGGGACGGCAGCAGCAGCAACAACTTCGAGAAATGGAAGCTCAAGATTTCGGCTGATGAGTCTCAGACGGTCCGACTCCTGGATCACCTCAAAGCGAAATTCACTGACACTCCGGTCTGGTCATCGTCGAGCAAAATCGGCAGCCAAGTCGCCGGCGACATGCAACAGAAGGCCATCGCCGCTTTGATCGCGAGTTTATTTGGAATCGTTTTGTACATCTGGATTCGATTCCAGCGAGTGATCTTCGGTCTAGCGGCCGTCGTTGCGTTGCTTCACGACGTACTGGTCACGCTCGGCGCAATTGCTGTAAGTGCGTGGCTGGCCGACGCGCTGGGTTTCCTATTGATCGAAGAATTCAAGATCAGTCTGCCCATTGTGGCCGCGCTGTTGACGATCATCGGATACTCATTGAACGACACGATCGTTGTCTTTGACCGCATCCGAGAAGTTCGCGGGAAGAGTCCGAATCTGACCGGCGATATGATCAACACCAGTATCAACCAAACGATCAGCCGTACAGTTCTTACTTCAGTGACAACCTTGATCGTGGTGATGATCCTCTATGCAATCGGTGGCAACGGAATTCACGGCTTCGCGTTCTCGCTCGTCATAGGCGTCATTGTAGGTACTTACAGCTCAATCTTTGTGGCCTCTCCCGCGCTGCTATGGATGACAGCCTCTAGTCAAAAGAGCGCTGCTGGCAAGGCAAAATCGACGGCAGGTAACGTGTCCGCCTCGGCATAGTCGGCAGAACCGGCCTCACAGACGCCAACACCTCGCAATTTCAACAGCAAGCGAGCGGTCCCTCTGTAGACCCTGGCGTACCCATTGCGATACTTGTACATAGTCGTTGTTCGCATAGCGAACACAACGTTGTTTGGTTCGCACAGCGAATCACGACTATCTGGGTAACGCGATATGGCTGGCTTGAAACGGAGAATCTTGGGACTTACGGTCATCTCGGTGGGTGTCTGCGCGGCTTTGCCATTCCGTCATGAGAAGATAGACTCGCCCCTCAATACACGTCCAGCAAAGTTACAGGACGAAGCGCTCGGACCACACACCGACCTAACTTTGCAGTTGACCATTCCCACCGCCATAGAGGCACCTTCAACGATCGTCGACGAACAGCAGACCGCATCAGTTGCCACGAGTCACCAACCGACTTCACAACCGCATGAGGTCCGCCGCGAAGATCTGGAAGCTCCGCCACAACTAGCCCCAGCGTTCGAGCCGTTCATCGCGACTTTCCCTGTCCGTACGAAAGGGGAAACACAACCGGAGGCGTCCGACAATCTGAGGCGAGTCCATCGCATCGCCGACGGAGATACGCTCGAAAGTCTCGCGGAGCGTTACCTCGGTGACCGCAGCGCGTGGCAATCGATCTTCGACGCAAATGGCGGAAAACTGGCCTCGGCCGATCTCTTGCCAATTGGCGAGGAAATCGTGATCCCTCGAGAAGTGCACGCGTCTCACGGGGTCTCTGATGATGGTTTGGTACCGATTCCGGCGGAACTACTAAACCGCGAGTAGTGTGAGCGATCGCGACTCACTAGTTGTCTCCGAACGGACTCTTGCGTTCCGTCCAGATAAAGTCGCCTGACTTCCGAACTAGTCGCTGGCCAATAAAGTAGGCGATCTGGTTCTGCACTCGCGGCGATCCTGGTGCGTTGACGAGACGTGTTCCTTGCAGCGCGGCGTCTCGTTTTATATAGACCAGATCTGCTTCCCGCGGGTCCGTTGGCTTCTCGCGCATTCGCTCTAGTCGCGAGTAAATTGACTTCGCCTCGCGCGAAGAATCACGATCACGTTCACCCACGATCAACATGATCGAAAGCGACTTTTGAATCACCGGATGGTTCAGCGACTTCGTCAACGAAAATCCCTTGTGCGACGCCTTGGGAGAGACAAGCACTAACGCCTTAATATCGCGCCCTTGCTTGAACGCGGGAAGCTGCCGTCGGTTCCAATCATAAGCTGCCCAATTCACCGCAACGATCGCTCCAACATCCGCGCCCACGATACACAGAAGTTCGATATTAACTTCGCCAGTATTGTTCTTCTCCATGAAGAACTTCTTCACCGCTTCGACGTCGTAGAGCATTCCAGCCATGTCCGTCGAACGCATACGATCGCGATCAATCTCCTTTACCTCGCCGTTCGCAAGCGGCACGGACGTACTATCGCCATGCCCCCGCAAATCGGGAACGATGACTGCGTGCCCTTGCTTTTGCAAGTTGCTCGCCAATTCGTCAAACTCCCGGCGACGCCCTTCCCATCCATGTAGCAAGATGATCGGGACTACCTCCTTGCCATTCTTCTTCTCGACCTTCGGCTTCGACTTCTTATCACCCGCTGTCTGCACAAATCCACCAGCGTAGTAGCTACAGCGAATGGGAACGCCATCGCTGGCATCCACAGTGATCGCCTCGGGATCCGGAATTTTAAGCTCGGCATTCGGTTTAGCTTGTCCGATACAGATGGAGGCGAAGCACATGCAACTCATGAATACCAGTAAGTTGCGTCCCATGAATCGATAGCAATATCCACTCATCAATATCCCCGGCTTGAAAAAGAATTAACAGAAACGAGTTTGGCCACGAAAACTCAGGATCCTGAACGGCCAAGCATGTTTATACTAGATAGCAAGCGAGCAAGCGTCAACGAAGCCGATTTCTGTTCGACTCATCGTCATTGCCCGGAGGACAGGCAACCCGCTTACCAAAACCTTGCTGTATTTCTGGTGTTAAACGAGTACAGATGGGGATAGCGAGCGTTCTCACTAATACCGTGACACTTGCGCACAATGCCTAGGTCTTTAACGAATCGACATTCACGCGAAGAGCTTGCATTAGCCAAGTCAAATCAAGACAATGGTTTAAGTAGTTGGACTCAGCACGGAGAGAGCTTTACCCGGCCAGCATTGGGGTTAGCTCAACACAGAGGAGGCGACCTGTGAGTATCGCTGAAGATCCCCGCGTTTCGTTCCCGGACTCCGCCCCGGATGTCGAGAATTCTCTCGATCGCGACACACTTAGTTTCTTAGCCAGCCTGCTCGTGCATATTGGACTCCTGCTGGCGCTCGGTTTCTCGATGTATCGACAGGATCGACAAACACAGGACGCTTTGACGATCTTCGCGCCGGTCGAGGAGGCCGTTGACGACGAAGACGTCATTCCGCCAGAAGACTTCTTCATGAACGACCGCCCCATGGCGGAAGTGGGCGCGAACAGTGCCGCGGAAGCAGAAATGGCTTTGTCCGCTGCCGAGATCCTGTCCGACATCTCGGACATTCCGAGCCCAGCCGAACTGAATCCGGTCGACGTCGCCGATATCGAAGTCAATAACATTATCGAAATGGCGACTGGGTTGCGAATCGACAATCTGCCAGTTCGCGGTGCCGCAGGCGAGGGAACGACCGGAGCCGTCGGGGCGATCGATCGCATCACGCAAGACATCTTGTCGTCATTGGAGGAACGCAAGACGTTGGTCGTGTGGTTGTTCGATCAGTCTGGCAGCTTGACCCGGCAGCGTGCTGAGATCAACGATCGCTTCGAGCGAATCTACCACGAACTGGGCGTCATTGAAGCCGCTGGCAATCCGGCGTTCAAGCGTCATGATGATAAACCGCTGCTGACATCGGTCATCGCGTTCGGCGAAAGTGTCAACTTTCTTACGAAGAAACCGACAGACAACTTGGCCGAAATCAAAGACGCCGTTGCTGGAATGAAACAAGATGATTCCGGCACGGAGCACGTCTTTACGGCGATCTACACGGCGGTCGAGAAATATCGCCGCTATCGAAGCGAGTCGCCAATCCGCAACATCATGCTCGTTGTGTTTAGCGATGAAGTCGGCGACGACCAAGCGGGACTCGACAAAACCGTCAACCTTTGTCGACGCCTCGAAGTACCGGTCTATGTGGTTGGAGTGCCAGCACCATTTGGTCGCGACGAGACACTTGTGAAGTGGGTCGATCCCGATCCCAATTACGACCAGTCGACACAGTGGGGACGCGTCAGCCAAGGTCCCGAGTCGTTGTTTCCCGAACGCGTAAAACTACGCTTCATGGACAGCGAAGATCCGGATCCGATGGATTCCGGTTTCGGACCATTTTCTTTAACTCGTCTGTGTTACGAGACTGGCGGCATCTATTTTTCAGTCCACCCAAACCGCAATGTCAATCGGTCGGTCGGACGCCGCGAAACAAGTCCGTATTCAGCTCATCTGAAACACTTCTTCGATCCCGATGTGATGCGGAAGTATCGTCCAGACTACTTGCCTGCGAAGGAGTATCTCCGCCAGATCAACGCCAACAAGGCGCGAGCATCATTACTGAAGGCGGCACAGCTCACGTGGATGAATCAACTCGAATCGCCACGTCTGCGTTTCGTCAAACGAAACGAAGCCGGACTTGCGACGGAATTGGCCGAGGCGCAAAAGGGAGCCGCAAAACTCGAACCACAACTCGCCGGCCTCTATGGAATGCTTGAGCTGGGCGAGGCAGATCGCACCAAGGAAGCGTCGCCTCGCTGGCAGGCGGGTTATGATCTAGCCGTCGGGCGCGTGATGGCTGCCAAAGTGCGAGCTGAAGGTTACAATGCGATGCTCGCGTTAGCAAAGCGAGGCATGAAGTTCTCAGATGCAAAGAACAACACTTGGGTCTTGCGGCACGACGCCGAGATCAGCACGGGCAGTCAACTTGCGAAGTCCGCAACGAAAGCCGAAGGGTACTTGCAACGCGTCGTCGACGAGCACCCAGAGACTCCCTGGGCCTTGCTCGCTTCGCGGGAGTTGAAAACGCCGCTGGGATGGAAGTGGACCGAGGAATTCACAAATCTCGCGCCCCCAGTCAATCGAACCGCCGGCAACAATAACAATCGCCCGCGTCCGGCTCGCAACGACCAAAAGAAGATGCTCAAGAAGCCACCGCCAAAGCGGCCCGTCCCGAAACTCTAAGGCCTGATAAACGCCGAATCACGACTGAAGTCATCGGCCATATCGTACGCGTAAAAGTGGCGAGCAACATGCTGTGATAGGGTCTTGAGGAACGCGCGGCGAAACTGGACTTCGCTCAAGTCTCCAACTGGATAAGGTCCAGTTGCCGGAAAGCTAAACTCCGGAACAAATTTCCGAAAGACTTCATGGCCGCCGTCTGACATGTCATAGACTGTCACCGTTATGTCGGCACGACCTTTGTACAAAGACGAGCCTTCGTGAATGCTGAAACTAGCCAAGTCGACCGCGATTACACGATCCGCTTCGACGCCACGCCCGATCTCGCGATAGTCGATCTCGTCCCATCCCTCACGGTCGATCCAGTCCGCGATCTCGTCCGCACGAACAAGTTCAATATCTTCGATATTGTTTCGCAAGATCGAACTTACTTCCCGAGCTAATAACAGCGACTCGGAACCGGAGCCATACGAAGAGCGATCGGAAACGCAAACGATCGCGACGCGCTTTTCTTCTAGGTCGTCGTACTCGGCGGGCGCGAGGTCACCACCACCCATCCATCGAATTGTTGTTAATAACGAACAACCGCTCGTCAATGGAAGGGAGAGCAGAATTAGGACAAGAGTTGCGAAACGCTTCGTCATCGTGACTTCCATGTCATCTCCAGCCTGCGAGCAATCGGCATCCCCAATCCATGATCGTTACTAAGAGCAACGCCAAGGAAACGGCAGCCGCTATCCATTCATTGGGAACCCACCAGATCCATCTACCGCGAAATCCCGATAACAATAACCAGGGACCGACGATAATCGCCAATCCCGCCAACAAAGTTCCTCCCACGTTTGCACGCAGTGCCGCGAACAGCTGTCCGCGAGTCGCGTGCGCCCAGGATGTTGTCATTCCGCAAGCAGGGCATCGCACTGAGTAGAGCAGCTGAATCGTACACGGAGGCAGTCCCAATTGCTGATGCGTTCCGAACCCGTGTTGGGAGGGACGCAGCGTAGCTGCCGTTACCAACAGCCCAATCAAAATACTTCCGATCGCAATGCTAGACACCCGTTGAAGAGACGTAAGGTGTAACGAACTGCGATCCAATGCTATCACCGAGCCAACAGAAAGGGCTGGAAAGGTATCGCTAACGGAAATCCAACGCAAGTCGAGTTTCGACAAGATCGCAGCCGCCTCTGCCGTACAAAAGAGCTGGATTGCTGTGGAACGAGGACCTTAACCGGACGGTGACTGGGCGACTGGCGCCTGGCTAGATGGCTCGCAATCAGCTTGCAACGCTATCGCCTCTTGCTCGTTAATCATGACCCGTTTGATGGTAGTGGCACATCCTGTTTCGCTATCAACGTCGACGATCGCTCCACAAATTCGCCGATCCTCGGTGGCAACTTGAAAAGGAGTCGGCCGAAACGTAACTGTCGCTTGTGTAACTCGGTCAATCTTGCGTCCGAGAATACTTTCGTAGGGCCCGGTCATTCCGACATCGCACTGAAACGCAGTGCCGCCAGGGAAGATCTGCTCATCTGCCGTCGGTACGTGCGTATGCGTGCCGAGCGCCGCAGAGACTCGACCGTCAAGGTAACGCCCAATGACTTGCTTGTCGCTCGTCGCCTCGGCATGAATGTCGACGAAGCGAACTTTGATATCCGCAGGGATCTCGGCCAGAACCCGATCCAATGCCTTAAACGGACAATCGACAGGACGCATGTAGACGCGCCCCATTACGCTAATGACCGCCACCGAAACTCCGTTCGCTGCTTCAACAACAGCCCATGTGCGGCCCGGCGCTTCGTCAGGATAGTTCGCCGGCTTGACGATGTTCGTTTCTGATTCGAGAACGCTTGTAATCTCAACGCGACGATAAATATGGTCGCCAAGCGTGATGCAATCGAGCCCGGCCGCAATCAGCTCGCGATAGATCTTCGGAGTGATCCCAGATCCATCCGCAGCGTTTTCAGCATTCGCGATAATGAGATCAAGTTGCTCCCGTTGCCGCAATCCAGGCAGAGCTTGCGCAACGATTTTTCGTCCCGGCTTGCCGACAATATCGCCAATGAAAAGGATTCGCACAGAAAAATTCTCTCGCCCGCTATTCTCGCACTTACCGAGCAGTCTCAATAAACCGCGACTCACGCACGACAGTGACTTTGATTTCGCCAGGATAGGTCAGTTGCTCTTCGAACGCCTTTGCGATATCGCGACAAATCTTCGCGGCCTTCGCATCGTCGGTCTGCTTCGATCCGACAATCACTCGCAACTCGCGACCCGCTTGAATGGCAAACGCTTGCTCAACACCGGGCATTCCGTTGGCGATCGACTCCAACTCTTCCATCCGTTTGATGTATCGTTCAAGTGACTCGCGACGGGCACCTGGTCGAGAAGCGCTACACGCGTCTGCCGTCGCCACAAGCATCGTATAGGGCTTGTCGGTGACGATGTCATCGTGGTGTCCGAGAGCTGCATGAACAACTTCCGCGCCTTCGCCGCTTCGCTTCAGCAAGTCCGCGCCGATCTTGGGATGCCCGCCCTCCAGTTCATGATCAGCCGCTTTACCGATGTCGTGCAGCAAGCCGCTGCGCCGAGCAATGTCGCCATCCAACCCGATCATCTCGGCGAGCATTCCTGTTACGAACGCCACTTCGACACTGTGACGCAGCACGTTTTGGCTATAGCTGGTACGGAAGTGCAGTCGACCGAGCATCATGATCACCCGTTCGTGCAATCCGTGGATGTTCACTTCGATAGCGGCTTCTTGGCCTTTCTTCTGGATAAACTTTTCGATTTGTTTTTCGGTTTCTCCAACAACCTCTTCGATTCGCGAAGGGTGAATCCGACCATCCCCGATCAACTGATTTAGCGCTTGCCTCGCGATCTCGCGGCGAACCGGGTCGAAACCGCTGACGATCACAACGCCAGGCGTATCATCGATAATCACGTCTACGCCGGTTGCCTTTTCAAACGCGCGAATGTTCCTTCCTTCACGACCAATGATTCTCCCTTTCATCTCGTCACTGGGAATATCGACCGTGCTAGTCGTCGATTCAGCCGTGTGGGCCGAGGCGTATCGTTGCAACGAAGTCAGCAAAATCTCTCGCGCCTTCTCGTCGCATACTTCCTGGACGTGGCGTTGGTGTTTGAGGATTGCCGCGCCGGTCTCTTGTGCGAGATCCGCATCAAGCATGTCGAGCAAGCGTTTAACCGCTTCTTCCCGCGAGAGCCCACTCAGGTCGTGCAACGTCTGACGTTGCATATCGAGCAGTTTCGCCAGCTCTTCCTGACGTTGGTTCGTCGTTTCAAGTCGTTCTGTGAGTCGTCGCTGTGTTCCCTCGACTATCTTTTCCTGTTTGCGCAGGTCGTCGGCTTGCTGTTCGGCCTGCTCCTGTCGTTTGTCGACCAACCGCTCTCGGTCGCGAAGTTCTTCGCGACTCTTGGCCAACTCCTGCTCGCCAGCCGCTTTCTCGCGCAGCGCACGTTCCTTGATCTCAAGTTCGGCCTCGCGGACTTTCGTCGCCGCATCCTGTTCAGCCTGATCGACAATTCGTTTAGCCTCGGTCGTCGCTCCACGTTTGGTGTACCAGTCGAGCAGCTTTACTGCCGCGATACCAAGTACGAAGGAGACGACACCGGTAATGGCAAGCTTTATCTCGGGAGTCACTTATGCACCCTTTGCTTCCGATTCGGACAGCGGTGTCCTGAGAATTGCGCTCGAGCTATCAGCTCGCCTGCCGCAGCGGTCCATCAGCGTTCAATTGCACGGCGCGCGGCTTGAGCAACGATTCCGCGATACTAGATTCTCGACCCTCGACCGTTGTCTTGCCATCGCAACCTCTGGTGAAGTTCGCGACACAAATAATATGGCAAGCACTCCCGGAAGCCGATCAAATTGAGCTTCGAGTATGGAATACGTTGCCGATGGGTCGTTGCCGTCAATGCGTTTTGAATGCTCGTTGGCGTGGAAAACCACCGCCTGCCGCTGGAGGACCGACCGTCCGCTAGGACGACAATTGGCTCTACCTTGTCGGTATTTGCGGGCATCCCAAAGAGAAATTGCAGGATCATAAAAAACAGATCCATAAGAACTCCAACTTTGTCAAACATAGGCGTCTTGAGAACTAGTTTCGGATTCAAACGACTTGATTCGTGACTGCTGCGGTCAGTCGCAATTTCCTGACACGCCATCTGTGTTGGTTATGAACTTTACACTCCGGTGAGGACCATATATTCCCCACACAGAAGACAGTATGTTAACAAAGTGACGCAAGACTGCAACTATCTCAGTTCCACGCGCTTTCTCTCGTCGTTCAAGTAGATTAGGTAAAGTATGATGCGTCGGTTCGAGGAACAGCTTGCCGAGGCTTGGCCGGTAAGCAACTGGAAGCGAGTGCCTATCCTCGTCGCAGTGTCGGGCGGAGCCGACAGCGTGGCCTTGCTACGGGGACTGCGGACGCTTGCAGGTCCGGCTGGCTCGGCACTTGTCGTAGGGCATTTCAACCACCGTCTCCGTCCTGATTCCGACGACGACGTGGATTTCGTACGTGATCTAAGCGAGACTTTGGGTGTCCCGTGCGACATTGGCGTAGCTAATGAAGAGTTGGCCGTTACAGCCGCGGGAAGTTTGGAGCAGGCCGCGAGAGACGCGCGATACGAGTTCCTCAAGGCGGCTAGCCGCAAAGTCGGCGCTCGCTACATCGTGACGGCTCACACGGCGGACGACCAAGCCGAGACGATCCTCCATAGGATCGTCCGAGGAACGGGAATTCGCGGCTTGGCAGGTATTCCCGCTTGCCGTGAGCTGGTGCCTGGCGTCACGCTAGTCCGACCGCTTCTCGCCGTCCGCCGCTCCGAAATCGTCGAGTATCTCCACGAACTCGGTCAAGTCTTCCGCACTGACTCCACAAATTCGGATATTCGATTCACTCGGAACCGCATACGCGAGACGTTGCTGCCGTCGCTGCAGCATGATTTCAATCCGCACGCGGACCAATCGCTGCGACGACTTGGAGCGTTAGCCGAGGAGATGAGCAACTACGTCGAGTCGGTCGCGAGTGAGCAGTTGGTTCGATGTGTCCAATTTTCGGCGGATGGAGCTTTGATTGACCTCAACCAGCTGAGTGACGCGCCCTCACTGATCTTCCGCACTGTGCTGCGACAGGTCTGGCGCACTCAAGGCTGGCCCGAACGTGAGATGACATTCGAACGATGGCACGAGTTGGAGCAGCTTGCACAACAAAGCACGGTGCCGACGACGAGCATCGTGCTTACGTTACCGGGCAACATCCGCGTCGAACGTGATGGAGCACGCCTGGGCATCCAAAAGAAAGGCCAACCGTGAGGTTGGCCTTCGCTTCAGATTATCACCAAGTCTGATGTTTATTGCTGCCCACTGGCACTAAGCTTGCCCTGAACTCGGCCCTTGTTCACCATCTTCGATTGTCTCTTCTGCCGAGGGCTTGTGGTCGGTTAGATGTTCGTGACCTTCACTATCGATCTCGACCGTCTTGTAACCACCTTGCGATCGGAAATAGAGGACCAGCAAAAGGTAGCCGAAGAACATGGACGCAGGTACTGCGGCGGTCCACTGGAGGGCCTTTCGACCGCCATAGATCTTTGCTTCCTCAACAGGGCCCATATCTGTTGCTTGAAACTCGGACGCGGTCGAATCCCACCACGACTTCAACTCGACAATACTTGGTGGGATTTGCTCGCCTTGTCGCTCGAATATCGCATAATCGCCATTTAAAGTGGCCGCTGGTCCACCGCCATCGAGCAGAACGCCAACTTTTTGACCATCTAGCCCCTTCACCTTCGGGAATACGAGGAATCCGTTCTCCTCGGCTGAAGAGTACCTAGCATAGGTTTCAGGATTTCCGTCCTTTAAATGATTCGACGCGTTCAAGTCCTGTTTGTAACCGATGCCAGGACCGCCAAGCAGACCGGCAGAAAGCATTCCAATTCCACCCATGGCCCCCATCGTGATGGCACCACCGCGGGGAAAACGCTCGCCAACAATACCCAACATCGTGGGCCACAGAAACGTCTTGCCCACGCCATAGATCGTCACTGCGATCCAGACCAATGCTACGGACTGAACCGAACCGAGCAGGAACAAGCCGGCCGTGCCGAGCATCGCGCTGAGACACAACAAGCCGAGCGGATTGATCTTCTCGACGATGGGACCAGCAAAGAATCGCAAAATGAACATGATGCTCGAAGCGTACACGAACAAGAAGAAGCCTTGACCAGTCAGAATCGATTCCGTGATGTTTGTGATCCAGCTGTCAGTTCCAAGTTCGACATAACCGACACAGGCGTGAAGCAGCAGCAGGAACAGCAACAGCGGTGAAGCGAATTGCGCGAACATCTCGCCAATAGAAAGTCCGGCCTTTTTCGCATCCGACTCAGGGAATGGCTCTTTGAGAACGACAAAGCCGTACCACAACGTTGGAATGACGTACAAAGCGATCGGGATCTCCCAGCGAACCCTGCCGACGAGCGCGGCACCGAGCAAGCCACCGACGATTAAGCCTCCCGGCCAACCGGCGTGTAAAATATTGAGATAGTGGGTCTTCTTCTCGCGATAGATAGTCGCAACGAGCGGGTTGATGACAGCTTCGCACAGGCCGTTTGCCACCGCAAAGATGAACATCCCCCAGTAGAGACACCAGTAAGTCGTGTCTTTCCCTGCGGCATTGAAGATTGGCGTGGCAGCGACGGTAATCAGTGCCGAAAGCAGGTGCAACGCGCAGGCAGTCAGAAGAATCGGCTTATAGCCGACATGATCCGTGATCAGACTGGCGAGCATTATAACGATGCCGAAACCGAGCAGCCCGCCACCGGTGATCGTACCAAGCTCGAATTGTGTGAAACCGAATTGTTCACTCCATTCCCCGAGGACACCGCCACGAACCGCAAAGCCCATACCGGCCGCGATCAGCGTGAGGAAGCTGGCCCACATTAGTTTTCCACGATTGGAAGCACCGTCTGACATAGATTTTTCTCCGATTGGCGACTCGCAAGTCGAGCGTCCATCACCCGGGCGAGTTAATTGACAAAGGCATAGATGACAGCGATGCCGTCGAAAGCAAGCCCACGAGTATACAAGCTGCCCTACGGAAGTAAATACTTTCGGACGCGTGATTTGGGTCGAGTCTGGTCCGGTTCGGCGACTGCCTCGGCACAAGCCACAAGATCCGATGAGTCTTCCGCCCGCTGATGGTCCCTAAGGTTCTATATCAGAATCAGTTACGCTTCTTCATCAGCCCGCTAGCGATGCCAAAAGCGTATTGACCTCAGCTTGGCATCGCGCCTACGATCCGCAGCTTGCTTTTTGAACACCCTTGAGACTCGTGATGATCCAGCGCGCCAGCGACAGCCGAATCTCGATCGGGCTGATCCTGCTTGTCGCATTTGGATTACGACTTGGAGCTGCGTACTGGTGGGAAAGCCGTCTTACCGAAGGAGAACGATTCGCTTGGGGCGACAGCCACAGCTATTGGACACTTGCCGGTCAGGTCGCACGAGGCGAACCGTATCAATATGGTCGGGGCTCGGCGAGGATTTTTCGTACGCCTGGCTACCCGGTACTGTTGGCAGGTCTGTTTCGGATCGCTGGCGACGAACCGCCGGTGATGTGGGCCCGGGCGATGGGTGCGGTGCTGGGGACAGTTACGGTAGGAGGCATCATTTGGCTGACGAGCACACTCTTCTCCACTCGGGCTGCAATCGTTGCCGGAGTCATGGCGACTCTGTATCCCGGTGCGATAGGCATGAGTGTGTTCGTGTTGAGCGAGGCACTGTTTTGTCCGCTGATGATCGCCCAAATCTTTTTGTGGGTCGCTGCAGGTCGATCCGAGTACCCGAAGCGAGCTGTCGGATTTGCATTGATCGCGGGAACGATCGCCGGGATCGCGACGCTCGTTCGTCCCAGTTGGCTGTTGTTCACTCCGTTTGCGTTGGGAGTCGCGTTCCTTCTGTACGGCGAGCGAAAACGTCAGTTGCTGATCGGCGGCACGATGATGTTGGGATTGATTTTGGCAATGGCACCGTGGTGGGTCCGGAACTACGGAATCACCGGACGATTGACGCTGACCACGACACAATTTGGTGCGAGCTTGTACGACGGTTGGCGCAACGACGCGAATGGCGACAGCGATATGCGATACGTGGACGACTTCTACCAAGCGCAACTGAAGTCCGACGCCATCGATCCGACCTCCACCGTTGGAACTTTCGAGGAACGTCTCGACGACAGCATGCATTCCGCTGCGGTCGATTGGGCTCGACACCACCCAGTGCGAGTCATTCAACTGGCGGGAATCAAGTTCCTACGTATCTGGAGTCCATGGCCCAACTCAGACAACATGCAGAGTTGGACCTACCGGTTGGCGATTCTACTTGGCTACACACCATTGATGATTCTGGCGGTTGCCGGGGCAGTTCGATTCGTACGGCGCGATTGGCCGCATACGCTGTGCGTCGTCCCAGCCGTCTATTTCACGTGCCTGCACATGATCTTTGTCGGCTCGATTCGATATCGCCAGCCTGCGATGTTGGTGTTGATCGTACTCGCCGCGGGATTCGTCGACGTTTGGTGGAACGCGAAAACGAAGAGCGAAGGATTTAGTCGCGAGTAAACGAATATATCGTCGTGTGGTGTGCCCACCTGACGAAATAACCCATTGACTGCAAGGAGTCCGGGAATGGATGCCCGGTCACGAGAACAAGCAATACGAAAAGGGCTGCTGGCCCAGCTTGGAGACTTTCTGCGCTGGATGCTGCTGCTTGGGCTCGTGACGATCACTTTCGGTTCACTCGGCTTGTACTTCGTTCACAGCCACCTGGACGACGAGATCCGCTTGTACGTTGAAAATAAGTTTCAGACGCACTACCCAAATCTAATTGTCCAGCTTCGTTCCGCTCAGCGCATTGAGGGTAGTGGAGTCGAATTGCGAGGGCTGTTGCTCGCCGAACCCAGTTCCAATGGCGACCCGATTCCGCTGGTCTACGTCGAGGAACTCTTCGCCGAGTGCGACACCGAGCTGGCAGATTTATTCGCTGGCAAGGCACATGCCAAGAGGCTGGTGCTTCGCGGAGTAAAGGTACGAGCGACTCGTTTCCCGAATGGCTCGTGGAACTTGTCACGAATTTTTCCCTTACCGAAGTTTAGCGACTCGCCACCACCTGCCAAAATCGAAGGGGCGTTCCTCGAGTTCGTCGACCTCACTGGAACCGCGGGTCGGGGCTTGAGTGTCCGAGACATCTCGCTTGAAATCTCGCCTGTTGCCGCGAAAGAAGTTGCTGCAGCGCTGGACAGCCCCCCTGCCCTGCAGGTGCAAGGATCCTTTGCAGCCGATCACCTGAGGCGTGTTACGCTTCGTGGACAAGTTAACCCCCCTCTCGATGAATGGAATCTGGATGGCGATGTCGAAGGACTAGATCTTAGTCCGCAAATAATTGACGCGTTGCCTGACGACATATCAACGCAACTGGCCGATCTTCGCGTCGCGACGGGGAGTACCGCTTTTTCGTACAGCTTTGAAAAACAAGGGGCGGATGCAACCGCGAACTATTCACTCGTCGGAGATTTTGTCGGGCGGATCGAAGACCCACGGCTGCCTCAACCGCTAATGAATGTCCAGCTCCCGTTTGTGCTGACCAACCACGGAATCAAAGTTCAAGACGCAGTCGCCCAAGCGGGCCCGGGCCCTGCCAAACTTCAGCTCTCCGCAAGTTTGGCAAGCCTGTCACTCAACAGCCCCTTCGCACTTCGATTGAAGGCCCAACAAGTAACGCTGGACGAAAAGTTAGCACAGCCGCTGTCTGGCAAGTTCCGCGATGCGTGGAACAAATTTTCGCCGCAAGGGATCGTCGATGCGGATGTGACGTTGCGCTACAACGGAGATGAGCTGAAAATGTCCGTCGTCGTGGACCTGTTAGAGGCTTCCTTCGCCTACGACAAGTTTCCGTATCGCGTCCGAAACGCGAGCGGCCAAATACGATTACACGAAGACGTATTGGATGTTGACAATGTTCGAGCGACCGCCAACGGTCGCCCCGTGCGAATTGGAGGAAAGCTCCACAATCCCGGCCCCGATGTCACTGGCTGGATTGACGTAACGGTCGACGAACCGCTCCCGCTGGACGACCAATTGTTCAAAGCGATTCGGGGCAAGGGCGAGAAGGTGATTCGTTCGTTGAACCCACAGGGGATGGTCCGTGTCACTTCACGATTCGAACGTCGAGACCTCACTGTGCCGCCACACAGAATCACAGCTATCGAGTTGTTGAACTGCTCGATGCGATACGAGCGATTCCAGTACCCACTCTACAACATCACTGGAACTATCGTGCTGAATGACAAAGAGTGGAAATTCACGGATCTCGAAGGATACAACGATAGCGCGTTCGTCACATGCAACGGCACCTGGAAACCAGATCCAACCGCCGGCACGGTCTTGTCGTTGAACTTCAACGCGACGGATGTTCCTCTCGAAGACGAACTTCGAAACGCTTGCGCGCCAAATGCGCGACAGTTCTGGAACTCTCTACATCCGCGCGGCACAATCGACCACGTCGACGTCGACCTGCGATATGCGACCGCCTCCAGGGAATTGTCTATCGAAGTTCTCGGGCACAAACGCCCCGCCGATCGCAATGTCGAAGGTCGAAGCATAACGATCAAGCCAACTTGGCTGCCGTATCAGTTGGACGACGTCGTTGGTGCAGTGCGGTTTCGCGATGGAGTCGCCGAACTCCAACGCGTGAAGGGGAAACACGGTGACGCATCGGTCGAATTGACCGGTCGCTTTGAAACTCTTCCGGATGAACAGTGGCAGTTCGAAGCTTCGGAGATCCACGTCGATCGGCTACGAACTAGCCACGAGTTGGTTTCAGCGCTTCCCCAGCGACTCGGAAACGCAATCGCCAAGCTGAAGTTTCAGGGGGCGGTCAGCGTTAGTGGACGTCTCGGCATGCAAGGCATGTTGGGACTCAAACAACCACTGGCCTCCGACTGGGAACTCGACTTCGATGTCGAGGATGGGACGGTTGATTGCGGGGTTCGCTTGGAACACCTCCGCGGCGGAATGCATTTTGGCGGTTCGCTCAGCCAGCATGGCCATTTCAGCCGAGGAAAACTGGCGATCGATTCGCTCGTTTACAAAGGTGTCCAGCTCACGCAAGTCAGCGGACCGTTTAGCCTTGATGATCAATTCCTTTCGTTGGGTGAACGGACTCGACGTGCACAGGACGAGCCAATGCCACGTCCTATCCGGGCCGAGGCACTTGGCGGAATCGCCGTTGGCAGCGGTCGAATCTCAATGAAACAAGGCAATGCGTTCGAGGTGACGGGCGAATTATTCGATAGCGATCTTTCGAGCGCGCTGCAAGAGTTGTCGCCGTCTCCGCCAGACATCTCGGGGCAAGTCTTCGCGTCCGTTCGACTAAACGGAAACGCAGCAGGAACTCACACGGTCAAGGGAACTGGTGAGATGCAGCTGCGCGAAGCTGACATCTATCGCATGCCCGTGATGCTACGACTACTGGCGCTGGTCAAGGTCAAGCAACCTGACGGAACTGCGTTCACATCAAGTGACATTAAGTTTCACGTCGAGGCCGATCGAATCTACTTCGATCAGATCGATTTCAATGGCGATGCGATTAACCTGCGAGGTCGAGGTGAGATGACCTTGGATCGTGCCATAAATCTTTCGTTTCGCACATCCGTACTCGAGAGAGACGGTTCGTTAGATAAATTTCTACGACCGCTGTTCCAAGGTAATGGTGGGTTGTTTGAAGTTTCGGTAACAGGAACCGTGGATGATCCCGTTGTTACGCGTGGCGTCAACCAGGCGTTTCAGCAGGTCTTCCCCGAGACACCCCAACAACAACGAATGTCTCGCACGCCGGCTCCACGTGAGGTGCTGGAGCGATGGCGGGGCAGACGCTAACGACGAAAGGAGGTTGCTATGAGCGTAGGGCCGATGGGAGTGGCCGGAAGCGTCGCTGGGGGGCTACCACAAATTCGAAGTGCCGACGCAGGTCGTGCCGAAAAACAATCAGCCGATCAAGCTCGACAAGTAAAATCTGAGCAGAAGGCCGAATCCGCGGCGGGTGTCGGCGAGACCGCTCAAGACGAGAAGGCGTCGGATCGCGACGCAGATGGTCGTAAGTTGTGGGAAGCCGGTCCCGAGCCCGAGGCGGAGCCGAACGAAGCAACTGACGGCGAGAAGTCCCAAGAGGTTCCTCGCAGCAAAGATCCGACCGGTGCCAGTGGCGGACAACTCGATCTCAGTGGTTAGAAATGTCGCGGTTCGCTCCGATCGCTTTGCGCGAACCTGATGCTCGCTACAATTGACAAATCTGATATCCGGATCATGAATCCACCAGCAAAGCTCTCACTCAGGTAATTGACCGATGCGTTTCACGAAGATGCACGGAGCCGGGAACGACTACGTCTACATCGACTGTTTCAACCAGCCGTTGCCGTCAGATGCTCCGGAACTCGCTCGTCAAATGTCACATCGACACTTCGGCATCGGCGGCGATGGGCTCATTATGATTCGGCCCTCGGAGGTCGCCGACGCCCGCATGCAGATGTTTAACCTGGACGGCTCCGAGGCGGAAATGTGTGGCAATGGCATTCGCTGCGTGGCCAAGTATGTCTACGATCACAGCATCTGCCGACAGCCTACGCTACGAATCGAAACGGGTGCCGGTGTGTTGACCCTCGATGTCGAAACAACGAACGGAATCGTCGACCGGGTTCGTGTCGATATGGGCGAACCGATTCTGGAAGCGGCGAAGATTCCCACCACGCTTCTCGGCAGTCCTGTCGTCGACGCCGAACTCGTCGTCGACGGTAGGCCATTCAAAGCCACGAGCGTTTCGATGGGCAATCCGCATTGCATTGTCTTTGTTGAGAAGGCGTCCGATGAACTCGTACTCGGCATTGGGCCACAAATCGAAAAGCACAAACACTTCCCAGCGAAGGTCAACGTCGAGTTTATTGAAATCATTTCCCCGACCGAGATTCGACAACGCACGTGGGAACGCGGTTCAGGCGAGACGTGGGCTTGCGGCACTGGCGCGAGTGCCGTTTGCGTCGCTGGTGTCTTGGCCAGACGCACAGAACGCAAGATCTTGAATCACCTGCTCGGAGGCGATTTGGAATTGGAGTGGGATGAAATATCAAATCATGTTTTTATGACAGGTCCGGCGACTGAAGTGTTTTCCGGTGAGTGGCCAGCGTAAAACGCAGGCATGGACGCCAAATGAAAATCAAAAGCAAACTACTCACGCAAACCTGCGGTTTCCTAGGCGCTTCGCTCATTCGCAACTGGATGGGAACGTTAGATTATCAGGGCGCGCTCTATGATCCATCGGCAGATCCAATCCGTCCTGAGTTTCGCGGACCAGTCATCTTTTTACAGTGGCATGAATACCTTCCGCTGCCGTTCTATCTACGCGGCCACTGCAACATCGCGATGCTGTTGAGTCAACATCAAGATGCCGAGATTCTCGGGCAAGCCGCTCGCCTTATGGGATTCGCAACGATTCGCGGTTCGACGACACGAGGCGGCGTGACCGCCTTGCGAGAGATCTTCCGAACTGGCCGGGCAATGAATCTTGCCATCACCCCCGATGGTCCGAAGGGGCCGCGAAGGAGTTTCGCTCAAGGCGCGATCTACCTTTCATCGCGGCTAGGCATTCCGTTGATCGCGCTCGGATTGGGATATGATCGGCCATGGCGAATGAACACTTGGGACCAATTCGCAATTCCCAAACCGTATTCACGAGCGCGTCTCATCGCCAGTCCATTGATCCAGATTCCGCCCGATATCGATCGAAGTGGGATCGAACGCCATCGGCAACGAATCGAACGATTGCTCACCGATTTGACCGAACAAGCCGAGGCATGGGCAGAGAGCGGCGCACGTTACGCAAACCAAGTCGCCGTGCGACGCGATGGTGTCCCGATCCACCAACGTCGAGTTGCATGATGTGCCTCAATCCGACTCGCTGAGCAGCCGGATATCTGCCGGACCGACCGTGCATGAAATGCCTGTTTTGACGAGCGGGTTGATGACGCTATCGCTTTTGGGGCGAACGGTGATTTCATATTCGTCGACATCGACGTCCACAAGCTCCGCGCGAATTCGCTCGTGGCAATACCTGGTCATCTGAGTGACGATGATTGGGATTGGACCACCGGCTTCCTCTAACCGGCTTTGCCACTCTTCGATTTCCGTAATTTCGGTGTCCGCTGTGTCGTCGCCTGTATCGAGTGTTAGAGTTAGCGGAGCCACTTGGTGACTAACGGGAACTCGTCCCTGCCACTGCAATTGTTCCTTCAGCATTGGTCCAGTCCACGTATACGAGTCGCGTGACCAAGAAAATGAAATTGCTTTTCGTTCGGAAAATGCAGCTGCGACTTGAAATAGCCGTTGTGTTGCCGAGGCGAGATGGTCGAGGATCTCGACGGTCAATCGAAGCGATGGCTGGCTCAACTCGCTAGCCAGCGGTTCGCTCAACTCGTCGACCTGATACTGGCAAATCGATCGACTGAGCAGCAGACGCTGTCCGGAACGGGATGTTGCAAGCCACATTTCAGTTTCGCCCTTAGTGCCTAGACTTGGCACGGTGGTCAACGTGAAAGTGTCCTTTAACGCTTGATTGAGTATGGCGTGAATCGATTGTTCATTGATCTCGGAATCTTGCTCCAGGAGAAGCTCGCCATGATCGGCTGGCGATTGAAATTGCATCGCAGCTGGGAACTCTTTGAGTAGTTCAAAGAGCCAGGGCTCGGCGGCATGCCGAACCAAGTAGGGCTTCACTTCGCGGCCCGACAGCCAAATCGTCACAGTTTCTTTGTCAGGTTGCTCCATCTTACTACGCAATGTAGTTTCGTCACCTTTGGCGAGATCAATCAATGCGGATGGCGGGACTTCCGTTGCATGACTCTCAGTGCCATCGACCAATTCACTCGCTTCGTCCCACTTCTTCGCGTCGATCAAGGCCGCGAGGAGATCGTTGCGGCATTCGTTGTAGCGCCAAAGCTCGTCCTCGTCGATCAACCTAAGCCTGCTTCTCAGGGCTTCCAACGCACCCGTCATGTCGCCCTGCGATAACCGAAAACTGCCTAAAGTCGCCTGGATCTCCGCGTAAGTGTCGCTCTCCCGAATCCCAACTTCCTGACTTCGTTGAATCCATCTCGAAACTAATTCAGCATCGCAAAGTTTCGCCGCTTCACGAATCGCGGCAGCGATAAGTTGTTCGCGTTGCGGCTGGTTTTGGACATCGAGGGAAACAGTTTCGACAGCCACACGATTCCAAGCTAAGTTTTCTGCTCGTTCAGTGATCAACCTATTCAGCCAGAAGGAATCATCTTCATCGTATGTATCTCTCGCCAGCTTGATCGCTTGCTGGTGAAGCAGGTCGCATTGATGCCCGCCTCCAGTCCGCATCGCGCTCGCGGCCTGGAGTCGTAAACGCTGTATGCGCAGCGAGCTGATGGTCGTGTCAGCTGTTTGCTTCAAGAACTCGTCGATGACGGATTTGTTGCGCGTCATCAGCAAATGGCTACCGGCTTGTTCGTGACGACTGATGTCTTCGGGCCATCGCTGGACAACCTCCAAGGGACGATCAAGCTCCAGAAGCGTATCTGAGACGTAGTATTCCGTTGTATCGACGAGCCAATCTTGGTCTTCGGCCAGCATCTCGGCGTTCTTGCGTGTTGACATCAGGAACTTCTCAAACTCGACAAGCGCATCCGCGTACTCAGCGAGGCTGTAATGAACCCAACCACGCAGCCCTGCTGCCCAGGGCGAACGATTTACGGCTTCGTGTTTCTGTAGCGACTCCAACAACGTCATTGGGTCACCATACATTTCGTCGTCGTAAGCCCGTTCAACTAGCGCTATGAGAGTTGCGTTCAAATCGTCGGACTCGTCAAATAGCTCATCGAACTTATCCTCTTGTAGTCGCGCCCAAAGATAATCGTTCGTTGCTCGTGTCTTCACGAGCGCGTCGGTCGCGAGTTCCTTGCCCTTTAAGTAGAACTCTGCGGCCGCGTCAAACTCGCTCTTGGACCACGCCAGACTGCCTTGAGCGAGGTCAACGACTCCCGGAGGAATGTCATCGCGTTGACCGATTTCTTCGAGTAACGCAGTCGCCCAAGTCGTCGAGCTGTCTGCTTCGGACAACAGGACAGGCCATCCCGAAACTTCGTCGTCGTGACGTAGTAAATCCAGTAGCAAGGGCAAGTCTTCCGTTCGACCATAATCAACGATGTCATTCCATAATTGATTATCTTGTGGGCAGAGTTTCATCGCTTGGACGGAGGCGTTGGCGGCTTCGTTGTAGCGCTCTTGATAGCTATAAATGCTCGCAAAGAGTGAATGAACGTTCGGGTGGTTCGGCGATTGCGTTTGTGCGCGTTGCGCCGCGACCAGGGCCTCGTCGTAGTTTTCTTGATACAGGTGGCAGGCTCCTACAATAGGCCAGACTCCCCACATCTTGTCTGGTGACTTGATGCGTTTTGCAACTCGTATTGCCTCGCCATAATCTCCGAATGACATCCACATATAGACGATCTGTAACGAGCCTTCATCGCGATCCTCGGGCAGCATACGCATGTCCTCGCATGCCTTTACGAGCCGCCGAGCTCGGTCCTGGTTTCCGTTGTCCCATTCGTTGCTTGCCTCGTTGAGCTTCTTCATTGCATCATCGAAACCAGTGCTAATTAGCTCGGAGCCCAGCACATAGGCAGCGTACTCGTCCGACATTCGCCTGCCATATTCCAACTGTTGCCAGTCGTAAAACTTCCAACCATCGTCTCGCTTCACCAGGAACCACTGCTGCGATTCGGCTTGTTGATCTTCGAAGTAAACGAGTAAATCGACGCAGCCTAAGCGGCGATTTGAGTCGAGCCGGACGTTGAGTATTCGATAGTGTGCAATGGCGTTCGTTGGTACAGGCTCGTACAGCTGCAACCAGTTGCGAAGCGACATGCGTTCGACGAATCCCAACGAACCACCGCTTAAGTGACTTGCGACCGTCGCCTCGATAAACATATCTCGATCGAACGGCAACTCTTCACCGGCATTAAGAGCAGCAACCGTTTCGTCCACAAGCTTTCGGACGGCGGGAGGAAACTCTGACTCATTCGGCAGCGTCTCCAAGGCTTCGTTAAACTTCCGAGCATCCGTTGCGAACGCACTCTCCCGTCGGATCGGTAGTTCGAGGCCGGTGTCGGGGGTTACGACGCGCTGAATGCCCCAGTACGCCAGGGTCATCAGGCCACCGCAACAAAGAACGGCAGCTATGCCAATTGCCATCAACACTTTCAGCAATTGCTGCCCACTCGTCTGCGACAGTGGCTGAAATGTCTCGTGCTTTCGTTCTTCCGGGAAGCTCTCAGAGAACGGATTCTCGCTGGGCACAGAAGTTCTTCTCCCCTTCGTTAGTCCGAACGGCGATGCATTGACCTCATGGAGGTTTGAGCCGCTGTCATTGGTCGAGTAAGCTTACCAAACGATCGCGTGCCGCACTACGCTGCCGCGGCAGCTCGCCATCAGTACCGAGTCGCTGCTGCCGTTTCATTGATCTGTGAAGAGGACTGGACTTATGCGACGTTCGCTTGAGTTGTGCGTAATTTATTTCTCGTTGCTCGCTGTTTGCAATGCCTCGCCAGTCCAGGCCGAAGGCGAGCAAGAAGATGGATTTGTATCGCTGTTTAACGGCACAGACTTTACCGAATGGAAAGTCCCCGCAGGTGACAACGGTCATTGGCGAGCTGTCGATGGCGTGATCGATTACGACGCAGCATCAGAGGCGAAGGGGGATCGAAACCTTTGGACGGAGAAAGAGTACGGCGACTTCATCTTGAAGATCGATTGGCGGATCAAACAAACGAGCGGGCTGTACAACGTGCCAATCGTTCTCAATGACGGAACGTATCTGAAAGATGCGAGCGGCAAGAAACTGACCATCAAGATGCCCAATGCCGACTCGGGGATCTTTATTCGAGGAAGTTCTCGTGCGCAGCTGAACATCTGGTGTTGGCCGATCGGATCAGGCGAAGTCTACGGCTATCGCAACAACCCCACCACCTCTTCAGAAGTCCGCGTGGGTGTCACACCACGAGTCAACGCCGACAACCCCGTCGGCGAGTGGAATTCGTTCACGATCATCATGGTGAAGGACCGCCTGACGGTTATCCTCAATAACAAAATGGTGCTGGAAAACGCACAGTTGCCGGAAGTTCCAGGGCGTGGGGCGATTGCGCTTCAACATCACGGTGGTGTGAACGCCGATGGGAGCTTCAAGCCTGCATCGAGCCTGGTCCAGTTCCGTAACGTCTGGATCAAAGAGCTAGATTCCGCTGAATAGACTATAGATAAGCAAGATTTCGCTAATTGGCGTCCGATTGCTAGAATCATGGATGTTCAAGAATGCCATCAGCGCAGAGGTCGAGTCATGACAAGATTGTCCCGTCGTCAGTTGTTACAAGTAGCTGGAGCCGGTCTCTGCGGCTACACGGCCAGCGGCTGGTTGCCTGCGTTTGCTGATGAAGTGGCGACAAGCCTGAATCGAAAGAGACACTGTATCTTGCTCTGGATGTCCGGCGGACCGAGCCAAACCGATACGTTCGACATGAAGCCGGGACACGCGAACGGCGGCGAGTTCAAACAGATCGACACCAACGTTCCAGGACTTCGCATTAGCGAACATCTGCCAAAGCTGGCAGAGCAAGCCGACAAGCTGGCGATCGTTCGTGGATTGAGCACAAAGGAAGGTGACCACGGGCGTGGGACTTATCTCATGCGAACGGGGCGCCAGCCGCGTGGTCCGGTTCGCTTTCCAGCGATCGGATCTTCGTTGTCCAAGGAGTTAGGAGATTCGTCCGACCTCGCCCTGAACTTCGTGAGCGTCTCGCCATATCGCGCGTTTAATCAAGCTGCGTATGGCCCAGGATTTCTGGGGCCAAAATACGCGCCGTTGACCGTGGGTGCAACTGACAACTTGCCAACAACACCCGGCGATATGCCACAGTATGCCGACTTGCGAGTCGATGACCTCGCTCGTCCGACGAATATAAGTCAACAACAATTCGACAAACGTCTGAAGCTGTGGCGCATGCTGCAAGACGGCTTTCTTGCGGACCATCGATCATCTTCGCCGATCGCGCACGACACAGTTTATCGTCGCGCGTTAAAACTAATGGACAGCAACATCTCGCAGGCGTTTGAGCTCGAAGACGAATCGGATGCCGTTCGCGATGCGTATGGTCGTGGTCGATTCGGCCAAGGCTGCTTGATGGCCCGTCGGCTGATCGAACGCGGTGTGGCGTTCGTCGAAGTATCGCTTGGCGCGTTCGACGGTGGAAACATTGGCTGGGACACGCATCAAAACAACTTCCCAGCCGTTCGCCAGTTATCGAACGATCTCGATTCTGGTTGGGCAACGTTGATGAAAGAGTTAGATGAACGCGGACTGCTCGAGTCCACAACGATTCTTTGGATGGGAGAGTTCGGACGCACTCCCGCGATCAACGACAACGCTGGCCGCGATCACTTCCCCGGCGCGTGGTCTTGCGTGTTCGGTGGCGGCGGCATCAAAGGCGGACAGGCCTACGGAAAAACTAGCGAAGATGGCACAGAAGTCGTCGAAGGCAAGGCGGACGAAACCGACGTACTCGCAACGCTCTGTTCGGCGCTTGGCGTCGCTCCCGACCACGAAAACATCTCGGAACAAGGTCGGCCAATAAAGATTGCCGAAGGAGAGGCGATCAACGAAATCTTAAGCTAAGCATCATTGACATCGACGGCAATTGAATCGCCCCGAGCCGATTGCTCGGTATGTGGACGGTTCGTGACAAGGAGTGAGTCATCGAATGAAACTTGGACTAATTAACTCGGCGTGGGTGCAAGCGGACCAGCCGACTGTATTCGGATTGCAAAAGACGAAGGAATTGGGGTTCGACTCGGTCGACATCTTCGTTGACCCGCTCGACGTCGATGTTAAAGAACGACGATTGATCAAGGACGAGTGCGATCGACTAGACTTGCCAATCATGTCAATTTGCTGCGTCGCGGTCGGACTTGTCGACTTTAATCCTAGCGTTCAACGCTTTCACGTCGAACGCGTGAAACGCTATCTCGATCTTGTCTACGAATACGACGCCAAGAATTTGTTGCTCGTGCTTGGCGAGTACATCTGGAACCAGGAAGTCATTCCGCCTGAAGAGCAATGGAAGATGGGAGTCGAGAATTGCAAGATGCTAGGCGACTATGCAGCCGATCTCGGTGTTCAGATTGCGTTGGAGTTGGAGCCGTTCAAGCTGTCGTTGCTTAACTCCGTCGACACGATGGTTCGGTTTATCGATGATTGCAGTCATGATGCGGTCCAGGCGAACATCGATGTCTCGCACTTACTCCTGGCAGACGTCGCACCTGAAGAACTGCGCCGCTTGAAGGGCAAGGCGATACATTGCCACATCTCGGATTGCGATGGCAAAGTTCATGGTGACTTGCCGCCTGGGCGAGGCGTTATGGACTTTGAGCCATATCTTCAGGAGATCAAGGCGTTGGGCATCGACGGGGCGATGTCGATTGAACTCGAGTATTCGCCTGAACCTGACAAGATCGTCGAGTGGGTAGAAGAAGCGTATCGCGAAACCGACAAGTTGATGCAGGCAGTTGGACTGCGAGGATAATTCCCAATGCTCGCGCCGCTGAACTACCTCCCGCAGCTACCTCAAGACAGAGGCCGCCCGATCGGTTGCATCGGCTCCGGCTTCATCATGGCTGATTGTCACTTAGTTGCGTATCGCAAAGCGGGTTTCAATCCAGTTGCGATTGCTTCTAGAAATCCGGCTAATGCAAAAGCGGTCGCCGAACGTCATTCGCTCGCGAAGACTTTCGACACGTATCAAGAGCTGCTTGCGGATCCAGAGATCGAAGTCGTCGACGTCGCCGTCCCACCAGACGTTCAACTGGAAGTTATTCGCAAAATCGTCGAGCACAACGATCACATTCGCGGTGTCTTGGCGCAGAAGCCAATGGGAATGAACTACGGCGAGGCAAAACAGATCGTCGAACTGTGCGAGCAGGCGGGAATCACGCTTGCCGTCAATCAAAACATGCGCTACGACCAATCGATTCGAGCTTGTAAGGATGCTCTCGATCATGGTTATCTCGGCGAGCCGATTTTCGCCAGTATCGACATGCGCGCCATCCCGCATTGGATGCCGTGGCAGGAGCGACTCGGCTGGGTCACGCTCCGAATTATGTCGATCCATCATCTCGACACGTTTCGATATCTGTTCGGCGATCCGGTGCGTGTGTTTGCGAGTACGCGCTCGGATCCTCGAACCGAACAAAAGTTCGCCCATCAGGATGGCATTTGTCTTTACATTCTGGAGTACGAGAACGGATTTCGTGCCTCGGCTTGGGACGACGTATGGACGGGGCCAGCATCGGAAGGAGCCGAGAAAGATATCTACATCCGCTGGCGAGTCGAAGGTGACGAGGGGATGGCTCGCGGAACAATTGGCTGGCCCGAATATCCGAATCCAACGCCGAGTACGATCGATTTCACCACCACGAAGGATTCAGACCAGTGGCATCAACCGCGCTGGAACGAAGTCTGGTTCCCCGATGCGTTCGTCGGCACGATGGCTCAACTACTCTGCGCTCTGGAAGAAGAACGCGAGCCCGACATCGGCGGTCGCGACAACCTGAAGACAATGGCGTTGGTTGATGCTTGCTATCTATCGGCCAACGAACATCGAGCGGTAGAACTCGCGGAGATTCTGGTCAAATCATAAGCTCCGACGATTCAGCTCTCGCCGCTAACCATCACAACCTGCGCAGTTTGTGACGCTGTCATCGCAGGCAACCTGAAATCATTAGATTTAGCTTCTTGTGAGCAATCCGAAGCGGTGGCATACTGAATTGACCCTGAATTCGACACGCCCCTCTCTCACCTTACTTGAGGCAACACGATGAACAAACTCTTCTCTCTGGCGCTCGTCGCCGTAGCGGTTGTAATGGCAAACACGGATGCGGCTGCTCAAGTCGTCACTGGCCCGATTATTACTTCCTATCGACCGATTACTCAGCAGGCTCCGACCGTCACTTACTCGCCCGTGATACAATCGGCACCGGCAGCCTATTCGGGTCCGGTTGTCACGTATTCGCCCATCGCCCCGCCGGCAACCGTCTACTCGCAAACACCGATCACAGTCGCACGACCGTTCCTTCAGCCTACAACGACGTACGCGCCCGCGCCAGTCGTGACGTACCGACCCGTCGCTCCGGCGTACTACACTGCTCCAGCCCCCGTCGTAACTTATCGGCAGCCAGTACCGACGTACGCTGGACGTGCCCCAGTGATTACGTACCGACGGCCGGTAGTGACATACAGAGCCCCAATCGCGGCGACACCTGTTTATGGTGCAACGGCTTACGGAGCACCCGCTTACGGTGTACCTGTTGTGACCGCTCGACCAGTCATCGTCAGCCCGAAAGTTTATGTACCCGGACAGCCGATACGAAACGTTCTGCGTGCAATCACGCCATAACTGTCACTCAACGAATTGGTAACCAAAACGACTCCTTGATGTCGCTGTCGATATCGAGGAGTTTTTTGTGCGCACGCTAGAACCAAAGCTCTTTGTTCGCAACGTTGCGCAGAGACTCGTCGGCCACGAAGCGACGAATATTGTCTAACAGCACTTCAAGATGCCGCTCGGCGATATGAACGGAGCAAGCGGCTACATGAGGTGTGATAAGGACATTGTCGAAACTCCAAAGTCGATGCTCACGAGGCAGAGGCTCTTGTTCAAAAACATCTAGCGCCGTGCCAGCAATTTCGCCCGCCGCAAGTGCATCACAAAGATCATCTAGCTTGACGATAACGCCGCGGCCAATGTTGATCAGATAAGCCGACGGCCTCATCCGCTGGATCATCTCGCGATTGAACAACCCCACGGTTTGCGGTGTATGCGGCGCAGCGATGACAACGAAATCGCTTCGCGACAAGAGATTGGTCAGCTGGTCCATCGGCCACAACGATTCGACCCCTTCGGGAGCGTCTGTACGTACTGGATCGACAGCCAGCACTCGCATTCCAAATGCGTTGGCACGCCTGGCGATCTCGCCGCCGATCGCCCCTAGACCGACAATACCCAGCGTACAGTCGCTCAAGTGCATGTGAGCTCGATCCATCGCACTGACGACTCCCGGCCCAGCACTGAACGAAGTGCGAGCCTGCTCGCCGCCTATTGGTTCCCAACGTCGAGCCAGCTGTTGACGCAAGTAAGTGTGAAGATTGCGGGCGAAGCACAAAATGTATCCGAAGACATGATCGGCGATAATGTCAGAGAACAAACCTCGCATGTTGGTTAACGTGCAAGGATGCTCGACCAATTCGGGAAATACATAATGTTCCAAGCTCGCCGTCGGCGACTGCACCCAACGTAGCCTCGTCGAGGCCGCGAGCATCGCCGTAGTTAGCTTCCCGAAGAATGCATCGGCGTCTCTAATCGCCTCAACCGCCGCATCTTCTTCGCCAATGTTTTCAACTGCCATCGCGCCGGCAGCGGTTTCGATTCGAGACAAACGATCTGCTTCAACAGCGGGATAGATCACTAGCTTCATCGTGATTCCTCGATACGGGCGGACGCGGAGTCCTCAGAGGTTACTTCACCGCGAAGCCTGCTCCAATCCCTCACCGATCAAACAGATCGGCCAACTCGCTCACCAACAAAACGTCCAAGACTCGTAGCAAGCCCAGCGACACCACGTTCCATAATTGAACCATGTCGTCCAACTTCTATCGCACCAGGAACGGCTGGAGCCACTAGGCTCGACCGCGAGTGAGGCCGCCCTCTTGTACAAGGGAGTAATGCTCGTGACCAATTCGCCCGGAGTAATTGCGTATTCTCGATCAAACTGACAGCGACCGCTCTTCTCGAGCGTTTCGGCCGCTAGATGGGCGCAATGGATTCCGTCAAACTCATTGCCTCTTACATAGCCTTTAATCGAATAGCGACGTCCGATTTGAGAAGCGGCGTGTGTTTGCATTCGACCGATCTGCATTTCGCTGTACGGGTACTTGGGCTCCAAAATCGAGACGACTGTCGAATGGGTTCGAGAGCGATTGAGCGCGCCAAGCTCATCGCGATAATCCGTTAACGTCAAACGCCGAACTTTGGCAGGAGTCGCTTCATAGACCCACGCGGTGTCGTCATGATTGAATATCATCGCGACGTGCGTGACGCGTGATCCCGTAACTCGTGCAACAGCCTTGCTGCTGTTTTCCATGACGAGCAACGTCCCGTCGGGGAGTTGAGTCGTCGCAGATAGCGATAGCGTCAAGAGCATGAGTGTGTTCATCACATTCCCCCCTCATTCGCGATTATCGTGGCCTAATGGTATTCGATCGTCAAAGCGAAGTGTTAGTATCCCGTGCTGAGAATACGGTCACTCTTTGGAAAAAGGCGAGATTCGCCTTGTGCGTCGAGCCATCACTCTTCAAGCTTTAGCCGCCAGCACAATTTCCAGAATTGTGTACACGAGAAACTTGCGATTCATCGAAGTCCTCTGATATGTTTAGGCGCGTGGACGGCCCAGCCATTAGACAATTTGAGAGAATCCCTATGGCGGAACGCCTAGAGTTTGGCTCTGACGACTTGCGATTGCCCGATGCGCTTCGCGCACCGCTCCTCCAACATTTGCGTGACCTGCGGCGCAAGTATCTCGCGCGAGGATGGGGCGACCGCGTTGGCTTTGGCGATCGTCCCGCGTTGATCGTGATCGATTTGGCCAAGTACTGGCTCGATACGAGTGTTCACATTGGCGCAGATCTAAATCGCGTCGTCGAACAGACGTGCCACGTCCTTGCCGCGTCGCGAATGGCAAAGATCCCGATTTTCTTCACAAGTTTCGCACACGATCCCGCCGATCCTCCGAGCCCTCAAAACAAGAAACTCAAGTGGCAGATCCCGGATGATCCTGGTGACTTGTTCGATCTCGATCCGCGTCTCGAACGACGTCCCAACGAGAAGGTGCTTCGCAAGCGTTACGCTTCGGCGTTCAAGGGGACGAACCTGCACGAGATGTTGACCTCGCTACGCATCGACACATTGATTGTCACGGGAGTGAGTACCAGTCACTGTGTGTATGCGACCTGCCGTGACGCAATCGACAGTTTTGGCGTGATCGTGCCACGCGAAGCCGTTGGCGAGCGCTGCGAAATCATGCATGAAGTGAACTTGCTCGATATTGATATCGATATCGGTGACGTAACTCCGGTCGATGAAGTCGTGGCGCATCTGCTTTCTCTTGCAGAGTAAGTTAAAGAAACCGTCCAACGCATTATGGAAAGTACAATGATGAATCGGTATTCGCAACTTGCGGCTTGCATCACTTTTGCAATTGTCGTGGTCGGTCGAACATACGGCGAAGATTGGCCCGGATTCCGCGGCCCGACAGGAAATGGGATCTCGAAGGAGACATCTGTCCCGAAGAGTTGGAACGCGAATCGGAACATCAAGTGGAAGGCTCCCCTGCCCCGCCCTGCCAACGGTAGCCCGATCGTTTCGAACGGGCGCGTCTTTGTGACCTCAGCCCAAGATGACGCCGGCCGCAAGCGATCACTTTACTGCTTCAACCGCAAAGACGGCAGGCAACTCTGGGTACATACCGTCGACTTTGGAAAGGAGATGCCGACACACAAGACAAATCCGTATTGTGGCTCGACGCCGGCAGCGAACGGCGATGTTGTGGTCGCATGGCACGCATCCGCAGGTTTGGTCTGCGTCGACTTTGGCGGCAACGAAGTTTGGTCGAGAGATCTCGGCGAGTTCAAGCACATGTGGGGCTATGGCACTTCGCCGGTGATCTACAAGGATCGCGTGATCCTTCATAGCGGGCCTGGCGTACGGAATTTCGTCGCCGCGTTTGACTTGCAAACCGGGAAGACGATTTGGGAAGTCGACGAACTGCAAAAAGGCAAAGACGGCAGCTCGCGCGAGGACGGAAAGTACAAAGGCTCTTGGTGTACACCGATCGTTGCCAACGTAGACGGCATTGATCAGGTCATCTGTACGATGCCGACGCGGGTCGTCGCCTTCGATCCAAGAGACGGTGGAATCGTTTGGACTTGCGATGGGATTCGCGGTCCAAAGGGTGACCTTTCCTACTCGTCACCGCTGATAGGTGATGGAGTCTTGGTCGCGATCGGCGGCTATAGTGGCCCTGGCATTGGACTGCGGCTAGGAGGCAAAGGCAACATCACCGACTCGAGTCGTCTGTGGCGTAATGAAAAGAACCCGCAGAGCATCGGGTCTGGCGTGTTTATTAACGGCTACGTGTACCGACCGAATGCCAAGCCCGGAACAATCGAATGCCTCGATCCGAAGACGGGAGAAATCATTTGGACGGAGCGGTCAGGAACGAGTTGGGGCTCGATCGTTCACGTCGCCGGAAAGTGTTACTTGACGAATCAAGAAGGCGAGACGCTCGTATTCGAACCGAACGCCGACAAGTATGAAGCCGTGTCTTCCAACCCATTAGGCGAGCCAAGCAATTCGACGCCCGCCGTGTCGGATGGTCAGATCTTCATCCGTACTTTCGAACATCTTTATTGCATCGGCGAGTAAACAACTGTTTCCGCTTAACGCGACCCTCACGGGGAGCTTGGAGTGCGGAAGCTCAGCGCTGGGGTCGCGTTAAACGACTGCGTCGACTCGCGCTACAAACGCTTGCCAACTTCAGCAAGCATCGCGTCTTCGTCTGGGAATTCTTCGGTGGCGAGCTTCGAATAAATCAACTCACCGCCGACAGTCAATTCGAAGCAACCGCCTTGCGATGGCTCGAGTTCAAACCCTTCAATCTTCTGCTTGTACTCAGACAGGACTTTGGACGCCAAACTGACGGCCTTTGGTTCATAGTTTCAAGCAGAGCAGTAACGAAGGTGGATCTTCATCTGCGTGTCTCCTTTGTAACTAGATTAGTGACGTGACCTGCAAGGACTGGCCCGCTTCGACATCTACTTCTTTTTCTTTGCCGTCCTCTTGGGAGCTACTTTCTTTTTGCTGGCCGTTGTCTTCTTCTTGGCCTTCCCCTCACTAAAAATGTCGTCCCACTTCTCTGAGTATTTCTTTGTAGTTCCGCTGTGTAAAACCGTCACTTTGTCTTTCCTCTCAAGATTTAGCAAACAGAGTTGCGACGTTCAGTCTAACGCCGCCTCGTCCGCAAGTGGTAATAGATCAGTTGCAGATGGTCAAGCCGATGTGCGATGCGCCCCAAGTTTCTTAGTGCTGAAGCTTCTTGTAACGGAACCTTTGTGGTTCGTCGTCATTGATTCCAAGTCGTTCGCGGCGCTGGTCTTCGTAAGTTTGAAAATTCCCTTCGCACCAATGTATGTAACCGTCACCTTCGAAGGCCAGGATGTGAGTTGCTAGGCGATCGAGAAACCAGCGGTCATGGCTGATCACGACGACGCAGCCCGCATAATTAGAGACAGCCTCTTCCAACGCTCGCAATGTGTCAACGTCGAGATCGTTCGTGGGTTCATCCAACAGCAACACATTCGAACCACGACGTAATAAAGTCGCCAAGTGAACGCGATTTCGCTCGCCACCAGACAAAGTGCCGACCTTCTTTTCCTGGTCGGTACCGCGGAAATTGAATCGTGAGACGTAGGCTCGTGAATTGATCGTGCGTCCGCCCATGTCGATATTGTCGTAGCCACCTGAAATCTCTTGATAGACGGTTTTTTCTGGATCGAGAGCATCGCGGTTTTGATCGACGTAGCCAAGTTCCACGGTCTCGCCGACTCGGAGCGTTCCAGAATCGGGTTGCTCTTGTCCGACGAACATGCGGAAGAGCGTCGTCTTTCCGGCACCATTGGGACCGATCACTCCGACAATACCTCCAGGAGGCAAGCTGAAATTCAAATCCTCGATTAAGAGGTTATCGCCGAACCCTTTGTTTAAGTCCCTGGCTTGGATAACGAGATCGCCGAGATGTTTGCCCGGTGGAATTTGCAACTCGAATTCATCCGTGCGCTCCTCAAAACGCTCTGCCGCCATTTGCTCATAAGCGCTGATGCGAGCTTTGCTCTTTGCTTGCCGCGCCTTAGGCGACATGCGAATCCATTCGAGTTCTCGCTGAAGCGTCTTCTCGCGCGCGTCCGATTTTCGTTCTTCATGACGCAGCCGCTCTTGCTTTTGTTCCAACCAGGATGAGTAGTTTCCCTCAAAGGGAATACCCTGTCCTCGATCAAGTTCTAAGATCCATTGAGCAACGTTGTCCAGGAAGTAACGATCGTGCGTCACGGCGACAACGGTTCCCGCGTAGTGAGCCAAATGACGTTCAAGCCACAACACGGCTTCGGCATCGAGATGGTTCGTCGGTTCGTCGAGGAGTAACAAGTCGGGCCGTTCGAGTAGCAATTTGCAAAGGGCAACGCGCCTGCGCTCGCCACCGGACAGCTGAGCCACGTCGGCGTCGCGCGCCGGTAGGTTCATAATGTCGAAGGCGATCTCAATTTCGCGATCGAGTTCCCAAGTGTTCGTCGCTTCGATCTGGTCCTGAAGCCGTGACATCTCGTCGCACAGCTTCTGCATCTTGTCGTCGTCCATTGGCTCACCAAGCAAACCGCTGATTTCGTTATAACGATCCAGCATTTTCCGCCTTGGTGCGACCGCTTCCTCGACGTTCCCCCAAACATCCTTCTCTGGATTCAGGACCGGCTCTTGCGAGAGATAGCCGGCGGTGAAGCCCTTCGTTAAACGTGCTTCACCGTCGAAATCTTTGTCCAACCCCGCCATGATCCGGAGCAATGTACTCTTTCCAGCTCCGTTTCGGCCAAGGACGCCGATCTTGGCTCCAGGATAGAAAGAGAGCCATATCTCTTTGAGGACTTCGCGCTGGCCATGCTTCTTCGTTAGGCGCTCGATCGTATAGATGTATTGACGACTCATCGTGTTAAACTTTTCCGATTACGACAACCTTGCTTGAAACTCTGGATATCGTGATGATTCGGCATGCACCGAACCGATCAATTGTAGTACGTGACTGGTAGTTGGAAGTGGGGAGGTGTCTGGGGGGATTCCTTTTCGCGTCAGCAAACGAAACAACTCCAATCCTGTTTTTCTTTGAAGCATGGTCGCATCGTCCCGACCATGCTTTTTTTATGCGCGAGGCTAAATTGCTCCGTAAGCGGAAGCGTGGGCAAGCCAAGTTAGATCGTCGTTCGCTTCCGCTTCAGAGTACTTCGTTAGTAAATCCGTCCAAGGGTCCTGGCAAGCTTTGCCGACGGTGACGACCTTGCTAGTTCTTCGGCCTGTATCGGCAGGTTTGAAAATCGTGTTTCCAACGGTCGCTCTTGGTCGATCTCTTCTGTACCAACGAGAGACACCTACGAGCCGTCTTGTTGGTGAAATACCCTCACTCTGCCTCAGCCTGAGTTTACGAAGGTTACGAGCATTCCTAGCCAGCTCGCCCCGCTAACTCGACCAACTCAGGCCCCACGCACGCCGAAAGCTCGGTCGTTCACCACGACCGGGCTTTCATTATTTCTTGATCACTCCCATTCAATCGTCGCTGGCGGTTTCGAGCTGATATCGTAGCAGACGCGGTTCACGCCCTTCACCTCATTGATAATGCGAGTCGAAATGCGCGCCAACAATTCATAGGGCAAATGCGACCAGTCCGCGGTCATGAAGTCATCTGTGTTAACTGAACGAACAGCAATCGCGTTTTCATAAGTCCGAGCATCCCCCATTACGCCAACGCTCTGCACGGGCAGCAATACGGCGAACACTTGCGAAGTTTCGCGATAAAGTCCCGCAGCTTTGATCTCTCCGACGACGATGGCATCTGCTTCACGAAGCACATCGAGCTTCTCGCGCGTGATGTCGCCGAGACAGCGAACGGCCAGGCCAGGACCGGGGAACGGATGACGCCAAACGAGATCGGGCGGCAAGCCTAATTCAAGGCCCAACTTGCGGACTTCGTCTTTAAATAAATCGCGTAACGGCTCGACCAATTCGAAACCAAGTTCATCGGGCAGCCCACCGACGTTGTGATGCAGCTTGATCGTCGCGGCCGGTCCATCCGGTGCCGCGCCACTCTCGATAACATCCGGATAAAGAGTGCCTTGAGCAAGGTACGTTGCATCTTCGATTTTCGCCGCTTCCTCTTTGAAACATTCGATAAAGGCGTGTCCGATCCGGCGTCGTTTCTCTTGCGGTTCGGTAATGCCCGCGAGTGTCGACAGGAATCTCTCCTCACCGTCGACGACGTGCAAATCTGCTTTAAAGTGTTCGGTGAACTCCAATATCACGGCAGCCTGTTCGTCCTTTCGGAGCAATCCGTTGTCTACGAGAATGCAGGAAAGCTGCGAGCCGATTGCTTCGTAAAGCAACGCAGCCGTCACCGCCGAATCGACTCCACCCGACAGCCCGCAGATAACCCGCGAATCACCGATACGTTCGCGCAATGCGTCGATTGTCTCTCTGGCAAAGTCTCCGAGGTGCCAAGTGCCTTTGCAGCCACAAATCGAAATCAGAAAGTTATGAAGTAGCGTCCCGCCGAGTGGGGTATGAGTCACTTCGGGATGGAACTGGATGCCATAAACAGGAAGCGAGCTGTGCTTCACGGCTGCGATCGGGCAAGTGCTTGTTTTCGCTAACGGCATGAAGTCGTCGGAGACTTGAGCGACCTGATCACCGTGGCTCATCCACACGTCCGTCGCTTCCGGCATCCCGGCAAACAGATCTGAGTGTGAGGTGACTTCGACTCGTGATCTCCCATACTCGCGCGACGGAGTGTTCTCGACTTGCCCACCTAACGCATTGCACGCCAACTGCATGCCGTAGCAGATCCCAAGTACTGGAATCCCGATCTCAAAGATCGCCGGATCACACTGCGGGGCACCATCCTCATACACACTAGAGGGACCACCCGAAAGGATCAAACCTCGCGGCGAATGCTTTCGGATTCTCTCCGCCGTAATGTCGTGCCGAACGATCTCGCAGTAGACGTTCTGTTCGCGCACGCGTCGCGCGATTAACTGAGCATACTGCGAACCGAAGTCGATAACTAAGACGCGCTCGTCCGCCACGCTGACCGGCACAACATCATGAGAAGCAGCAGTCGTACTCATCGCTCACCTACCCTTCCTGCACTCATTGCAATTGGCCAGCCGTGGCCTTACGCAACGGGCAACGAAACCTCGCATTATAGGATTGGATTGCCGGGGCGAATAGTCCCGACTCTGTCGCAAGAACAACGCTGGATGCTTAACGTTTCCCGCTGACCCACTGCTTCCATCCTTGCCTCGGATTGCCGAAGAGCTGACAATGTGCAGCTCATTTGCGACAGTCTTCGAACGGCAGCTTAAGCTGGGCCTGGCGAGCGACCGTCGCATCGCCAGTCAGTGCTTCATCGGACTAGCACGAGATGCCAGATTCCTCCGCGCCAGGCCACGCATCGTCTGCCAACGCGACGATTCGATTTCTGCGTTCTTGCTACCAAGCGGATAACCGCGAGATGGCCGTGGCAAACTTGCTAAAGCAGAGCGTCCGCCATTTGACGTTTCTCGAAGGTGAAGAGCATCTCTTATGCGAGATGCTCTCGCGCGTGCCACTGGATCGCGAGCAAGCGATCGTGGCACAGAAGGAAGCCCATTTGCATCAGCGCGAGAAGTCGCTGTTGTATTGCGCGTTTCCGATTGTGGGGCAGTTGAAGGACGGTGATAGCCGAGCGCGATCGTTGTGCGCCCCCCTGCTCTTCTATCCTGCAACGCTGAACATCGATGAGCATGCCGCATTTATTGAAGTCGACTTGACCCGGCAGCGGGTGAACACTCCGATCCTGAGTGCCATCCTCGCGCTGGGCGACAATACAAGTGTTGAATTGGGCGATCTACTTAACGAATTGCCGCAAGCACCGTTTAAGCAAAGCGAAGTACAACTTCTCATTGCCTTACTACATGATTCGATTCCTCATTTGGATGCTTGGACACTTGCACAGTTCCCGCAGTTGCATGACGAGACGCAAGTGCGCGATGCCATTCGTCAGGCCGAAGCAAGTGCCAGTCAATTCGCGTGTCTACCGGCTTGTGCCATGGGGCTCGTGGCCAACTCACCAGACACACGCGGCGTATTATTCGAACTCGAAGAGTTGGCAAATAGCCAGAGTCTGTCGACGCCGCTGAAAGTTGCAGTCGAAGGATTCGCATCGAAGCCACAACGTTCCGCTCCAACTAGGCCCCGCGTTCCAACCATCCTCAGCCGGCAGCAGCAGTGCGTCCTTCGTTCCGCGGCCACGGCGCCGCTGTCATTAATCGTCGGGCCTCCGGGGACAGGCAAGTCGTATACGATCGCGGCTACGGCGATCGATCACTTGAGCCGCGGCGAGTCCGTACTCGTTGCGTGCCGCACGCAGCAGGCCGTGGACGTAATCGGCGACATGCTCGACAAGCTTCTCGGGCCGAACCAATGCGTAATTCGTGGCGGCCAGGGGCACAATCAACCTGCTCTGAAAGAATTCCTCGAGCAGATTCTGCAAGGGATTCGATCACGAATCCGGACAGCCAAGTCGGATCATTCAATGGACGCACGGCGACCGAATCGAGAACTGAAAGTACTGGAAAGGCAGATCTCGAAACTCGAAGCTGCGATCAGTCGACAGCTGAGCGCAGAGCAGCGTTGGGGAGAACTGGCGACCGCCAATGGCAATGGCTTTGTCGCGCGAACTGTCAACAACTGGAGACTTCGCTGGCTTGAACGCCGTCTTCATAACCAGATTCCGATTTGGGAGCGGATCGCGCGGTACCAGGGAGCGCTCCGAGAGTCCGATGTAGTGATTCGCGAACTCCTAAAGGAAGGCCTCGATCGACGTATCGCAGCGAGCCTTAAAGCACATCGCCAGGATCTGACGACGTTTCTGAAGTCACTTCGTTCGCGAAGTAGCACGCGGCAACAAGAGCTGTTCTCGGAAGTCGATCCACGTGTGCTTTTCGGCGCGTTTCCAATTTGGTTAACCGCGATCCCGGAGGCGTCACGGATCATTCCACTTCAATGGGAGTTGTTCGATGTTGCGATAATCGACGAAGCGACCCAGTGCGATATGGCGAGCTGTATGCCGATCTTTCAACGGGCCAAGCGGGCCGTCGTCGTAGGTGATCCGCAACAATTGCGTCATGTTTCCTTCCTGTCGAACGAGCGTTTAAGCCGGCTGGGAGAAGAGTTTGAGCTGAGTGAAGATCAACGGCAGCAATTCCACTACCGCAATAAGAGCATTCTCGATTTGCTCAACGAACGCATCGCCTCGCAAGATCACGTGCAATTTCTCGACGAACACTTTCGCAGTATGCCACAGATCATTCGCTTCAGTAACGAACAATTCTATGCCAATTCGCTGTCAGTAATGCGACTCTCGCCTGAAACCGAAGCGGCGCGCTGTGTCGTTCCAATCTTCGTTCCTGATGGCCAAAGGGACGGCGGTGCCAATCAGGTTGAAGCGGGGGCAGTCGTTGACGCGTTGACCGACTTAGTCGAATCGCAAGTTTCGCTTTCGCCTCAAGCCTGTCAAACGATCGGCGTACTATCGCCATTTCGCGACCAGGTGGACCTGATCACGAAACAACTCGAGAAGCGATTGCCGTTAGATGCGTTTGAGCGCCATCGATTACGAGTCGGTACTGCGCATGCGTTTCAAGGTGACGAGCGGGACGTCATGTTCTTGTCGTTGGCAATTGATGCCGATTCACATTCAGCGTCCCTGCGGTTTTTGGAGCGCCCCAATTTGTTAAATGTCACAATCACGCGCGCACGACACTTACAATACGTCTTTCATTCCGTACCAATCGCAGAACTTCCCTCCAAGTCACTCCTTCGACAATATCTCCACTCGATCAGCCAGCCTCTCAATCCACGTCCACGCAAGGTCGATGTCGAAGGGGATCGCTTCATGCGGGAAGTCCAGAACGAGTTGAGTGAACGAAAGTTTCAAACATGGCCGGAGTATGAGCTTGCTGGTCAGCACATCGATCTCGTCGTTGGACGAGCTGGAAAGACTCTTGGCATCGACTTGATCGGCTATCCGGGACAGTACGGTCGAGTACTCGATCTAGAACGCTATCGCATTTTGCAACGGGCGGGATTTCCCCTGTTCCCCTTGCCATACTCTCGTTGGCAACAAGATCGCAGCGGTTGTTTGTCCGCGATCGAGTTGCTCTTTCCCGTAGCGGACTCGTCGCTCTCGTGACACTTCCTATCTCGTTGTCGGGATGAGAATCGAGGGCTATGATGATGCCTTCAGCGGTGGAACGACCGCAGCCGCCGCAGGAAAGCATCGACACCGTGCAGATTCTGTTAACCAACGACGATGGCATTTACGCTCCCGGCTTAGCCGCGATGGAACGCGAGTTGCGATCGATTGGCGACGTTTGCGTCGTTGCACCAGCGACGGAACAAAGTGGCGTTGGGCATTCGATCACCTTCCTGAATCCGCTGATTTGCAAAGAGGTTTACGATGGTGATCGAAGACGTGGATGGGCCGTCGAAGGAAGTCCGGCCGATTGTGTGAAGCTTGGGATATTCGAGCACTGTCCCCAGCGGCCTGCTGTCATCATCAGCGGAATCAACGGCGGATTGAATGCTGGGATCAACGTTCTGTATTCCGGAACCGTCGCCGCCGCGATCGAAGGGGCTTTTTTCGGGATCACGAGCATCGCTGTCTCGCTCGAGTTCGACGAACACGCCCAATTCGAGAAAGCCGCCCACATAGCTCGTGGCGTCATCGAACAGATTCTCGCTACCAAGAGCAAGGAACCGCAGCTTTACAACTTGAACATCCCTACTTCAGCGATCGACAACCCGCAGGGATTACGAGTCGTCCCAATGGGAGTCGAGCGTTACGGCGAACACTATATCAAACGAATTGATCCCAAAGGACGACCGTACTACTGGGCGACAAACGAACCGCCGCCCCAGCCTGGCGAGCATGAGACCGATCTCACCGCACTTGCCGGGGGATTCGTGACGCTAACTCCGCTACAATACGACATGACAAAGCGTCCGGTCTTAACCGAGATGCAAGATTGGAAACTTACACTTCCGGAATAAGGATGTTGGACATGCGATATCAAGCTCTTGCTGCCGTGTTGCTCGTTACTTTGCTCGTCGGCTGCGTTCCGGCTCCACAAACCACGTCAACCCCGCCGGCACAACCCGCTGCGCCAACACCATCCGCCGACGCACCGCCCGTGCCCATGGAACGCGTTGTCGCCGAAGCTGGCGTTGGCAAAAAGGGCCAGGGTTTAAAGAATGAAACCGGTATGGTCGTCGAACCCGTGAAGCAGTTGATCAAATTCGAGCAGAAAGCGGTGTTCGATTTGCAGATCAAGCCGGCACTCGAGTTTTACAAGGCTTCGAACGGAGCCTACCCCAAGACTCACGACGAGTTCATGGAAAAGATCATCAAGGCGAACAGCATTCAACTGCCTGAACTCCCTGCAGGTCAGGACTACGTCTTCGATCCCGAGAAAGCCCAACTGATGGTCGAACGGCCGCAGCAGTAGCACGCACGATCATTCTTGCGGTGTCGAGTTCGCTTCAAACGGACAGACTGGTAACTTCGTTTGGTGATCGTCCACGCGTTCGCTGCCTGGATCACGACCTTGAAAGTAGTCCTTTTGCCAGCCGCGTTCGAGAACTTCGCGGTTGCCGGCTGCCATCTGACGATGGAACTCATCTCGATCATCGCTCCATCGGCGATAACTCTCTGCTAACTCCGGATTGCACTGGAGTTTTTCCATTCGCGGCGTTAGTTCGTCGAGCAAGCCACGCGGGTAGGGGACGATCATGCAGATCGGCTCGCCGCGTTCGAATCGGACCAGATGGTCCGCTCGGGTCAGTTTCCAATTCATCGTGAAGGAAGCCGATGTCCAATCGGTTTCGACGATACCTTCTAACGCTTGAATCCCGTCGCGGGGCCAATTCGATGGGCCCTTTACCCAGAGATTCACATCTTGAGGCGTTCGGATCAGGTATGGCAGGTTGAAAGTGATCGTTCCATGTCCAAACAGACTGGAGATGCGATCATCGGGTTGGGCATCATCAAAGACCAGTGTCGTGTCGCGAACATGGGGCCCGCCATTCCAGCGCACACAGAAGCTCGATGGGTTACAAATCAACCAACCGGCTTGATTCGCCAATGCCAGCGGGAGGCAGCGATAAGCAAAACGCTGCTGCGTATCGTCCATCCAACGCCGTGTCTTCGGTGCAGGAATGAGCGGCATGTCGGTCTGCGTATAGATTTCGTAGGCGATGATTGCTTTATTGTGGCTCATGGGGCACCCGCCATTCGTTGTTAGGCGTCGTTTCGATCAGATCTCACCATACGATTCATAGAACGATGCAAAATCATTTCGTACTCGAAAGTTGGCACAAGTCAGTGTGATCGTTACATCCAATCCGCGAACATGATGCCACCAGCCAACCGGCAGAAAGAACAACTCACCTGGATGAAGTGTGACGTCGTGAATTTTGACGTTGCGGAACTGTGGATACTCGTCGTAATCGATGTTGTCGAGATCGACCTTCGAGTAACAGTGCAAATGGTTGTAAATGTTTGGTTGATGGAGGGGCGAGATCAGCTTCAACTGTTTGCGACCGACCACTTGAGCCATGAAGTTGTTCGTCAGATCGTGATGTACTGGTGTCACGGTGCCCGCCGGTCCGAACCAAAAGAACATGCGGTCATCCGACTGGCTGACGTCCAAATAGCCAGGCAACTGATCAAAATCATCTCGCAATGTATCGAGGATCTGTCCGTTGGCGCAGGCATTGTTCGCGGTCATATAGAAATCGTTCGTCGCGTCTGTCTGGAACACCGAATCCACGTAGTCAGCAAAGCGAATTGTTGACTCGTGCGCTCGGTTCTCGATTTCGTAGCGGGCGTTTGAATTGCGACGGGCTTGGATCTGTACATTCTGTTCGCCACAGCGCTGCTTCAGGTACTCCGGCGTCCACCGTTGGATCGCCGCCCAGTTTCTCATCGCATCGGTCAGAATCACGGGGCGGTTGCGGTAGTAATACTGATCCAGAAACTCGTCGGTCGACACACCTTCGCGTCGCTGCACTTCCCACGACGGATCTTCGTTCTCCAAAATCCGCAGTGTATCGAAGACCCAATCGCGTTTCTTCAGTTGTCGCCCCAAAGATCGTGCGGCCTCGACGTACGGATGCACTGCGGCGGCATCGACTTCGAGTCGAGCCAACGGTTCGGGAAAGCCGTTCTCGACCAACACACGAGTCAGATCATCGGGAGAGCCATCGCGAAGCACATTCTCGGCAATCCACTTCTTCCAGGATGGAGGGATGAATAATTTGTTGCTATCCGTTTTCAATGGGCGTCCCTCGGGCAGTGCTTACGTTGTCGATCTTTCTTCGCCAGCATGTGGATCACGAACGGTGTTGGTCGTCGCGGCCAAGTCTGGAAGATCATAACCGGCGACACGCATGGCCGCGCCGTGATGCTCGATCACAGCTGCGGCCTGGCTTGATGAAAGAACTTTACGCCACCGGTCAACTTCTCCATGTCGAAAGAAGCGACCACTACGAGCAACGTCGCTGGCTTCCGCGAATCCATATTCGTCCTCGGCTCGTCGCACGCGTTCGAACGATGTCAGATCAATCGCCCGGCGCAATCTCGCGTCGTCGAACTCCCAATTTAAGAACCGAACCAGTTCACCGAACGTATCGTATGGATTGGCTTTTAGATCTTCATAACGGAGGACCAGCACTGGGAACTCGTCGTTGTTGTTGATCCATGTTTCGACGTGATGACTCCAGGTTCCAACATACTGAGCTGCATGCTTGGCTGTCGCGCCGAGTCGATGCCGAGGCTGGTTCATCAATTCAATTGTTTCGTCGAATGACTTGTTGGTGTGGTCAGCTAACGAGTCGACGACATCCAATGGATTGCGAATGAGATAGATCGCGGAGCGCGTGTAACGAGAGAAGATCAACCTGCGATGGTCGCGATTCAGACGAGCGTTGTGCGTCTTGACGACGCATCGCCCGATGTTTTGTGCGAGTCGTTCTTGCGCCGCTTGACGATTGGCGTCGATGTCCTCGTCCGTGAGTTCGGCGGCTGGCTTGCCGGCACGGTCGGCAAACAACGCCAGTAAACTCTCTGAACGAGAGTACCGACTGATCTGTTTCAGGTCAAAGGTTTCGCCGCCAGAGAGGTACGCGGCGATAAACGCCCGCGTCCAGGTGTTGCCAGACTTAGGGAACGACGCCAGCCAAACCAATGTTCTCATAATTCTTCGAACCAAAGGGTGTGGCGCAGCCGCACCATACGCCAAACGTGGTCATCACTCGGAGAAGTTGTGAATTTATTGTAGGCCGGACCAAGCGCAGCGCCGTTCCGGCGGAACGGTTGCTCCAATCGCCGGGTATTGCCGGAACTGCGCTTCGCTTGGTCCGGCCTACTTGATGGATATTCGATTTTGTCACGACCTCGGAGCGCGGTGGATACGATCAATAATCCCCTACCGTGTTGCCATCCTGATTCGCCAATAAGTATTCGTAGGTGCTGTCGACTGCGGCGTTGCCTTGCTGTACCGAAGCGGTCGACAACGGGTTAAAACTCCAAGCCGTATTCAATCCAGTGTCGTCATAGCCCGCGGTTTCAATGGTCTCGCTGATGAAACGAACGCTGCCATCGACGAGACTGAACATCGAGCCACCGGGATGTTGGCTCGAAAAGCCTCGCATCGCTCCGGTCTCTGGGTTGGAGGATGGGGAATTCGATGCGATCGCCGCATGATCCGCATTAATCCGGACCACGCCACATCCCATGACGTCCCCTTCGTACTCGGCCTGATCGACTTGCCGTCGTCCATAGACCAATCCTCCGCCGGTCACCACGATCGCGTTGCCGCCTCCGCCTTGTTTCAGTTGCCAACGCCGTTCCCCCAAGGCAATTACGTTGCTGGTTCCGTCCAGCACGTCTCGAAAGGCCTGTCCTTGGTTATCGAAAAACATCCCCCGATAAACGGCTCGTCCCGAAAGACCGGCAATCGTCGGTCCGCGCCAAAATCTCGCCGTTTCCAGCGCACTGTTACTCGCCACATAGTTCGACGTCGCGCTGGCAAAAGTGCCCGCGAGCTGCCGACTCGTATTCAGGTCGGGCCCGACATCAGATGGGCAACGAAACACAGTGGCCTTGGTCTGCAAAACATCAGCGTGCAGTGTGATCGCATCGTTTCCCGCATTCTCCAACCACGTATTTCCGACGCTCATCACATCGACGGTATTCCCTCCTTCAATAAATCGTTGCACAAGAGTCCCCCAACTCCACTTCGCATCCGCCAGCCGGGTGTTGTTGGGGCGATTCGGAGTCGCATTATGCTTCCAAAGAAAGGCCGGCGGAAACGTCTTGAACGAATCGTGATAGTTGTGACACGCCAGCGTCAATTGTTTCAGATGGTTGCTGCACTGCATCCGTCGCGCCGCTTCGCGAGCTGCTTGGACGGCAGGCAGCAGCAAGGCAACCAAGATGCCAATGATCGCAATGACCACGAGCAGTTCAACGAGGGTGAAACCTCGGGAGCGTTGATGATGAGTCATGGTATCGAATCCAAGTGCTATGAGAATGAATGGTGTGGTGTGCCATTGGCTATGCCAGTGCCATTAATATCCAACTAAATATGTAGTGATCGCAAATCCTCTTGGGGATTCCAATCCGACAAAAGCACTGGCGATGCCAGTGGCACACCAAACGTATTCATCTGTCAGTGCCACCCATCCGTGGGGCTCGACAGATCTACTTGTCAATGAGACTGCGTGGGATCTCTTGCGGGATCGGACCAGAGTACACATTGGGGCGTGGCCAATCAGAGCTTCCACCAAAATCCTGCGACGTAATTAGCACTTCAAGTTTGTTCAGGTTCTTCCGAAGGTCTGACGATCGCACTTTGTGTGCTCTCCGCCGACTAATGTAAAACTGGCCCGTACTGGCATCGATCGAACCAGCGTGGGCCGACAACACATAAGCAAAGAGTTTTAATTCGTCATCGTTTGCAGGTTGACGTAGTCGCTTAAAGATCGCCGAATGAGCAGGCACGCCGATTCTAGCTAGTGCGTGCGCGGCGGGGTATCGTGCGAGCGCAGACGGCTCCCCGACTTCGCCAAGGGCTGGGGTAAACGCAACAATTTTGACCAAGTCCTCAGCTGCTTCCGACGCGGCAATGTCGCCCAACAAATCCGCTATACCAGATCTTTGCGTATCCCCGGAGTTTCCTTCAGCGCAGTTCCGTAAAGCCTTTCGAAGCAAAGTGACATTCGCAGATCGATCCTGCAAGACTTTCCTACACAGCTCGATCCAGTCAACTTGCAAGTTGCCGTCGAGCCTACTCGGAGCTTCCTGTTGTTGCGCACTGCAAATATTCGGAAGAAGGCTCAGAACAACAGACACGAGCAAGATGTGCAGTCGCCGAAACAATTCGGCACTTTCTGATAGATTGCGAGCCATCTCCTGTCGCCTCACGTTAGTTATTGTGGTGGAGGAACATCCCCAGGGGCGAGCGGGTCATCCCACGCGTCGCGTAGCTCTGTAATGTGACCCGGTTCAATCTCATTGAACTCGTTTTCATGAGGATTCCTAGTCAGGTTATTTGTCTCAGGGTCGACCATTAGTGGGCGTCGAAACCAATAACCACCGATCTCTTGGAGGAAGTGCGTTGAGTGCCAGGCGTAGTTGCTTGAAGCCCGGCTTCCAGAAACTCCGTTACCGCTGGGATTCACCCCAATTCCAATTCGGATGAATTCATCAAAGTTCTTCTCTGAAACATACAGCTGAACCCCAAGATCAGGAGGTTTGATTTGGGCCAAACCTGGAGTATCCACAACGAAAATGTGGTCATTCACGGAGAGTTCAGGACCTGTTTCATCGTCTTCACCTATGTCGTCGTTTGCATATTCGTCAGCAAGTTGAGGTTCAGGCGCTTCTCTCAAAAAATCCCCATCCTGCACGATGCCTTCGTCCGTCACTATCCATCGCACGCTATCTACCCTGCGGGCGACATCGATTTGTACGACATCATCATACTGGTGAATTCGAGGCGGAGTAACGGTCCAACGTTGGTAAATGACGTTCAGGAGCCCCAGAGTGCTGGCTTTATTCAAGCCAGCATCGATGGGTTTTTCGAGTGATACTCGAACCTCTCCCGAAACATCTTCGCACACTGGATCGGTGAGAATATCTGCGCCAGATCGATTGTTATGCTCGACGGCAGTAACCGACGCCCAAACCGCTGTTGCATTTGCAATGTCCGTCATGCCACCTTCAAATCCGTAGCTGAAGTGATAGTCTCCGATCTCCGCGCTGGGGCTTATTAATTCAACCCAATATATTTGCTCGGTTTCACCATCGGGAAAAGTAAACGATTCTTCGACATCCGCTTCGACGTCACGGAACTTGTCTTTCCAGATCTTTGAGTTGCCACTCGAACCGTTGCCGTAGCTCACTGAAAAGAACATCATCGGTTCGTCGATGTACAAGGATGGCTTCTTCAATACAACTTTGATCAGGTCGATTTCGTCTCGACCTGCGCCTTCCGCGTGCCCTCCGTTGGCTTCATGATCTTCGAACGTGTAGTCGGCAAATCCATCGTTGTCGGTGTCGTTTAGGTTGGCAACAGTAAACGCGCCTTCACCTACTTTGATGTTGTTATTATTCGAGTCAACTTCCGGATCACCGTTGGCATCCAATTTGTTCTTAACTTCCTCTTTGGTCTCGTCAACAGCGGCCCCGAATTGGCCGTGATGAATGATCATGTCCACTTCGGGCACGAGGATGGTGACGGTGGCGCTATTGCTATCGTGAGTCGTACCGTCTGCACAGGATTCTTTCACCTTGTACGTCCAGGTGTCGGAGCCGTGCCAGCCCTCATCGGCACTCTCGTTAGTCGGTTCGTACGACCAAGTCGAGAATACATCGCCGACCGCAAGCTCGCCATCGTCGCCAAATAGCTTCCCATGCGACGGCAGACTGACGACGACCAATTCACCAAAGACATGGTCATTACCAGCTAAGTCGTCACTTAACATTCCCACCATAAACGGCCCGTCATCGACCGCGCCGGGATCAACACCGCATGTGGTCGGCGTTGGTGTTGGCGTTGGTGTTGGCGTTGGTGTTGGCGTTGGTGTTGGTGTTGGTGTTGGAGTCGGAGTCGGTGTCGGTGTCGGTGTCGGTGTCGGTGTCGGAGTTGGTGTCGGTGTTGGAGTCGGTGTTGGTGTTGGAGTTGGCGTTGGCGTTGGCGTTGGAGTCGGGGTGCAATTGTCGTCGTACCACTGCTGGGCATCCGACAATACCGTGTTCATGTCATCAAGTACTGGCGTAGCGACATTGTTGATCCAGTCTTGCAGGGCATCTCGCTGACCAATGAGCATATCCCGATGGTCGAGGTAATCTTGGTACGTTTCAAACCCAGACGAGTCGTTGGCGTTGAGTTCGTCATGGATATCGTCAATATCCGCCTGCGCGTCGGCGATTGCGTCTTCTTGTGCCGGGATATCAATTTGCAGCTGTTGGATTTGGAGCAACGCATCGTCGCAGACCGCCTGCGGTGCCTCGCCTTCCGGCTGGAACAGCGAGACGCCGACGAGCGATTGAGTCACCGCCGACGTGATTGTCTCCGCTTCCGATTCCTTCGTATTGCCGTTCTCGGCGGCAGGCAGCGCTCGCGCAAACGACACCAACGACGCAGATATTTCTACTTCATCGAACCGCTGATGAAGTTCGTTCATTTGTTCGACGTAACCGATCAATTGCCGCAAGTCGCGAGTGGAAGTCTCGCCGTCGCCGTTCACGTCCAGCGGAGGAGTCACATCGACCAGTTGCTCGGCGGCGTCGGTTGCTACGAGCGATTGGTTCACCAACAGCAACACATCGATGGGGCTGACGAAGCCATCGCTGTTCAGGTCGTAGTTGGCAGAACGCACGTCGTCGCTCGCCGCGGGCGCTGATGACAGCGATCCTTGTGACGTGGACGACGTGTCTGTCGCGAGTTCCTGTTGTGTGGCAGCGCTGGTTGCTGGCGGCCCATCGACAGTCGCGAGGTCGGAAGCGAGAACGACGCGCGCGTCGAGCGATTCGATGCGGAGTTTCCGGTGCTTGCGCGAGGCAACTTTACGCCGTCTACGCCCCCCCTAGATTCCAGAACTTCAACGCTTCCCACTGCCATGACCAACGCGGCTTACTCATCGAATCTGCTCCTTCGAACCTCCTGGTTCGGTTGGATCGCTGTTACTGCCAACTGCCCGGATGTGATTCTTCGATCACACTGCTCCGAGCGATCTAGTCTGCCTTGACTGCCCGAACCGCAGTCCCCTAGATGAGGCGGGAGCTAGTTTTGACGATTCGTGAATCGCTTGTCAAGAAAATTCGGGAAAAAGTTTCCTTCAACTCGAGCGTATCACGAACCGTCGCGAATCTAGAAGCATTCGGAATTGATGGGAGAGCGTGTTGACAAATTGCAACATTCGAGTCGTCGTTGGCACAGCGCAAGAAACGTGGGCGATGGGGGTTCCACGTTGTAAGTGGTTGTGACATCAACAGTGCCGGCACGTTCTTGGCGGGTGTTAGGAAACTGGCATTGCGTTTGCTTCTACGCTATAGCCGTGATGATTTTCATCATCAACTTGCTCTTCGTCGTGACGGTCTCGCATCTTGAGACACGTTCTTCTCGGACGGCGAGCGACACCTACTGAGGCTTTCGCCATGAACAAACTCACTTCTCTCATGCCTGCGATGTTCGTTCTTTATGGCGCGGCTTCCACATGCGCCGCTGATTGGATCACGGCACCTTCTTACTACACGCACGACCCCACGTCCGGCGAGCGTGTCACGCAGTATTCGCCGATTGGTCCATTTTATACGTACTCGCAGTCGAGCTTCTCGCGCAGCGGATATCGCAACACGCGAAGCAGCCTCCAAGTCGGTGGAAGCGCAGACCATTACCACACCACGGAACAATGGGGCAAGCCGATACAGCCCTATGGCGAATGGCGTCACCCTTACCGACCCTATTCCGTGCCCTACGGAGCATGGGGCCCACAGTTCTATGGAGGCTATCCATTGGGGCGAGGCAGAGGTGGCTTTGGGCCAGGATATGGTGGTGGCGGTCTTCCTGGCGGCGGGATCGGGCTGCCGGGGCAAGGTGGCTTGCAGCAACCGGGGCCGAACCCACTACAGCCGGGGTACACCAGACAACAACAGCTGCTAGATGGTCGCTACCCGCCAGCTCAGCAACTCGGGCCTTTCGAGCGGAAGCAATTGTTCGATCATCTCTATCCGCCATAGCCCGCCGCGCATTCCGATCACTTCTTCTTGAACCCTTCGCGCGGATCGTCGTGGGAGTAGTCGGATATCCTCCACTTTTCGCCCTCTTTCAGGAAGGTAACGTGGACGAATCGCGGCACGCGCCGTCCATTAACCATTCCCGAGCGGTCACTCGCGACCACGACAACATTAAACGTCGTAACAGCTCGCGGGGGGGACTCATCGGGAAAAACTTGGATCTCCAGATTCTGCTTGATCTTCACTTCCTCGAACTTGTACATCGGCATCTCGCTCGCAGCTCGTCGACGAACTTCCGCCATTTTGGGGTGGAGATGAGACAACACTGAATTGACATCATTACGTTCGACGTCGCTTGCGATTTGATAGAGCGTCGCTTTGACTTGTCTGCGTTCAGACTTCGAGAACCTTCCGACGACCATGATGCCGACTACGGCGACAATAATCGCCAACATGATGTACAACTCGATCTTGCGACCTGTTTGGAGCCAGATCGCCCCAAAAACAAGTGCCGTGATGCCGCCCAGCACTAGCACCGTGGTTGGGTTCTCAAGCAACCAACTCATGCAGTCACCTCACCGTTAGACGGCTGTGATTCGAGCGTGTCATCCCGCCGCTTGTGATGCCGCCACAGCTTGTACCATGCGACGGACAGAACGCAACCGAGGACGGCATACAACGGCCAGAGCATTACACGGGTCGTCGTTCGCTGCACGGCCTCTCGCTCGGTGACAGGCAATTGCGGCTGGGCGACGTGCTTCGCGACGTGGAGTCGATCTTCGTACTTGCGCTCAATCTGAGATTGTCGCGCCGCGAACTTCGGACCAGCCAGAAGCAATGCAACCGCACCCGCGGTACAAAACAAATAAACCCAGTACCAAGGTGAATCGGTGATTGAATAACGGGCGGTTGTCGAAGAGGAGTTCATATCGGTTGCAGTATACTGCGTTCGTATTGACTTGTCCGCTACGCAACCTTGTAACGCAAGAAGCCCGATCGATTGACCGGGCTTCTTAATCGTATTGATGAAATACCTTCTTATCGCTTGGGAAACAGCGGGCCGCCGTAAACCGCGCCATCGCCGAGCTCTTCCTCGATGCGAAGAAGCTGGTTGTACTTCGCCATGCGGTCACTGCGAGATGCCGATCCGGTTTTTATCTGACCTGTGCCGAGTGCGACCGCCAAGTCGGCAATCGTCGCATCCTCGGTCTCGCCACTGCGGTGACTTGAAATGCTACTGTAGCCGTTGCGATGAGCCAGATGGATTGCCGCGATCGTTTCGGTCAGCGTGCCGATCTGATTGACTTTGATCAGAATACTGTTGGCGATTCCTTCGTCGATACCACGTTGCAGACGCTCGGTGCTGGTAACGAACAAGTCGTCGCCGACCAGCTGCACCTTGCTACCGGTTTTTTCGGTCAGCAGCTTCCATCCATCCCAGTCATCTTCGCTGCAACCGTCCTCGATCGAACAGATCGGATAGCTTGCGGCCCAATCCGCTAGGAAGTCGACCATGCCGGCCGATTCGATCTCGTTGCCATCGACCTTGTAAACTTTCTTGTCGGTGTCATATAGCTCGGTCGCCGCGACGTCCAACGCAATCTGAACCTGCTCACCTGGCTTATAACCAGCTTTCTCGATCGCCTCCATAATCAAATCGAGCGCCTCGCGGTTGCTGCCAAGGTCTGGTGCAAAACCACCCTCGTCGCCGACGGCCGTGTTGAGTCCCTTGGCGTTGAGAACCTTCTTCAAATTATGGAATATCTCGCAACCGCATCGCAGCGCGTCGCTGAAGCGATCGAAACCGAGAGGCATCACCATGAACTCTTGTACGTCCACCGAGTTGTCGGCGTGTTCTCCGCCGTTGACGATGTTCATCATCGGAGCGGGAATCACGTTGGCACCGACCCCGCCTAAGTAACGATAAAGCGGTTGAGCGGTATGCTGAGCAGCGGCCTTGGCGACGGCGAGCGAAACGCCGAGGATCGCGTTCGCGCCAAGCTTGCTCTTGTTTGCAGTTCCGTCAATCGTGATCATTTGCTGATCGACGGCCGCTTGATCAAGCGCGTCCCAGCCGGCAAGTTCGTCGGCGATGACGTCGTTGATATTATGAACGGCTTTCGTCACTCCCTTGCCTAGGTACTCGTCTCCGCCGTCACGCAGCTCCCACGCTTCATGGGCTCCGGTGCTGGCACCGCTCGGAACGGCAGCCCGACCGAACGAGCCATCGGTGAGTGAAACCTCCACTTCGACAGTCGGGTTGCCGCGGCTATCTAGAATCTGACGCCCATGAATGGCTCCGATAATACTCATGTTTACTCGCTTTCTAACGCTAGAGGGCTTAACGCCTTGCACACGATTATCGTGTACAGGGCGGTACTAATTGAAGCTACGAACCCATCATTCTGCACAATGTTTGGCAGATTGACTATCCCTGCCGCACCGCCAACGGCGATTGCGAAACCGAGCTATCGGCGCTACAACTGTGACAAAGCAACCGTTCTTTGACTGACAGCGCGGAGACGATATATGTTTACCGGATTGGTGGAAGCGTTGGGCAATGTCGTGGCGATCGAATCACGGCCTCCGGGTGTCCGCCTCGCGATTCGCAGCACAAAGATCGCTAGTGATGCCACACTTGGCGACAGCATCTCGGTGAACGGTTGTTGCTTAACCGTCGTTGAATGCGGAGAAGATGATTTCAGTTTTGATGCCGGTGAAGAGACGCTAAGCCGCACGAATCTGGGGCACCTCGGCAAAGGGAGCAGCGTCAACCTCGAACGCTCGCTGCAACTCGGCGACCGGCTAGGCGGCCATCTCGTGACGGGACACATCGACGCAGTTGGTCATCTCGACCAACGACTCGACGAAGAAGATTGGTCGACGTTTTGGTTCCGAGTTCCGAAACTACTAGCGCGGCAAATGGCGAGCAAGGGCTCCGTCGCGGTGGACGGAATTAGTTTGACGCTGGTCGACGTCGAAGATGAACGATTCAGCGTCGCGTTGATTCCACACACGCTTCAAGTCACCACGCTTGGCAAACTGCAAGTTGGCGGCGAAGTGAACATCGAAACTGATCTCCTGGCAAAATATGTGGAAAGACAGCTGGCTGGCCGCACCGAATGATTTCGTCACGCGTCGTCGCTGATCATCGAGTCGGTACCGACCGCGGCGGTTGCAGCTTGGTCCCATGTAGCTCGACCATTTGTTTCGTCGCGGCAAGAAGTTGGCCGATCGTCTGAAACACTTCATCGGTTTGGCGGATTACCAGCGATTCGATATGGTCAAGATAAACGATCGATCCGGCACCACCGGTCTCGCTCCAAGTATCTGGTGCGACAACGGTCATGATGAGTTCTGTCAGGAGCTTTCCATCTTTCTGCGGCGGGAGCAATTCGCCAATCGAGTAGAAGCGTGTCGACAACTCCATCTTGGCCACTTCTGTCGTCGTGAGCTGTAAAACCTCGTCTCGGATAATAAATGTGAGGTCGAGCTCTCGCAGTGTCAACCGCAATGCTGACCGGAGACTGATGCCTTTTATCGATTTAGTAATCGGCGTACCGGTGTCGATACCAAAATCATCTAGGGCCTCGACATCAATGATGATAGGGATATTGTGGCTGTAAGAGATGTCTTCAATGACATCTTTCAATGGTTGGTCGAGGTAGTCAAAAGTCGTTTCGCCGTTCAATGCTCGTTCGATTCTCGCACGCGACGACGAATTACCCCCGACCGAAACATAGGGAAACACGGGGGTAGCTTGAGATGTTCCTTGTCTTGAGGCTTTGTCTTCTCTTTGAGTTTTTGAATTCAATGCGGGTTTGCGATCAGCGGGAGCCACGGGAGGCGGTGTATTGCCAAATGGTCCAAACGGATCTTTAGCCGCACCAAACGGATCAGACGGTGGCGTGTCTTTTTTCGGCGCGAACGGATCGGTTACCTGAGCTAGTAGCCGGGTTGAACTCAGCAAGAACAAACCGATCAAAATAACAAAAACTCTTTTCATCACACTTATCTCCAAACAGACTCCCCTGCGTGGTCGGACATCATCTTCGGGGTTTCCGCCAACGATTGCAACAAGAATTGTTGGGAGGAGCGGCGAAGCGTGCCGCAAGTCTTAACGAACCGCGAGCATTGGCCTTGCTCGCCAAGCCGGTCGTAGCGAGTTGGCGAGGAACGCTGCGGCGATCAGCCAGCCAACGGCGCTCGGCGAAAGCCACAGCCACCATGCCAGGCCAATGACGACACCCGGTAGATGCGGCCAACGACTGAAGATGTCTCGGACACCCGGACGTCGAAGCAGCTTTAACGTAACCCATGCAGCGATGCAGATCACAAAGGCCCTTGCGACACGCGCGAAATCCTTCGACAAATCGCGAGCGCGACGGATGATCGTTAGCGACGGGGCCGCGCCGTCGATCGAACAGTAAGTCCAATCGTCTCGTGAATTTGCTGTTGGGTGCCATTTCATTCCGTCATGCAGTGAAACAACTGATACGAGACGAGATGTGTTTGCGTCGCGAGGATTCGCGATCGTGTCGTTAAGACGCTGTTGCCATCGCTCGCGCCAATGTTCCAGATCGATGGCCCGATGTTGAGGCACGGGCCCACTGTCGTAGGCCAGGATCTCCTGCAGAACGCCGACGCGAAGATGTCGAGTCGCCACGGAATCTATCATCGTGTGATTCAACATTGGCACGGACGTTGCTTCTCTAGAAGGATCACGAACCGACCACAGCGTCTTGCGAGGCTCCAGGTCGCGCAGGCTCGGCGCAACCAGCGTCAAACTTCGGGCCGCCGTTGGAAACGGCAACGCGCGGCCAACAAACAGAATCGAGATTCGCTGAGGCAAACGCTCCGCACTGAGTTCAAGAGTGGCAGTAGAATCGTCTTTGTACCGTACGAGCGCCGGAACGTCATCAACGGTCGCTTGCACCAACGTGACTCCCTCGGGAAGTAGTACGTCACACCTTGTCAGATCACCAGGCACGAGGTCGTAGCTGGCAACGCCAGCGTAGCTGGCGTCGATTTGCCAGGCAACTTCGACATCCGCAAGCAACAACTGCGGGCTCCCTACCGATTGATTTACATCGCGCACCACCGCCAGCATGCGCCGTCCTCGAACTCGGTAGGTCGTTCCCGATCCGTCGCTCTTCGGCTGCTCCAATCCGCGAATATTCCATTCAATCTGTTGTTCGCCGGATTGCTTTGGTAATACGAGAAGTCTTTCGACCTGGGCCGTATCCAAAACTTCGATCCGCGGCGCGCTGATGCTACCGTCGGGCGAAGTTGGCAGCTGAGCGTCTAGCGTGACTTGAAACGCTTTATCGATCGCAGCTGGTGGTGTAATGATTACGGTCGGCTCGGACTGGCCTGGCACATCTTTCACTTCAAACGGCAGTGGTGGGTCGAGACGCAAAGACTTTGCTAGGTCGCGAGGCAGACGAACGCGAACGGCGTCGACAACTCCCTGTGATACCTGTAGTGATAAATCCGCGGTGACGGACCAAACGGCATCTTCGCCTTGAAGCTTAGTAACGAGCTGTCCCGAAAACCTTGCCCGATTCGGGGCAATGCTGAGCGCTAACGGAGGCATGGCCGAGACTGAGTCGCCGGTCATGTCGTACACACCCACGACGCGCTCGCCTGCGTCCCAATGCGGATCGTCTTCATTTGTCGAAAGACGACTCGCCATATTCGAAGATGACTGAACAAGCACATCTGGACGGCGCAACACCGTCACAAGCTGTTCGGATGTGGAACTTCCAGTTAGGCCTATACCAGTGAAGGAAAACGTGCCGCGAGGGGGTACAGGCAGTGAACCTTCCAAGAAAACTCGTGCTTGGCCTTGAATCGGCTCAGTAAAGAAGATGGTCGTCATCCCATCCGGACTCTTCGAAGACCTTCGGGCGATATCCACGTCGTCCTGCAACACCTTGACACCTGTAACCGTCATTTCTTCCGGCACGGCAATCGTCAATTGCAATACGGCAACTTCGGATATCTGCACGGTTGAGACGTGTGCAACGTCGGCGCGTTGTCGACCGATTCGAAGCTCCGTTTCCTCTGTCGCGCAAACCTGTGCGTCAATCGTCTTCAGCGAAAGCGACCAATTCGTTTCGTTGGTAGGAAGTTGAATCGCCTCCGTGGGCAACTGCATCGCTCCCCAAACTTCAGAAAAGTCCTGCGGTCGCACCGGTGGCGAATCGTCTTCCGCCATCACGGAAGCCACAATTCCCGGCGCAGACGACACGGCGAGAAGTGGGTTGTCGACGAGTCCTGATGTGGTGCGAATGAACGGACCCGTCAACATTCCACCCTCGTCAACGTCCGTCATCACGAACGACGGATTGATCGTGACAATGTCATTCGCCTCGTGTGTCTGATCGAATCGATAGCGGATCGTTCGAACAGAGTTGTCAGGCGTCAGCGTTTCGGTGACTTGGGCTGAACTGTCCGTCGTCAGCAATTGTAGTCGCGGGTCGACCTGCAGTTCGACTTCGGTCAGATTGCCACTAAGAACCGTAAACGCGAATTGTGTATCGACCGCAATAACTTCGGATTCAGCTCGCACCCAAATGAGTTGCGAGGTCGTGAATTGGGCGGGGCTGGAATCTCGCATCTTTGAAACCGGCCATTGCACGGCCAAATGTTCGATGGGTCCCAAGTTCGCCTCGATCGAGTCGTCGGTACGTGCGACCGCACCGTGGGCTGATTGCACTTCAATCATCGCAGCATGATTGCCTGTGATCGACAACCGAGAGTTTGGGATCTTTGGAATCTGCAGATCGAATCCTGTGCCATCCGCAGACGACGCCAGCACCGGGCGCACTTTCAACCGCAAAGAGTAACGATCGACCGTTTCAATATCGATCTCCAGCGATTTTCCGTCGTCTGCCCACCGTGGATAGACTCGCAATTCGTCGAGCGTTGCCTCGACGAGCTGTACTTCATCACAAACGAATGGCAAACGAATGGCCGTGGGGCCCTCGCTGAGACTAATCAGTCCGTAGTCCGCGATTAACTCCGGCAGCGCTGTTGCCGTCGGCATGTCGGAAGTTGTGAGCGAATAGGTTGCCTCGGTCACAATCGCATCAAAGTGTTGCGTTCCGAGCGTCATCTTGAGCAATTCGAGCGATTGAAAAAATGTACGCGAAACGTAGATATGTGTGCCCGTCGGTTGACCATCTTGATCGACTGGATCGTAGACGCGAAACACGTTCGCTGCCGAACGCTCGACCATCGGTGGTTGGTCTTGCGCCGACGCTCGTTGACTCGATGCAACCGCTAAAACAAAAAGAGCCAGCAGGACGCCTGCTGTCACCGAATCCGCTCGGCGGGCAATCCGAAAGGACAATGAATCATCTTGGGCAGGTAATTCGGCGCTAACGGCGACGCGACGCCGCAAAACGACCAGCACACTGGCCGCGAGAAGTCCCTGCAACGCAGATCTCGCGACAAACACCAGGTCGCCTGGAACGAGCAGGGCGACGACGATCGCAACGACAATCGAGACATACAACGCTCTGAAACTGCGGCGACCCATCCAGATCCCGCTTGCAACCGCTGCGAATAGCGTGGCCCAACCAAATGTATCGATCATCTCGGCGCGGTAAAGCACGATGGTCGCATGTTCGGCTTCGGAATTTAGCCGGAGGTTTGTCCATCCAACGAGCGACGTGAACGAGGCATTCGATTCGCCGTTGTTCCAGGGCGTGGGCGAACTAGGCAGATCGTCAAGCCAATCCGCCGCCGCGACAAAACGTGGACTGTCACTGGCGCCAATCGAGTTCGAGATGAAAACGCGGTCGCCAATCGCTACACACCTTCCGAACTCCCCTGCCGCTTGTGCGGTGTGAGTTGTCAAGACGATCGAGTTGCCGTCTCCGACGAAGACCAAATCACTTAGCCGAAGGGCATTGATCGCGGCATCCACCTGAGATGGGATAAAGGATGTTGGCGCGATCGCGGCAGCCTCCATTGCCTCGTGATCGATATACATTCGAATCGCATTCGGGCGTCCCGCCGCAGAGGCGAGAACTTGCTCAATCACAACACCCCAAGTAAGCGACGTCGAGCCAGTATCGCCAGCGTTTTCCAACTGTGAATTGATCGCACCAAGAACGTGTTCAACCTGAGATTTCGTCTGACTTTGAAGCGGTGCCTGCGTCGTTGCAGCATCTGTACCACTCCAGAGAGACGAGAAGTTCCAAGGACGGCCCTGTCGACGAAGGATGGGGAATCCAAATAGCCGATGCTCCCAATCGGTACCGTTCGCGCTATCGAATTGCGAGTTGGCGAGACCATGAACCGCCTCGCTAGTCTCTGATTTGTAGCCTGGCGGAATCCATACTCGCCAGGACTTGTTCAAGCATTGCAGACGAGGCTGCGGCAGCGAGAGGTCACCACGAAAGTGATTTTGAAGCGGTGGACCATCCTGTTTGCAGTGCAGGCGAACGATCGGAAACCGCCGCGTTGGAGGTAGCGGAATGCGGAGGGCCTTTTGCGATTGCGAGGTGACGATCCTCTCGCCGTCAACATCTACTCGCTCCAGTGTGACGTTTTCGGGAAGGTCAACCGTCAAACCCGCAGCCCCCACATTCTCGATCCGCAGCAGCATCAAATGCGCAACTTCGCCCCCTTTATCGACTCGCGACGTGACGGTCTCATTCCAGAGCCATGCATCCGGCAGATCAGCTTGACTGTCATGCCTGGCTAATTGCAACAGAGCATTCTGAGCTGGCGCGTAACGATACGTCGCGCGCAGGGTCGGCAAATCGGTTGCTTTACCAACCGGTTTAGGAATCGCTGTCAACCCTTCTTGAAACAGATCAAAGCCGCTCCCATCGGGTGTGCCGACGTTGACGGTTCCAATCTGCGTTTCTGCGTCGGGCAGCGATGCGAGGATAATCGTTTCGCGTTCCTTGGCAGAGTCCTCGCTTGTGGGAGCCTCGCTGTACGTGGGGGCGGCGCTGTGCATGAGCGTCGCGCGAACTTCGAACGGAACGTCTCGCGGTCGCCGCAGTTTAACTTCCCACTCACGACCAGCTTCATCCATCTTGTTCGCCACCAAGGCACCTTGACCATCCCCAATCGCTGACCATTGCATGGCGCCGTTTGGCGCTGGCGAGAACCTAATTCGGAGGCTTCCAACTAGCGTTGACATCGGTTTACAACGAAAGAGGAAAGACTGACGGATTTTGTTGACGTCGACGAGTGTATCGGCAACGATCGCGCCGCTGTATCGAGGCGGCTCGCTTCTCAAGACCACTCGAAGACGATCTGCGTCCGGGCCGTCGTGGAACACCAGTTGGCTGCTGTCCAACGCGTCGGTTAGGCGATCCAATCTGGCGTCGCCAAAGACGTCAAGCTGAAGAGGAAGTTCCGCTCGAACCGCCACCAATCGCGACTCGGTTATCTTATCGACAAAATCGACCGGACGCATTTCATACCCGGTGAGCGCGCGTGAGCTAGGCATGCGACGATGGGACTTTACGATCAGCTTGAGCGGCTCCGCAGGCGTGACTGGCTCGCTCAAGAACACTTCACGGCGCAAGCCACGTGTACCTCGCAGGATCTCAACATGATCGATTTGTGGGGGCTCCGACTCGATTGAATCGACGATCCATCCTGCGTCGTGCTCCAGCATGAACGAAAACACTGCACCACCACTCGCAGAAAGTTGTGCAGCAAACTGCGAAGCGACATTCGAATCTGTCAGCGTCACCGTCGTTTCCGTCTGAGCATGGAGCTGTGGCTCCCGACGTGTTAGCAGAACGTGACAAGCGGCCTCGGACGTCAGCAGATCGAAGTGTCGGGATTCGCCAGTCGTTGGAGATGGAAGTGGCTCGAAACTTCGAAGCAAACTGTTGCTCCATTCCAGCTGACCGATTAGCAGCGGTTCGACAACATCAAGCGAGGCAGTTCCCTGATGCCAAACGACGTCGACGAAACTCAATCTCGGAAGCTGCCATGATTTGTTGAGGACGATGGGCGAATAGGAAGTGATGATCAGTTCGTGTGGCCCGCCCAACAGAGACGATGCTGGTTGAAGCACGAATTGATTTGGTTGACCGGGCTCCGCAGGATTCGGTACAAAGCTTATCGGCTCGCCATCTATGTGGACGGTGGAAAGTCGTAGCCCAGGATTAACTTGCACGATTAAACGGCGCAACGGCTGACGCAGTACATCAATGCGAAAGGTGGCTCGAAGTTCCAACCCGGTCGTTCCGATTCGGTAATCGTAGTTCGGTCGGACCTTCACCAGACGACCGCGACCCGCACCATCGAACGTCGGCACGATTCGAAGTTCCGTTTCGTTCGTCGCACCAAGCTCGATGCGCCACCGTATTATCTCGTCACCACTCTGATCTGTCGCGGACGTTTCGTCCATTCGACTCACCAGACCGTCGGCACATTCCGGCGCGATGCCCGAAGGCAACATGAGAAGAAACTCGCTTGCCGTCGCTTCAGGCAGCGAAATGTGATATCGCTGCTCAGACCCGGAGCCACTCATACTACGAAGCGACCACGGAAACAAGAGCGTATCGGATCGTGCGACAAAGACGCCAACGTCGCCCGACGTCAACAGGCCGGCTTCTGCGCGGACATCGGGATTACTCTTCCAACGAAATGCCTCCGTCGCCAAGCCAAGTGGCGACAGCGATAAATAGGCTAACTCGGAGTGAGGGTGGATGACATCAAGTTCTGCCGAACCATTGATGAGCTGTCCGTTCTCCAGCCTCGCCGTATAGCGAGCCCGAACAATTTTCGGTTTGGCCGGTCCATACAACGCGCGATACTTGGCGTTCAGTTCAGCGACTGTCTTTTCAAATTCATCGCGTTCAATGGGCAGCAATTCGCCGCCAACTTCGTCGATCCGCCCTTCTGGAACTGAGATCCGCTGCCATTTCAGAACGCGAAGTAAGTTCTCCTGAGCCTGCAACCTCACAACGTTCGCAAGCCCCAGATTCAGCAAGCAAAGGGCAATAACAACGAGCACGATTCGCCGTCGATTGGAACCAAGCGACATCATGGCTCACCTTCGACTTGGGCAACCTGCAAGTGCGCCGGAGCAGTTGCCGTTGTGGCGCGCGAACTTCCCTCCGGACGATGTGCGGATGCGGCGCTTGCCTGTGAATCAGGCGGCAAGTAGACGCTGCCCCGATGTGTAGCTGAGGTCATGGGGCGCCTACCAATCAGCCTCTGCAAAACACACGCAACAATCGCCAGCCCTAGTCCGATCGCGCCTGCCTGGCCGAGGATCGCTGCGTGCTCGGGATATGTCACGGCGACGCCAATAAGCATTACACCAACGATGAAGAACACAGCCGGCCGTCGCAGCGAGGGAAGATAGATGAATGGCAGAACAACGACCAAGGCCGATCCAGACGTAACGATCAAGAGCATCAAGCGACTGACCGTAACAAAGCCGATCGAATCGACAGATCCTGTGGAGCTGAACAGATACCGATTCGTGTCAAACGCGATCGGCTCTCGCGTTGTTGCGCCGACTAGTTCCTCGAGTGCTTCCTGTTCCAAACGACCACGTCGGCCCCAATACCATTGGTCCCGTTGCCAGACCAGTTCGGATGTCAACGTCGCGGGCAGCCAAGCAAGATGCTGATTGCGTGGCAAAGCAATTTGCCAGTAGACTCGTTCTGCGCGTGCAGCGTCGATGATCTTCGGCAGCGCTATTCCGAATCGCGAGCCATGTGTTTTCTCGTTGAAATAGGCCATCTCGATCCCAATCGTCCGACCGACTTGCTCTTCAGCAAGTGTAACGGTAAGCGACGAGTCTCCGTGATCAACAAGATCGATCGGCGGTTTCCCTTCGACTAACACTCGCAACTCAGCAAGTTGAGCGGTCGGCGGTAGCTGGATCTGGAAGGATGGCTGATCGCTCTGCAACTGGAAGCAAACGCGATCACGTTGATCATCAACCGACAGTAATGACTGAATCCAGACTCGCCGCACGGTGGTGCTTCCGTTCGTGCGACTCTCGACTATGGATGTCTGCACCAGCGCCGCATCGGTGACTCCCATCGATTGAACTCGCAATTCCTGCCTACCGTTTCCGGGCGGTGCGGCATCGGTTTGCAACGTCCACAGTTCGTCCGTAAGTGTGATCGCCATTCTTTCGTCGGACCGCACTGTCAGTGTGTTCGTGACATTCTCCGTCGCCTCGACTCCCACAGGTTGCACTAACGGAATCCGCACCCCATCTGCACTTACGAGGTCTGTAAGCGGTATCTCAAATTCTAAATCGACCTGAATATCACCAATCACCGGCGTTGCCAACGTGACGATTGCCGCTGCGACTTGAGTCTCCTCACTGCCCACTGTGTCGACGTCTGCCGACGCATCAACAGCAGCGAGTGAAGGTGTCGCTGGAACAGTTAATAATTGTTCTTCGTTCGTTACCCGCAACGTGCCGGAGTCGAGCACATTCCCTGGGATTGCGAGTTCCACTTCTTTGATCGGCTCATAGGCAACGGTGACAGAGAATGATTGACGAACTTGCACTGTCGCGCCATCCAACGTGACGTCCGACGCCACGGCAACGCTGGTCTCACGTGGACGAATACGTCGGCGAGCCGCAAACAACGCCGGTTCGTCGCTGTCGGTCGACAACTCTTCGCGAAATCGCAGTGGCGAGGCAGCTCGCTCTGGTACTTCTACGCTAGGCGGACGCGTTTCCTGAGTCAGCCACTTTACGGTCGCAACGTCTGTCGTTAACTCGACGTTGTCGTGCGCAATTACGATCACCGATGCGTTCGGCAATGGTGCCGGATCGTCAGGACGAGGCAGCTCGAAGCTCACATCGGTCGCATCGATATCGATATCACGTTTCGCGCGAACATGGAACTCGAACTCCGTCGCATCGGCAGCGATCGGCAAAGTCAACGTTCCTTCATTGAATGTGAACGGTTTGGCAAGAGAATCTACGGGCGTAACAGCATCAATTGTCCAATCCGACATCTTGAAACTGAGCGCCTCGACCTTCGCCCCATTCGTGGCATAGGTGATGTACGCATCGAGTTGAACGTGGTCGCTCGCCACGTCGACAACGTACGTGGCTTCCAGCGACACGGGCGTCTGCTTGGGACGCAACTCAAGCCCTAGCGAATACGGCTGCCGGTCGTAAATAAATCTCGCGACAACTGGCTTCTGGCCAGTGGTGTCTTCAGGGACAGCGACGCGCTGGACGAACTGACCGATTTGCCACGTCGGCAACCAGCTGCCATCGAGCGTCACATCGACTGAACCCCATTCGCGAACGGAGTCCTGTACGCTGAAACCCGAAAGCTGAAGTAGACGCCGTTGCTTGTCGACGGTGACTGGCGGAAATTCCGCCTCGATGTGAACGTCAATTAACTTTTGCGTGGCCCCGGCAAGTCGTTTGACGAGTACGTGCTGCGGTTCGTTCTCATCGGCTGATGGCAGTCGCGAGATCTGAAATTCCGCATCACTGTGAGAGGTCAATTTCATCCCTTCGGGCAGTTGGACGATGAACGAGTCAATTGGTTCCGATCGGCTGCGCACTTTCAGTTGCGCTTCGCTCCAAATGTGGTTGCCATGCACATGCACGGCTGTCGCAGAAGTTGCTTCCAACGCATGTGGTGCAGCTTGCCCCACTTGTTGCCAAACAATATCGATCTCACCGCCACCGCCTGCGACCGTGATGATGGTTTCGCCGTTTTTTGATTCCGACGACACGTTGCTTCGGCCATTCGGGCTAGACGCCTCGATCTTGTCTTCCGCGACGCTCAACCGCATCGTCGTCGCCATATTCGGCAATACGAGGTCGAGTGATGCCTGCGCACCTGACCGACGAACAGGAACTTTTATAGGAACACGGATCGTGTGATTGGTATCGGGCGCTGCGCGGAGCCAGCACAGGTAGGAAGAGTCGTCCCGAGTGACATAAATCTCACCCTCTTCGTCGTGTTCGATGGCGCCAACGTCCACGAAGGAATCATCCATCCGCAAAGGAATCGCCGTCCACGTCGCCTCTTCAACTCCGGCGCGAGGTGTCAATCGGACACGATAAACCGCTTGCAGACTAGCGAAGTTCTGTTCAGGATCAACGCGTCCGTCGACTTCAATCGATCCGGTAAAGACGGCCTTCGGCAGCGCCGCCAACTGTTCTTTGATCCGGCTCTCCAGTGCCAGCAACTCGCGAAAGACCTCCAAAGTGAAACCCGGAATGGCGACCAACTTACCGTTCTCATCCTCGAGGCGAATCTTCAGATCCGACTCACGAATTATGTCGCCCGATTCCGCACGCGGTTGCGGGGAGTTGTCGCTGGCTCCCGGTTGCGCGTACAGCGAACCGCACGTCCAAAAGACGCAGGCGAACACCAGCGACAAAGGTGGGACGAAAGGAGCTTGCACAGCGAGGCACTTCATGAGGGCGGCATCCGCGCCGCGAAGAAAACATCCCAGTTACAGAAGAGAAGAATGCAACTACTAATATACTCTCGCCAATCAGCATATCAAAGCAATGATGAACTCTTTGAGTAGAAAAAACCGGCGAAATCAAGGGAAATCAGCTGGGGCACTGTTGCCTGTAGCCTCCCGTTTCAAGATCCCAATCAGCGCCGAATGCAGCGTCTTGGAACTTGCAGCCGCAAAACGCGGCCGCGACAGATCAAACGGCTCACCAGCGACCCCAGACACAGAACCCCCGGCCTCCTGGACCAGTAGCAATCCCGCGGCAACATCCCAAACTTTCACGCTCGTCGCCCAATACGCATCAAGGCGGCCTGCGGCGAGATACGCAAGATTCAACGCTGCAGAGCCCAATCGCCGCAACGCTTGACACTCGACGAGTACATCAAGAAACCGGTTGATTTCTTCAGCGTCACGTGACACTCCGGCAGAAAAGCTTGCCGCAACAAGGGCTGTACGCAGCGAGTCACAACCGCTGACCTCAATCTTGGCACCATTAAGGAACGCTCCCTCACCTCGCACGGCGGAAAAACACTCGTCCGCGATTGGGTCGTAGACGACCCCAGCTTGAAGTTCACCACGCTGTTCGAGAGCAACGGAGACCGAATAGGCAGGTAACTGATGTACATAATTAACGGTCCCGTCGAGCGGATCAACGATCCAGCGGAACTCAGACTCGCGCTGCGCGATCGCGATTGGATTCCCCTCTTCTCCCAAGAAATCATGATCGGGGAACGCACTATGAACGATCTCGTAAATGGCTTTCTGAGACGCAAGGTCTGCCTCACTTACTAAGTCCTTGGGAGCTTTTTCGCGGGGGTTTATACGTCCCTGCCAATCCAGAAGAATCGCTCCCCCTCGTCGAGCGGCCTGCTCACAAACCGTGATATAATCTTGCATTACGGAGTTCCATTCACCTCAGTTGACGCGTGGCTTAAAATAGCCGGCGAGGAAAGTCTTGTGGCGAGAATTGTAGAATCTCCGTTTTTCTAAGGAAAGTATGGACACGTCCACCAATCTTGTTATCATCGAAAGAAGTATTTAGCCCCCAACGAGAGGTCGTTCCCCCAGCAAAGACTTGCCTATTAGGTTTTGATTGATTTATACCTAGTTGGCGATTCGGCCTCTTCTCTGTTCCGGCCCCGCCGTTTCGTTTTTCGTGACGGCGGGGTTTTTTCGTACTGAGTTGCGACTTGGAAACAAGATATTCGTCAGCACGGAGCACCACGGCATGTGGCATCTCGACGGAACGAAGGCACGCCTAGAATCACCGCAGCTAAGTTGCGAGTTGAATCTCGCTTCGCCAGCGGATGGGGCGACTCAGCTAAAGGTCGACCTTGAATCAACGCGACCATTCAGCTGGAGTGAGGCGAAACTCATGCAGTTGATCCTACCGAGCGATGAGCCAAGACTCGAGGATGCCTATGTTCGCGGCAACGATCTCGTCGCAACGTACGACGAGTCGACGGACCACGCATGTCGGACTCAGGTCTATTGGCGATTCGAGTGCGACGACGAACACGTTGGCATCCAGTTAATCATCTCTGCGCAAACGTCACGACTCGATGCAGTTCCCGGCATGGTGGTCGCCAGTCAGGTTTCTAGCCCGGCCAGCCAGATCGACGACGGTGCGATGGTTGCCTCCTTACCGGACGGCGACGTTTCGTATGCCGAACTCACTGACAGATCGAACATCGAATCGACGACGTTTCGAGACTCACAAATCACGTACCAGCTGTTTCCTGGTTCGTTGGAGAAGGGAGTGATTCGGCGGGCCCGAATTCTGTGCTGCTTCCTTCCCAACTCGTCAGCAGAGCGGACCGCTCGAATGCTTCGCGACAGCTTCGCTCGATCGGCTCCGCCGCTCACGACGTGAACGACACCTTCGCGTGTAGAACTCCAGCGATCTCGTCATATTGTCGGCAAACAATATGGGGTGAGCATACCAACTAGTCATCGCGAGTTATTCAAATCGTCGGAGCGTGGTTAAAAGCACGTTGACACGGGCAACTCGCGGCAAGCATCACGCCTGGCTAGGCGAGTAAAGGCTGAATAACTTTTCCGCCCTGATCGGTCAGTCGCACTTCCAGTCCTTTGAACTTGTGTGTGAACCGCAAATGATCAAAGCCGAACAGCTTCATGATCGTGGCGTGAAAATCGTTGACATGAACGGGATCTTTCACGGGAGCCCAGCCGATCTCGTCGGTTTGCCCATAGACTTGCCCACCTTTGATTCCGCCGCCCGCCATGAGCAAGCTGTATGCGGATGGATGATGATCGCGACCGACTGTCGTGTTCTGTCTGCCCGCTCGGTTCTCCCACAATGGCGTGCGGCCGAACTCGCCCGCAAATATGATCAGTGTCGAATCGAGCAGTCCTCGCTGTTTGAGATCTTTGATCAACGCAGCGATCGGTTGATCCGCCATCGTCGCGTTGTAGCCTAGCTCCTGGTCGATGTTGCTGTGATGATCCCAGGAAGCGTGAACCAACGTGACGAACCTAACGCCTCGTTCAATCATCCGCCGTGCGAGGACGCAGTTGGTCGCGAACTGTTTGTAAACATTGGGACCACCGCCTCGGAAGTTAAATTTCTCCGGCTCCTTTCGTGTCACGCCGTACGCATCCAAAGTCTCTTCCGTCTCGCTGGACAAATCGATCAGCTCCGGTGCCGCAGCCTGCATCCGAAACGCTAATTCATACGAAGCGATGCGGCTCGCGATTTCCGGATCTTGAACGTTCTCCAATCGTTCGCGATTTAGCTTACTGAGCGTCGCTAAGCCTTGTTGCTGTACCTCTCGGTCGATACCAGGAGGGTTATTCAAGTTCAAAACAGGTTCGCCTTCGCTCCGGAAGACGACTCCTTCATACGTCGACGGTAGAAATCCGCTCGACCAATTTGAAACACCGCCGCTGCTGCCGCGGCCCGCGGTGAGGACAACGTAGCCAGGAAGGTTGTTAGCTTCGCTGCCGAGCCCATAGTTCAACCACGAGCCCATGCTAGGCCGTCCGAATCGAGGAACACCGCTGCACAACATCAGTTGCGCTGGATGATGATTGAACGCGTCCGTGTGCATGGATCGGACCAAACACAGATCATCCGCACAACTGCCAAGGTGAGGTAGAAAGTCCGACAGCTCCATACCGCACTCGCCGTGCTTGCTGAACTCCCGGGCACTGCCCGCCAAGACGGCGGTCTCTTTCTTGACGAACGCGAAACGAACATTCTCGATCAACGACGCCGGAGGTTTTTCACCGTGCAACTCGCGCAGCTTCGGCTTTGGATCGAACAGGTCGACGTGGCTCGGAGCACCCGCCGGCAAGATAAAAATACACTGCTTCGCTTTCGCCGGCAGTGGTGCAGATTTGGGAGCCAGCGGATTGGTAGACGAATCGTCGCCCAGCAGTCCGTCCTGATGCAACAATGAGGCAAAAGCTGCGGCACCGAGCCCCGAGGCACTCGAGGTGAGAAATTGTCGGCGTGTTTGAGCCAGCATGGCCTCATCGAAACGCATTTGTTAACTCACAGTTTCTAAAGAATCAGTCCCGAGTGATGAACTCGTCAAGATTAATCAGCGTCCGTCCAACAATGATCCAGGCGGCAAGTTCCACTGTCGAAGCTCCCTCCGGGACTACCTGCTTCCCGACGATCTGTGTCGTTGCTTCGTCATTTGCTTCAGCGCGCTTTACCTGTGCTTCGTACAACTCGATCACATGTGGCAACTCGTCGACCGTGGGGTGGCGAGCTAGACAGAGCATAAACGCGTAACGCGCTCGCCCGCGAGTCGTCTGAACTGAGTCGCCCATCGGCGGCACTTCGGCGAGTACACGGGCGCCAAACGCCTGGGCACATTCGTAAAATGCCGGATCGTTCCACAAAGTCAGCGCTTGCAGCGGCGTGTTGCTTAGACTTCGTTGCGTACAACATTCCGTTGAATCAGGCGAGTCGAACGTCATCAACATCGGATAGGGCGATGTCCGCTGAAAGAATGTGTAAAGCCCACGGCGATAGGCGTCGCCACCTTTGCTGACCTGCCACTTCGCGCTGTTGGCATACGTCAAGCTAGAGTATTCGGCTGGCTGTGGCGGACGTACGCTCGGACCGCCCAAACGCGTGTCGAGCAACCCGCTTACGGCAAGGGCGATGTCACGAATCGTTTCTGCTTCGACCCGACGTCGCTGCTGGCGGGCGAGCAAGGAGTTATCCGGATCACTCTCGATCAGGTCTCGGCGGAATGCTGCAGACTGCTGGTAAGTAGCCGAACTGACAATCAGTCGGTGCAGCTGTTTTAAACTCCAGCCTTGCGTTTGAACTTCGTTCGCGAGCCAGTCCAGCAACTCTGGATGGGTTGGGGTGTCGCCTTGCGTTCCAAAATCGTCGACGGTGTTGACGATTCCTCGTCCGAAGATACGTTGCCACACGCGATTGACCGTAACGCGTGCAGTAAGAGGGTTGTCAGCAGCGAATAACCAACGTGCAAACTCCAGGCGGCCGTGCTGCGATTCGTCGGCTGTGAGTCCAGGTAAGACGGAGGGCGTTAACGCGGTCACCGGCTCGCCTTTGTTCAGAAAATCGCCGCGAATGTGAATGTTGGCTTGTCGCGGTTCGGCGATCTGCGCAACAGTCTGCGCCTTAACTCCAGAAGCAGCAGGCTGCTGTTTGGCGTGATCCGCAACAATCTTATTCAGGCGAGTCAGCTCGGGATCAACCGAACGGAAATACGTGGCAACTTGCTTCTGTTGGTCCGCGTTTCGCTCGGCGGCTGGTTTCGCTAGCGCGTTGGCAACTTCCGCGGGTAAGCCTTCCAGTGTTGCTGGCAACTCACCAGAAGTTAACGACAAACGGAACCGCCCAATATTGTGCGATTTGTCGGCGTTGTAGGTCTGGTCGAGAACAAACGTCAGCTTCGTGTTGTCTGCAACTTCGACGGCCTCTTTCGCCTCGAACACCGCAACGTGTCGCTTCCCGAACTCCGGACTGACAGCCCAGCCGTCAGTTGGATCGTCGTTGATCGCCTTCTCGACTTGCCAGTCGCCTTGAGAAAAGTCGGCTTTTGCGTTCACGAGTACGACACTCTTTGGCTCTTGGCCGTCGCTCGTCGGCGAAGCGGTGACGCTGAAGGTCGTCAATACAAAGTTGCCGTTATCTGCGCGGCCTGGCCCTTGCTTAACGAGACTCTTGTCGGGAAGAACTTCTAAGCGAACTGCCGTTACGCGTTCCGCGCCGGCGAACGCTTCAATCGTGTACACATCAGAGACCTCGTTCTTTCCTGTTGCCAGCCAGGACGCATCGTCTTGCCGCTGGAGCATTGCGCCGTTCTTTGACGTCACGGACATCGGATCGACCGTTTGCCAAACAACCGATTTATCCAACGCAGTCTTTTCCCATTCGGTTTGAGCCTTCGCTAGATCATTCGTCTCGTAGTCTTTGACCGCGACCGTCAGCTTCGCGTGAGCTGCGTCAAACGTCGCTTTCGCCGCGCGGAGTCGCTCTTGGTCCGCTGGGAGCGGAGCATCAATGTCGGCTTCGTTGATATCGTTGAAGAATGCGTAGAGCTGATAGTACTCGCGCTGTGTTAGCGGGTCGTACTTGTGCGAATGGCATTGGGCACAGCCAACCGTCAGCCCCAACCAAATCGCTCCGGCGGTATTGGTTCGATCAACGGTCTTCTTGACACGGTCTTCTTCCTGATCTGTTCCGCCTTCCGTGTTGTGCAACGTGTTGCGATGAAAGCCGCTTGCGACTTTCTGTTCGAGCGTCGCGTCAGGGAGCATATCGCCGGCCAACTGTTCGATACTGAACTGGTCGTACGGCAGATCTGCGTTTAAAGCGTCGATTACCCAGTTGCGATAACGCCAAGCGTGAGGTCGAGCCCGATCTTTCTCGTAGCCATCACTATCTGCATAACGAGCTAGATCAAGCCAATGCCGCCCCCATCGCTCGCCATAGTGCGGTGATGACAACACGCGTTCGACCATTCTCTCATACGCATTCGACCGCGAATCGTTTAGAAAGGAATCAAGTTCCTGGGGAGACGGCGGCAAGCCAAGTAAGTCGAAATAGACTCGACGCATCAAGGTCGCACGCGCTGCTTCCCGCGAGGGGCGTATACCGCTGGTTTCAAGACGCTGAAGAACGAACGTATCGATCGGATTCCGTACCCACGCGACCTCTTTGGGAATGGGCAGCGACGGCTGCGTTATCGGTTGAAACGACCAATGACCTGAACTGGCGGCCGCATCGGCACTCTCCGGCCAAATCGCACCCTGATCAATCCACGCTCGCAATGTGGCGATCTGCTCCGGTGTTAGCGGAGTCCCCTCCCCTTCCGGCGGCATGATCCCAGCGTCTTCATCTAAACCTGCAACAAGCGTGATCAAACGGCTTTTCGCGCTATCGCCGGGAACGATACTCTTGCCGCCGTCACCTCCTGCCAGCGCTCGAGCTTTGATGTCGAGTCGGAAGCCGGCCTCTTGCTCTTCCACACCATGACATGAGTAGCAAGTCTTCCGTAAAATCGGCTGAACATCGGCGATAAAGTCAACTTTGGGACCCACGGCCACCGGGATTGGATTTTCTTCCTCGGCATTCATCGGAGAGATCGCGAGAAGAGCGAACACGAACGCGACTGGCAATACCGATCGCATACAACTGGCTCCAATTCTTTCGACAATACGGCAGGAGAGTACTCGCGGCAAACCATCCACGAAGGCGGGACACGTCCATTTAACCAGACGTTTCGGGAAGGGTCAAATTTCCAAGGTGCGAGTCCAGAGCTTTTGATTTGTTTGGCTCTAGGGAAGAATTAGTGGGTAAACGGAAGCGGGCTGCGGTTTGAGCCCTCA
>JACKQG010000034.1_pt1 | contig 168039 bp, 150 predicted proteins | sample 8237621 | NCBI WGS metagenome assembly JACKQG01 (sample SAMN15677084, study PRJNA649215) | marine metagenome | biome: marine; feature: Black Sea; material: saline water; isolation source: suspended particulate matter (SPM) from the Black Sea western gyre | collected 2013-06-09/2013-06-10...
ATCTTCTGATTTATTCCCGTAAATTGGGGATGCAAAAGTAATACTCTTTTTTAATTTAACATACTATTTGTAGAGTTATTTTTGAATATTTTTAATGGGGTAATATACTGATGTTTACAAAATAAAAACCCAGCAAAAGCACCGGTTTTACATCTTTTTTAATAAATATCTCTATAAAAATCTGAAATTTTTTCCTAAATAAGTTGCTGCATCACCAAGAGTTTCTTCAATTCGTAACAATTGATTGTATTTAGCAATCCTGTCGGTTCGGCTAGCAGACCCGGTTTTTATTAATCCGGTATTTAAAGCGACTGCCAAATCTGCAATGGTTACGTCTTCAGTTTCACCTGATCGATGACTAATTATCGAAGTATAACTATTACGAGTAGCCATTGAAACAGCATCAATGGTTTCGGTTAATGTTCCAATTTGGTTAACTTTAATAAGGATTGAATTAGCAATTCCTTTTTTAATACCCTCGAATAGTCTGTTTGTATTTGTAACAAATAAGTCATCTCCTACTATTTGCACTCTGCCACCCATTTTTTTTGTCATAAGCTTCCACCCATCCCAATCATCCTCTGCCATACCATCTTCGATTGAAATTATTGGATACTTCTTTGTCCAGCTATTCCAATAATCAACCATTTCGGCAGGGGTTAGCTTTTCACCTGTTGACCATTTTAAGTGATATACGTTTTCTTCATGTATATAATACTCTGATGAAGCAGGGTCGAGTGCAATAAATATATCATCACCAGGTTTGTACCCAGCTTTTTCAATTGCTTCTATAATAACCTTAACAGCCTCTTCATTAGATTTTAAATTCGGCGCAAAGCCACCTTCATCACCAACATTTGTTGAATAACCTGCTTTTTTTAATACAGACTTCAAATTATGAAAAACTTCAGCACCCATCCGCAAAGCATCACTGAAATTAGTAGCTCCAACGGGCATAATCATAAATTCCTGAAAATCGATGCTATTATCGGCATGTGAACCTCCATTAATTATATTCATCATCGGAATTGGGAGCATTTTTGCATTTACACCTCCAATATACCTAAATAGATGTTGGTTAGTTTCCTGTGCTGCAGCATGCGCCACTGCCATAGAAACTCCTAATATAGCATTTGCACCAAGGTTTGCTTTGTTTGGAGTTCCGTCTAAATCGATCATTCGGTGATCTATTTCAACCTGATCGGTTACATAATATCCTGATAGCTCTTCCGAAAGTATATTATTAACATTTTGCAATGCTTTGAGAACTCCTTTTCCAAGAAAAATATCTGCATCCTGATCCCTAAGCTCAACTGCTTCGTGCACCCCCGTTGAGGCTCCTGAAGGGACTGATGCCCTACCAACTACTCCGTTGGTGGTATAAACATCAACTTCAATTGTTGGATTCCCGCGTGAATCCAAAATTTGTCTTCCATGAATACTTGTTATTTGACTCATATTTCAAAGTTTTAAAAATTGTATGCGAAATTAGTGTTTTTTTTATTATCAGGAATTATGTTGAATCTTCAGCACACAAAAAAAGGATAAGAGAAAATCCCCCATCCTTTTTGTATTTTAAAATATTTTTTAAAATCTATTTATCTTCTTTCTTATCTTCCGTTTCCGGTTTAGATTTAGTTTCTATGTCGGCTTCCTTAACATCTTCAACTGCTTCTTCAACGCCCTCCTCCACTTCTTCAACTACAGCCTCTTCAATAAATGCATCTTCTATTACGGCGTCTTCTACTTTTGTATCTTCAATAACTTTGCCAGTGTTTTTTTCTGCGACTGGAGCATCTGTTTTAGTATCTTTACCTTTGGCTCCACCACGACGTCGTCTTGTTACTTTTTCCTTTTTAGTTTGATCGCTCATCAAAAGTTCGTTAAAATCAACCAACTCGATCATAGCCATTTCAGCACTATCACCAAGGCGTTTACCAAGTTTAATAATTCTGGTATAACCACCTGGTCGTTCGGCAACTTTTCCTGAAATGTTCCTGAATAATTCAGTTACAGCAAATTTATCCTTCAAATAACTAAAAACAACCCTGCGTGAGTGAGTTGTGTCATCTTTTGATTTAGTAATCAAAGGTTCCACATAACCTCTAAGGGCTTTTGCTTTAGCAACAGTAGTAGTAATTCTTTTATGTAATATTAGTGAAGTTGCCATATTCGAAAGCATTGCTTTCCTGTGTGAAGATGTTCTTCCTAAATGATTAAAACTCTTTCTGTGTCTCATCTCGCTTAATCCTTATCTAATTTATATTTTGATGTATTCATCCCAAACTCAAGACCTTTTTGCTCAAATAACAGATCAAGTTCGGTAAGAGATTTTTTACCAAAGTTTCTAAACTTAAGTAAATCGTTTCTATTGTAAGCTACTAGTTCTCCTAATGTTTCAACATCAGCTGCTTTCAAACAATTGAGTGCCCTAACCGATAAATCAAGGTCAACAAGTTTTGATTTTAGCAATTGGCGAACATGTAAGGTATTCTCGTCAAACTCTTCATTTACAGATTTTTCTTCTGTTTCGAGTGTAATTCTCTCATCAGAAAAGAGCATAAAATGGTGAATAAGTATTTTTGCAGCCTCTTTCAGTGCATCTTTCGGGTGAATTGATCCGTCGGTTATAACATCCATAACAAGCTTTTCGTAGTCGGTTTTTTGCTCAACCCTGAAATTATCAACATGATATTTAACATTCTTAATAGGAGTGTGAATAGAATCGATAGCAATAGTACCTACTAATGCATCTTCGTCAATATTTTCCTCGGCAGGAACATATCCTCTACCCTTACTTATGGTTAATTCCATACTTAATTTTACGGAAGGATCTAAGTGACAGATCACTTCCTCAGGATTAAGTACTTGAAAAACTGATAAAAACTTATTAATATCACCAGCAGTAAACAGTTCCTGATCACCAATAATAATATTTACTTTTTCACTGAATTCGCTTTGAATCTGTTGTTTGAAGCGTATCTTTTTAAGATTCAGAACTAATTCTGTTACATCTTCAACAACACCTTTAACAGTAGAAAACTCATGTACAATGCCATCAATTTTTACTGATGTAATGGCAAATCCTTCGAGCGATGATAATAAAATTCGCCTGAGGGCATTGCCAATTGTAATGCCAAAACCTGGTTCCAGAGGACGGAATTCAAAAATCCCATGGAATTCATTGGCTTCGTTCATTATAACTTTATCGGGCTTCTGAAATGCTAAAATTGCCATAATATATCTTTAACTTTAAAATGTTCAATTAGATAATTTATTATTATTTTACTATTTAGAGTATAACTCAACGATAAGTTGTTCCTTAATATTCTCAGGAATTTCTTCGCGAGAAGGATAATTAAGAAATTTACCCTGTAGTTTTTCAGAATCCCACTCAAGCCATGAAAAGCTTTTATGTGGGTTTGCAAGAGATTCGGTAATAACAATCATGCTTTTTGATTTCTCTCTAACACCAACAATATCACCTTCTTTTATTGAATATGATGGTATATTCACAACGTCACCATTAACAGTTATATGTCGATGCGAAACTAGTTGGCGAGCCCCTGATCTGGTAGGTGCAATACCTAAACGGTAAACTGTATTATCGAGGCGAGCTTCAATTAATTTAAGAAGATTTTCACCAGTAATACCTTTTTTACGAGAAGCCAGCTTGAAAATATTACGAAACTGTCGTTCAAGAATTCCGTAAGTGTATTTAGCTTTTTGCTTTTCCTGGAGCTGTATCCCATATTCTGATTGTTTTTTTCTTCTTTTATTGGCACCATGTTGTCCCGGAGGAAATGCCTTTTTGTCAAGAAACTTATCAGGTCCGTAAATGGGATCGTTAAATTTTCGTGCTATTTTGGATTTTGGTCCTATATATCTTGCCATTGCTTAGATTTTTTGTCAGTTATTATTAGTTATACCCTTCTTCTTTTGGGAGGACGACAGCCATTATGCGGCATTGGAGTTACATCAACAATTTCTGTAACTTCAATTCCAGATGAATGAATTGTCCTAATCGCTGACTCTCTTCCTGAACCAGGCCCTTTAACATAAACCTTAACTTTACGCAAGCCAAGGTCGTATGCAACTTTTGAACATTCGGTAGCTGCCATTTGTGCAGCATAGGGAGTATTCTTTTTAGAACCTCTAAATCCCATTTTACCGGCTGATGCCCATGAAATCACCTGTCCTGCATCATTAGTTAACGAAATAATGATATTATTGAACGAAGCTTTAATATAGGCTCTTCCTATTGGCTCTATTTTAACAACTCTTTTTTTTGTACTTCTAGTCCTTTTCGCCATGCTTATTTTTGTTACTAGCTATGAATTTATTTTTTACCTATTTAGTAGCCATTTTTTTATTGGCAACTGTTTTCTTACGTCCTTTACGTGTTCGGGCATTATTTTTAGTATTTTGACCTCTAAGTGGTAAACCAATACGATGCCTGATACCTCGGTAAGTTCCTATATCCATTAATCGTTTTATGTTCATCTGTGTTTCCGACCGCAATTCACCTTCAACTTTAAAACTATCAGTAATCACATTACGGATATTGTTTTGTTGATCATCCGTCCAGTCTTCTGCTTTAATGTTCCAGTCAACACCGGCTTGAGTTAAAATGTTTTGAGCGTTGCTTCTGCCAATACCATAAATATAGGTTAAAGCAATTTCACCTCTCTTTTTGTTTGGAATATCTACTCCAGCAATTCTAGCCATAATAATTATTTTTATTCAGTAAAACCAATTACAATTTAACCTTGTCTTTGTTTATACTTCGGATTCTTTTTATTAATAATATATAGTTTTCCATTACGGCGAACAAGTTTGTCCTCCTGTGTTCTTTTTTTTATTGATGCTCTTATTTTCATCTTAATATCTATTTGTATCTGAATGTTATTCTACCTTTTGATAAATCATATGGCGACATTTCCAATTTAACCCGATCGCCCGGTAATATTTTAATGTAATGCATTCTCATTTTACCAGAAATATGGGCTGTTATCCGATGCCCGTTTTCAAGTTCAACACGAAACATTGCATTTCCGAGAGATTCAATTACTGTTCCATCTAATTCTATCGACTTCTGTTTTGCCATAAATATTGACTATTTCTTATTTAAAACCTGTTCAATATATTCGAATGTTGACAATATATCAGCTTTACCGTTTCTAACAACAACATCATGCTCAAAATGTGCAGATGGTTGCGCATCCTTTGTTCGTATAGTCCAGCCATCTTCATCCTGAGCCACCTCTTTAACACCAAGGTTAATCATTGGTTCGATTGCCAAACACATACCTGATTTTAACTTTATCCCCGACCCTCTTCGTCCAAAGTTAGGAACTTCAGGGTTTTCATGCAGGTTTCTTCCAACACCGTGTCCAACTAAATCTCTCACAACCGAGTAACCAAATCCTTCAACATATTTTTGAATAGCATGTCCAATATCCCCAACTCTTTTTCCTACAACTGCCTGTTCAATTCCTAAATAAAGCGACTGTTTTGTTCTTTCCAGAAGCAAAAGTATTTCTTTATCAACCTCTCCAACAGCAAATGTATATGCAGAATCGCCATAAAATCCGTTCATTAATGTTCCGCAATCAATCGATGCTATATCTCCATCTTTCAACTCACGATTCCCCGGAATCCCGTGAACTACTTCGTCGTTTACCGATATACATAGTGTGGCAGGAAATCCTCCATATCCTTTAAACCCGGGTTCAGCACCATTATCGCGGATAAAAGTTTCGGCAACTCTATCCAATTCAATGGTAGCAATGCCAGGCCTAATGATTTTGGCTACTTCGGCTAAAGTTTTTCCAACAAGTAAAGAACTCTTTCTCTGTATTTCAACTTCCTCATCTGTTTTAATGTAAATCATAAAACGGAAGCTAAAACTACATACTAAATGATGATCTGCCTTTTATCCGACCTGATTTAGTCAGTCCGTCATAATGACGCATCAATAAATAACTTTCAATTTGTTGCAAAGTATCCAGAACAACACCCACAAGAATTAACAACGACGTACCGCCATAAAATTGCGCAAATCCGCTATTTACACCTGCAATCATAGCAAATGCGGGCATGATTGCAATAACACCAAGAAATATTGATCCTGGCAAAGTGATGCGTGAAAGGATGTTATCTAAATATTCTGCTGTTTTTTTACCTGGTTTAATACCTGGTATAAATCCACCGTTCTTTTTCAAGTCTTCGGCCATTTGTTTTGGATTTATAGTGATTGCAGTATAAAAGTAGGTAAACAAAATTATCATTATAAAGAAGGTAAAGTTATACCAAAATCCTGTATAATCAGCAAAAGCTGCTGCAAACCCAGTCATTGCCTCCGATTCGGCAAAACCCACTAAAGTAATAGGGAGGAACATAATTGCCTGGGCAAAAATGATAGGCATAACACCTGCTGAATTAACTTTTAGCGGAAGATACTGACGAACTCCGCCATATTGTTTATTACCAACTATTCTTTTTGCATACTGAACCGGTACTCTTCGAGTACCCTGAACAAGTAATATTGTAAATAATATAACAAATATTAAAATCACAAGTTCCATCAGGAAGTAAACTAAACCACCTCCCAGAGAGCCCATTTTTGATACAAACTCTTGTACCAGTGAGCTGGGGAGTTGGGCAATGATGCCGATCATAATAATGAGTGATATTCCATTACCAATACCTTTGTCAGTAATTTTTTCACCGAGCCACATAACAAACAAGGTTCCGGCTATTAGTATTACTGTTGAGGATATCCAAAAGAAAATAGAAGGGGTTGTAACCGCTGCACTAAAAGGTGTGATTGCCTCGGCAGGTAACTGGGATACAAGATTTGCTATATATCCCGGTGCTTGTAGTCCTACAATTATAACTGTTAAATATCGTGTTATTTGATTTATTTTACGCCTTCCACTTTCGCCTTCTCGTTGCAATCGTTGAAAATAAGGTATTGCCATACCAAGAAGCTGAATAACAATTGATGCACTTATATATGGCATAATACCAAGCGCAAAAATTGATGCATTGGAAAACGCACCTCCTGAGAACATGTTTAATAAGCCCATCAAACCTCCAGAACCCTGCTGTTTAAGGTTGGCCAACATATTGGGATCAACTCCTGGTAATACTATAAATGATCCTAAACGATAGATCAAAATAATACCAAGGGTATAAAGAATTCTGTTCCTTAATTCCTCGATCTTATTTATATTTCTAATGGTTTCGATTAACTTTTTCATTCAATTTAGATTTTAGTAACAGTGCCGCCTTGTTCTTCAATGGCTGCCTGTGCTGTTTTTGTAAATCCATTTGCTGTAACTTCCAGTTTGGCTTTAAGCTCACCCATACCTAATATTTTAATTAGGTCATTCTTTGAGGCTAATCCATTGTCAATAAGAACATCTTTGTTAATTACAGTGATGTTTTTCTTTTCGGCTAACTCTTGGAGAACATGGAGGTTAATACCTCTGAATTCTTTACGGTTAATATTTTTAAAACCAAATTTAGGAACACGACGATATAATGGCATCTGTCCACCTTCAAAACCAATCTTACGTTTGTAACCTGATCTAGACTGTGCGCCTTTATGGCCTTTTGTGGCAGTACCTCCGCGTCCTGAACCTTGTCCGCGTCCAAGTCGTTTATTGTTCTTTACAGAACCCTCTGCAGGTTTAAGATTACTTAAATCCATTATCTATATCTTTTAAATTTCTTCTACCTTCAATAAATGTTTTACTTTTTCAATCATGCCTGCAACCTGAGGTGTTAGAACATGTTCCTTAGGTTTATTCAATTTCTTGATGCCTAAAGCCTCGAGTGTCAACTTCTGCCTTTGCGGCCTGTTTATTGCACTTCTTATTTGTGTGATTTTTACTTTCTTCATCCTGCTAATTTTTTAACTTCTATCCGTTAAAAACTGTGTCTAATTCAACACCTCTAACCTGTGCAATTGTATATGGATCTCTCATTTTCGTTAGCGCATCAATAGTTGCCTTTACCACAGAGTGAGGGTTTGACGAACCTTTTGATTTTGCCAGAACGTCTTTTACTCCAACGCTTTCAAGCACAGCGCGCATGGCTCCGCCTGCGATGATTCCAGTACCTGGTGAAGCTGGCTGAACGTAAACTCTGGCTCCGCTATATTTGCCTATTTGCTGATGTGGTAATGTACCTTTCAAAACCGGAACTTGAACAAGATGCTTTTTAGCATCATCAATACCTTTTGCAATTGCTGATGTAACCTCCTTAGCCTTACCAAGTCCATAACCAACTACTCCATTTTCATTTCCCACAACAACAATTGCAGAAAAGCTAAATGTCCGACCACCTTTAGTAACTTTTGTTACCCTTTGAATACTTACCAGCCTGTCTTTAAATTCGATTTCGCTGGATTTAACACGTTTTATATTTGCGTTTGTCATGATCAATTAAAATTTAAGTCCACCTTTTCTTGCAGCCTCAGCAAGAGATTTTATTCTACCGTGATATAAATATCCATTTCTATCGAAAACAACATTCTCAATTCCTGCTGCTTTTGCCTTTTCTGCTATAAGTGTTCCAACTAAACTAGCTTGTTCAATCTTATGAACTTTACTGTCTGCTGAATCTTTTTCACATGAAGATGCCGCAATAAGTACTGATCCAACACTGTCATCAATAAGCTGAACATAAATTTGTTTGTTACTTCTAAACACTGACATCCTTGGACGCTCAGGTGTACCGACTATGGTTTTCCTTATTCTCCTTTTTATTCTAAGTCGGCTGTATGCTTTTTTATTCTTTATTCCCATTACTATTAGGTTTTACCTGTTAACAGTTTCAATAGTTTATTATTTTTCAGCGGCAGCTTTACCAGCTTTCTTCCTAAGAACTTCACCCTGAAACTTAATACCTTTACCTTTATAAGGTTCGGGTTTACGTAGTGAACGGATTTTAGCGGCAACCTGACCGATGAGTTGTTTATCGTTAGAAAAAAGCTTAATCATAGGATTTTTCCCTCTTTCCGTTATAGTTTCAACTTTTACTTCAGGAGGAAGTTCAAAAACAATATGGTGTGAATATCCTAATGAAAAGTCGATCAATTGTCCTTTCGCCTCGGCTTTATAACCAACGCCAACCAATTCCTGAACAATTGTATAACCTTCAGTAACTCCCTTAATCATATTTGATATCAAAGATCTGTAAAGTCCGTGCTTTGATTTATGATCTTTACTTTCCGTGGCTCTTCCAACATTTATTTCACCATCCTTAACTATAACAGTTATTGCCGGATCAACAAGTTGTTCGAGCTCGCCCAATTTTCCTTTTACCTTAACAAGGTTCGTCTTGGTTATTGTAACCTCAACTCCTTCGGGTAAATTTATTGGCATTGTTCCTATTCTTGACATTCTCTTACTCCTTCTAAATTAACTTACAAAACAAATTACTTCGCCACCTACTCCAAGTTTTCTTGCTTCTTTATCGGTAATTACACCTTTTGAAGTTGAAAGTATTGCAACACCCAGTCCGTTTAGTACTCTTGGTAATTCATTTGAATTAACATATTGACGTAAACCGGGTCTTGATATTCTTTCAAGATCATTAATAGCCGGCAATTTTGTAACCGGATGATATTTTAAAGCAATCTTTATTTTTCCCTGAACTACATCATCTTCAAACTTATAGTTTAAGATATATCCTTTTTCAAAAAGGATTTTGGTAATATTCTTTCTAAGGTTAGAAGCCGGTACTTCTACCATTCTATGTTTTGCAGCAACGGCGTTTCTAATTCTTGTTAAATAGTCTGCAATTGGATCGGTTATCATCTGACTATGCTTTTTATATTATTATTACCAACTTGTTTTCTTAATACCTGGAATCAATCCCTTTAATGCCATTTCGCGGAAGTTAATACGAGAAACACCAAATTGTCTCATATAACCCCTAGGTCTTCCGGTTATCTGGCAGCGATTGTGCAAACGCACGGGTGAAGCATTACGAGGTAACTTTTGTAATCTTTCATAATCCCCGGCAGCTTTTAATGCAGCACGTTTTTCTGCATATTTTTCCACCATCTTTTTTCTTTTGCGCTCACGCGCTTTCATTGATTCTTTTGCCATGAGCTATGCTTTTTTTTGATTTTTAAATGGTAGACCAAATGCTTTTAACAACCCAAATGCTTCATGATCATTATTCGCTGTTGTAACAATTGTTATATCCATACCATTAATATTACTCACTTTATCTATATCTATTTCAGGAAAGATTAATTGTTCAGTTACTCCGAAAGAATAGTTACCCCTTCCATCAAAACCTTTGTCATTTATTCCCCTAAAATCTCTTACGCGCGGAAGTGCAACCGAAATAAGTCTGTCTAAAAACTCATACATTTTTACTCCCCTGAGTGTTACACGAACACCTATAGCGTTTCCTTTTCTAAGTTTAAAGTTAGATACGTCGCGTTTTGAAATTGTAGGAACTGCTTTCTGACCTGTTATTGAAGTCATTTCGGCAATACCTACATCAATTAACTTTTTATCGGCAAGTGCAGCGCTTATGCCTTGGTTAATTGCAATTTTTGCTATTTTTGGCACCTGCATAACGGAGCTGTAATTAAACTCTTTCATGAGTACCGGAATAATTTCCTCTGTGTACTGCTTTCTTAATCTTGGTGTTGCTTCCATTACTTAATAGCCTCCCTTGATTTTTTTAAAACACGTATGTTTTTTCCTAAATTCTCATCCATTTTTATCCTTGTACGCGATGGTTGACCTGCTTTATCAATAAGCATAAGGTTAGAAATATGCACAGCAGATTCCTGTTTAACAATTCCACCTTTTGGGTTTTTAGCATTGGGTTTAGTGTTTTTTGATATTAGATTAACACCTTCCACAATGGCTCTTTTTTTATCAACATTAACAACCAAAACTCTTCCTGATTGTCCTTTGTTGTTACCGGAAATTACCATCACGTTATCCCCTTTTTTTATATGTAACTTAGCCATAACTAAATTTCTTTTTTTTAAAGCACTTCGGGTGCTAGTGATACTATTTTCATAAATTGCTTTTCGCGCAGCTCGCGGGCAACAGGTCCGAAAATACGAGTACCCATCATTTCACCTGCTTGGTTTAGCATTACCACAGCGTTATCATCAAAACGAATATAGGAACCATCATTACGACGAATTTCTTTTCTTGTTCTAACAACAACTGCTCTTGCAACTGCACCTTTTTTAATATTTCCTGAAGGCATCGCATTTTTCACAGTAACTATTATCTGATCACCAATTGATGCATATCTGCGTCCTGTTCCGCCAAGTACCCTGATGCAAAGTACTTCTTTAGCTCCGCTGTTATCAGCAACAGCAAGTCTCGATTCTTGTTGTATCATGGTTATTTAGCTCTTTCTATGATTTCTAATAATCTCCAATTCTTATTCTTACTCAGTGGTCTTGTTTCCATAATACGTACCGTATCGCCAATTCCGCAATCATTTTTCTCGTCGTGAGCTATGAATTTGGTAGACTTCTTGATGAATTTACCGTAAACAGGATGCTTAACACGGCGTTCAACCTGAACTACAATGGATTTATCCATTTTGTTGCTTACAACAAGACCGGTTCTTTCTTTCCTTAAGTTTCTCTTTTCCATCATTTGATTACTTATTATTATTTTCTGCAATAATTCTACTCCTCAATTCTGTTTCCAACCTTGCAATTGTCTTCTTGTCGGCACTAATATTGTGAGGATTTTCTAACGGAGACACCGTATGATTTAACTTCAAACGAATTAAATGCTTACGCTCTTCTTCAAGGCGTTCAATGATATCCGCTTTACTTAGCTCTTTAATAACTTCTTGCTTCATTTCTAATTATTTTACTCAGAGTAATCTCTTCTAACAATAAACTTGGTAATTACAGGCAGTTTTTGAGCGGCAAGTCTCATTGCTTCTTTTGCTACAGCAACTGGAACTCCCTCTGCTTCAAACAAAATCCTTCCCGGAGTAACACGTGCAACGAATAATTCAGGTGCACCTTTACCTTTGCCCATCCTTACTTCCGCCGGTTTTTTTGTAACCGGTTTATCAGGAAAAATCTTTATCCAGATTTGACCTTCACGCTTCATAAAACGTGTAACAGCCTGGCGAGCAGCCTCAATCTGACGTGATGTAAGCCATCCCTCTTCAAGAGTTTTAATACCAAAAGATCCGAATGCCAATTGATTACCTCTTTGGGCATTGCCTTTCATGCGACCTTTTTGCTGTTTTCTATATTTTGTTTTCTTAGGTTGTAACATCCTATTTAACTTTTATAATTTTCGATAACTTATCTGCTACCTTCTCTTTCTTTGTCTTCCTCCCTTTGGAGCAGTTGTTTGTGGTTTTGAACCTCCAACCGATGGGGATACTAATTCAGGTTTACCATAAATCTCACCTTTAAATATCCAAACTTTAATGCCAATACGACCATAAGTTGTGTGTGCTTCAACTAAAGCATAGTCAATATCGGCACGCAGGGTTTGAAGGGGGATACGTCCTTCTTTGTACATTTCACTACGAGCCATTTCAGCACCGCCAACTCTGCCCGAAATAAGAACTTTAATACCTTCAGCGCCAATACGCATTGTTGATGCAATTGATGTTTTTATAGCCCTGCGAAATGAAACCCTACCTTCAATCTGACGGGCAATACTCGTAGCTACTATATGAGCATCTAACTCAGGTCGTTTAATTTCTGAAATATTGATCTGAACTTCTTTATCAGTAAGTTTTTTTAACTCTTCCTTTAGTTTATCAACTTCCGAACCACCTTTTCCTATAATAATACCCGGACGTGCAGTAAAAATTGTAATGGTTATCAACTTAAGTGTGCGCTCTATCATAATACGGGATACACCTGCTTTAACAAGACGTGCATTAAGATATTCTCTTATCTTACCATCTTCAACAAGCTTATCGGAAAAGTTTTTTCCGCCATACCAGTATGAATCCCAACCTTTGATGATTCCTAACCTGAGCCCTATTGGATTAGTTTTTTGTCCCATTATTTATCTGTGTTATCGGTAATAACTTCTTCAACTTCCTCTTTCATTTGCATCTTATTGCCTAATATAAGTGTAACATGATTAGATCTTTTACGAATACGGTGTGCCCTGCCTTGGGGTGCTGGTTGAATTCTTTTCAGCATTCTTCCACCATCAACGCTTATTTCTTTTACATATAACTGGTTATCCTCTACTCTTTTTCCTTCATTCTTAACTTCCCAGTTAGCAATTGCGGAGCGTAATAATTTGTACAACCTTCCGGCAGCTTCTTTTGAAGTATGTTGTAGCACACTCATTGCATTTTCAACGTTCATACCGCGAATAAGGTCGGCGACAATACGCATTTTACGCGGAGAAGTGGGAACATTACGAAGGCGTGCAACGTAAAGTGTTTTACGCGCCTCTTTTCTTTGTTCTGCACTTATCTGTTTTCTTGATCCCATTATTAAGTACTTTATTTATTACCTTTATTCTTTTTCCCAGCATGACCTCTAAACAATCGTGTTGGTGCAAATTCTCCAAGTTTATGCCCTACCATATTTTCAGTTACATAAACAGGAATAAATTTATTTCCATTATGAACTGCTATGGTTTGGCCAACAAAATCAGGAGAGATCATTGATGCCCTCGACCAGGTTTTTACTACGGTTTTTTTACCGGACTCCACAGTGACCAATACTTTTTTCTCGAGTTTGATATCGATGTAAGGTCCTTTTTTTAATGATCGGCTCATATTAAATTCAATTAACGCTCCTTAATTATTTCTTTCTTTTCTCAACAATATATTTATTAGATGCCTTCTTTTTGGCACGGGTACGGAATCCCTTTGCAGGCAATCCTTTGCGTGAGCGGGGATGTCCACCTGAAGCTTTTCCTTCTCCACCACCCATAGGGTGATCTACAGGGTTCATGGCTACACCACGCACTCTTGGGCGGCGACCCAGCCAGCGTTTACGACCAGCTTTACCTGATTTCTCAAGGTTATGATCAACATTTGAAACCATGCCAATAGTAGCTTTACAAGTTTGTAAGATCATCCTTGTTTCGCCGGATGGCAGTTTAATAATCGCAAATTTTCCCTCGCGTGTCATTAATTGGGCATGTGACCCGGCACTACGCGACATTTTTGCACCCTGACCAGGACGAAGCTCAATATTGTGAATTACTGTACCAAAAGGAATTTCACTTAAATACATTGTATTTCCCACATCCGGAGTAACACCTTTACCAGAATTAATTTCCTGTCCAACTACAAGTCCCTGAGGGGCTACTATGTACCTCTTCTCGCCATCTACATAATTAATCAAAGCAATACGAGCAGTACGATTTGGATCATATTCGATTGTTTTAACAATTCCAGGAATATTTTCCTTATCCCTCTTGAAATCTATGATTCTGTATTTTTGTTTATGACCACCGCCTACATTGCGAATAGTCATCCTGCCTTGATTATTTCTACCACCTGTACTTTTCTTACTAGCGATAAGACTTTTTTCAGGCTTATCGGTAGTAATTTCGTCAAATGCGCTTATAATTTTAAAACGCTGACCCGGTGTTGTCGGTTTATATTTTTTAAGAGCCATTTCTAAATATTGCTAAAGAAATCAATTGATTCACCTTCTCCTATAGTAATAATAGCTTTTTTGAAGGCATTTGTCTTACCAGAAATTACGCCTGATTTTGTATTACGTGATTTCCTTTTCCCTGAGTAATTCATAGTGTTTACAGAAAGTACTTCAACTCCGTAAAGCTCTTCAACTTCTCCTTTTATCTGGATTTTATTTGCCCTACTATCGACAATAAAACCATATTGGTTAAGTTTTTCACCTTTGGCAGTCATCTTTTCTGTAATAACCGGTTTAAATATTACACCCATCTCTTTTCAGTTTTATTTATTCGCGAATACTTCAATGATGGTTTTTAACGAGCTTTCAACAAAAACAATCTTGTTGGCTTTAAGAACTTCATAAGTGTTAATTCCTTCTGCCCTTAATACCTTAACTTTTTGTAGGTTTCTGGCTGATAAATAGATATTTTCATCAGACTGATCCAAAACAAATAAAGTTTTTTTATTGTCAATATTTAAGCTTTTTAAAATTTCATTAAAATCTCTTGTTTTTGGATTTTCAAGATTAAAGTCTTCTACAATTAAAATGCTATTTTCTTTCGCTTTGTATGATAAGGCCGACTTACGTGCAAGGCGTTTCACCTTTTTATTCAACTTAAAAGAATAATTACGTGGATGTGGACCAAAAACTCTGCCACCCCCTCGAAAAATAGGATTCTTTATGCTTCCGGCTCGTGCAGTACCTGTACCTTTTTGACGCTTAATTTTGCGCGTACTTCCAATTATATCACTTCTTTCCTTAGAATCGTGTGTGCCCTGACGCTGGCTTGCCATATAATGTTTTGCATCAAGATAAATGGCATGGTTGTTTGGCTCAATCCCAAAGATGGAATCATCCAGCATCACCTTTCTATCGGTGGCTTCTCCGCTAACCTTATGAACTACTAACTCCATCTTTCTAATATTACTAATGAATTATTAGGACCTGGAACGGCTCCTTTTACAACTACTATATTTTTCTCAGGAATTAATTTAATTACCTGAAGGTTAATTATTTTAACCCTATCTCCTCCCATTCGGCCTGCCATACGAATTCCTTTAAATACACGTGAAGGATATGAAGAGGCACCTACTGAACCTGGTGCTCTTAATCTATTATGTTGACCATGAGTAGCATCTCCTACACCTTTGAAATTATACCTTTTTACCACTCCTTGAAATCCCTTTCCTTTTGATGTTCCTACAACATCAATATATTCACCCTCAATAAAAACGTTAACTGTTAGTACGTCTCCAAATTTTTTCTTTTCTTCAAAACGACTAAATTCTGCTACAAATCTTTTTGGTGTTGTTTGAGCCTTTGCAAAATGACCTTTCATCGCTTTGGTGGTGTGCTTTTCCTTTTTCTCTTCAAAAGCGAGCTGAATAGCTTCATAACCATCAACTTCCTTTGTGCGAACCTGGCTTACAACACACGGACCAGCTTCAATGACGGTACATGGGATATTTTTCCCGTTCTCATCAAATATGGAGGTCATGCCTATTTTCTTACCTAATAATCCTGACATTGTTAAAAATCTTTAACTCGTTTATAGTTATACTTTTATCTCAACTTCAACCCCGCTTGGAAGCTCAAGCTTCATCAATGAGTCAATGGTTTTTGAAGATGAGTTAAAAACATCCATTAATCTTTTATAAGTGCTTAACTCAAACTGTTCGCGTGACTTTTTATTTACAAAAGTCGATCGGTTAACAGTAAATACTTTTTTATGAGTTGGTAAGGGTATTGGACCACTAATTACAGCACCCGTAGATTTTACCGCCTTTGCAATCTTTTCTGCTGATTTATCAACCAGATTATGATCGTACGATTTAAGTTTAATTCTAATTCTTTGACTCACGTTAGTATAATTTATCTAAAAATTTCCTTTTATTTTCTTTATTACTCCTTCTGATATAAATTCAGGTGCACGTTTAAAAGTGTTGAACTCCATACTTGATGTTGCTCTACCCGAACTTAGTGAACGCAACGAAGTTACATACCCAAACATTTCGGATAAAGGCACTTTTGCTTTGATAACTTTGTATCCAACCTTTGCTACAACATCCTCTACAATCGCTCTTCTTTTATTAAGATCACCGGTTACATCCCCAAGGTATTCTTCAGGAGTAACAATTTCAATTTTCATTATTGGTTCGAGTAATACTGATTTTGCCATTTTGGCGGCAACTTTAAAACCAATTTTAGCAGCCATTTCAAACGAAAGTTGATCAGAATCAACCGGATGGTATGTGCCATCAAGAAGTCTTACTTTCATACTTTCAATAGAAAACCCAGCTAAAACTCCATTTTGCATCGCTGTTTCAAATCCTTTTTTGATAGAAGGAATAAATTCCCGCGGAATATTTCCTCCTTTAACTTCATCAATAAATTGTAAGCCTTCTTCACCTACATCAATAGGACCGAGTTCAAATTCGATATTAGCAAATTTTCCTCTACCTCCAGTTTGCTTTTTGTAAACTTCTTTATGATGAACAGTATGCGTAATGGCTTCTTTATAGTTTACCTGTGGTTGCCCAATATTACATTCAACACCGAATTCCCTTTTTAATCTATCAACCAGAATGTCAAGATGAAGCTCGCCCATCCCTGATATTATTGTTTGACCAGAATCAGGATCGATCGAAACTTTAAAAGTTGGATCTTCTTCAGCAAGTTTGGCTAATGCCGACGACATTTTGTCGATATCTTTTTGAGTTTTAGGTTCAATGGCAATGCTAATAACCGGAATAGGGAACGTCATCGGTTCAAGGATGATAGGATGTTTTTCATCCGTTAATGTATCCCCGGTGTGTATTGTCTTGAAGCCTACAGCTGCTCCAATATCACCGGCTTCAATAAAATCTAATGGCTCCTGTTTATTGGCATGCATTTGCATGATGCGGCTTATTCTTTCTTTCTTGCCAGTGGATACGTTATACACATATGAACCAGAGTTTAACCTTCCAGAATAAACTCTGAAGAAACATATCCTGCCCACAAATGGGTCGGTAGCAATTTTAAAAGCAAGTGCGCTAAAATTATCATTCGGGTCAGCACGACGAATTTCCTCTTTGTCAGTTTTCGGATTAACACCAACTACTGATTCAACATCAAGTGGGCTTGGAAGGAATTCAATAATGGCATTTAATAGCATCTGAACACCTTTATTTTTAAAAGCGGCGCCACACATCACAGGTGTAATTTCCATATTAAGAGTTGAAGTGCGGATTACGTTTATCATTTCCTCCTCAGTAATAGAGTTTTGGTCATTCATAAACTTTTCAAGTAGTTCATCGCTTTCTTCAGCAACTCCCTCGATTATTTTCATACGATAATCCTGGGTGATTTGCTTAAGATCCTCCGGAATTGGTATTTCAACAATCTTAGTCCCGTCAGAACCCTCTTCCCAAACAAAGGCTTTATTTTTTACAAGATCAACAACACCTATGAAACTATCCTCCGACCCAATTGGTATTTGAATCGGCACAGGGTTAGCACCTAATCTGTCTTTTATTTGCTCAACAACACCAAAAAAATCTGCACCTGATCTGTCCATTTTATTAACGAAACTAATTCGAGGCACTTTATATTTATCAGCTTGTCTCCACACAGTTTCCGACTGAGGCTCTACTCCACCTACTGCACAAAATAGCGCAACAGCACCATCTAATACGCGAAGTGATCGTTCTACCTCAACTGTAAAGTCAACATGTCCTGGTGTGTCGATTATATTTATTTTATATTTATTATTAAACAACTCCCAATAAACTGTAGTAGCAGCAGATGTAATAGTAATACCACGTTCCTGCTCCTGAACCATCCAATCCATAGTGGCACCTCCTTCGTGAACTTCACCCATTTTGTAGTTACGTCCTGTGTAATACAAAATACGTTCGGTAGTAGTGGTTTTACCGGCATCAATATGCGCCATAATACCAATATTACGGTTAAGTTGAAGTTTACTTATATTTTTTTCCAGGGTTGCCATTAGTTTATCAAGCGATCGTAATTTTTAGAATCTGAAATGTGAAAATGCTTTATTAGCTTCTGCCATTCTATGAGTATCCTCTTTTCTTTTAAATGCAGCACCTTCATCTTTATAAGCAGCCAAAATTTCACCAGCAAGCTTCTTTCCCATACTCTTTTCATGACGTTTACGAGAGAAACTGATAAGGTTTTTCATCCCGATTGACATTTTTCTGCTGGGACGAATCTCGGCAGGAATTTGAAAAGTAGCACCGCCTATACGCCTGCTTCTTACCTCAACAGCAGGAGTAACATTAGCAAGGGCCTTTTTCCATACTTCGACAGGATCTTCACTAGTTTTCTCAGCTACAATATCCATAGCTTCGTAAAAGAGTTTGTATGCTGTACTTTTTTTTCCTCCCATCATAATATTGTTTACAAATTGTGTAACCAACACATCATTGTATTTAGGATCGGGAAGGATAATACGTATTTTTGGTTTCGCTTTTCTCATGATATAAAGCTTATGCTATTAACTTTTATTTTTTAGGACGTTTTGTACCATACTTTGAACGACGTTGTGTACGCCCAGCAACACCAGAAGTATCGAGGGCTCCACGAATGATGTGATATCTCACGCCAGGAAGATCCTTAACCCGGCCACCTCTAATCATAACAATTGAGTGTTCCTGAAGGTTATGACCTTCACCAGGAATGTAAGCATTCACCTCTTTTCCGTTGGTAAGCCGAACCCTGGCAACTTTTCGCATTGCCGAATTTGGTTTCTTTGGTGTAGTAGTGTAAACCCTTACACAAACTCCGCGACGTTGCGGACAAGCGTCAAGAGCGGGAGCTTTACTCTTATCAATGAGTTTCTTCCGTCCTTTCCTTACTAACTGCTGTATTGTAGGCATATATTATTTTAATTTATTAACCTAAATTTTTGGAGGTGCAAAAGTATAAAATCATTTTATACAAACCTCATTTTATTTTTAATAATTTCAGAAAGTTTTCAAGGTATTTTACCGGAGGGGGTTTAAAACCACACAACAAACATCATACTAATTTTGTTGCGCCGGAAACCTATATCGTTTTACCTTGTCAGGTCCCTTTAACTATTACTGTTTCAGCAAGTTTCGCAATATTATGCTTAAAACGGCTGCAAAGGTAAAAATTTATTTCTTATTAACAACATGTGGGAGATACTTTTTTTGAGATAATTTAATTTTTCGCCTGGAAAATACTTGGTGCTGAAAAATTACTCCTTTATATAGTAGCCGTTAGTTCTTAATAAAATTAGCTCGGCTCTTAACATCTAACTTGCCAACTGCTGATACAAACCATACCTGTACGGATTGCCAGTCCTGCGATATATGTTAATATAATTAATAAGGAGTTTGTTATGTACTGGATTCCAAATGTAAATTTTGAGCGTCAGGCCTTCCATATCTGTTCTGCTTTTTAATGCATCCTGTATATCAATACTCAAAAAAACCTTTTTCCATTTTCCTTTTTCGGGATTATAATCTTCAATATTAATTGCTTTCCAGTACATGGTTTCATCTCCGTCTGATACACTTGCCACAATTAACGCTTTTGTTATTGTATCGGGCATCATTATTTCAAGTTCTACGTCAAATATACCCCTTCCACATTCTGCAATATCAGGTAAGGAAAAAGTTATAGCCGGCCCCCATTCATCAGAAGAAGTTAAACAATAATATTGAAAACCGGATAAAGTATCTTGAACAACCGGATTGCTCACGTGCCTCCATTTTCCTAATTCATTTTCAAAATCAGTAAGAGCGATAATTTTCCTTTTTATTTCATTTCCAGTAAGTGGTTTGTTCTTTGAGAATGTATAAATTTCATAAGTAAACCCATACTCATATCCAATTTGATATGGAAAATATAACTGTACGACCTGGAGTTCTTCTCCTGTAACTGCTTCTGCTACAACTATATTTTCTTTAATGCCGGCTACAATTTTTTCAAATCCGGCCAAATCAATATCAGCATTTCTCTTTGTGAAATAAGGAACCTTTTTTCCATATTTATTAAAATAATATTCGTGATAATATGGGATACAATCGTCAATTAAAAAAATATCATTAGCGTTGTTTTCAACAAGAGCCGTTTTAAACATTTCCTGATATGGCTGCTTATAAAAAATCTCGTAATGGTCTCTTCCATAAATTAGTGTTGAAATATTTACAATCAATAAAACAGTAACAATTATTGCATTATGATTATCTGATAATTTCTTATGATAAGAAAACAACAAAACAAACAAGTAAGGAGTTGAAAAGATCAGCATTGAATACTGTATTATAGGATTTCTCAATACTGAATATCCATATCCAATTATAATTGGTAATGCAACCCAAACAATTAGCAGCCATCTTTTTTGTTTTGCTTTTTCATTGCATATTATATCACCTTTCTTAAGTATGATATAAAACAATACAGCAATAATTGCCAACCAAGTCCACCACGAAAAATGAAAAATATAATTAAGAAACTGAAAGAAGAAATCAGGTTCGGGTTTGGAAAGCCACCCTCCTATACCACCCTTCGCCAACTGAGTTAAGAATATATGAAGGTGTGGGATATATAATATAAAAATAGCAACTCCTGAAAGACCATAGGTAATTAAATCCTTTTTCCTGACAAGAAACAAACCACTAACTCCAACTATTGCGGCAAACAACAAACTAAAATGATGGTTATACGAAGCCAGCGCTCCAAATAACACATATAATATTAGGTATATAGTTTTTTTGTTTTTGAAGAAATACAAACTCCAGAAGTAAACCATTAGCAAGGTTAGCATTAAACCACTTACATAAGGTCGGGCAATTTGACTATACATTACAAAAAACTGAAGTGATGAAATATAAACCGCCGTTAAGAGACCGGTGGTTCCGCCAAACCACAATTTCCCAATTAAATAACCTAACCAAATTGAAATAATTCCGGAAAATATAGTTGGTAGTTTTACCATTGTTTCATTTGTACCCACAAAGCTTGTCCAGTAGTAAAGAAACACCTGAACCCCGGCAGGATGAGTATCACCAAGCATCACACCATTGCGAATAAGGTCGGTAAAATTATCGAACTGAAGCCGGCTTAATGCACTCAGTTCATCGTGCATAAATGGTATATGCAAGAGGTTCCAAAATCTCAATACTGAACCCACAAAAATTATAAATATTACAAGCGAATATTCATATAATTGTGACTTATCGGTAACTATTTTGTGAGGCTTCATAAATATATGCCAAAAATAACCATTTGTTTAAAACACATTTCACAACCACTGTGATACTTTCCTTAAAAATGTAATTTTGCGCGTATAATGAAGAATAACGTGAATGACTTTTTAAAACAATTGAATAAAGAGCAGCATGATGCTGTTGTACATAACGATGGCCCTGTTATGGTAATAGCCGGAGCAGGTTCCGGAAAAACCAGAGTACTTACTTACCGTATTGCGTATCTTCTTTCAAAAGGGGTTGATCCGTTTAATATCCTGGCACTTACTTTTACTAATAAGGCTGCCCGTGAAATGAAAGACAGAGTAATTAATTTAATCGGTGACGGAGAGGCAAGAAATGTATGGATGGGTACGTTTCACTCAGTATTTGCTAAAATTCTTCGCATCGAAGGTCACCTGTTGGGCTATCCTTCAAATTACACGATTTACGATAGTACCGACAGCAAACGGTTAATAAGAAACATAATCAGCGATATGAATTTAGACAATAAGTTGTATTCGCGGTCATTTGTTGCAAATCGCATTTCGATGGCTAAATCATCACTTATTTCTACAACCGATTATGCTAACGATCCTGATATTCAATCAGCTGACGAAAGTTCACAAAAACCTCTTATAAAAGATATTTACACAAGCTATCAAGCCCGACTCAGACGTGCTGATGCAATGGATTTTGATGACCTTCTGTTTAACACCTACATGCTTTTTTCGGGCTTTCCAAAAGCACTGTATAGTTACCAGCAGAAATTTAAATATATTCTTGTTGACGAATATCAGGATACGAATCACGCACAATATCTCATAATAAAAAAACTGGCAGCTAACAATGAATTTATATGTGTTGTTGGCGATGATGCCCAAAGTATTTATGGTTTCAGGGGAGCAAACATCAGCAATATTCTGAACTTTAAAAGTGATTATCCCGACTTCAGCCTTTTTAAGCTTGAGCAAAATTATCGATCAACAAAAACCATAGTAAATGCTGCCAATAAAGTAATTACCTATAATAAGGATCAGATTAAAAAAACGGTATGGACCGACAATCACTCCGGCGATTTGATAGGTACTATAAAAGCCAAAAGTGATAATGAAGAAGGCAGGCTGGTTGCAGAATCTATTTTCGAAAAGAAAATGAATAAGCAGCTTACCAACAATATGTTCACAGTTTTGTATCGTACAAATGCTCAGTCAAGATCAATTGAAGAGGCACTTCGCCAAAAAAACATACCTTACAGAATTTATGGTGGTCTTTCCTTTTACAGCAGGAAAGAAATAAAAGATCTTTTGTCCTATTTCCGGCTTGTAATTAATCAAAATGATGAAGATGCCCTGCTGCGAATTATTAATGTACCGCCCAAAGGTATTGGAAAAACAACAATAGAAAAAGTAGTTGTTGCAGCCGACCTGCACGGTGTTAATATGTGGGAAATAATAAGTAATCCGCTTAACTTCGGTGTTGATATTAATTCAGGAACCCAGGCAAAGCTGCGAAATTTTTGCATAATGATCCGTAGTTTTATTGTCGAGAATAAAACAAAAGACGCATTCGAAATTGCAGTTCATATTGCTAACTCATCAGGGTTGCTAAAATCGTTAAGAGATGAAGACACTCCTGAAGGAGTTAGCCGCGTTGAAAATATTGAAGAACTTCTTAATGGTATGAAAGAGTTTACCGAAAAAGCCATTGAAAAAAGCGATGGTGATTTGTCGATAAAGAAAACGCTTAATGAATTTATGGAAGATGTGGCACTACTTACTGATGCGGATAACGATGATGATGATAAAGATAAAGTAAGCCTGATGACTATTCATGCTTCAAAAGGTCTTGAGTTTCCTCATGTTTTTATAGTTGGCCTTGAGGAGAACTTATTTCCTTCCATTCAATCTATTAGCACGCGCAGTGAGCTGGAAGAAGAACGCCGACTTTTTTATGTTGCTTTAACACGAGCCATGGAAACCGTAACGCTTTCGCATGCCGAAACAAGATATAGATGGGGAAATTTTACTTTTACCGAACCAAGCAGGTTTTTAGATGAAATTGACGACAGCTTAATCGACAGGCCAAAGCCCGTTATGTTCAATACAAGCCAGAAATCATCCCCTTCAATATCAAACTTGAGTAATCATGGTAATTTCAAAAAAAGAAATCTGAAACCGCTTACCATTAGTGGTGTTAATTCGTCCGCTGATTCTTCTAATACAAATAATCTTCAGGAAGGTATGAGTGTAGAACACGCTAACTTTGGTAGGGGTAAAGTTGTTGCCGTTGAAGGTAATGGGCCAAATAAAAAAGCAACCGTTTTTTTCGACAGTGTGGGAAACAAAAATCTATTACTTCGCTTTGCAAAGCTTAAAATTATTTCATAGTACTTTTGCATAAAATTATATCCGATAACAATTATGTTTACTGTAAAAATTGAAGAAGTCACAAAATATTACGGACAGCAAAAAGCTTTGGATAATATAAATTTATCTATAAATAAAGGTGAAGTTGTGGGATTGCTAGGACCTAATGGTGCAGGTAAATCTACTCTTTTGAAAATAATTACGTCATTTTTACCCCCGTCGGAAGGAACTGTTAAAATTAACGGATTGGATGTTCGGGATAATTCGCTTGAGATTAGAAAACTGATTGGGTATCTGCCCGAGCATAACCCTCTTTATCATGACATGTATGTAAAAGAATATCTTGAATTTGTACTTAGGACATATCCGGGACATAAAAATATTAAAATCAAAATAGATAATATTATCCAACTAACAGGATTGGAAATTGAAAAAAAGAAAAAAATAGGGGCATTGTCAAAAGGATATAAACAACGTGTGGGACTTGCTCAGGCACTAATTCATAATCCTGAAATATTAATTCTGGATGAGCCAACATCGGGGCTCGACCCAAACCAATTGGTAGAGATCCGAAAAATAATTACTGAACTTGGAAAAGAAAAAACTATCATACTAAGTACTCACATAATGCAGGAGGTTGAAGCTATTTGTAATAGGGTTGTTATTATAGATCACGGTAGTATTGTTGCAGATGACAGTCCCAAAAATCTTTCGAAAAAAGCTGATAAAAGCACATCGTACAAAGTGGAGTTCAAAGAGGAAGTGAACCATAAGTTAATTGAAAAAATTGTTGGAGTTAGCAAAGCTGTTCACTTAGGTAATAATGAGTGGATTATAACATCTACTGGAAATAAAGATATTCGTGAAAACATTTTTAAGTTTGCCGTAACCAACAATTTCAATGTACTTTCTCTTGCTGTCGAAAAGCAGAAAATGGAAGACATCTTCCACAGGTTAACTAAATAAAAATAATTGTCCTGTAGGGATCTAATATTAATTGTTTCAAAAAAAAATCCAAAATCACCATCTTACAACAATAAATTTTTTACATTTGCTCATTCGTTAAAAAACGAATTGTGGACAGATTTGATTGATTGCAACCACGGTAAAAAATGCTAAAGCAATTTCGCCCAAACTGCAATCATAATCCTTTCACACAAATTGTTAAACTTTAAATTTAAGATATGTCATATTATTTTACGTCAGAATCTGTATCGGAAGGACATCCTGATAAAGTATCTGATCAAATTTCAGATGGTGTTCTTGATGAAATGTTGCGTCAGGATCCCAATTCAAAAGTAGCGTGTGAAACGCTTGTTACAACAGGACTTGTTATGATTGCAGGAGAAGTAAAAACTACTGCTTATGTTGATCTACAAAAAGTAGCCCGTGATGTAGTCAGGCGAATTGGGTACACTAAAGCAGAGTATCGTTTCGATGCTGATTCATGTTCGGTAATTTCTGCACTTCACGAACAATCATCAGACATTAACCAGGGAGTTGTTAGAAGTACCGAAGAAGAGCAAGGCGCTGGCGACCAGGGAATGATGTTTGGTTTTGCCAACAAAGAAATGGAAAACTACATGCCAATCACTACGGAGTTATCCCACGATTTACTTTTTGAACTTGCTAAAATAAGGCGTGAAGGTAAAGAGATGTTATACTTGCGTCCCGATTCAAAATCTCAGGTTACATTAGAGTATAGCGATGATGGTGAACCAATTAGATTAGACACAATTGTAATTTCAACACAACATGATGACTTTGCTTCTGAAACTGATATGCAAAACAAAATCAAAGAAGATGTTGAAAACATTCTCATTCCAAGAGTTAAAAAGCAATATCCCGACAGTATACAAAAATTGTTTAGCAAAAGTTTAAACCTACTGGTTAACCCAACAGGAAAATTTGTAATTGGTGGACCTCATGGAGATACCGGACTAACAGGAAGAAAGATAATTGTTGACACATACGGTGGTCATGGTGCTCACGGTGGCGGAGCGTTCTCAGGAAAAGATTCATCAAAGGTTGACCGGTCGGCGGCATATGCTGCACGTCACATTGCTAAAAATCTAGTAGCTGCAGGTGTTGCAGATGAGATTCTTGTACAGGTAGCATATGCAATTGGAGTGAGCAAACCTGTTGGGTTTTTCATCAATACTTATGGTACTGCTCATGTTACAGATGAAAATGGCAAAATATTAAAAGATAGCGAAATTTCAAGAATAGTAACCGACTTATTTGACATGAGACCATATGCTATAGTTTCACGTTTTGGGCTTAACAATCCCATTTTTGAAAAAACAGCTTCATACGGCCACTTTGGCAGAGAGCCATTTACAAAAGAAATAGAAGTTTATTATGAAGATAGTACCACAACTTTTAAAGAAAACCGTAATGGCACAAAAGTATTTACAAAAAATGTAGATTTCTTTAAATGGGAAGAACTTGATTATGTTGATAAAGTGAAGATGACTTTTAACCTTTAGAAAGCGATCAATTGCTCATTCGCCTGCCCGACGAAATGTAATGAATGTAGATCAGATTGATCCATCGACTTTAATATTACTCGGATAAAAATAAAAAACCCCGACTGCATATTGCAATTCGGGGTTTTTTATTTGATCAGATAAGAATTACAATTTTAACTTGTACCTCTTAATTTATCTAACTATAAGTTTCTTAGTGCTGTAAATTTCGCCATTAATAAATAGTGAGTAAAAATAAATGCCTCCGTTTAAATCCGAGACATCCATTCTCATTTTGCTGTTTCTTGTGTCAACTTCTTGTTCTTTCACAACTGAGCCCAGTAAATTAATAATTTTTACACTTGCTTTTTCTACTTCACGAGGTAAGTCATAGTCTATATTTACAGTATTTATTGCAGGGTTAGGATATATTTCTGATACATATGTATTGTTCAGAATTGTTTCTTCAATACCGTCAGGTGAAGTATCGAACTTCGCAACAATTGTTACATACTCATCAGGATTATCCATATTATAAAACTTGTATTCAACCAGGGAAATACCAACTGCATCATGAATTTCATAATGTGCAGAAAACCATTCTACCTCACTGGAACCACCGGCTGGAACAAACTTATACATGCCTGATGAATCAATATGACTAGGATAACAAACCCCCCAGCAATAATAATTAATAGTGCTATCCAGCAACGATATCTGATTTCTTACAACTTTAATATTTACACCATTAGTTGTATTATTATTTAGTACAACTCCAAATTCAAGTATTGAAACAGAAGATGAATCGGGAGAAATAGTAATTGTATCACCAAGTAACTCACCATCCCACGAAAGTGTAAATGATTGTGCATTTGCATAAAAAACGGTTAAGATAATTACTGCAATTGAAAGTAATATTTTTTTCATAATAATATTTTTATAAGACCTAATTTAAAATCAAAAACTATACCAAATTTTTGGCAAAAATAATGATTATAATTTACCGTATACGAAATAAATTTTCTTTAACGATTATTATGACAAGATATGAATAAGTTTGGTTGCCTGATGAAAATCAATAATTATTTAGTTTTTGTTGTTTCATTTATTTTTGCTACAGACATTCAATCGTCCGCAGGTCATGGATGCGCCTTGAAATTTCTAACTCTTCCATTTCCTCCAAAAGGGGAATTTCTAAGGTCCGAACTCTGGAAGGTCTTTTTTCGCAACTAATCCGTGTTACGACCGAAAAATCAAGAAATAAATAGATATGTTTATAAACCTACCCCTGCACCCCTTCAAGAATGGGATTATAGGTATTTATTTCTTAATTTTTCCTTAATAAGACTACATTTATTGATAACATTGATTAGTTACCTTTTTTCAAATTATTGTTAAAGTATTGTTAAAAAACAACCTATTTACTACTATTTCGTGTCTATAATTTATTCAAACTATAACACAAAAGCTTTTGGTTTAAAATAATAGTATTTTTGTGAATCTAAATATGTTGATATGTTAAATTAAACTTTGATAATCATGAAGAACGTCTTTACTTTTTTATTAATAATAACTTTGTCAACATCATCATTGTTTGCACAGGTTATAGTAGGTACTGATCCGGAAAACAAGAATGTGGTGCTTGAAGAATTCACAGGTATTCACTGTGTTTATTGTCCTCAGGGGCATGTAATTGCTCAGTCTATTCAAAATTCACATCCTGATGATGTAGTGCTAATAAATATTCATCAGGGCAGCTACGCCAATCCTTACGCCGGAGAACCTGATTTCAGAACTCAATGGGGAGATGCAATAGCCGGACAATCCGGTTTAGTTGGTTACCCTGCAGGTACGGTTAACAGGCATTTATTTCCGGGTATGTCGCAGGGAAGCGGAACAGCAATGAGCAGAGGTAGCTGGACAAGTGCCTCCAATCAAACACTTGCTTTACCCAGCTATTTTAATGTGGGATTAATTGCTACAGTTGTTACGTCAACGCGTCAACTTGTTGTTGAAGTAGAGGTTTATTATACTGACGACAGTCCTTATTCCGAAAATTACTTGAATGTGGCTATATTGCAAAATAATATATTAGGCCCTCAAACAGGTGGAAATATGGGAAATAATTATAATCACATGCACATGTTACGACATCTGTTAACAGGTCAGTGGGGTGTTGAGATTACAGAAACAACCGAAGGATCACTTTATAGTGAAACATTTCTTTATGAAATACCTGAAGATTACACCGGGGTTGATGTAATATTAGCAAACCTTGATATAGTAGCATTTGTAAGTGAAACCCACCAGGAGATAATTAGCGGAAACAGCGCAGGCGACATAACATATGTTGAATCAAACGATTATGATGCGGCATTAGCTTCTGTAACTATACCTCAAACAGCTTGTACGGGTGAATTAATTCCTTTGGTAACTTTAAAAAACTATGGCGCTATTAATCTTACCAGTCTTGAGTTTGTATATTCAGTAAATGGTGGCGACGACATGACTTATTCATGGACAGGAAATCTTGCTCAAAATGAAACAGAAATGGTAATGCTTCCGGTATTAGAATATGTACCAACCGACAATAACACTGTTAATTTAAGAAGCGAATTACCAAACGGTTTCCCTGACCAACTTCCTCAAAATGATTCATTTAATCAAGATGTTCAAGGTTCGATCGACTTTCCTGAAAATTGTACATTTATGATACTTGTTTCAAGTAACCCAGAAGACGTAACATGGAGCATAGTTGGCGAAAATGGAGAAACAATTGCAGAAGGTGGTCCATACAGCGATCCCGGATTTTTTATTAACCCATTTTCTTTTCCTGAAACCGGTTGTTATGAATTAACTGTTAATGATGCATCGGGCGAAGGTTTATCAGGTGGTTTGTATACAATAGCTGATGAAAATGGCGACCGGATATGGACAGGAACAAGTTTCACATATATGGCAAAAGCTGAACTTGCCCATGGTATTATAGTCGACATTGATAAAATTATAACTACTAATGATTTTACTATTAATCCAAATCCTATTACTAATACGGCTAATATTGAATTTAACTTATCCGAAAACGCTGATGTAAATATTGCAGTTTTTAATATTCTCGGAAAAAATGTTGTTAACCTTTACAAAGGAGAAATGAGAAGTGGCTCGCATAGTATCCAGCTAAATGCCAGCGATTTGAACAGCGGCGTGTATTTTGTTAAGATTCAGATGAATAATGATGTTGTTGTTAAGAAAATAATGATTACAAAATAAATTACACATAAACAATACTTTGGGCCGTTATTGCAATTTAATTGTTGTGATAGCGGCTTTTTTTGGAGCCAATATGAAGAGTAAAGTGTAATGATGGCACAATAGTCCTGGTTCCTGGTTCTTCATTCCCGGATCTACAATCATTGCGGATCTACATCAAATTGAACAATAATCGATTTAAACTTAGTGTTTGTTTTTGTTGTGATGAGTGATTTGTAAATTTCGCTTTTTACTTCACTTAGGTTTACATTTCGCGGTATTTTTATTAGCGTTTGTTTAATATAAAAATTTCTCACTCTGCCAACTAAAGGATATTCCGGTCCATAAATAAGCTTTCCAAATTTTTCTCTTAAATCTCTGGTTAAAACAGCAGCTCCTTCGTTAAGGATTTCCGCTTTTTTGTGTTTCATCCTTATAATAATCAGCCTGTAAAATGGAGGATAATTAAACTTCTTCCTCTCTGCTAACTGACGTACATACATGGAATCATAATCGTGATTAATAACATCTTTTAGAATAGGATGGTCGGGTTTCCATGCCTGAATTATTACCATGCCCTGTTTGTCCTTTCTGCCTGATCGCCCGCTAACCTGTAACATAAGCTGGAAGCTCCTTTCGTGTGCTCTAAAATCAGGGAAGCTTAGCATATTATCTGCACTAAGCACTCCCACAACCTGAACATTATCAAAGTCAAGGCCTTTGGTAACCATCTGGGTACCTATTAATATGTTGGTGCGTTTGTTTTCAAAGTCGGAAATAATTCTGCTGAAAGCATTCTTGGTACGAGTTGTATCAAGATCCATTCTATCAATCTTAACATCAGGCAACAACAAACTCAATTCTTCTGCTACTTTCTCAGTTCCAAAACCCTGCATTTTCAATCCTGTATTTCCACAATCTTCGCATTTAGGAGGAACAGTTGTTGAGTATCCGCAGTAATGACATTTAATTAATTCGCTGTATTTGTGATAAGTAAGAGTAACATCGCAATTTTTACATTGAGGAATCCAATGGCAAACGTCGCATTCAATGCGAAGTGAAAAGCCTCTGCGATTTTGAAATAGTATAATCTGATGTTCCTTTTCGATGGCATCATTCATATTTTCTAACAAAACTGATGAAAAATGGGATTTCATCATACGCCTTCGTTGCTCCTCTCTTAAATTAACAACAACAATTTTTGGTAGTTTCACACCACCATACCTGTTGGTGATTTCGGCAAAACCATACTTACCTGATTTTGCATTGTAATAACTTTCTATTGCAGGAGTTGCCGATCCCAAAAGTACTTTTGTATTATGTAAGGTAGCCAGATAAATTGCTGCGTCACGCGCATTATAACGCGGGGCAGGTTCGTATTGTTTATATGAGCCATCGTGTTCTTCATCAACAATTATCAAACCCAGATTATCATAGGGAAGAAAAAGTGATGATCGCGGACCAAGTATTATGCTATATTTCTTATGAATTTTATCATCATCAAGTCCGGCAATATTATTCCAAACCTCAACCCTTTCATTTTGGCTATATCGTGAATGATAAACCCCAACTTCATCTCCAAAGTATTTGCGGAGCCTGTTTATAATTTGTGTAGTTAGAGCAATTTCAGGTAACATGTATAATACCTGCTTTCCGGATTTAATTGTGTCGGCAATCAACTTTATATACACCTCGGTTTTGCCACCCGAAGTTACACCGTGAAGCAGAACAACATTATGTTTGTTAAATGATTGCAGAATATTATTATATGTGTCGAATTGATGGGGGCTGAGCTTCAGTTCTTCAGCACTTTCACTTCCCGTTTCTTCTTCAAATCGGCTTACAACTTTATTTACAGAAACCATAATGTTCTTGTCGAAGAGTGATTTGAGGGCTGATTGGCTACCACCGGCTTTTTTTAATAAATCCGATTGCTTTATGGTTTTTTCTTCAGTGAGAGGTAAACCAACAAGAGAGATAAATGTAATTAGTAACTCAAGCTGCTTATGGGCACGTTTCCCTAGGTCATCCATTACCTCCTGCAGCTTTATCTCATTTATAAATTCCTCATTGATACAAACAAATCGTTCGGTTTTAGGTTTATAAATATCACTTAGCTCTTCTGCCATAACAATAATACGTTGCTCAATCATAGTTTTTAGCAAAGGGAGAACTTTTTGATATCCTACAAGTTTTGAAATCTCATCAACCGAGAGTTTCTTATTCTCTAGTAAAGCTTCTGTAACCTGGTATTCAAAAGGGTTTAGTATATTGAAATCGGGAATGAAATTTGGTGACAGGACTACTTTTGATTCACTTGCAAGCTTAAAAGCGGTTGGCATTGCAGCACTCATAACTTCACCTTCAGTGCTCATATAATATCCTGACATCCACTCCCAAAACCGAAGTTGAATATTATTAACAATCGGAAGTTCATCAAGTAATGTAATTATGTATTTGTGGACATAATTTTGTGGCACATCGGTATGGATTTTTTTTACAAGTCCTGCATATATTTTTTTTCGGCCAAATTGTACGCTAACCCGCTGCCCTACTTTTATAAATTCATTCAAATCAAATGGCACTCTGTAAGTAAACGTTCCTTCTACAGGTAATGGAAGTAGCACATTTGCAAATAAAGTAAGGCGATCCATATTAGTTATTTAGGGATTGGTTATTGGTTACTTGTTTGAATTTTAATTCCATTTTTACCAACTTTATAACCCTTTGAATTAATACCGGTTACTATAATATTTTTACCTTCACAAGCCGAAAGACCCTGCCATGCACATGATATTGCGTTGCAATGTTCTAGTCCATTAATCTGTATTCCCCAGCATTCGTCATTAGAAAATAAGGATGTATCTACTGTTTTCATTATAGATTTATTTGAATAGCAAATATACACATACAACCCGAAAACTTCAGGTTTAATTTAATGATAGCTTGTGGCAATATTATTTTTAGATTTCCTCTGACAAAAAAGATATACATCGTTCGGAGGGAACCTCAGCATAAATTTTTTCATCCTGTTTGTGTATGTTTGGATGAAATAATTTATGTCAGTTTGCTCTTGTGATTAAAACATGAACCCACTAAGTCTTCTTTTATAGCACCAAGCACCATACAAACCCATGTGGTTCAAATATCATATTGCCCTCATGGTCATTCATTGAAAAGCCATTGGCATACATTACGGCGAGGTCATGGTCATCTAACGGATGATTGATTTCCTGTTTGTTAGATGATAAATTATTTATTATTAATATCTTCTCATTGTTATATTCTCTCAAATAAGCCAAAAACCTTGACGTAACCTCGCTATTTTTATCCATGATATTAACAAAATTCAGCGATCCTCTGCCAAACGTAAGATAATCTTTTCTTGTATTTAGCATATTGCTTATCATGCCATAAACTTGCGCATGAAAGTTATCGGGTTGCCGAAGATCATTGTCAAGTTTATCCCAGTCAATCCTGCCCCTAACCAAAAACCTTGTATCATCCTTACCGGTTAATTTGATTTGTTCGTTATAATATTCTTCGTCATTTAACTTACCAAATTCATCTCCATAATAAACAACAGGTGTTCCAAGCAATGTTAGCATAAGTGAATATGACAGAGCTATTTTGTTTACATCTTTTTCAAACAATTCCGATAATCTTGCACTTATACCCTCCCCCACTCTAAAGTTCCATTCAGGTTTATGACAATAATTACTATGAATATAACTTCTGTCCTCTTCCGACACATATACAAGTTCAAGACTCAGCTCATCGTGTACTCTCAAAAAAGTAAACCATTGATTATCCGGGCTTATATCAGGCGTAACATCACAGCTCAAAGTATGCTTAATAGGGTTGCCGCTTTCCAATGCTATTGCCTTGAACATCATTGGCATGAGAGGAAAATGGTATGCAGCATGACACTCGTCGTTTTGTCCAAGATATTTCACAACTTCTTTTGGTGGTTGACAAGCCTCTGCAAGCAACAAAGTACCGGGTACTACATAATCCAGTACAGCCCTGAAAAATTTTACAACAATATGAGTAATATCAAGATTTTCACAATCAGTTCCATCAACTTTCCATAAATATGGAATTGCATCGGCTCTAAAACCGTCAACACCCATCGACTGCCAATAAAGCATATTGCGCGACATGGCAAGCAGCACATTGTGATTACAGTAATTCAAATCAGGTTGGAAACTAAAGAATCGATGAAAATAATACCGGTCGCCAAGCTTTTCCCAATTGGATTCTTCAATCCCCTTAAACAACAACCTGGCATCAAGATATTTATCAGGTTCATCGCTCCAAATATAATAGTCGCTGAAATCATTCTTTTCGATTTTCATTGAGTCCAAAAACCATGGATGCTGATCGGATGTGTGATTTATAGCAACATCAAAAATTACTCTTATGCCTCTTCGATGAGCTTCACTTAGGAAAGTTCCAAATACTATTTCCTGCTCGTCAACCGTACAATCATCGGGTAGTCCTAATAATTGTGGACGAATTCGATCATATTTACTAATATCGAATCCGGCGTCGCGCATTGGTGATTCAAGTATTGGCAGCAACCATAAACAGTTAACACCAAGCTCACGAATATAATCAAGCTTTTGGGTTAGCCCGTTAAAATCAGTATTATACAAATCAACATAAAGTGAATAAACTATCGCATCTTTATACCAATCGTTAGGCTGCCCATGGTTTTCAACTATCTGTAAAGAATTTATAAAATCATCAAGTTTTGTAGTTGGCAAACCAGGGTAGATCAGGTTCCAATATTTGTACAACAATATGCTATTATTCATGACATTATGCAGTTTAAGTTCCACAAATGTACTATAAAAAAAGCCTCTTTACTATATAAACTAATCAATCAAAGATCTATTATTCACTTTAAAAAAAGGGGTTATTGCAGAAGCTATATATCAATCGTTTGCATAAGAATGTTTAGTGACACGATAGAATTCCACAATAATAAAAAAAATAAATCCAACGTTTCAGTTGGTAAAAATTTAAACAAGCCCTTAAAATATTGTATTTTTGAAGAAATAATATTGAAACAAGGTTTGGAGTTAATATTTAGATGTTAGAACCGGAATACAAGAATCAAGAAAAAATTTACATCCTAAGCCCCTTAACCTTTGGAATGCCGGCCACGAAATTTTTCAGATAGAACGGTTCAAAATATGCTGTATTTTCATATTCCTTTTTGTGGAATTTTTGTTCTGCAATCTCACACAAATAGGTTGCAGACGGATGGAAATCATCAATAAAAACCGCATTTGGGTGATGGCTCAGAGTTTCTTTACATTTAAGAGCACCATCGCCTGCAAAAATCAATTTATTCGCTGATAAATAATCGCCAAACGAATCGCTATCAATAATTTTGGCTGATGTTATTTCAACTTCATCGAGTGTACTAGAAAACAGTGCTGTATAAACCTCCATTCGCCTGGCATCTATCATCGGGCAAAACAAAGTATTAATCAAGTCATTATTATATTGAAAATTGTTTTTCATCCCAATGGCCATAGCCTTTAAGGTGCCTATTGAGATTAGAGGTATTTCGAGCCCGTAGCAAAATCCTTTAGCGGTTGATACTCCAATACGGAGACCTGTGTACGACCCGGGTCCTTTGCTTACCGACACTGCGTCGAGGTCAGTAAATTTTAGTCCTGCAGCGGTAACAACTTTGTTAGAAAATAATGTAATAAGCTCAGCGTGAGAATTTTTAGTGTGTGATTCCTGAACCGACACAACCTTGCCATCAATGGAGAGCGCTACCGAACACACACGCGTGGATGTTTCAATATTTAAAATCTTTGCCAACTCCGGAACTCAATTAAATGTTAGTTCTCTTACTTTTCGTCTTCAACAAAGAGATCCTTTTTTTCTACTTTTTCAACCTTATCTTTATTTTTTAGCGTTTTCGAAACAGCTCTATAAGGTGCAACAATCACTTCATCACCGTTGTTTAATCCTTCAGTAACCTGAATAAAAGTATTATCCTGAATCCCGGTACTAACCTTTGTTAGTATTGCTTCTTCGTTTTGATATAAGAATACGTATTCAATAACTTCTTTGTCTTCCGAAACTCCTTTATCCTCTTTCACCCTCTCTTCTTCACGTTTTTCCCTTGCCGACATTATTCTTCCCGAAGTATCTGCACGAGTTGTAACAGCCTGGATTGCAACCGTAAGAATATTTATAGCAGTTTCGGTTTCAATTTCAACTGTTGCCGACATGCCTGGCCTGAAAGGTGACGATATTGCAGCATCGGTTTTTATTAAATCATCATACGAATCTTTTAACATCATTATCTTAACATCGAAATTTGTAACCTGATCGGCACTAACACCCAAGGTATTTGCTGATGTTGCAATTTCAGTAACCATTCCTTTAAACTCCCGGTTAAGATAAGCATCAACTTCAATTATTGCTGTATCAAACAAGCTTACCCTTACAATATCATTTTCATTAACTTCAACTATAACTTCTAGTACATCCAAATTTGCAATACGCATAATCTCAGTACCTGCCGAAAATTGTGATGCTCCTGTAACTCTTTCGCCAACATCAATAATCAACTTAGCAACAGTACCATCGTTTGGTGCATAAATGGTGGTGCGATTTAGGTTTTCTTTAGCTTCTTTTAACGATGCCTGTGCACTACTAACCTGAAATTGACTTGATTTAAAACTTTCCTCTGCAGCTTCAACTTCAGCACTGGCAACTTTATATGATGATTGTGCTGATTCAAAATCTGCATCTGAAATAACTTTTTTATCCCAGAGCGTTTTGCTTCTTTTATAATCAAGTTCTGATTTTGAAAACTGTGCTTTACTTTGTGCCAGTCTTGCTTTTGAACTGGCTTCATTAGCCTGTGATGTTTTTAACGAGGCATCAGTTTTTTCATAAGCACGGATATAAATCTCAGGATCAATTTTTGCAAGTTTATCGCCTTTCATAACAAAATCACCCTCTTTAACGAACAGCTCAACAACCTCTCCCGAAATGTAGGGACTTATCTTAATATCTTTCGCTGGTTGTATTTTGCCATTTGCTGAAACTGTTTCAACAATCTTTCTTAGTTCAACCATTTCGGTGGCTACTTTAATGCTACCCGAATTTTTGCTTTTATTAATAGCTAGTACTACAATAATAGCAAGCACTACGATAACTGCAATCGCAATCCATATCTGTTTTTTGTGAATTTTTGTTGCCATCAAAATTTTGTTTTATGATGAGTAAGAAAATCAGGCTTTTAATTTGCCGATTAGGGCGCAAAATTAGTTTTTATTCTTTTAAACTTACAAACTATTTATCTTTAATGCTTGCAATATCACTTAACGATAAACTCCTTCCAAGGTAAAAGTCGAGTATTTTGGTTTTAAAAATGTAATCGAATTTTGAAGAAGCCAAATCTGATTCAGCATTGGCCAGTTGAATTTTAACTACATTATAATCGGTTGAGTTAACCATTCCTACATTAAATTTCTCCTGAGTATATTTAAACGATTCAGTAAATGCCTCAACACTTTTTTGGCGTGAAATATATGTTTGAAATGCAGCAATGGCATCAGCATAAGCTGCTTCTATGTTTTTTCTTAATCGCAATTTCTCAGATGCAAGAGTAAGGTTAACTGATTCAAAATATATTTGAGACTTTTTTATATTAGTTGATACCTGGTACCCGTTAAAGATTGGTATCTGCAAACCCAAACTCAAAGTTCCATTACGGTTTTCCTTAAATTGATCTCCAAAGCTTATCATCTCATCATATCCCGGTTGGTTCGGAACATAACTTTGCATGAGCTGGTCAGAAAAATTTGTACCATACGAACCTGTTGCATATAACCTTGGGCTACGTTGCCCTTTCACAATTGACAAACTGCGTTGCGCGCTTTCAACTTTATATTCCGCACTTTTTATTTCTGGCATTAAAGTCACCGATTTGTTATAAATCATTTCTGCAGGTAGTAATGTGGGAGTACCTTCGATATCCAATATAGGTTTTTCAATATCAAACTCAGCATTCGATTCCAGATCCAATAATTGCATCAAGTCAAGATAAGCTAGCATAACATTATTCTTAGCACTTACAAGATTTGCTTCCTCTCCTGCGTTTTGTGCTACAATATCATATAAACTACCTCGTGCAACAGCACCAGCCTCGACCTGTTTAGTTGTTCGATCAATTTGTTCTTTCGAAATATCTACCTGACGCTGAGCATTTTTAACAAGCTCGATGTTGAAAAGGATTTGAAGATAGGATGCTGCAACATTTAACGACATATCGTTACGAATCTTGTCAGAAGCATACTTTTCTGAAAGATGATCAAACTGCATTTGCCGTACATTATTTATTAACTGCAGCCCATTAAACAAAGTTACCTGAGAAACTATCGAAAAATAACTCTGTTGTGTATTCTTATTTGCATAAAGGTTTGCCGACTCATCAAAGGAACGGCCCCATCCAAATGAATGAGAGGTTGTTGCGTTAAGCGATGGTGCAAGGTCATACTTGCTTTGCAATAAATCTTTATTGGCAGCATTAACTGATAATACACTTTGCTTAATTTCAATGTTATTCTCAAATGCATAATCAATGCATTCTTCCAGTGTCCATAGTTTTTGAGCAGTTACATTAATTCCAAATGCAACCAATCCAAAAATCACAATAAGTAGTGCAGATCTTATATTCATAATGTTGGTTTTATATATTTTCTTTATTACATCATCTAAAAATGTGCCACAAATATAATCAATTGAAGTACAATTATATGATTAAAAAATGTTAAATAAATAATACTGATGTGTCCGATTATTAACGCTCGTTTGTTCGAATTCGTACATTAAAAAGCATTAATTTTACCACAGACAAAAAAGCGGGTTATGAAGAAGCTAATTATATTAACAATAATATTACTGATCTACCGGTTTGGCATTTCACAATTACCCAATCAGGGAATTGGCGATACGATCCATGCTATACATTATGTTATTAACCTTGAGGAAATTAACACCTCTGACCAAACTATAACAGGCTATACAGAAATTGAAATTGTATCTTTGGTTTCAAATCTTGATCATATTCCGCTGGAGCTACTCAATTTGACTACTGATTCAGTATTTGTCAATCAAAATACAGCTACGTTCAGTCATGATGGAAACAGGCTTACAATAAACCTAAATGTATCGATTAATGTTAACGATACAGTTTTAGTAAAAATTTATTACCACGGGCAACCGTTTCATGAGGACTGGGGAGGTTTTCATTTTGCAGGTAATTATGCTTTCAACCTTGGAGTTGGGTTTGAGTCCATTCCACATAATCTGGGCAAAACATGGTTTCCTTGTATTGATAATTTTACCGACCGTGCTATATATGATCTGGTTGTTACGGCTACCACCGGACTTACAGTTACCGGAGGAGGAATGCTAATAGACACTATTAATAACGGTAACAACACAACCACATGGCATTGGCAAATACTATACCCTATTCCTACTTATCTTGCTTCCATAGCACTTGGTAATTATATTGAGTACAAGGATGAGTATTTTGGTTTGGAAGACACAATTCCAATTAGCATATTTACCGGGCCTTCCGACACAGGAAATGTTGCAGGATCATTTGTTAATTTGCATGAAATAATGGATTTTTTTGAATCCCGTTTCGGACCATATCCATTTGAAAAGATTGGTTATACAGGAACTGCAATTGGTGCTATGGAGCATGCTTCAAATATTGCCTATCCTCATTTTGCAATCAACGGAGGCACTTCATACGAATCTCTTCTCACCCATGAACTTTCGCATATGTGGTTTGGAAATAAAGTTACCTGCTCAACTGCCGAAGATATGTGGCTTAACGAAGGGTGGGCAACATTTTGTGATGTATATTATCTTGACGAATTATATAGCCATGCCGAATTTATCACCGAAATGCGAAACATGCATAAAGATGTATTGCAAAATACGCATGTAGTAGATGGGGGATATTGGGCTTTAAATAATATTCCACAGGTAGTTACTTATGGCAAAACTGCTTACGATAAAGGCGGTACCGTTGTTAATACCCTCCGAAATTACCTGGGTGATTCGATTTTCTTTGATGCAGTTACAGCATACCTGAACACTGATACTATTGCATATCACTCAGTGTCGTCGTATATATTGCGCGACTTTTTAACCAATTATACCGGTGTTAACATGACACCTTTTTTTGATGCCTGGGTTATGACTCCGGGTACACCTCAGTTTTCAATCGATTCGATGAGGGTTACAGAAGGTGGTGCGAGTTTTATGATCGATATCTGGCTTAGGCAAAAATATAAAGGCTATGATTTTCTTGCAGATGATAATATTGCTGAAGTAACGTTGGTTGACCAAAGTTTTAATTTATATACTGATACAGTACATTTCTCAGGCAAAACCGGTCATTCGGTAAAATATTTTGATATGGAAACAATGCCGTCAGAACCGGTGGCTGTATTTATCGACCTTTTTGAAAAAGTAAATGATGCAACCACAGATAATTACAGGTATTTCACTCAAACTGTCGAATATACTTTTCCAACTACATATTTTAAACTCTTCATTGATGAACTTTCAGATTCAACAATGATAAGAGTTACTCATAACTGGGTTGCTCCCGATAGTTTAAAAGTGCCGGTTGATGGATTACGTTTATCTCCATATCGTTATTGGAAAGTTGAAGGCGTTTTCCATGATAGTTATCAGGCTCGTGGCAATTTCTTTTACTGCAGTACAAGTAATCTGGACGACAGTTTAATATTATCAGACAATGACTCAATTGTGATATTATATCGTGAAAACACATTTGGAGATTGGCACGAAGTATCGCAAACACGTCTTGGACCATGGTCGATTGGAAATATTATGGTTGATAACCTGCAATCTGGAGAGTACACTCTTGCAGTTTGGGATAAACAAATTGTAGGAACACGTGAAAATAAATACGAATCGGATAATATTAAAATTTATCCAAATCCATCCAAAGGAGAAATAAATTTTGAGTTTCCCCGAAGAGGAAATTATTCAATATTGTTGTATGATGAGAGCGGAAAACAAATTGACAAATTCCAGATAAATGCAAAAAAATGTACATGGAACTGGAAAAAGAATAACCTGACAACGCGAACAGTGATAGCCTACATTAGCGAAAAAGGAATTAAGCTCGTAACCAGAAAAATAGTTTTAATTCAATAACATAAAACTATTATATCTTCAGGCTAAGTTTAACTTACTATCAACGTGATACGACAATTCCAGTACATCACCGCATTTAGGACAAACTTTTTCGTTTTCAAACCCAACGCTATCACATGATTCGCATGTTCGAGTCATATAATAATGACGCTTAAGAATATTGCTTTTCGTTTTCAGCACTGCAATAATGCCCACTATTGGTGTTAAAAACATGCTAATGAAGAATACTTCTACAAAGCTTATTCGTTTGCCTAACGACATAATTGAAATTGCCAACGACAATAATAGATATGAAATAATGTAAATCATAATGCTTATTTTGTATTTACGCATCTGCAAATTGTGTGCCGTAGTGATTATATGTCAGGAAATGTGTTGGGTAGAAAGTTTTCGTCATGTCAGTAATTATCGATTCATCCGATAACGGACATGAAAATAAAATTTTAAGATTGTAATCTAATAAAGTCTGTTGCTAATTCTCATTTAGTATTTTTGCCAGCCTATGAAATTAAATCTGTTTATACATAACTACATCCTCATAATTGTATTATTTATCATAATTAGCTGCGATAATAATTCTGACAAGGTTTCAGAAAATTTCGAATCTCCAATTCCGGAGATAAATATGGAAATATTTAACAACCCTGATTGTATTATTATATCCCAAAAAGCCCAGGAACTTGACAACAGATTTAAGAGGTTAATTAAACTTACAGGTTTCAATGGTACGGTGTTATATGCTGAAAAAGGGAGGATAATATTAAAAGAAGCATACGGATATAGAAATGTCAGGATTAAAGATGAGGAGCTCGAAACATCGGATGCATTTCAGCTGGCATCCATCTCAAAAATGTTCAGTGCTATGGCCATCATGATTCTTAAAAATGATGGAAAAGTTGATTATGATGAAGATATTATTACATATTTGCCGCATTTTCCATACGAAGATGTTACATTGCGCCTGCTTATGACACAACGTTCAGGGCTTCCAAGATATATGAGCCTTGCCCATGAAAAATGGGAGAATAAAAAAATCCCTATGGATAATGATGATATGCTGCAACTTTTTGTTGAGCATAAACCTGACAAATATTTTGCACCCAATACCGGGTTTCATTATTGTAATTCAAATTATGCGCTACTAGCAAATATTGTTGAATCGGTGTCGGGTATGTATTTTGAAGATTTTATTGAAGAACGTATTTTTCAGCCATTGGGAATGAATAATTCGTTTGTTTACAATATGCGAAACGAGGATGTTGTTTCACTTTATGTTGAAAAAGGTATTCGGGGTTATTATCATCGGCGATGGCGCTGGCGTGAAATGACGAACGAATATCTAAACGGTGTTATGGGAGATAAAAATATTTTTACATCAGTTGAAGACTTATACAAGTTCGACCGTGCTCTTGATAACTTTACTTTAGTACCTGAATCAATAATAAGTGAATCATTTGAACGTGGTAGTCCGAAGTACTGGAAAAGGAAAGACAATTATGGATTTGGATGGCGTATTAAAGAAGATATGGATAGCACCGTATTTCATTTTGGCTGGTGGAAAGGATTTAGAACATTCTATATACGCGACATGAAACACCAGAAAACCTTAATCGTACTTTCAAACAAAGATAATGGCCCGGGCTCTTCTCACTTATGGAATATTATAAAAGCCGATACCCTACCTCTTGGCAGAACAAGTGATGTTAACTAGTTTTTGCGCTAACTAACCACAAGTTTAAACCCAACACCATGAACATTAATCAATTCAACGGTTGGATCTTCTTTAAGATACTTTCGTATTTTGGTAATATAAACATCCATTGAACGTGCATTGAAGTAGCTGTCGTCAAACCAAATTTTATTAAGTGCAACAGTGCGGTCGAGGACATTATTCATATTTTCACAAAGTAACTTTAATAACTCAGCTTCCTTAGAGGTAAGTTTCAGTTCTTTTTTATCAAAAATTAACAGTTGACGGTTGTACTCGAAAGTATATTCCCCAAATTTAAAAACTGACTTGCTTTTCTCGTCGATTAATGAGCCGCTTCTGCGTATGATGGCTTTTATCCGTAACACAAGCTCTTCCATGCTAAATGGTTTCGTCAGGTAGTCATCTGCCCCAACTTCAAAACCATGTATTCTGTCTTCCTGCATTGCTTTCGCAGTTAAGAAAAGAATAGGGATGTCTTTATCAATTTTCCTTATTTTTTTTGCAAGTGTAAACCCGTCCATTTCGGGCATCATGATATCAAATACACAAAAATCAAAATTATCCCTTTTAAAAGTTTCATAAGCTATTTTTCCATCGGCGCACAATACAGTTGGGTAACCTTTGGCTTCCAAATAGGTTTTAAGTATGTTTCCAAGATTTTTATCATCTTCTGCCAGCAATACACGGGTTTCTTTTTTCATGTTGCATGTTAATTAATTGGTAATTGAATTGTAAATGTAGAACCTTTTCCAGGTTCGGAATCTACTGAAACTTTGCCTTCGTGCTGTTCAACAATGGCTTTAACATAACTAAGTCCCAAACCAAAGCCCTTAAAATTATGAATATTTCCGGTAGGAACTCTATAAAGTTTTTCAAATATCTTTTTTCTGTTCGATTTGCTGATCCCAATACCGTTATCCTTAATCCTTATCAGTATTAGGTTTCCGCTATTTATAGTATTAACAACAATATCCGGAGCTTCAATACAGTACTTAATAGCGTTATCCAATAAATTAATAATTACATTAGTAAGATGAATATTATCGCCAATTACTTCGGTATGCCTTGCCCTGAGCTGTATTTCAATGTTTCCTCCTTTATTTTCCAGTGCCATTTTTTTACTGATAACAGCAACATTAATAATGTCGTGCATGTTATTGTCAGTTTTTTTCAGCTTTAACTGACCTTTATCGATGATAGCAGTTTGAAGTATTTGCTCGGCCATCAAACCAAGTCGTACATTTTCTTCATTAATAACTCCAACATAATTGTCGTATAGAGATTCGGTTTTTTGGATATCTGTATCCTTTAGCGCTTCACAAGCAAGTGCTATTGTTGATATTGGTGTTTTAAACTCATGAGTCATGTTATTAATGAAGTCATTCTTCATTTCCGAAAGTCTTTTTTGCCGATAGATTGTATAAATACTGAAGGAGAATGAAATTATGATCACAATAAAAAGAATGACCGAAACAAACAACAGTTTCCATAACTGACTAATGATAAAAGTTTTTTCGTAGGGGAAATGAATTAGTAATTTATTGGGATATGAGAAAAGGGATCCCAAAGGAGTGAGATCGAAAACAAAACTTTCGTTTAGAAGTTCTTCGGGATACTTACCGGTTTTTTGCAAAATCATGGAATTTGTTGCCGGGCTATAAATTCCGAATTCAAATTTTGTGCTTATTTCTTTCTTTTTTAATGCCCTTGCTATCAATGAATCGATAAGAGCCTTTTTTGTATAATAAAAATTACCAGGCTCTTGTTGATTATAATTAAAAGTTAGATCACTTAATAGTTTGCCTGCCATGTTTGAGCTTTGCATAAACCTATCAATGTCATTTTGATTAGTAATGTTATTGAAATTATAATACATCACCTGATTCAGAGAGTCGTAAACCTTGAAAAAGCTTTGATTATCTTCATAAAACTTTCGTTGCTTTTTTACTCTCTCTTCAAGCCTTGTTTTATCTATCTCAAAAATAACCTGGCTTATGGCTTGTTTTACATCTTTCGCAAATATTGACTGCTTAAGTTGTACCGCATCACGTATCCAATAAACCTGAATCATCATCAACCCTATGGTTGCCAATGTAACAAGTATAATAAATATTATGGTAGCCCATTTGTTCATGCAACAAAAGTACTTTATCAAATAATTGATTTACAGCTTTTAACATTTATTAACAGTTATTATATTAGCTTAACATTTGCCAGAGGTTATCCGATGTATTTTTGTATTTGAATTAGTAAATGTTTAAAACTTACACGTGGGCATAGTTGGCACACAAAAATTTTGCTTTATTTCATAATTGTTGGTTTTTGACCCTCTCGGTGATTCGAGGGGGTTTTTTAGGTGTGATTGACTATGATCATCAAAACTGAATTTTATAGCTTATGTAAGGAAATATTAGCGTAAGTCCATATGGCTCAACTGTGTTGGTTTTATAATTGTATGCATGTCCCAGTGGTTCTTCCTGCATGAGGAGATTTTTTACCTGCAGTATAATTGACTGGGAAAATTTTGTTCTGTTGATTGTGTAATTCAATGATATATCAACATAGTAGCTCGTTGGTAACTGATTTTCATAAATTCTCGAATCATCATAAACAACATATTCATACTGATCTGATAGTTCATAGATTACAGGAGATTGTCTCTTTCCTCCAATTACCGTAAATTTACCGTTAACGCTAAAGGTATTGTTTCTTCTTGTTTGCCACTCTTTTCCTGCCAGTATATTAAAAACAAAGTTTTGATTGTATTTTGTATCTCTAACAACACCATCACCTCCCTTGTATTTTGAATCATACAATGAGGCAGTTATCATATAATAGAATCCCTTATTAATAAATTGTTCCAGAGTCAGGTCGATTCCAATATTTGTTCCTGTCCCTGTATTGAACAATTGCTCAGTAAAAAATGTTTCATTTGTATAATTAATCATTGAAATGCAACTATCGGCGATAACTGGAACATCGTAGAGGGTCTGATAATATGGTTCAATTCTAAAATGTGTTTTTTTGTTAATTTTTAAGTCATATCCCAAAACAAAATGATGTGCCTTTGTTATCTTTAGTGTTTCGTTTAGTCTATCATAAGTATCTCCAACGGGAACGTCGGTTAAATATATTCTAAGGGGCTCAATTTTACTGTGTTTTCCATATGCAAAACTTAAAGTATGTATTGGGTTTATGCTCCAGTGAAAAAATCAGAGTTATCTAACATATTACTGCTAAACATAGTATTTACACCACCACCTGAAAACATTCCGGCAAGATGATTCGGAGCTGGTATTTCCATGCCCTCAAGCTTCCATAGTATTCCCTTTGCTGCATTTCCTCTGATTACAATTTCGTTATTATCAACAGGAATATCTTCTAACCTGAAATATCCATCAATATCTGAAGTTGTCCCAATAATTGGATCGGTGTTTTCAATAATAATTGAAGCTCCCAGCAAACCTATCTGACTTTCAGTATCAATAATTCTTCCCTTAACTGTTTGTGATGGACCTTGTGAATAGGCTTTACTATTAAAAGTTATTATTGTAAGCAATGCAATAATTAAAACTTCTTTTCTCATATAGCTTAATTTACGACTAATGAAACACAAAAAACTCAAGAAGAATATTTCAAAACAAATAGCCCACATTAATTTATTCGTTCTCTGTGTCTCTACAGCTTTGCGATAGATTTAATAAGTAGTTTATTCGCAGCACTCCAAACTTCAGCCACTAAATTCACCCTCTTCACCTTCCATAAACGGATACTTGTAACTTTCAGGAGGTAAAAAGCATTCCTTAATTGTTCGCGGGCTAATCCACCTTAACAGATTCAGTTTTGAGCCGGCCTTGTCGTTTGTGCCTGATCCTCGTGCACCACCAAAAGGTTGTTGATTTACAACTGCACCAGTAGGTTTGTCGTTAATGTAAAAGTTACCGGCAGCATGCTCCAATTCTTTCATCACATACTCAATTATGTATCTGTCTTTTGAGAAAATTGATCCAGTTAAGGCGTAAATTGAGGTACTATCAACAAGTTTAACAGTTTCTTCAAACTTAGTGTGATCGTAAATGTAAATAGTTAATATGGGGCCAAACAATTCTTCTTCCATACTTAGATAATGTGGATCTTTAGTAAGGATTATTGTTGGCTCGATGAAATAACCAACTGAACTATCATAATTTCCTCCATAGATGATTTCTACATCTTTATCCTTTTTTGCACGATCAATAAAACTTGAGAGTTTATCAAATGATGCTTCATCGATAACAGCATTAATGAAATTGGACATGTCCTCAACGGAACCCATTTTCATTGTATCCATATCACATTTAATTTCGGAGAGTACTTTATCCCACATATTATCAGGGATATAAGCACGCGATGCTGCCGAACATTTTTGTCCTTGATATTCGAATGCACCACGCGTTAGAGCCGTCGCTACTTGCTTGGCATTGGATGATTCATGAGCCAGCACAAAGTTTTTGCCTCCGGTTTCACCTACAATTCGTGGGTATGATCTGTATTTTGAAATATTATTTCCTATTTCTTTCCATATACTCTGGAAAACGACAGTTGATCCTGTAAAATGGATGCCCGCAAAATCACGATGTGAGAAAATTACTTTCCCCGCTACAGGACCTGAAACGAAGACCAGGTTAATAACTCCATCGGGTAAACCGGCTTCCATAAATATTTCCATAATAATTGTAGCCGAGTAAATTTGTGTATTCGATGGTTTCCAAACTACAGTATTACCCATTAAAGCCGGTGCCGAGGGCAAGTTTCCTGCAATCGCTGTAAAGTTAAAAGGAGTGAGGGCAAATACAAATCCCTCAAGAGCACGTTGTTCAATTCGGTTCCATATTAACTCATCAGAATCCGGTTGCTCGTTGTAAATTTCGGCCATGTATTGAACATTAAAACGTAAAAAATCAGCCAATTCACAAGCAGCATCAATCTCTGCTTGGTGAACTGATTTCGACTGCCCCAACATAGTTGCAGCATTTATTCTTGCACGATATGGACCGGAAATCATGCCGGCAGCTTTTAAAAATATTGACGCACGCTGTTTCCATGACAAGGAAGCCCAATTTTCACGAGCTGCTAATGCCGCATCAATTGCCTCACTTACATTGCTTTCATCGCCGCGATTGTAGAAACCTAATAAATGTTGGTGATCGTGTGGTGGATGTATTTCTATTTTCTTTTCTGACCAAACTTCTTTCCCGTCAATAATCATTGGGATATCAACAACTTTCGATTTGGCATGTTCAATGGCTAGTATCAAATGTTTTCTCTCTGGAGATCCAATTTTGTATGAAAGTACCTGCTCGTTTTTTGCTGGTGGAGCAAAGTATAAATTGTTTTGCATTTTAATATGTTTATAAATTTAACATCTTTTAAATGATATGTATAAATATGCATATCGAATGCAAAAGTATAATTATTATTTAGAATGATTATAAAAAAGAACAAATATTTGCTTGTGTTTATCAAAGAAATTTTTCAGTAAACTGAATTAATGTGCTAATTCTTAAATGAACTACCTCGCAGCAGAGCTGACGAGGTATCAATAGAAAAAGTTTTCAATACGAAGCAGAGCTTCGGTGAACTAACCCCATAGAGATTAGATAAAAGCACCAAAGCCCCGTATTAAACCAGACGCTGTGTTTTTTAAAAGATGTAACTCGATATGAGATCTTTCCTACAAAAACTAATTCATAAAAACCAAGTATCCCCAGGGTTGTAAATCAACAGTAATATCTTCAACAATATTTACTTTTTCATCAGAAAAAGCATTTATAAACTCACCTGAAACATCATTGCTTTCGATATTAAATGATTGTGGCTCATTACTCATATTGATGATTGTCATAATTTTATCACCATCTTTTTCGCGATAAAAAGCAAAAATATTTTCATTTGACTCATCACTAAGTCGAATCATACTACCTCCATTTTCTCCGTTCCAAAGTGCTTTATTTTCTTTCTTCATTTTATTAAGTGTAGTGTACAAGTCAACATAAACATCATTATCCCAGTTTATTGTATCTTTCTCAAAAAAGCGTAGTCGTTTATCAAGCCCTGCTTCCTGACCACTATAAATTAATCCCATTCCGGGAATGGTATATGATAAAACTGCCAGAGCTTCAGCAGCATCGCCCATTCGCTCCTTAATAGTTCCGTTCCATGAATTTTCGTCGTGGTTTGATGTGAAATACATTCGGTATGACCCCTGAGGATAAACAGAATCATTCCATAGAAAATAATCCCAGATATCGTTTGCATTTTTCTTGCCTTTGGCAATATCGTTCATTATATGATGTAGTTTCCAGCCATAGTTCATATCGAAAGCTTTTCTGAGTAGGTCAGGGTTATCTTCATCTTCGGCAAGCATAAATACAGGTTTTATTGAATCCAGTGCTACTCGGGCATGTTCCCAAAAATCTGTCGGCACCATTCCGGCAACATCACAACGATAGCCATCAACATCAGCCTCTGCTACCCAAAATTTGAGTGCGTTTAACATTGAATCGCGCATCACCGGATTATCATAGTCAAAAGCAATAACATCGGTCCAATCGTATGGCGATACAAAATTTCCGACTTCATCATGCTTATACCACTCAGGGTTACTATATGCCCAAGGGTTATCCCAGGCGGAGTGGTTTGCAACCCAGTCGAGTATAACAAACATTCCAAGGTTGTGAGCTTCCTTAACCATATCTTTGAAATCATTAATATCTCCAAATTCAGGGTTAATATCAGTATAACCTTTTACGGCATAGTAACTACCTAATGAACCTTTTCTATTTAGTTCACCAACAGGGAAAACAGGCATGAGCCAAAGGATGTCCACACCCATTTCTTTCAATCTGGGTAAATGTTGTTGAAACGCTTTAATCGTTCCCTCATCGCTAAATTGCCTAATATTAACTTCATAAATATTTGCGTTTTTACTCCAATCTACATTCATTACTTCCTTCTTTATGTTTTTGTTATTTGTTTGATTTGAATTACACGATACAATAAGTGCAATGGCCATAAATATGATGGCTGGCGAAAATAAGTGATTTTTAAATTTTTTCATGATTTTATTGTTTTTGTTTTTAGAAGTCGGAAGTTAGAAGTCGGAAGTCAGAAGTTAGAAGTTGGAAGTGGAGTCCGAAGTTTACTTATGTCTTGAGTCTTCTAACTTCCGTCTTCAACTTTCTGCTTAATTACAATTTCGTCTCCTTCAAATGTAAAATTAATAATCCATATTTTTTGTTTACTATCATAATAATATCCCTTTGCTGATTGATCATGTTGTTTCAGGTTTTTGAGCTTTTTATCATTGATTACGAAATCAAGCTTCTCTTGGTTTAATCCAATTAACTCTAATTGAATATGGCGACTCAAAGGCTGACCATCATAACCACCACCTGAACTTTGAAAGCGATATTCAGAAATAGTACTATCGATATATTTTCTTTCAATTGTTATCATTTCAATTTCCCCATTTTCAATTGTGCCAAAAGTACTGCCATCATCATCAAACATTGAATAATTGCTGGTTGAACAGATGGTATCGTTATAATATTTAAAAGTAAGCACATCTGTTGAATAATCATCAGTAGAGTTAACCGGTTCTGCCATTGGGATAAACGAACCTGCTTTAATAAATATTGGGATGGTTTCCAAATTAACATCTACACTAATCCATTCGCCTCCATCGTATGGGCCATTATTCCAGAAATCATACCAATAAGTTCCAGAAGGCAGATAAATCTGCATAGTTTTTTGTTGATTTTCGATAACCGGAGCAACTAAAATTTCGCCCCCGAACATATATTCATTTTCAATATTATAGCATGTAGTATCTGATGGAAATTCGTAGAACAAAGGCCTTACAATCGGATATCCAAATTGATTTGCTTCAAATGCCAGCGTATAAATATAAGGTAGGAGTTTGTAACGAAGTTTCATGAAGTCCCGAACTATTTTGCGGGTGGTATCGTTAAAATATACAGGTTCGGATGGTATACCCGATCCATGTGGGCGCAGTATTGGTGAGAAGCATGCCAACTGCAACCACCGCGTGTATAGTTCATCATCTTTTGCCCCCTGTGCAAAACCACCAGCGTCGGAGTGTATGAATGGAAGACCGCTTAAACTCATATGCAGTAAAAGTGGCAACTGAGCCTGTAATCCTCCCCAGCTTCGTGAAACATCGCCAGTCCATGGATAAATTGAATACCGTTGTGATCCCGCAAAACCTGCCCTGTTAAGGTTAAATAATCGCATGTTTGGATATTCTTTTCTGAAGTTTTCAAAAAGCATACTATGCCAGTAATGTGCATATATATTATGAACTTCATCAGCCATTCCGTTAACATGAATTTGGTCGGAAGGGTGATTTTCGGGTTCACCCAAATCGCCCCACCAGCCTGCTACACCAATATCCATCTGCTTTTTGTATTGTTCCCAAAACCATTGACCGGCTTCAGGTTTAAAAATGTCAATCAGCCCGCCATGTCCAAAATAAAATTCTTTATTAACATATGAATTTCCTGTACTGTCTAAAGCAAGTATACCGAGTCTGTCGGCAATCCTGAAATTCTCCAACGAGTCTAATATATAAGGTTCCGTAATTAAAACTGTTTTAACTCCTTTATCTTTAAATTCTGAGATCATCTTTTCCGGATCGGGCCAGTTAGGTTTATACCAACTTAGCCTGCCTAATGTGCCTAGTATGCTATCTCCAAACCAGTAGAAATCAAGGATTATAGCATCTAACGGAAAGTCATATTCCTGCATTAAACGAACAATGGAATCCGTTTCAAACTGTGTGCGGTAAGCCATCCTGGATTGTAAATTACCCAGAGCCCAACGAGGAGGCATAGGCTGAGTGCCGGTTAACCTGGCGTAATTATGTGATATGGATTTGTAATTGCTCCCTGCCACCACAAAATATTTCATCAATCCTCCGATGGCAGCCCATTCAAATACTCCGGGCTCGGTTTCACCTACATCGGCGTACCCCTTTTGCGGATTGTCGAATAACAACAAATATTTGTTCGATGATACAATGAGAGGAACAGAGTAATTTAGGTTTTTAGCACCTATTTCATATCCATATTTAGGGCGATTGTAGAGATTATATTTGCTCCCAGCAAGGTTTAAACTATTGGCTCGTTCGCCAAGTCCGTAAATCTTTTCGTTATCTTGTATTTTAAATCTTAATCCGTCGGTATCCGATCGCCTGAACATACCTTTTTCTTCCTCTAAGATAGTATCCCCATTATAGATAAATGCAATATAAAATGGATTTTTTTGAATGGCTACTGACAAACTATCAGTAACAACTTTTAACCAGTTATCTGTATTAACTATATTAAAATAAGGGTGTTGCGATTTAAGAATGGCTGCATCTGATGAATCAGGAGTAACAATACTTTTTGAAAAGTGTTTAACTTCGATAATGTTTGCCGAGAATGGAATTATTCGAGTTATTCCGTGTGTAGTAAGTACATCGAGCATACTGTCTCTAAACAAGTGAGAAAGATACTCCCTATTTTCGAAACGATATACTTTTTCACCTTCAGGAGGTGGCTTGAAACTGTTTACCGGAAGAAAAATATCCTCATTATTCTTGGTCTTCCCTACTTTATCTCCAAGCTCACTTCTGAAGACAAATGCAAGTTGTTGAACATTTTCTTCGGGTTGGAGATTGTAGAATGACTTAATCACAAATTTAAACTGATGCAGTCCGTTTCCAATTGCGGTCATTTTAACACGCTCGTCAGCTTCGCCCCAGTTACCAATTACGTATTTCCAGTCGCCACCATCCAGGCTTCGGTCGGTAATGGCACCTGTATGTAAATAAATTGTCCCCGGATAATTTGCCAATGTTTTATTTCCTGTGTTAATATTGTAAGTTAGTATAACTGTATCGGTTACAGTTGGGTTAGGAGGATACAACCATGCAACCTGCGCAGTTGTTGAAACAGAAATTAGTAATGATACTAAAAGAATTAGAGCAGTAGTAGTTGTTCTTGTCATTTGTGGAAGTTAATTATTTCGACAATTCTATTATCATTGGCGATTTAGCGGGAACCTCAATTATGTCAAGATTATCCCAGCCCTGACGTGTTAGAACGCTTCTGCCTTTAGTATTATCGCCTATACTTTCCGAAAATCTTTTCGTATCAACTTTCCTGATTTCCGAAGTATTGTTAAGCAAAACCATAACAGTGCTGTTATTATAATTTTTAAAATAAACATAAACTCCATTTTCGGGAATGTAGTGAGTTAGTTTTCCAAACTGAATTGCAGGATTTGATTTTCGCCAGTTAAGTAATCTTCGTAAAAAATTAAATGCTTCATTTTGCTCATCCGATCTGCCGGCACTTGTAAAGGCATTATTTTCATCATCAGCCCATCCCCCGGGAAAGTCCTTGCGAATATCACCATGACCTTTATGTTCTTCGCCGGTCATTAAAATTTCGGTGCCGTAATATATTTGTGGTATTCCACGAGTGGTCATCATAAATGCCATAGCAAGTTTAAACTTGTTAATATCTTCATCAATTTTTGTGTAAAATCTGTCGCCATCATGGTTGTCGGCAAATGTTACTATGTTGTCAGGCATTGAATATACATAGTCCTGAGAAAGAACTTCATAAAGTTGGGCTGTTCCGGTCGACCAATCCTCATCTTCATTAAATGCTTTACTAATCGCATACATTAACGGGAAATCAAAAACGTTGGTAAGATGTGATTTATAACCATCTTTATTTGTGTTGTTATTTAGCCAATAGGCTACGGCAGGCGATTGCGAGAGCCATGCCTCGCCAACAACGTTAAAATCGGGATATTCTTCCAGCACCCGCTGCATCCACTTTGCCATAAAATCTTTGTACGGATAAGGATAGGTGTCTTGACGAATACCGTCTAATCCTGAATATTCAATCCACCAAATGCTGTTTTGAATCAGGAAGTTAGCCATAAATTCAATATCCTGATTAAGATCGGCCATTGTAACATCAAACCATCCTTTAACCATTTTGTTATAATCATATTCTGAAGCATACGGATCACTAACTGTTCCTCCGCGGTAATTCGATCTTGTAAACTCGGGCCATTGGTTATACCAATCTTGCATCGGTAAGTCATCTTTCCAATAATAACCTGTGCCCAGATGGTTGAAGATCATGTCCATAATAACTTTCAGGCCTTTTGAATGTGCATTTTCAACAAATTTCACAAAGTCATCGTTGGTGCCATAACGTGAATCGATTTTATATAAATCGGTAACAGCGTAGCCATGGTAAGAGTAAGCAGGCATATTGTTTTCAAGTAATGGATTAAGCCAGATTGCTGTAACACCAAGGTCATTAAGATAGTCGAGCTTGCTATTAATTCCTGCAATGTCGCCTCCATGCCTGCCATTTGGATTCGACCTGTTGGCTTTTTCAAGCATCCTCGGCATATCATCATTATCAGGGGTGCCATTACTAAATCGGTCGGGCATAAGCAAATATATAACATCCGAGTTATCGAATCCCTTATGAAGATTAGGGTTTTGATTGCGTTCCTTTAATTCATATTGATAAGTGGCTGCGACTTTGTTACATTTTTTAAAATCAATATCAAATGTACCTGGTATTGCATCTTCAGAAATAACGATGTTGAGAAATAGATAGTTATGACTTTCAACATGTATTACCTCCTTAAGGTGGATGCCTTTAAAATCTATTGTGGGCTTTGAATCTGAAATATTGCTTCCATAAACCATTAACTGGAGATTATTATTTTTCATTCCTGCCCACCAAAATGGAGGATCAATACGCTCGACGCTAATCTTTGCAGCAAATAAATGTGCTACTGTAAGCATTAAGAAAAGTATGATAATTGATTTAGATAAGATTTTCATATTTGATGCATTTATGATAATTTGTTGTTACGCATATGGCTGTAAATAGTTGCCGGTTCGTGATTTTTATTAATCAAGTTTTCCAAAGGTTTCCATGTAAGGAGTATTAGGGTCAAAAAACTGAAATTTTAGAGTAGTTAAGATTGAACGAACTATTTGTAAATTCTTAAAGGTAATTCGTGAAGATCACCACCAACACACTATTCACCAACACTGATAGTGGAAATAATAATAATAATTTCTTCTTGCAGAAAGTAGCGAAAGTCTGTCAGCATTCTTAAATAATGAATCATTATCGTTGAGAAAACGAATGAAACCAATTTTATCCACTTTGCAAAGGTAATATTATTTTATTCTTTTTTCCCCAATAGTATAACCTGACGAATGTTCTTGTGTTTGCATGACTGACCGGTAATCGGTTAGTTTAAGAATAGAAGCTATTGCTGTTTACAACCTTTGTATTTACAACTGAACGGGATATTATTTTTAATCATTTTAGTCGTTAGCAATAATTCTTTGTAATTGTCTCTTTTTTTACACTTTAGTAAGGGAGCAATATGAACTGTTGGGCATTTTGAAACTCCAATCTTCAATTTACTAAATCGTTCATTTTTTGTTATTTAGTTCATGTTTACCACTTTATGCCCATTTTATTATTGTGGGTTGTGTGCCGAATTTTTTTCAATCAAGGTTTAATTTCATTAATTCTATATCCCTCAACAACTTTATCTGACGTGTTAAATAAGCTATCGTTAAGTTCAGGATTGAATTTTATATTGTAAAAAGAATTGTCAGTAAAATAAACATTGTCAGGATTGTCCATAAAATAAACTTCCATTCTAATTCTTTGCGGATAATTATTCAATTTGTCAATGAACAAAATCATAGTTTCTACTCTATTAGTATCAATTGTAAATTCGTAAAATCCTGGCATTAAAGCTTTTTTCTCCAATATAGTTTTTAAACAGTAGCAGTCTTTCCCGTTTATCATTGTGTCTGTTCCTAACTCAAATGAGTAATATTCTTTATTTTCTATTGAATAATTAAGCATATATTGAATTACATAAGGTGTTGTTTTTCCCCAAAAAGGCTTCTTTTTTAAATCAGGATATTTTAACAAATCATAAACCCTCGCTGAACTATCTCTATTAAGTTTTCTAATTAGCTTATTTCCATCGTAAATATCTTCAAGAAAGATGCATGAACTGTCATAGAAATAAATATGAGCTTTCGCTCCAATTATTGAGTCAGATTTAAGTTTTTCATAATAGAAAGTTCTTTCTTTTTGTTTTACGTTTTCAATATTCACATTATTTCCACTAAATTGTGTTTGCTCGTAATAAATTGTATTTATGGTATCAATTGAACTAATCGTATTTTGAATAGCTCTAATCGGATCTCTATTATTATTACAGGATACGAACAATATAATGAGTAAATAAAGGCAAATAAATCTATACTTCATATCTGGTCTGTTTTCTTATTTGACACATAATACGCTAAATACGTACACCAAAAAGGCCTTACATTATCTCCGCCAATTCCATTTCCAATTTTTGATACAGCTCATCAACTTCTCCATTATTTTGAAGAACAATATCGGCGAGCTGAATACATTGGCTTAGGTTTTGTTTATTGCGGTCGTTGGTAGTAAATTCTCTTTTTTCATTAGATAAAAAAGTATTATAACTGATATGATCCGTTTCGGTTGCTCGTAATATAATCCGTTGGTACCTTATTTGAGGGTCGGCATCAATGGCAATCAGATAAAATTCACCTTGATTTTTTAGAAAGGCTACTTCACTGGGGGTTCTTATACTCTCAATTATAGCATTCTTCCCAACTTTTTTAGCTTCTTTGTGCAGCTGCTCAATAATATAAGAAGGTGAATGATTGGCCCTTAGGTTATTTGCCACCTTAGTCATAGTGTCGCGATTTACCGGAAGACCTCTTTTCTCAATTTCCTCAACAAGAAACTTCCTGGCAGAATAATGCTTAAAACCTTTGCTGTTTACAAGATAATTGACAATGGTGCCCTTACCAGCTCCCAGTGTGCCTGTGATTCCTAATATCATCATTTTTGTAGTTTGTTACTTGTGAATAGTGAGTTGATGTGCCTGTTTCAATAGTTGGCAGTCTTCCGGCTTCCAACTTCCGGCTTCTGACTTCTAGCTCCGGCTACCACCTTCCAACTCAACCCCCATTACTTTCAACCTTAATATCTTCAATCCATTTCCCCATAACAATTGGTTTAAATTCATTCATTTTCTTCATTAAACCGTTAATGTTAGATGATACAATTAGGTTGTTTCGATGTTCCTTTCTTACAAATCCTGCATTAACTGCATGATCAAAAAACTCCAGCAGCTTATCAAAATATCCTTCAATGTTGAGAATGCCAACTGGTTTGTCGGAAATCACTAACTGGTTGTACGTTAATACTTCGAGGAGTTCGTCAAATGTGCCAAATCCTCCTGGCAAGGCAATAAAGGCATCTGATATTTCAACCATCTTTTCCTTGCGTTCAGCCATAGTTTCTACTCTTATCAGCTGATTAATTTTTTGGTGCTCCACTTCTTTTGCAATAAGCATGTGAGGCATAACTCCAATTACTTCAATGCCACCATCAAGAACTACATTTGCAATAATTTTCATTAAACCAACATTGGCCCCGCCATAAACAAGTCCGATATTATTGGCAACAAAATACTCTCCAACATGCTTTGCAGCCTTTCTATAATCTTCTTTGTTACCCATACTCGAGCCGCAAAAAACACAAATTCTTGTCATAGTTATATGAATTTATTGGAAGGCAAAATTAGGTTAATTTTGCCACATGAAGTTGATAGATACCCACACACATTTATATCTTGATAATTTTGATGCTGACCGCAACCAAATAATTAAAAACGCTATTTCTCATGGTGTTGAAACAATGTTATTGCCTGCCATTGACAGCACATCGTTTGATGCAATGATGGAACTGTCGAATTTACATCCTCAAAATTGTTTTCCTATGATTGGTTTACACCCAACTTCTGTTAAAGACAATTACGAAAATGAAATGGAGCTGGTTGAGAAAGAGTTATCCAAAGGTAGCTATATTGCTGTTGGTGAGATAGGCATTGACCTTTACTGGGACAAGTCGCACTTTGACCAACAAAAAGATGCGTTTAAAAGACAGCTCAGGTTGGCACTTAAGTACAAATTACCGGTTGCTATTCATACCCGTGATTCGTTTGATGAAATTTATCCCATTGTAAAAGAGGAATCAACAGATGAATTAACGGGGGTTTTTCACTGCTTCGGAGGTACTGAGAGTGAAGCTCAAAAAATTATCGATTTGGGATTTATGATGGGCATAGGTGGAATAATTACATTTAAAAATTCGGGGTTGGCTGAAGTGGTTCAAAAAATACCAAATATACATCTGATATTAGAAACCGATGCGCCGTTTTTAACTCCAGCACCATATCGCGGAAAGCGAAACCAAAGTGCATACTTAACTTATATTGCGAGTAAATTAGCAGAAGTAAAAAAAATTGATGTTGAAGAAATAGCAGAAATTACCACGAAAAATGCAATAGTACTTTTTAAGTTAGTATGATTTTAAGAAGGTAAAGAAAATTAACTGCACTTATAAACAGATTTAATTATGCACATGATTGAAGAAACTTCTATTCTTATTATTTATACCGGTGGAACAATTGGTATGATTGCCGACAACAAGACTGGTGCTCTAGTTCCTTTTAATTTTGAAAACATCGACAATCATATACCTGAACTTGGCATGTTTCATTACAATCTCGGGTTCCATTGTTTTGAGCCAATACTTGATTCTTCCAATATGAATCCTGCAGTTTGGGTTGAGTTAGCTCAAATTATTGAAAAAAACTATGAAATCTATGATGGATTTGTTGTGTTACACGGCTCGGATACAATGGCATATACTGCATCTGCGGTTAGCTTTCTTTTAGAGAATCTTAACAAACCCGTAATTTTTACTGGTTCACAACTACCGTTGGGAGTACTGCGCACTGATGGACGTGAAAATCTTATAACTGCAATTGAAATTGCTGCCGATAAAGAAGATGACACACCCATTGTGCCGGAAGTGTGTATTTACTTTGAAAACCGCCTCATGCGTGCCAACAGAACCACAAAATATAACGCAGAGAATTTTAACGCATTTGTATCCGGTAACTTGCCCTTGATTGCTGACGTTGGTATTTATATTAAGTACAACAAAAATATTATTCTTAAACCAAATTTTAAGAAGTTGAAAGTCCATAAAAAGATGGATACAAGTGTAGCTGTACTAAAATTATTTCCTGGAATAAGTGAAAATTTTGTTCAATCGTTTTTAAGTATTTCAGGGCTTAAAGCTGTAATTCTCGAAAGTTTCGGAACCGGTAATGCACCATCTGAATCATGGTTTTTAAATTCGCTAAAAAATGCCATTAACAATGGAGTAATAGTATTAAATGTAACCCAATGCATGACCGGTTCAGTTGAACATGGCAAATATGAAACCAGTATTAAACTTGATGAAATCGGTGTAATAAGTGGCAGAGATATTACCACCGAAGCAGCACTAACAAAGCTAATGTACTTAATGGGAGAAGGTTATGACAACCATAATATTATACAACTGCTCAACCAATCGTTGCGTGGTGAAGTAACATTAAGCTAAAAATATTAACTAACTTTAACGAAACAGTGATTTTCAATTTTCGTTCTAATATAAATTTTAATTACTTTGCAGCAAATTTCACTTTTAAACAAGTATTATTAAAATGAAACATCAGGTTACAATTAAGGATATAGCAGAAAAACTTGGTGTTTCGACTTCTACAGTATCCCGCTCATTAAAGGATCATCCCGACATCAGTGTTAAAACAAGAAATGCGGTAAAAGAGCTTGCAAAATTGCTGGGCTACAAGCCTAACCTTATTGCCTTAAACCTTAAAAATAGTAGTACAAATACAATAGGATTATTAGTTCCTGAGATTGATCATCATTTCTTTTCAACCATAATTAATGGAATTGAAGAAGTAGCCTACCAAAACAACTTCAATGTACTAATTGTTCAATCTAATGAATCATATTTACGTGAAGTGCTTAATACCCAAGCTTTATTGGGAAACAGAGTTGATGGCATGCTTGCTTCCTTTTCAAAGGAAACCAAAGATTTTTCTCATTTCCAACAACTGATTGACAATGAAATACCGCTTGTGTTTTACGATCGGGCAATTGATAAATTTCATGCTGATATTGTAGTAGTTGATGATTATTCAGGAGCTTATGATGCCGTAAATCATTTACTAAACAGAGGTTGCAGAAGGATTGCGTTTTACTCTGCACCTCAGCACTTGTTGCTTGGCAAAGACAGGTTGCAAGGTTATATCAATGCACTTGAACATCATAACATTGTGTATGATAAAAACCTTGTTTATTCATGCGATACTTTCGAATCGGCAGTTAAAATATCAACCAGTATTTTAAAAAAAGTTGACAGACCCGATGGTGTTTTTGCAGTAAACGACCTTACTGCAATTGGAGTGATGAAAACAGCTAAACTTTTGGGAATAAAAATTCCTGAAGAATTAAAAGTTGTAGGATTTGAAAATAGTAAAAGTGCTGGAATTTGCGAACCGGAACTTACATCTGTTGATCAGTTTGGATATAACCTCGGTAAAAAGGCTATGTCGATTCTTCTTAGCAGGATAAAAAACGAAAGTATTAATTATGTACCTATTAAACATGTTATTAAAACAAAGTTGATGGTAAGGGCGTCGAGTTAAATTGCTCATACTTTATTGCAAACGTTTGTTATGATAATTAATTATGTATGCTCAAAATAAAAAAACTCTTAAAAATAAAAATATTTTAACTAATACTGGACATTTACAAACTTTAAACTTACTTTTGTAAGTTGAAACAATTTTGAATTTTGAAAATTTAAATTTTTATTAACTAAAACAATAAGTATTATGAAAAAATCTACACTTAAATTTCTTGCTATTGCGATGTTCGTTTTGATGGGAACTTTTGTTATGGCGCAAACCCAGTACACCATAAACTTTACAGTTGACATGACTCTGGCTGATCCATTTGATCCGGCCACCGACGAAGTTTATATGTCAGGCAACTTTGCCGGCTGGGCTCAACCAGGCAGCGATGTAACCTATAAAATGGCTCCTTTGGATGTAGGCTCAATGTTCTATACACTAACAGTTACTATAGATTCAGGTGAAGTTCAATACAAATACTTCAGGGTTATTGATGGTGCTGCTAGCTGGGATAATGGTGAATGGACTGGTGATCCAAACCGTAAAGTTTACTTAACCGGTGATTTTACTTTTGAAAACGTTTGGGCTAACAAACCTCACGACATTACTTTTAATGTTGATATGACTGATGCTGATCCTTTTGATCCTGCTACTGATGCCATTTATATTGCAGGCAGTCTTGCAAATGGTTGGGCACAACCAGGCACAATGACGTCATATATGATGACAACAACTGATGATATTAATTATACTATAACTCTATTACTTTACCCAGGAGACTATATGTATAAATATTTCAGGGTTATTGATGGCGTTGCAAGCTGGGATAATGGTGAGTGGAATGGTGATCCAAATCGTGAAGTAACTGTTGACACCATGGCAGCTGTTATTAATAATGTTTGGGGAGATATTAATCCTCCCGTAATGATTGCTGACTTTGAAGATGACACCTGGGGTATTCTTACACCTCATGTGATGGGTTGTGGTGATTATGATAATGACGCACTACACGCGGTTGATGAAACTTTTATGGTAGTTGACAACCCCGATCCTTCAGGAATCAACACAAGTTCTAAAGTGCTTAAATTCATCCGTCGTGGAACAGATAACGGAGGATTACCCTGGGGTGGATTTTGGGCAACATGCGACCCCAATATTGATGCTACTGTCAACAAATATGTACACTTTATGGTATGGAAAACCATGATTAGTCCATTAAAATTCAAAATGGAAGGGGATCCTACACTTGAAACAGAAAGCATGTATCCTCAAACTGAAACTGGTATGTGGCAGGATATTGTATTTGATTTCACTACTCTAACTGGCAATTATGGGGTTGTAGCTTTGATGCCTGATTTTACAGATCCTTTTGAAACAGCAGAAGACATTGATATGTACATCGATAATATACAAATTAACAGTGACCCTAACCCAATATCAGGAATCTGGAATAATAAAGTTGAAAATATTATATCAATGTACCCTAATCCGTTCACTACATCTGTGAATATTGATCTTACAAAAGACATGAGCAGCGTGGTTATCAGCAATTTGATGGGACAAAGAATACTAATCATAGAAAATGTTAGCAAAGGAATTGTTAACATTGATGCTTCTTTCCTCAATAAGGGCTTATATATCATTACCCTCACTGATTCTAACAACAATTCAACTTCTGCAAAACTGCTGAAGAACTAATAACTTATTTTAAAAAAAAAGCCTGTCGGAAAACATTCCTGCAGGCTTTTTTTTTATTTATTAATGAGTTAATTTAATAAGAATCGAATTGAATTTTTCGCATCCGAATTCCCGCCTATATAAATATCATATTCTCCGGGCTCAGTTCCGAAACTCATGTCTTTCCTGTAAAATGCAAGATCATCTACTCCAATTGTAAAATTAACTGTTACCGATTCGCCTTTTTTTAAGAATATTTTCTCAAAACCTGCTAATTCCTTAACCGGGCGTGTTACACTTCCAACAAGATCATGAATATAAAGCTGCACGACTTCCCCGCCATCATAATTGCCGGTATTAGTAACAATAACCGAAACATTAAGCGTTTGATTTTCTGTAATTTCTTTTTTGTCAAGTTTTAATTCTGAATATACAAAATCAGTATACGACAATCCATATCCAAAAGGATATAATGGAGAATTGTCAACATCAATGTAATGAGATGTCCAGGAATCATCTGGATTATATGGCCGGCCTGTATTCTTATGATTGTAATAAATCGGAATCTGACCTACATTACGAGGAAAACTCATTGTGAGTTTCCCTGCCGGGTTATAATCACCAAAAACCACATCAGCAATAGCGTTCCCTGCCTCAGTACCGGCAAACCAGGTTTCAAGAATGGCAGGGGCAACATCGTCCAGATGCTGGATTGTTAGCGGACGACCATTCATTAGAATAACGGCTGTATTTTTGTTAGCTTTAATGATTTCATCTGCAAGCAGGTTTTGATTACCCGGAAGATCAATCACCGATCGTGACTTGGCTTCTGCACTCATATCATTGCTTTCGCCGAGAGCCAACAGAACCACGTCAGCTTGCTCAGCAACACGAATGGCTTCTGAGAATCCCGCTGTTGATGTTGTATTAAATTTAGTTCCTAAAGCATAAAGCACTGTTGCATGATCACCAAGCTTATTTTTTACACCTTCAAGTAAAGTCACTGGCTTTGTATTCCGATCACCGGCAGCTGACCATCCGCCTATCATATCAAATTTATTGTCGGCAAGCGGACCAATTACAGCGATGCTTTTTATTTCTTTAGAAAAGGGCAATAATTGATTTTTGTTTTTTAACAGTACCATAGATTTCCTGGCAACTTCTCTGCTAAAGAGAATATGTTCAGGTGTCATTATCTCTGATTTTTCCCTTTCTTTATCGCAATACTTGTAAGAATCATCAAATAATCCGAGTTCATATTTTGCTTTTAATATCCTATAAACTGCCTTATCGACCTGATTTTCTGACACATCACCATTTTCAACCGCCCGGTTAAGATGCTTTAAAAATCCTTGCCCAACCATATCCATATCCACACCTGCAACTACAGCCAAAACAGAAGCCTGATATAAATTTGCTGCAACACCATGTTTGATCATTTCATTAGTTGCAGTATAATCGGTAAGAACAAAACCATTAAAACCCCATTGCTTTCTGAAAAGATCTTCCCAAAGCCACTTGTTTGCAGTACAGGGAATTCCGTTAATTTCATTAAAAGCAGTCATGGCTGAACCAACTCCCGCTTCAACCGCGGCGTGATAAGGAGGCAGGTAAGTTTCATAAAGGCTTCTTAATGAAAGATTAACAGTATTATAATCCCTGCCGGCCTCCGCAGCTCCATAAGCTGCAACATGTTTCACGCAGGCAAGTATGGTGTTATCATCTGACAGATCATTACCCTGAAAACCTTTAACTTTCGCCTTTGCAATAAGAGAACCATACCATGGGTCTTCCCCGGCTCCTTCCATTACCCTTCCCCAACGAGGATCACGACATATATCAACCATGGGTGCAAATGTCCAATGTAGTCCTTCTGCTGATGCTTCGATGGCGGCTATTCGTGCCGATTTTTCCATCAGATCAAGATCCCATGTGCATGCCTCGGCAAGTGGAATAGGAAAAATAGTCCGGTGACCGTGAATTACATCATAACCCAAAAGTAGAGGAATTCCAAGTCGGCTACTGTCAACAGACAAATTGATCAATTCAGTAGTGTAATCAACAGTATAACAATTCAACATCGCGCCAATTTTTCCGGCTTTAATATCATCTTTGAAGTCGGCTCTGATGTATGGTCCTGTAACGTCCCAATCGCCTCCAACCATATTCAATTGTCCGATTTTTTCTTCAATGGTCATTTTTGACATCAGTTCCCGGATTTGCTTATCATATTTTGATACAGTATAGTTGTTGCTTGTGGAATCATTTCCATTGTTGGGCATACAACCACACAAGACAATAGACATAATTGTTGAAAGAAAAAGAAAACGAAAGATATTTTTCATCTTTTATTATTTAATGTGCAGTTTTATAAGTAAATCCAAGTTTTGTTAATCCATTTTGTACATCCTGATTTTTCATAAAATTATTCCATAACAAACCTGTGCGGTAGTTTTCAATCATAATAATGATAGGCCCCTGATCAATGGCAAGAAAAGAGTTGGCATACCAATTTTTCTGCTTATTAAAAGCATCAATAAATCCATATTCTCCCCAAACCAAACCACCAATCTGGCCATAAAAATAATGCATTGCTTCAAGTGACTGAAACGGACTGTAAACTATTGAAGAAATTGCAGCTGTTGGGGATATTGTTCCATTGTCATTTGTGGGTGAATGAGCTGAATAGCCATCGGGATCATCGGAAGCAGTCAGACCCCAACAACTATCTGAATATCCTGCATAATTACCGGGGTTTCTTTCGCAATATTTAAAATTAATGAGGCTATGATTTTTATTCTGGAGCATATAATCAGCATATTGATCAGTTAACCCATTGGGATTAAGCCCTAAAAAAGAATAATGGGCGAAAAACAATGGACCTCCCAGTGGAGGCCCTAAAGGCAATTCGAAGCCTTCGTAAATATTTCCGTTCTTTATCGATCCGTTACGTGCCCATCCCTGGTGATAAACTTCAGCAGGTATTGAATGTGTTGGCGATGAGGCAGCTAGTATATAGATTATCAAACATTCATTCCATCCTCTGATCTGCATATTCATTTGCCACCCATAATTTGGCGACCAATGCCAATACAACACATTCTGGTTATCGCGCCTGTACCAATCCCATTCCACCTCTTCCCACAAAACCTGGATGCGGTTTCTTAGTTCTTCTTCATTACTATCTATACCATCAAAATAAGATTGCGCAGTGAGCAATCCTTCAATGAGAAAAGCAGTTTCAACAAGGTCGCCTCCATTATCATACTGACTGAAAGGAATCGTTTTTCCGGTTGAGCCATTTAGCCAATGAGGCCACACCCCATGGAATCTGTCGGCCGTTTCGAGAAATCCTACAATTTTAATGATACGATCTAATCCTTCATCGCGGGTAATAAAATTTCTTTCAATTCCAACTAAAATAGCCATCACACCCATGCCACTCCCGCCAGTTGTTACTAATGAAACGCCATTTCTGTCCCTTGCCATTCCAGAACTCGGATCGGCATTATCCCAGAAAAATTTAAAAGTTTGCTGCTGAACAACGTCCATCAGCTCATCATCCGGATTAATTGGAGATGGCGGGGGTGGATTGTCATTATTACAACTAAACAACATTAATGACAAAAAAACTAAGTAAAAACTGATTAATTGTTTCATTTTATACATTTCTCTTAAGAAATTTAAATTGATAGTATATTATAAAAGAGCAAGAAAAATATGTTAACCAATCATTCCTGGCATAAACAATCAACCTGGAATGATTGGTGTGAATAATTAGTAATTGGGGTTCTGTAACAGAAGACCCCCACTGATATCAATCTGTGACTGTGGAACAGGAAATACTTCATTCTTGCCGGCAATAAATCCTAGCGGGCCTAATACTTCAGCGGCTCTTCCCTGGCGAACAAGATCAAAGAACCTGTCATGTTCCATGCCCAGCTCAACCCTTCTTTCGTGCCAGATAATCTGTCGAAGCTGCGATTGATCAGTAACAGTAATGTCGGACAAACCAACTCTTTGACGAACCTGATTCAACGATTGAAGCGCGCCTGCAACATTTCCTAGTTCATTGGCAGCTTCCGCATCAATTAACAATATTTCTGCATACCTAAGCACTCTAAGATCCTTATTGGTTTGTTCATCATTACCATTAAATGTTTCCTGGGTGCGGCTAACGTAAGCTTTCTGGTTATACCTTGGGTTGGGCGTGTTGGTGATGATAATTTCGTCATCCCACATGACCTCACCGGGATAAATCATAGTTGCCTCTCTGCGTGGGTCGCCTTCTTCGTATGCATTGTTGAGTGAATCGGATGGAGAATTAAATCCCCAGCCAAATTGTCCCCTAACACCCTGCACGACAGTATATTGTTGAACACCCAAAGCAATGGGGCCGCCAACAGCCTGCACTTCAAACAAAGATTCGCTGCTGTTTTCTCCAATCTCTCTCCAGATAGTAGAATAATCACTAACAAGCGCATACTGACCAGAGTTAATAACATTTTCAGCCATATCAAAAGAAGCCTGCCAGTTTTTTTGATACAAATAAACTTTAGCAAGTAATCCCGTTGCAGCACCTGTAGTAGCTCTGCCCATATCGGAGGTTTCATATTGACTTTTGCTATACAAACTGTCTTTTGCATACATCAAGTCGCTTATTATCAGCTCGTAAATCTGTTCTACTGACGCGCGAATCATTGCCTGGTTTACTTGTTCGGTATTTGTTGGGTCAATCACCTTGTCGATTAAGGGTACGCCACCATAACATCTAACCAGGTTCCAATAGAAATATGCACGCAGGAATCTGGCTTCACCCATCAGCCTGTTTTTTAACGATTGTTCAATTACAATACCTGGCAAAACATCTAAAGCCAGGTTGGCACGTGTAATTCCGCGGAAGTTGGCTACCCATATTTCCCCAATTGAAATATCTGTGGGAACATATGTGAAATTTTCCATTTTGTCTTTATCGGCCCCGGTGTCTCCGGGTGTGCTGCCTTTATCAGCATCGTCAGAAGTAATACTGGTCATACCAATCCATGAAAAAGAATGCTCATCCCATTGTAACATATTGTTATAAATGGAATTTACAAGTTCCTTTGCCCGTTCTGGTGTTGAGTAGTATCCTTCTGGTGTTATTTGTCCTTCTGGTTTTACATCAAGGAAATCTTTGGTACATGCTGCCAATATAAAAAAGCTGACAACTGTAATGAGTAATTTAATTGTATATCTTTTCATAACTATCATTTTAAAAATCCAAATTAACGCCGAATAAATATTTACCTGTGGTAGGAATAGGATTCATTTCTATTCCCGAATTCATTACGCCACCGGGTAGTTCCGGATTATATCCGCTAAAAGCCTGAAATGTGTACGGATTTTGAGTGCTGAGATATATCCTGAGTTTAGTAATTACACTCGAATTGAGTGGTATGGTATAACCAACAGTAATGTTGTTGAACCTGAAGAAATCTCCTGATTCCACATAATAATCTGAGGCAACCGGTACATTATTAAATGCCCTTGGTGTAGTAGTATTGGTATTTTCTTCTGTCCACCTGTCAACTAGCGAAGCTTCAATATTTTCACCTCCCCATCTTTGGGCTTTTTTTCCGTTGTAAACTTTGTTTCCAACATTTCCAAAAGCACTCACTTGCATATCAAAACGCTTGATGTTCACCATGAGATTAATTCCGAAATAAAATACAGGCTGGTATGAACCAACGAAAATCCTGTCTTCATTATCAAGCACTCCGTCATCGTTGTTGTCTTTATACTTGAAATCTCCGATTTTAGTCCCTGGAAAATGTGGTGTGTCATTGATTTCTTCCACCGTTTGATACAGCCCGTCTGTTTCATATACCCAGAAACTACCAACAGGTTGCCCTACTGATGTACGAGTAACAGTTTGTCCATTCCCCAACGAGCCTCCATCAATTGGAAGTCCGTTTGCCAGGTCAACGATCTCATTTTTGTTGTAAGTTACATTACCTCCAATTGAATAGCTGATATCTTTACGAATCTCATCTCTCCAGTTAATAGATAATTCAACACCTTCGTTAACCAGTTCAGCAATATTGGTTACATAGCTTGAAGAACCTAGAATAGCTGGAAGCGGAGCCGGGTATAACAAGTTTTTGGTGTTTTTTTTGTAATAATCAATTTCTCCGTAAAGCCTGTCATTCAGGAATCCGAAATCGAGTCCAATATCAAGACCGGTTGAAGATTCCCACGTTAAATTCGGATCCTTTACATCGGTGATGGTTGAACCATTCTGGATTTCTTCATCAAATGGGTAGGAAATACCGGTTGCTATGGTATATAGGAACAAATTTGTGCTGATGTTGTCATTACCTACCTGTCCCCAACTTCCTCTTAATTTCAGGTTGCTGACGAATTTTATGTCCTTCATGAAATTTTCAGCTGAGATTCGCCATCCTAGCCCAACTGAAGGGAAAAAGCCCCACCGGTTAGCTTCAGAAAATCGTGATGACCCTTCATATCTTACAGTTCCGGTAACGAAATATTTTCCGCTGTAATTATAGGCCGTGCGTGCAACATAGGAAAATCTTCTCCATTTATCCCCTCCATTTCCATTGGTAGCTGTTGCTGCATCGCCCAAATTCAGGTACCAGTAATTTTCTTGTGGAGGCACGTCCTGACGATATCCTGACAGGTAAGTTGAATTCATCTCTTCCATAGTAAAACCGGCTGTAGCATCGAGGTTGTGTTTACCCATGAAACTCTTGGCATAATTAAACATATTATCAAAAGTATAATGATAACGTTCATTTGTGTTAACACTTAGGTTACTAATCAGGTTTTGTTGCGAAGAGGAAGCCACGTAGTACGGGTTGTAATATTTTGACTCATCGTTTCCAACATCCAATCCGAAGCTGGATCTAAATGTTAGTTCGTGATAAATATCAGCATCACCCCAAAAACTAGCCTGAATTTGATATCCTTTACCAAAGTTGTTGTAATAAGCCAGTGTTGCTACCGGATTACCAACATTATTAACATTGTTTGAATTACCCCAATTACCGGCGGAATCATAAACCGGAACATTAGGAGCCTGCCTGTAAGCTGAATTGTAAACCCCCGTATTTGGAAAGTCTGCTTTATAAGTTGACATACTGAGAATGTTTCCCATTGTCAACCAACTGGCAATTTTGTATTCATTATTTAACCTCAGAGTGTACCTGTCAAAGTTATTTTTTTGCAAGACACCTTTTTCACCGTTATAACTAAAACTAACCAGATATGTTATTTCATCAGTCCCACCCGACATTGAAACTGATTGTTGAATCATCTGACCCATTCGGGTTACTTCATCAAGCCAAAGAGTATTAACAGGATAAGTTTCTCCGGTAAAAATTGGGGGTTTGTTTGTGCGTTCAAGCGCTTCATTGGTGTATTCTTCATAAAATTTTGAAGTAGCCATTTTTACACGATTAGCTATAACATTTAACCCGTAATATCCATGGTAACTCAATTTCATTTTACTCTTGGTGCCTTTTTTAGTAGTAATTATTACTACCCCATTGGAAGCTCTTGCACCATAAATAGCTTGCGAGGAAGCGTCTTTCAAAACATCAATGGATTGTATGTCATTGTTATTCAAATTTCTGATGTCACTGGTGATAATACCATCTACAACATACAATGGACTAGTGCCGGCTTGAATAGACCCAATACCCCTGATTAGGATTTCAGGACTACTCCCGGGTAAGCCGTTGCTAATTACCTGCACACCTGCCGCTTGTCCCTGTAATGCCAAAGCCGGCGAAACTGATGCAATGCCGGCAATTTCACTGGCTTTGACCTGGGATACTGATCCGGTTAGGTCTTTCTTTTTAACAGTACCGTATCCTATTACTACAACATCTTGCAATTGGGCAATATCCCACTGAAGTGAAACATTGATTGCTGTTTGGTTTCCAACAGTTATTTCAATCGTTTGCATGCCAATGTAAGAGAATTGTAAGATATTATCGCTGCTGGCTTTAATTGCATAAGTACCATCTTGATCTGTGATAGTACCAAGGGAGGTTCCTTTAATTACAACATTAACACCCGGTAAAGTATAACCTTCGGCGGCCGTAACGACCCCCGAGATTGTTTTTTCCTGTGCTGTCAAATTCATCCCGTAAAGCAGGATTGAAAAGAGTAGTAGTTTTTTCATAGAATCAGTTTAAGGTGGACTCTTAAAATATAGTTTTGGTTTTTGTAAAAACAGCAAGAACCCCACAACTGTTTTTCAAAAAGTTAGGTGTAAAGATACAACTTAATTTTCTCTTTTATGAGCCATTTGTAAGTGAATTTGTAAGAGATGACCCCCTGGAAAGTATGTTTTAATTGTTATACTTTTATTTTAAATTCACTATGCTAACGCCCAATAAGATAGTATCTATTACCAACCTCCATCACGGGCAAAAAGTCAGATATGGTACTAAATATTTGTTGAACGATTTAATAACGGCGATGCTACCAACGATCCAAAACCAGAAAATATTATCGCTGCTGGCAACTTCCTGCCGGTTCCTGAAAATTGGGAAATACCATCCCGGATAAAGAACAAGTATCGTATATCGTTAATCGGAGGAGAAAGTAACCAGAAATTCTAACATTAAGATAAAGATGGCGGCGGCGGCTGTTTGGGTTGGGATAATTCAAAAATAGTTCTGTGCATGTTCTTCAATCATTAATATGCAATCTTATGCTTGCATAAGCTGATTCAAGCCTTTCCTGTTCAACACTTTAACTTCCTTTCGTTCGACTCTGATAAGCTTATCCCTCACCATCTCCCCCATTGCACGGGCAAGTGACGGCCTTGCAACTCCAAACAAATCCGCTAAAGATTGCTGAGAACGATTTAATATAATGGTATCACCACCAGAGCCCAGACTATCAAGCAAGAGCTGAGCAATTTTGCCTTTTATAGTTTTAAAAGAAAGGAACTTGATCTTCATAGAAAGGAATTGAGCACGACTTGAAATCATATTTAAATAGTTCTCAAGGAAGTAGGAATTCATCTGGAACATCTTTATCACTGAATCCCGTGGTATCCTCATCATCCTAACTTTGGTATTGGCAACAATATTCACAGGAAGCTTACGTCGTTGTCCGAAGAGAAAGGCAGTAGCCACAGGATTAGGTGCAGGAATATCTTCTATCTTAATGGTCTTTCCTGAAAAGTCTATCATCTCTCCTCTTACTATACCTTCCATCACAATCAGTAGGTTTTCACAATCATCATCACTGTGCGCAATAATCTCTTCAATCTCATAAACTTTTTCCTGATAAAAAACTTTAGAAAAAATTTCCTCAATTTTCTTAGGATGTATACCCTTGAACAAAGGATTTCCAACTAATTCCTCCATATCTCTTTTATTTAGTGAATAAATGAAAACTCTGCACTTTGAGAATGGCATTAAAGAAGACGTTTTCTCAAAACCAATAATTATGTACAAAATTATCAAAATATTATGCATATTGTAACATATGTTACATTTTATCTTATAGAAAGAGAATACTTTTGTTTTTTACTTAAAATTCATAACTATGAAAAGAGATATCATACATATTGACGAGAACCTCTGCGACGGATGTGGAGACTGCGTTCCTAATTGTCATGAGGGAGCATTACAAATTATCGATGGAAAAGCGAGGTTGGTTAGTGATTTGATGTGCGACGGACTAGGTGCTTGCGTGGGTCATTGTCCACAGGGTGCCATTACCATGGAAAACCGCGAAGCAGAACCTTATGACGAGATTGCAGTTATCAAGGAGATGATCCCAAAAGGCAGAAACCTTATTGTTGCTCACCTTTCACATCTCAAAGAGCATGGAGAAACCGACTTCCTGCAACAAGGAGTTGGATATCTTGAATCTGTGAGATCAGAACTTCCATTCGATCTTGATGACGCAAAAAGGGAAGTACATCATAGCCAGCAAGCAGAAGTTGCAGGATGCGGCGGAGGTTGTCCAAGTTCTATTCCTGTTGATTTAGCTGATAGGATAAATCCTGCCAAAACAGCCAGTGAGGTTAATGGCAAAGTGGGTTCTGCACTAACACAATGGCCTGTACAGATGCATCTTATCAATCCAGAAGCAGGATATTTTCAAGGAGCCGACCTACTATTTGCTGCCGACTGTGTTGCATTCTCTAAAGGGGATTTCCACCAGAATGACCTTCCCGGAAAAAAATTGGTAATTGCCTGTCCTAAATTGGATTCAGGACTTGAATCTTATGTAGAAAAAGTAAAAGTCCTTATTGAAAATGCAAAGATTAACACCATTACGGTAATGGTAATGGAAGTTCCATGCTGTTCAGGATTATTAAAAATAGTGAAAACAGCAGCTGATAGTGCAAGCAGGAAAGTACCTGTTAAAGCACAGCTTATAAGCATTAAAGGAGAAGTTTTGAATGAAGAATGGATTTAATTGTAATCTATAATTGTCAGCTTTTCAAAAAACTGACAGCTTTAAAAAATATCAAACTACACTAAATAATAATAGACATGGACGCACACAAAATAATTCTAAAAAACGAAATAGAGTATCAAGCCGATACCGTAGTCAGCAAGCAATTAATAAAAGCAAAGGCTGGAAATATCACACTTTTTGCTTTTAGTGAAGGAGAAGGCCTTAGTGAGCATACCGCTCCTTTTGATGCTTTTATATCCATCCTGGACGGAACAGCAAAAGTCTTTATTGATAAAAATGAACATGTTCTTGAAGCTGGAGAATCTATCATTATGCCTAAAAATATTCCTCATTCACTTCAGGCAGAGAAGAAGTTCAAGATGATGCTCGTGATGATTAGAGGGTAATAATTAGTAGGATATAAATCTGAAAGGTTAGGTTTTGGCAACCTATGTCCTTTCAGGTTGCCTTGCTCCTGAAAGGTATAATAATTATACCGTTACACGAACTTCATTCATTATATGAAATCAAACAAAAATATGTGTTTGAGCTTTACCCAAGGTTTTCAACGTTCAAGTATAAAAACCTGAAACGTTTTGAACACTTGACAGGTTTACGTAGCAGTAAAAGACAAAATAATGAAAAAGCGGTTTTGGAAAACATTCCGGTGGCTACATAGGTGGCCATCAATTGTATTAAGTATATTCTTTATTTTATGGCCTTTGTCGGGAATCATCCTGAACCATAGAGAGACTGTTTCATCTTTTGAAGTGGACCGTGATAATCTCCCTTCTGAATACCAGTATACAAATTGGAACAATGCCTCTGTTAAAGGTACCTTACAATATTCTCCTGATTCTCTTTTCATTTTTGGAGATGTTGGAATATGGCTTTATACAGAATCCAAGAATTCATTTTCCTCATTTAATAACGGGTTTTTAGATGGGGTTGATAATAGGAAAATTAGTGCTCTTCTGTTAAATACTAAAGGGGATTTATACGCAGGTAGTAGAACCGGATTCTACTTATGGGATAAAAAATCACATCAGTGGAATGCTATTGAACTTTCTGGCAATAATGAAAAGGTAGTTGATATTGCAGAGAAAGACGGACTATTATATTGTATGACCCGTTCTCATATTTATAAAGTTAATCCTGAAGATTTATCCCTAATTGAAGAATTAAAGATTCTTTCACCTGCTAACGAAGAAGTTGGAAATACTCTTTTTATGACACTATGGGTTATCCACAGCGGAAAAATTTACGGACTTCCCGGTAAACTCATTGTTGATTTTGTAGGCTTAATATTTATATTCCTGACAATTACAGGATGGATATATTTTCTCTTTCCCCGGATTATCAAGAGAAGGAAAAAACATGAAAAAAAATCATTCAAACTAATAAAGATCAGCCGCTTTTCTGTTAGTTGGCACAATAGGATCGGTATCTGGGTGGTGGCATTGATGATGATCACAACCATTACCGGAATGTTCCTTCGACCTCCATTGCTCATATTAATTGCAAATTCAAGTGTAGGAAAAATTCCTTATACAATGCTCGATAGAGTCAACCCATGGTACGATAGGTTCAGGGCACTTGAATGGGATGATGAAAAACAGTATTTCCTAATTGGTACAGTTGATGGGATATATGTAGTGGATAAGGATTTTAAAACCAATCCGGTAGCACCTCATGTTCAACCTCCAATTTCTGTGATGGGAATAAATGTATTTGATAAAATTGGTAATGGTTACTATCGCATTGGCTCTTTTTCAGGACTTTTTGCCTGGTCGCCAGAAAAAAATATAGTACGTGATTACTTTACCGGAAAACCGATTATGAGGCAATCAGATTCTGGAATGCCCATTTCCAGCACAATGGTTACAGGATTCCACACTAACAAAGAAGGCCATGAATACTATTTTGATTATAATCTGGGAGTAGTTCCATTTGGACTCGGTAATAAGTTTGTTCCTATGCCGCAAGAAATAAGAGATACACCGATATCCCTATGGAATCTTGCACTGGAAATGCATACAGCCAGATTACTAAAAGTAATTATGGGATTATTTTATCTACTATTCATTCCGTTGTTCGGATTGTTCACATTTTTTATACTTGTTTCAGGACTGCTTCTTTGGTTGAAAAAGTATAGTTGGAATAAATGATAGCAGATTTTCTACAAAGATTAGGAGTTCAAACAGTTAATTTTTTTAAGAACTAAAAGTAAATTAACTGTTTGGAAATTCGACGGAACTCTCTACCGACTTTTTTTTGTTAAATTTGTAGGGTAACAAAACCGTCAATCATGATAAAAATCAAACTCAGTATCATTATTCTCGTACTACTTGTTTCATGTGTTAAAACTCAAAAAGAATCCCTCATCAACCAACCTCCAACTTGGGCAAAAAGTCAGATATGGTACCAAATATTTGTTGAACGTTTTAATAACGGAGATGCTACTAATGATCCTACTTCGAAAAACATTTATGCAGCAAGTAATTTCAGACCCGTGCCTGATGATTGGACGATTACACCATGGACTAACAATTGGTATCAAACCGAAGACTGGGCTGAAAATATGGATGGTGATTTTTATGGGAAACTGCAATACAGAAGATACGGAGGTGATTTACAAGGTGTGATTGATAAGCTTGATTATCTGGAAGATCTCGGAATTACAGCTATATATTTTAATCCCGTTAACGATGCCCCATCTTTACACAAATTCGATGCACGCAACTGGCGACATATTGATGTAAATTTCGGACCTAATCCAGAAGGCGATAACTTAATTATTGCTTCTGAAGACCCGGGTGATCCAACTACATGGAAATGGACATCAGCTGACAAACTTTTTCTGAAACTTGTGGATGAATTACATAAAAGAGGAGTAAAAGTAATTGTTGATTATTCATGGAATCATACAGGTGTTGAATTCTTCGCTTTTAAAGATATTGTTAAGAATCAGCAAAAATCATCATACCTTGATTGGTATGATATAAAGGAATTTGATAACCCTGCAACTGATGATAATGAATTTAAGTATCACGGATGGTTTAATTTACACAGCCTTCCCGAAATTAAAAAAGTAAATATCACAACAGAGAGAAACCCCGGACATCCTTACGAAGGTGATATAAACGAAAGTGCTAAAAATCATATTTTTGAGGTTTCACGAAGATGGTTAGCTCCAGATGGTGATACAAATAAGGGAATTGATGGTTATCGTTTGGATGTTGCTGATCATATTGGTTTAGGATTTTGGCGAGATTACAGAACTTTTATTAAATCGGTTAACCCGGATGCATATTTAATTGGCGAAATTTGGTGGGAATCATGGCCCGACAGGTTAATGGATCCAACTCCTTACATGCAGGGCGATATTTTTGATGCTGTTATGTACTATCACATCTACAAACCAGCTAGGTACTTTTTTGCAAACACAGATCTCAAACTTGATGCAGCACAATTAGTAGATAGTTTACAATTTTTATGGAGGAAATTGGATAAACCAATGCAATATTCGATGATGAACACTGCAGCCACTCACGACTCCCCTCGCCTATTATCATCATTTGAAAATAAGGGTTTGTATAAAGTTTGGGCAAAACCTAATGATGATTCTACTTATATAACAGGAAAACCGTCTGAGGAAACATACAACAGAGTGAAGCTTTACTTAATGCACCAATTCACTATCCCTGGATCACCTCAAATATGGAATGGTGATGAAATGGGAATGTGGGGAGCCGATGATCCTGATTGCCGGAAACCACTATGGTGGCCCGAATATGAATTTGATGATGAGTACAGAAATAATTTCCAGTCAGGAGAAAAAACTTATGATGAAGTTGGCTTCAATACGAACCTTTTTGATTTCTATAAAAAGATAATTAGCATTAGAAAAGAGAATCCTGTTTTAGCGACTGGTGATATTGAGTTTTTGGTTGCTGAGGGGAATAAGCTTATGTACCGGAGATATGATGATAAAGATGAAATACTGGTTCTTTTTAATCTTGAAGAAAAAACTGAGTCGTTTGAATTACGCGCAGGATTTAATTATATTGATTTAATTAATAACACAACTTCCAATTACTCAATTACACTTGAGCCAACTACTGGTGCGATTTTTAAGCTTGTTGAGTAACAGGATTACAGTTCCTTATCCCTTTAGTTTGGGATTCGGAAATCCCGAACAGCAGTATCAGCTCAAACCTTTTTGTCATTTCGAGACCCAACACCCCCGTAAAAAGGGGCGCACATAGTGTGATGACAAAAATTCCAAAGCTCAAAAATCATGCATTTTGTTTTATCATCGGATTAAACAATATTCATGATCTATGAGAAACGTATTTCATTGTTTTAGAAGAGAAAATCACACTAAAACAAAAACCTCCCTGCTTAATAGCAGAGAGGTTTTTTTCAGTAAGTTAATTACTAGTTTTTAATAAACTCATATGTTGGAATAGGATTACTCATATCAAGTATAAAAGTATAGTTTCCTGGACCTTCCGGCATTGGAATATCCGGTCCACCAGGAGCAAGCTCATTTGTACCTGCAGCACCCTGACCAAGATTGATATCCCATGTATCGTTGGCACGGAACTTAAAGCGAAGTTCACTGGCATCAGGTGGCTCAATAACATCAATTGTGATAGTAAGCACATGGTTATCCATATCATAATCTAAGTCAACATCCTCTGTCCAATCACCATTAAGAATACCTGAACCAATCACACCCCAATTTTGAACAACATACGACCATGTTAAAGCAATAGTATCGCAAGTAAGTATGTAACCACCAAAATCAGGAACTGAAAGGTTGCTGGCGCCATTATCGGTATTCAATAAACCTTCACCACCAAACCCAAAATTAGTATGATTCCAGTCGGGAGCTGAAGTAAACTTAAACTGATAAGTACCACCCTCTGGATAATACACATAACCTGTATATTTACCATCGTTTAATGGTGACCAAACATTTGGAGCGGCAGCAGGATTCCATCCCTGGTAGTCGCCGGGTACCCATAAACGTGGAGTTTCAACAGGAGGAGGTTCGGCTGATTTAAAAGTTGTTACAGTTGCTCTTATAACAGCAGAAGTATCGTTTGTATATGAAGCATTGCTAATACCACTAATTACTCTAAACTCAATATTTGCAGTTGAGTCACCTGGTACGCCGAACTGTAATAATATAGTGTTAAGTTTATAAACATTAGTTTCATAAACCAATTCCTGAGTATTATATAGCTCCTTATAAGTATCAAAGTTACTGTCAGCATATGCCATTTGCAATGAATATGTTGGCAATGGAAGAGTTGCTCCTCCGGAAACTGAATAAGTTGCAGCAGTCCAGTTTACCAACAATGGATATGCTGAATCAGCCAATGTAAGCACTGTAACAGAACCAGTTTCAGGGTTTGTGATGGCAGCAGCAACAGAGAGATCGATGTTCATTATCGGTTCCGTTTCCTCTTTCTGGCAGGAGCCCAGAAAAATAACAAGACCGATTATTAGTGTAGTTATTAAATTTATCTTTTTCATAAGTATATAATTTACAACTGTTAGTAATTAGGGTTTTGTGTAAGATTAGGGTTGCCATTTACATCAGCATCCGGCAGTGGGAATAGATCATATTTAGCATCAGTTGCCCTGCCGTCCTTGGTATTACCTTTCCACGACCAAATGTATTCTCCTCCGGTAAATTTGCCATGCCTTATAAGGTCGGTACGGCGGTGGCCTTCCCAGCAAAGTTCACGAGCACGTTCATCAAGAATAAAGGGTAGCGTAATTTCTAAAATTTCCAACGCACCAGCTCTTTTTCTAAGTTTGTTAACATATATAATTGCATTATTCATATCACCACCGCCTCCTCTTTTAACAGCTTCGGCATACATTAAATAAATATCACCAAGCCTGAACATGGGGAAATCAGTATCAGGAAATTCAAGGCTAAAACCTGGAGTTCCTACTCCTGATGTGTCGTATGACATGTTTCTGAATTTTGTAATAGCATAGCCATTCTGGAAATCGCTTATGTTATCAATATCTAATGTTTGCCCATCTGTAAAAAACATGGAACGGTTATCATCATCAGAGAATTTTTCAACCAATTGTTTTGTAGTGCGGGTTCCTCCCCATCCACCATTAATACCATAGTCGCCAGGTACCATATCGCCACCTACACCTGCATGAATAATAAAAGTAGTTCCACCCCAGGTTTGAGTGTGCTCGCCACTATAACGAATAGGGAAAATAATTTCCTGCATGGTTTCAGCAACCTGATCGTTATTGGCCCAAAATAGTTGTTGAAATTTAGGGGCTAATTCATAACCGCTATTTATTACTTTATCACAATATGTAATGCACTCATGATACTTTGGAGTACCAATATAAACTTCAGCATTCATGTAAAGTTTTGCTAACAACGTCCATGCTGCTGCCTGATCGGCACGACCATATTCATTTGTGCGTGGAGGCATCATAATATCTTCAATTGCTTTTAGTTCAGCTTCAATGTATACAAACAAATCAGCCTTAGATATTTGTGGAGGGAAAAAGTCACCAATCGGGTCATCTTCAGTTGCAAAGGGTACACTTCCAAACAGGTCGAGTGCGTGCCAATAACTAAGTGCTCGTAACCAACGGGCTTCTGCTCTGTAATAAACTATTTTATCTCTCCATTCCTGGCTTACACCACGTTCATCAAGTCGGTCATTACTTGTTTGGCGCAGAAATTCGTTTGCAAGCGAAATCTGATAAAAAATACGATAGTACATTGCGGCAATAAATGTATCGTCGGTTCCCCATTCCTGGTAGTGAAAGTCTTTAATTGTTGCATCATCCCAGCCAATAACTGCTTCATCAGTAGTAAGTTCCTGATGGTACCAATACTGGCGTAAATACTGACTAAACCCTCCATCGATACCGCTTATATCGGCCTGGCCATCGCCACCCTGGTTGCCGCCAACTGCAAGTCCTGCATAACACTTAGCCATAAATTGTGTGTACGATTCAGGGTTGTCAAAAACTGTTCCCGATGTTATTTCATCAGGATCGATTGGTGTAGTGTCCAATATTTTGGAGCAGGAATTAAATACAAATGTTAATCCCGTAACCAACACCATTATGTATATTAATCGTTTCATGATATTTTGTTTTTATTTTAGAATAAAAGATTAACGCCAAACATCCATGCCCTTGTTCTGGGATAAACGTTATTGTCAATACCGTTGTTAACTTCAGGATCAATTCCATCGTAGTTAGTAATTACAAAGGCGTTGTTTACCGTAGCTGAAAGCTGAAGGTTTAAACGATTTTGTAACAATTTTTTAAAGGTGTAGCTAAGCGTAATATTGTCCATTCTGAAAAATGAAGCATCCTGAATGTAATAATCTGAAAAATATTGAGCAGATTCAAAGTTAGTACTAGAAATGCTTGCTACAATATTACTTATATAAGGGCCTTCAGGGCGATACATTCGGTTGTACCATCCATTTTCCGACTGCACATTGTTATACATATAGTTTCCGAAATTAGCGCGGCCGGCAAACGAGAACGACCATTCTTTATAGCTGAAATTTGAAGAAATTCCAAAATAAAAATCTGCATTCGGATCATGATAATAGTATTTATCAGAAGTAGTAATTACGCCATCTCCATTACGGTCAACATATAAACCTTCGATTGGCATGCCATTCTTATCATAAACCTGCTCATATACATAAAATGAATTACGGGGCTGGCCTACAGCCTGTTCCTGTATCAAATTACCAACACCACCTGCTATGCCACCTGTTGGAATGCTTGCTCCGTCATATAATTCAGTAATCTCGTTTTTATTATATGTAGCATTAAATCCCAGTTCCCAGAACATTTTTTCGTTCGAGATAATTTTACCGTTTATCATGAATTCAATACCTTTATTTTCGAGTTCACCAACATTACGGTTAATGTAGTTGCTCAGGTTAGATCCTGCAACGGCAGGCACCCAGCTTAGCAAATCTTTGGTTTTACGCTCATAAACATCTATAGAACCATAAATACGATCGCTTGAGAATGCATAATCAATACCAAAGTTCCATGTAGTTGTTTCTTCCCATTTCAGGTTTTCGTTATAACCTTCAGGGCGCAGTGTGATATTGTACGTATTACCAAAAGGATACATTGCAAATTGGTTGCCATATGTATATCGGCCCATATAATCGTAATAACCACCAATATCCTGCTGGCCTGTAATACCCCAGCCCACACGAAGTTTCAACAATGAAACAACTTTTGAATCACGCAGGAAGGCCTCTTCATTAATTTTCCAGCCAACAGCAACTGCAGGGAAAATCCCCCAACGGTTATCAGGGCCAAAGCGTGAGGTTCCGTCAGCACGCACAGTGGCGGTGAATAAGAACCTATCATTAAAAGTATAATTCAAACGTCCGAAATATGACATCAAATAATATTCACCTTTATTAATAACGGTATCTCTTATGTATTCCTGTGTGGATGAATCGTTAATAACCGGAACATTACTGTTATAATCTGTTGAACTATTATAAAAATGTTGTAGTGAATATCCTCCCATTACATTGAATGTACTTTTAATAGATGGCACCTCTTTGATATAATTGAGATAGAAATCAACAAGTTCATTTTTGGTTTCATTGCTATATTCATTATCACGGCCGCCGCCCTGAGCGGAATTAAATGCCCATGATGCGTATGGAGGAACTTTATTGGTGCCACTACCATTATTTTGATCATAACTCAGGTTAAGATTGGCATGCAGATCGGGAAGGAAATGAAGTTTATAATCCAGTTGGAGGTTACCATATACCCTGTTAACATTTGATACATCATCGGTAAGATTAATAAAGGACATTGGATTGGTAGTACCCTGGGTTACAGGATCTCCGTTATTTTGCAGCCATGCCCAATAACCGCCGGCTGAACCATCGGAACTTTTAACAGGTTTGGTGGGGTCCATCTGAATTGATGATCCAATAGCACCACGATTGGCGAAAGTATTATTGATAAACGAACCATTGATGTTGAAATTAACTTTCAAATGATCATCTAATAAAGTTGGTGTTAATGCTGCCGAAACGCTTGTACGTTGAAACTGCGAAGTTTTTAGTATGCCATTTTGATCGGTATAACCAAGCGAAAAGCGATAGGGAAGTTTTTTCCATGCACCAGTAGCACTCAATGCATGATCCATTCCGGTAGTGTTACTGTAAATTTCATCCTGCCAATTTGTGTTGTGAATGGTTTGGGTATATCCTGTATGGTCAGCAGGAAGTGCTGTATAAGGAATTGATTTTCCATCAGGGTCAGTCCATGTACCTAACATATCAACCCGATTAGGGAATCGAGAAGTTATAGTTTGTTGAAATTCAGCAGGCGACAGCAAATCAATTGTTTTTGGTATTTCATAATATGATAATTTACCGGTGTAATTAATTTGTAAAGGTCTGTTGATTTCACCCTTTTTTGTAGTAATAATGATAACACCATTCGAAGCACGTGATCCATAAATAGCAGTTGCCGAAGCATCCTTTAGAACCGTAAATGTTTCGATGTCGTTAGGATTAATGCTATTTAGAGGGCTACGAGAACCTCCTGTACCTTCATTACTTAACGGAATACCATCAATAACAATAAGAGGACTATTACTTGCATTAAGCGATGACCCTCCCCTGATCATAATATTTGACGATGTACCGGGTGCTCCCCCATCGGAGCTGATTTGTACACCGGCAACTTTACCTGCAATAAGGCTGGCAGGCGATACAATTACTCCTTTGTTAAAACTACCTTCACTGATAGCTGTAACAGAGCCTGTAGCATCTTTCTTTTTAGTTACACCATACCCGATTACAACTACGCCTTCGAGCGAAATTGCTGAGGATTGAAGAGCAACATTTACAACGGTATTAGGCTGGACAAATGCTTCTTGTGACGCAAAGCCAACATATGAGAATACTAATACCTGATTTGGCTCAACATTAATGGTATATTTACCATCGATGTCTGTAACAGTCCCCTGAATAGTGCCTTTAACAACAATTGTTGCTCCCGGGAGAAGTGTTCCATCACCGGCATCGGAAACCGTACCAGTAACAGCTCCGCCCTGAGCAAATACAGTTAAAGAACTACTTAGTAAAACTACTGCAAACACCAGTAATTTAGTAGTTAATTGTTTTACCATGATATTTAATTTAATGATTTTTGAATTTACGAAAATAGAAATTATACACTTAATTGAAAACCATGTCAAAAGTAATTATTATTTGTAAAAAAATTATTTTAATTATAACAAAGATAATATATGAGTGAAAAAATTCCAAATTCATTTTTAGAGTTACATTAATAAATTGAAGTTTTTTATTAGATAAAAACTTAAAAATAAAATCAAATAATTAAACAAGAAATCTTATCAGCCTGTTTTTATGTAATTTACAAATTTATCTGCTTTTCATGGATAACAATTTTTTGATAAAATAAAGTAAATTCAAGTTACAAGTGCAATCGATTGCACTACACATACGGCATTCAGTTAATTAAAAATGTTTGTTGCAACTTTCAGGTTTTTTTCAACATTAAAAGAAAATATGTCGACTTACATTATTGGTTTTAAGCTATTTTAACTTTTCTAAAGTAATTACTGCAACTATTTCAAGTACATTTGTATCCTATAATCAAACAATAAAAAATGAAAAAAACCTTTATCAGTTTATTGCTTTCAATATTTATCACATCGGTCTCGATAGCACAATTAATAACCGCTGATCCTGCTTTTCCTACCGAGAATGATCAGGTAGTAATAACATTCAACTCATCACTAGGCAGTGGTGGTTTGGCCGGCTTTACAGGCGACATGTATGCACATACCGGTGTAATTACAAGTAATAGTTCGTCTGGTTCTGATTGGAAATACGTTAAAGCCGGATGGACTGAAAATATACCCGAATGCAAACTAACAATGGTTGGTGATGACCTATGGGAACTAACGATCGGACCTTCTGTTAGAGATTATTACGGTGTTCCGACTAACGAAACAATTCTTCAAATGGCGTTTGTTTTCCGTAGTGCCGATGGATCACTTGTGGGTAAAACAGAAACCGGAGGTGATATTTTTTACGATGTTTATGCTTCGGGGTTAAATATTCTGATCACAATTCCTGAGCAACGCCCCTATATTGTTGAGCTAAACGATAACATATTAGTTGAAGGAAACAGTATCGGTGCTGATTCAACATTTATTTTTCTTGATGGAGATATGATTTATGCTGATACGGGCAGCACTTTCTCAACAAATATTACAGCAACTGATTATGGAAAGCATTGGGTTGTTGCAACTGCAACAGATGAAAATGACACTGTTATCGATTCGATTTATTACTATGTTCGACAGGAGCCCGTGGTGGAAGAGCTTCCTCCGGGAATAGCTGAAGGGATTAACTACACAGGTGCGGAATCAGCTACACTTTGTTTAGTTGCTCCCGAGAAAGAATTTATTTTCGTAATAGGTGATTTTAACGATTGGGAGATCGATGATGAATACGAAATGAAGATAACGCCTGATGGACAAAGGTTCTGGCTTGAGTTATCAAATTTGGAACAAGTTAAAGAATATGTTTTCCAATACTTTATTGATGGTTCTGTAAAAGTTGGCGATCCTTACTCTGAAAAAGTAAGTGATCCGTGGAACGATAAATGGATAAGTAATACAACCTACCCTGACCTAATTGAATATCCCACGGGAAAAACAAACGGCATAGCTACAGTAATACAAACAAGCCAGGTACCTTATCAATGGCAAATTAATGATTTTCAAAATCCTGATGTTACCGATATGGTAATTTACGAGCTACTTGTGAGAGATTTTATTGCTACACATGATTTTGCAACTCTTATCGACACACTTGATTATTTGGAAAGGCTTGGTATAAATGTAATTGAACTTATGCCAAATAGTGAGTTTGAAGGTAATTCGAGCTGGGGATACAATCCAAATTATTATTTTGCTCCTGATAAATACTATGGACCAAAAAACACTCTGAAAGCTTTTGTTGATGAATGCCATGAAAGAGGTATAGCTGTTTTTATGGATTTGGTACTTAATCATGCATACGGCACTAATGCTTTGGCTATGATGTACTGGAATGGTGAGCTCAACCGACCTGCTGCCAACAACCCATGGTTTAATGAGCAATCAAATTTTTTAAATCCTGATGCTCAATGGGGTAACGATTTCAACCACGAAAGTTTGTACACTCAGCAATTTGTTGACAGCATAAACAGCTACTGGATAAACGAATACAATATTGATGGTTTCAGATTTGATTTCACTAAGGGGATTGGGAATAATATTAAAGGAAATGGTGACCCATGGGGGAGTAAATATGATGCTGACCGTATTGCTCTTTTAAAACGAATGGCCGATAAAATCTGGGAACAAAAATCAGATGCAACCATAATATTTGAACATTTGGCCGAAAATAGTGAAGAAAAAGAGCTGGCAAATTACGGAATACTTATGTGGGGAAATTTAAACCATAATTACAATGAAGCAACTATGGGATATAATAGTGGTGGCCAATCGGACTTTTCATGGATTTCGTACAAAAAACGAGGATGGAATAACCCACATGTTGTTGGTTACATGGAAAGCCATGATGAGGAGCGACTTATGTTTAAGAACTTAGAATACGGGGCTTCGAGTGGTGATTATAGTGTTAAAGATCTGGCAACAGCACTTAAACGTCAGGAGTTGGCTGCTAATTTCTTTTTTACGATTCCAGGACCCAAAATGATTTGGCAGTTTGGTGAAAGAGGTTATGATGTATCAATTGAATATAACGGACGGCTGGGCGAGAAACCTCCCAGATGGGACTATCTTGAAGATTGGAGGCGCAGAAATCTTATGTACATATATTCGGCACTCATCGATCTTAAAAAGAATGAAGATGCATTCAGTACTACTGATTTTTCACTTGACTTATATTACGCTTTAAAAAAGATTAAACTTAACTCAACCGATATGTCAGTTGTTGTTCTTGGAAACTTTGGCATCGAAGAAGGCGATATAAATCCCGATTTCCATTTTACAGGTACCTGGTATAATTACTGGACAGGTGATTCGATTGAAGTAGCAAATGTTAGTGAAACGATTCCTCTTCAGGCCGGTGAGTATAAACTCTTTACAAGTAAAAAGCTTTCAAAACCTGAGCTGGTTGGCATAAGTGATATCGGGTCAACTCAAAATATAAATATTTTGTATCCAAACCCCGTTTTCAATGCACTTACAATTACTAATACGGAGGACGTTGAGCAAATTAATATTTATAATTTGTTGGGGGTGGTTGTATATTCCGAATTGGGCAATCGCAGCATTCATACTAATATTAATACTCAAGATTTCAAACCTGGATACTACTTTGTACAGTTAATTTCCAACTCCGGTAAATCAGTTACAAAAAAGTTCATAAAAAAATAAGCCTGATTTTCATTTTTCATGAGTAGTATTAAAATAACAAAAAAGTCGGGAGAAATAGTTGATTTCGACATAAATAAATTAAGGGAGTCACTCATCAAATCCGGTGCAAGCCAAAATGATACTGATTATGTAACAAAAATAATTAGCAATAAGATCGATAATGGTATATCGACTCACAAATTATATCAGCTTGCATATGGCCTACTCAAGAAACGATCAAATAAGGTTGCCGGAAGATATAGGCTCAAAAAAGCGATTTTCGAAATGGGGCCAACCGGTTATCCGTTTGAGAGCCTGGTTAGCGAATTATTAAGATTAAAGGGTTATGTAACTAAAAAAGGGCAGATTATGGATGGAATTTGCGTTAAGCACGAAGTTGATGTTTACGCAAAGAAACAGGGCAACACGATTTTTGTTGAATGTAAATTCCATAATGATCAACGAAGAAAAAGTGATGTTAAAGTATCGCTTTATGTAAATTCACGTTTCAATGATTTAAAAAGTAAATGGAAGCAAAATACTGAAGGCCAGCACAATTTTGAAGGATGGATTGTAACAAATACAAGATTTACCGAAGATGCTATTGAATACGGCTCCTGCGCCGGATTAAAAATGATATCATGGGACTATCCTTCACGTGGTAATCTGAGGCAATTGGTTGATTCTCTAGGTATTCATCCGATAACCAGTATGCAGTCGTTAACAAAAAATGAGAAGACGTTTTTGATGGAGAAAGAAATAATTCTTTGCAGACAACTGGTAAATCAAAAAAACCTGTTACTGGAAATGGGAATAAATGAAAATCAAATTTCAAAGATCATTAGTGAGGCCTATCAAATATCAGAAGAGGTACAATGAAATTAAATATGTTTTTGCAGCGTGCTTAAAAGATAATCTAACATTACTGGTTTCGTGATGAAAGCATCGGTACCCAACTCATAACAAGCAGCCTCTTCACCCGAAAGAACAAAAGCTGTTTGAACAATAATTGCAATTTTTTTATTGGTTTTTCTGATTTTTTTTAGCACTTCAAAACCGCTAATACCTGGAAGGTTGAGGTCGAGCAATACTACATCAATATCTGAGTTTTCTTGTACTAATACTAATGCTTCTTCGCCATTAAGAGCCCACAAAAGCTTCGCCTTTGTACGACTTAATGCAGCATTATAAAATCGATTACTAGTTTCCGTATCCTCTACGATGAGAATAACTTTACCTGAAAAATCAAAATCACTTAAATTACTCATCATAGTACAATTTTATAACGATTAAAAATATTGAACCAAAATACAAAAAGTTTTTGATAATCCAATCCGCACCATTATTTTTTTTCGCCTAAATAGTTTTTAATAATTTCTTTTCGTTTTATTTTCCCAGTGTCAGTTCGAAAAAACTTTGGTAAATAAATTATTTCTTTAGGTATTTCAAATTTTGATAAGTCGTTTTTTAAGTTCTCTTTCAAAACATCAATATTATAACTATCAACCGAATCACTTTCGACAAATAAAGTAAGTTTTTCACCCAGTTTGTCATCAGGCACACCTCCTACAAAAAAGTTGTTGGAAATGTAATTAACTATTTTTCTCTCAATAATTTCAGGAAACAGCTTAACGCCACCGCTAACAACAACATTATCTGACCTTCCAACAATTAAAAACGACCCATCATTATATAAATTAATGATATCATTCGTTACTAAACCTTTAACTCCAATATCAGGTGCATCAATAATAAGTTGATTATCACAATTTTTACGAGCATTAATTCCTGGCAGAGGGTAGTACCTGGTATTCTTGTTATCAGCAGTAAGCTTCCGAAGTGCAATGTGTGTAATGGTTTCGGTCATTCCGTAAGTATGCCATGCATTTATATAAGGAATATTGAGCAACCTCTTTTCCAATTCAATTGAAATATCTGATCCACCAATTAACAGTTTGTCTATTTTTAATAATTGCTGTATTCCTTTGGTTGTAGATAATAACTCATAAACCTGATTTGGCACCATTGCAGCATAGGTTATCTTTTCATTGATAGTTGGTAACGATGCAGGCTCTGAATAAAGTAAATTAAGGCCTCCAACTATCGATCGTACGATCATCATTTTTCCGGCAATATAATTAACTGGCAGGCAAAGCCATGCATTGTCATCTTCTTTCAAATCAAAAAATGCCAAAGTAGCTACTGCACTTGCGATCATATGTTCTTTTCGAAGACTTATTTTTTTTGGAGAGCCGGTAGATCCTGATGTTTTGGCAGTAATACAGTCAGATGATGAAAACCAATCCTGAAGAAAAAAATAAATCTCTCTTTCCCAAGTTTGCGTCTGAGAATTGCTGATTTTTTCTTTACATAATATTCTTAAATCATCAACAGTATAATATTTACCAAGTATTTGAATATATTGGGGATTACCTATCATTTTTCTAACCCTGTTAAATCCCAATCTGACAATGGGTTATAGTACAACCCAGCCTTTTTAATAGTTAAAGGTGAAGGAATGTTATTATTGAAAAGCTGACCGGTTCCTAATCCTTGTGGTATACTATTATTTAAAGTATAAGTCCATTGAACAATAGCATTAAGTCCTATGTTTGATTCAAGAGCAGATGTAACCCACCAGCCTACATTTTGGTTCTCTGCTTCTTCAATAAACATATTACTCTGGCTCCAACCACCCAACAAGCCCGGTTTAATAATTATGTATTGAGGATTAATTACTTCTAACATTTGTTTGATTTCCTCTCTTTGGCAGATACCAATCAATTCTTCATCAAGGGCAATTGGAATTGGAGAGTTCCTGCAAATCTCAGTCATATTTTCCCATTGATGCTGCTTAATTGGTTGCTCAATTGAATGTATGGAAAACTCAGATAACTTTTTTATTTTTTCGGGTGCCTCTTCCGGTGAAAATGCTCCATTGGCATCTAAACGCAGCTCAATCTCTTTATCAGAAAAATCACTCCTTATCAATCTTAACAATTTCAATTCATCATCAAAATTAATTGCTCCAACTTTTAGCTTTACACATCTATATCCTGACTCAATCTTTTCGACAATACTGGTTTTCATGGTCTTATAATCTCCCATCCAAACTAAACCATTAATGGGTATCATGTCTTTACCTTCTGTAAATGAAGATGGAAATAATAGCCTTGTGCCACCTACGGATAAATCTTTAATGGCCATTTCAACTCCGAATCTGATGGAAGGAAACTCAAAAAGGCATTCTTCTAACCAATATTGCCAGTTATTGATATCCTTACAAACCTGTATCAGTTTTTGCTCAAAATCAGGACGGTCGTCAATGCTTAACCCTTTAATTATACTACATTCACCAATCCCCTTAACTTGTGCCTCATCCTTATGATAAACAATAATAAACCATGAATCCTTTGAAGTAAGTACTCCTCTGGATGTGCCTCCGGGTTGTATAAATTTAAGTGTATGTTTCTTAAAAAATGCTTCCAGCATTGTAACTTTTTTGTAAAGATACTAAGAGACAGGTTATAATCAATTCGTTCTGGCATAATAACTAAGGGGATAAAGCACCTTGTCGAAAGTATAGTATTGCATTAAAACAAAATCCTCTCCATAATTAATTAACGCATAAAAGCGGTCGCGGTCATCGGGGATAAGTTTAAAATAAGCCTCATCCTTTATTTTTTTTGACAGTGCCTTTTTGTTAAACGCCGTAACACAGGTAGTGTTATTTTTATTGTCGATAAGGGTGATTTCGAACATAGCCGGTGAGTTTACTATTGAGTCGATTATTATGGGAGACATGATGTTATTTAACCTAGATTCATAACGAAGGTCGCTGAAAGAGGTGAGAAAATTCAATAACCTGAGAGTATCAAACCTGCTAACATTATTACTATCCTGAAGTTTACGAAGATTGTAGCCCCCATCCGAACTTGTAATATCCACCATAAAGCTTTCTTCCGGAAACTCAATAAATTCGACAGATACGTTTTTTATGTCGGACAAAGTATGTTTAAAAACCTGGTGACTTTTCCAGTCGTCGGGTATGGGCGAATATCGGGGTGTAAGAAATCCTCTAAATCCGGGAATATGTGTTACATACGGATGTTCGGCATCTTCTATCAACATGTAAGTTCCCAGATTGTTTGGAGTAACATCACCAACATAATATACTTTGGCCAGCATCTCATACGGAAACAACTTTATCTTATCGAATAAATTAATTCTGTAGGCATCCTGATATATTTCTACTTTAATACCAATACTTGCCATTCGTTTAATAATATTATCGCGTGCAGCAATGGGAACCGGCGACTTAACTCTAATCCGGTGCATTGTTTCAAGAAGAAAGTCAACCACCTTTGTGTTAGTTTTATATTTACTATCCAGGAGCCAACCATCGGAAGTCCTTTCCAACAAAACTGAATTCGTTTGCTTATCAGCCATAAATATTTTTGTAACAGATGCAGTGTCATTAATGGCAAATTCCGATTCACTTTCTTGTAAAGTGCTACTATCGTTTTTCATTACAAACCATATGGCAACCGGAGCAAATAGTACGATAATTAGTATTAATTTCTTGTTCTTTTTCATCATTTAAATATATCTGTAAATCAGTGACGCTTTTTTTCTAATTAACTCGAAGCCAATTTTTTCTTATCTCGAATACTTTCTTTTTCTCAGCCAAACTATAAGTAATCCTGTTAGAACTACAATAATAACCGGTACTAACAAATTAACTAATTGCCAAAAAGTACGGTTTGAACTTATTTTTGTTTTATCAAGCAATCGCAACTTCAATTCTCTCGACCGCAATGAGATTAAGCCAGGTCCATCTGTAAGATAATTCATGGCATTCAGAATAAATTCCTTGTTGCCAAAAGTTTCCCTGGTAAACTGATCGAAACCAAGTGGTAATGGATATCCCTGTGGTATATGGAACTGATTTTTTATAATATCGCCATCACTTACTACTATCATGCTTGTTGGAACACTTTTTTCCTTAAAACCAATTTCCTTATCGGTAATAATTGCTTGTGGCAGCCTGTTTCTAAAATCCGACTGAAATTCACCTTCAAGCAATACAGCAATATCCAGCGGCGGGCCCGAATATTGCATAACATCGGGTTCTTCAGTTAGCATCCTAAGGCTTATCATTACAGGAACCGCTTCTGTTTTTGAATATTGAGAAGTACTAAGTAATATTGTTTTTTTTACATTCTTTACAGAAGTGGTGTCGATACTACTCACAAAATGCGTTTTTATCGCATTTAAGTTCTTTACAATCGGATGCTTTGATGTTGGAATAATAACAGGAAAATAATACCAGGGAAAGAAATCAATTTGTGCCTGACCGCCAATTTGGCCTGTACGGATAGGAATTGGAAGAGCATTGAGGTCTAGCACGAGATTCTTATTTATTCGAGCACCATAATTGAAAAGCTGGTTTTGAAGATCAAGGGTTTTTTCCACAGAAACAGTATTTTCCTGGCTCTGAATACTATCCATGCTTGCAATAACGGGGTCTATTAACCAAAGTACCTTACCTCCATACATAATATATTGATCGATAATAAATTTGTCCTTTTGTGAAAATGCCGAATCGGGATTTGCAATAATAATTGCAGCATAAGCAGGGCGAATTATATATTCCTGAGTTGCAGAATCAATTAGTGATCTGTTTACCAAAGAGTTTATTTGACCATCAATTGTTATCCTGTCAACAATATAGCTATCTCTTAAAGCAATAGTGATATCATAAGTTTCCTGATCATCGAGTTCTCCATGTCCTTCAATAAATGCAATACGGGGTACAACGCTTTTTATCAACTGGCTTATTAAACTAGTAAATTTAAATTCGAGATTTTGAATTGAGTTGTTCAAGGCTGCCTCGGGAGGCACATTAAGTTGTGCATCGAGTAACTCAACAGGCATTTCATTGTTTTTATAACTGACTAAAGCCCCAGGAAAAATAACCTGCTGGTCTAATCCTCCTTTAGTTTTTACCTGAAGATTTGTAGGATTAAGCCCCTGCTCCATAAGCAGTTGATATGTATCATTACGCTCCTGAGCATTCTCACTCGATGAAGGATTAATAAACTCGTATTCGATATTTCTATTATAGGCTCTGAACTCGTCAAGCAATTCCTTGGTTTCACGTTTTAATCTTTTAAAACCGGCAGGAAATTCGCCATCAAGAAACACCCTGAAATAAACAATATCGTCAACATTTTTTAGCAGTTCCTGAGTGGATTCAGAAAGAGTATATCTTTTTTCGCTGGTTAGATCGATGCGGATAAAAACATTCGAACTGATGATACTAACAATAATTAATATCGAAATAACAATCAGTAATTGTACTAAATAGTGATTAAACATTTTATTTTTAGCGACTTGCATACTCATTAATATTATTACCACTTACGTTTAGATAACGAAAAGTTTGTTAGATACAAAAACAAAGCTATAACGCTTAAAAAGTAAATAACATCGCGGGTATCAACTACTCCCCTGCTTATTGAACTGTAATGAGAACTAATTCCAAGCGATCTGATAAATATATCAATATTTCCAAACAAATCCAATGAATATATAAATTCAAACCCCAGATATAAAAAAGCACTTATTATTATTGCGATAATGAATGATATTACCTGGTTATCAGAAATTGATGATGCAAAAACGCCAACTGCTGCGAACACTGCGCCCAAAAAAAATAAACCGATGTACGACCCACAAATGCTACCAACATCAAGGTTACCCGGCGGTAAACCAAGTTGATAGATTGTAAAAAAATAAACCAACGTTGGTAATAATGAAAATACAATTAAAGTAACTGCGGCAAGAAATTTAGCCATAATTATCTTCATATCCGATAATGGTCTTGTGAAAAGCAGTTCGATGGTTCCACTTTTTTTCTCCTCAGAAAATGAACGCATTGTAACTGCAGGTACAAGAAACAAAAAAACAAGAGGAGCAACAATGAAAAGGCCATCAAGATTTGCATATCCATAATCCAGAATATTAAAATCGGTTGGGAAAAACCATAAAAACAGACCAGTCGTAATTAAAAATACAAGTATTACCACATATCCTATTACGGAACTCAAAAAAGCCCTGATTTCCTTTAAATATAATGCAAACATATTTTTCTGCTAATGTAAAGTGAGTGCAAAAATAGCACTTTATAACTTTATATATAGGAATCAATTTTGACAAATTCAACAACCGGAGCTAATATGGTTTGTAGCCATTCCTACCATGAATCATTAGAGCTTAATAAGTCTTATAAAGTTTACCCGGCAAACACATCACAAGTCCTTCAAACTCGAGAGTGAGCAAGGCAGCCGCAACCTTAGAAACCGGAAGTGCCGACCTAACAACAATCTTATCAACGCTTATTTCTTTAGCCTCATTAATTAAGTCAAATAGTAATTTTTGTTCTTCAGTAAGCTGCAGAAAAAGGTCTCTTTGCTTTTTAACATCTACTTTTAAATTATCCCAACCCATAATGTAGGCAATATCTGCAGCAGATTCGGCTAATGCAGCGCGATTTGATTTTATCAGCATATTACACCCCTGAGAGTATTCATCATTTAACCGGCCGGGAACTGCAAAAACATCACGATTATATGAATTTGCCAGTCCGGCAGTAATTAAAGCCCCGCCTTTTTTAGCCGATTCAACAATCACAATGGCATCGCACATTCCTGCAACTATTCTGTTACGCTTAGGAAAATTTTCGCGATCGGGCATTGTTTTCGACATAAATTCTGTCACCAATCCACCATTATCTAGCATGGTTGTAGCCAGCTTTTTGTTTTGCGTAGGATAAATCCTGTCTAATCCATGTCCAAGAACTCCTACCGTTTGTAAACCGGCATCAAGTGCTGCTTTGTGAGCACAACTATCAATACCATAAGCTAATCCGCTTACTACCAGTATATCTTTGGTTTTAAGGCCGTCAATAAAACGCTCACATATTAATCTGCCCTCATTTGTAGCTTTTCGTGTTCCAACAAAGCCAATTACACGGGGTTGGTTCAAATCGGCAGTCCCTTTATAATAAAGTAACAACGGTCCATCCTCGCAATTCAGGAGTCGTGCGGGGTAATCATTATCAGTATAAAAAAGTGGTTGGATGTTTTTCTTCTTAATAAAACTAATTTCTGTTTCTGCTTTAAGCAAAACTTTTTGACTGAGTATGTTGTTTACCGTTTTGTTACCGATTCCCGGAATCTTCAATAAAGCATTTCTATTTTCTTTAAACACAGCCTCTACGCCACCGCAATAGGCAATCAGTTTTTTCCCTACTACATCACCAATTCCTGGGATTAAGGTTAATGCAATTTGATATTTTAGAAGTTCATCGGCCACAGGTCAAAAATAGAAAAAATACAGTTGGTTTGGTCTGAAAAAAACAAATTTTGAGAGCTATTGTGTTTTGATGCGAATTACCAAAATACATAAGTAAAATTGGTATATTCGCTAATAAATGTTGTCGGATAAAAAGAACATACTCGTGTGCCCTTTAGATTGGGGACTTGGTCATGCAACGCGCATGGTACCTATTATTGAAATGCTTGGCAGGAAAGGCGCCAATGCTATAATTGCCGCCGACAACAGGCCATTGGAATTTTTAAAACAACGCTTCCCACAAAATACTTTTATCAAGTTTGGAGGTTTTAGCCCTATATATCCTTCCAATAAGTGGATGGCTTTGTATATGCTACGATCAATCCCTGAAATGATGATTAAAGCTAGGCTGGCAAATAAGATCCTTCAAAAAATAATTACCAACCACAAAATTGATGCAGTAATATCTGATAACCGCTATGAATTATCTACACCAAGAGTCCCTGCCATTTTCATTACTCACCAACTTAACATCCAAACCATAGGTTGCCAGAAAATCGGTAAACCCATAATTGATAAAACTATTAACTATTTCATAAACAAATTTGATGAGCTTTGGGTACCAGATATTCCCAGTAATTTTCAGTTATCAGGTAATCTTTCTAAAACAAATAAATTTGCCCCTAAACGTTTCAATATTGGTTTGCTGAGTAGGTTTTCAAAACCCCACTCTGGCAATAATATCAAAAGTATTGACATATTAATTATACTATCAGGACCCGAACCACAGCGAACAATTTTAGAAGAGCTGCTTTTAGAACAAGCCTTAAAAAGCAAATTAAAAATAGTTATGCTTCTTGGGAAACCAGAGGAGAATACAGATAAAGAAATTAAAAATGTGAAATTAATCTCACACCTAAGTGATGCTGAATTTTCCAAACTTATTCAATCGGCTGACTTTGTAATTAGCCGGCCCGGTTATTCAACTTTGATGGATTTAGCTGTTTTTGGCAAAAAAGCAGTTTTTATTCCCACTCCCGGGCAAACTGAGCAGGAGTACCTTGCTCACAGGTTACTCAATGAAGGAATGGCATTTTCACAGGATCAAAACAATTTTAAACTAACCGAGGCAATTAATAATCAGCCCAAGTATAAAGGTTTATTTATTGAAAATATGCCGGAGTTGCTTGATGCAAGAATTGATAACTTGCTAAAAAACTGCTAACAAAATCACTAATTAAGGTTTACATTATCATTTAATCTATTTTTGCGGCCACTTTAAGAACTCGCAAATTGAAATCTGATAATAAAAATAGCAGCTTGTCTTACATCAGCAAACCCGTTTGGAATATTCTTGGAAGAATTTTTGCTGGCATAGGGATTACAGGTATTTTTATTCCACTATTACCAACAACACCTTTTCTACTGCTTGCAGCTTATTGTTTTAATCGGGGATCGGAAAGTATGCCTGACTGGTTTGTAAAAAACAAGTTAATTGGACAATACTTAAATAATTATCGCGAAAAGAAAGGAATATCTTTAAGATCAAAGATGAATTCAATCTTTTTACTTTGGTTTGCTGTTGGTGCTTCTATTTATCTTTCTAACAATTTGTATATCCGCATAATCCTTGTTATCGTTATTGTGGGAGTAACTACACATATATTATTGATGCCGACTTTAAAAAAGTAAATAACTATTCTAATTATTTGGCATGAATTGAGCCCTTCGGCAGGAAATGTATTAGGTTCAAATTCTCACTTTTACTTACTTTTGCATTAAATTTTTCGGAAAATGTTACTTGAAAAAGAAATGAAACTTGCTGATGTAATCCATCACGATTACAACCTTGTACCCATTATAAATCGTTTCGGTATTATGCTTGGGTTTGGCGACGACAGCATTGAAGCTATTTGCAAAAAAGAACAAATAAATATTGATTTTTTTCTAACAATACTTAATGCATTTCATGATCCTCAGTATTTGGATAATGATTATTTACAAAGTTTTTCTGCTTCATTATTAATCGATTATCTCCAAAAAACACATAGATATTATTTGCAGAATAAGATTCCTGAGATCGAAGGATTGATTAAGGAAATGAAATCGGAGTTTGAACTTGACAATGTATCGTATAACCTACTTCAGAAGTTTTTTATTGAATATAAAAATGAGCTCATCAATCATATTGAAAATGAAGAAAATCGAGTTTATCCTTATGTGATTGATCTTGAAAATGCTGGTCATGGTCATCCTATTTCAGCTACGTTAATTTCACGCATAAAAAAGTATCCAATTCATTCATACGAAGCAGAACATGAGGATGTTGAAGAAAAACTTACTGATTTGAAAAATATTATCATTAAATATTTACCTCCTTCAAAAAGCCAACGAATCCGTTTTAGGTTACTCAAAGAGTTAACTGTGCTTGAAAAAGATTTAAACGATCATGCCCGTATTGAAGATTTAATTTTAGTGCCCAAAGTAGAAATACTTGAAAATCTGGTTATAAGCAAGCAGCACTTGTGATGAGCAGTACAAAAAAAGTAATAGTAGTCTCAAATGCATTCCTGCTCACCTCAGGAATTGAAAAGCTTGTACTTGAATTAAGTGGAATGTTGGTGGATCAGGTTTTTTATGGTTCTGAAAAAAAGCTTAGTGACAAAATAATAAGTAAAAAACCTGAGTTTGTAATAATCGACCCCGATGCTGTTTCTGACATACTAATTCCACTTTTGCGAGAGCTAAATGAAGAAAAGGATATTAAAATAATAGGGCTTGTTTCATCAACATCGAGCCGTAAAATAATAAGCCGGTTTTCATTTACGCTAAACGTTGAAAAAAGCAAATACCAGTTAGTTGAAGCTTTTCAAAAAATTGTGGGCAAAGAAGAAAAGAAAAAATCCAACAACGATCAATTACTAAGCAAACGCGAAAAAGAAATTTTACAGCATTTAGCTATGGGTTTAACAAACCAGGAAATCGCCAACAAGTTTTTTTTAAGTGTTCATACAATTATGACTCATCGTAAAAAAATCACACGTAAACTGGGAATTAAAACCCTTTCCGGGTTAACTGTGTATGCTTTGATTAATAATTTAGTCGATATGCGTGAGGTGGAAAGAAGAGTGTAGGGTTATCAGATTGTCGGGTTATCGGGTTGTCAACAATTTTTCTACTTTTGCACCTCAAATTTTTTCACCCGAATGAGTAGTAACATTAAAGAAATAAAAAGACGTAGAACGTTTGCCATTATCAGTCATCCCGATGCCGGGAAAACCACATTAACAGAAAAACTTCTTCTTTTTGGTGGTGCCATTCAGGTAGCTGGGGCAGTAAAATCTAATAAGATAAAAAAAACTGCCACTTCCGACTGGATGGAAATCGAGCGGCAAAGGGGTATTTCGGTTGCAACTTCAGTAATGGGTTTTGAATATAAAGACATCAAAATTAATATACTTGATACTCCTGGGCATCAGGATTTTCAGGAAGATACTTTTCGAACACTTACGGCTGCCGACAGCGTTGTAGTTGTAATAGATGTTGCTAAAGGTGTGGAACCTCAAACTGAAAAACTTGTTAAAGTTTGCCTGATGCGTAAAATACCGATAATTGTATTCATCAATAAAATGGACCGTCCTGGTAAAGATGCTTTTGAATTGCTTGATGAAATTGAACAAAAACTTCTGCTTAAAGTTACACCTCTAAGCTGGCCGGTAAATATGGGGCCCGGCTTCAAAGGTGTTTATAATATTTTTTCCAATTCATTAACTTTATTTACTCCCGGCAAACAGGTTATTGAAGATGGGTTGCGAATTAACAACTTATCGGATACTTACGTTGATGATTATCTTGATGAAGATGCCGATAAGCTAAGAGAAGACATTGAACTTATTGATGGCGTGTACCCTGAGTTTAATATTGACGATTATCTTGACGGAAAAATATCGCCGGTATTTTTTGGTAGTGCCCTAAACAATTTTGGCGTTAAAGAGTTGCTTGATAATTTTATCGAGATTGCTCCATCCCCTATTGGCAGAGAAAGCGAATTAAGGTTTGTACAACCTGAGGAGGCACAATTTAGCGGTTTTGTTTTTAAGATTCATGCCAATATGGATCCAAACCACCGCGATCGTATAGCATTTGTTAGGGTTGTTTCGGGGACCTTTAAACGAAACACTTACTATCAACATGTTCGATTGGATCGAAAATTGAAATTCTCAAGTCCTACTGCCTTTATGGCTCAAAAAAAATCAATTGTTGATGAGATGTACCCGGGAGATATTGTAGGCCTGCACGATACTGGAAATTTTAAAATAGGTGATACAATAACTGAAGGTGAAATATTGAACTTTAAAGGTATACCCAGCTTCTCGCCGGAGCTTTTCAAATATATTGAAAATGCCAACCCTATGAAGTCAAAGCAATTGGCCAAAGGTATCGACCAACTTATGGATGAGGGTGTTGCACAGCTGTTTACCGGAAAACATACTGGACGGAAAATTATCGGAACTGTAGGAGCTTTACAGTTTGAAGTAATTCAATATAGGTTGGAACATGAATATGGTGCTACTTGCAGATATGAACATATTACTTTGTATAAAACCGCTTGGTTTAGTAGCAGTAACAAACCACAACTTGACGATTTCAGAGCTCGAAAAGCCAATCAAATTGCCCTCGACAAAGAAGGACGTGAAGTATTTTTAGCCGACTCGCAATTCTCCCTCCAGATGGCTCAGGATAAATATTCAGATATTGAATTTTATTTTACTTCGGAGTTTTAGAAGTAATTCTTTACACCATCATTGTTTGTAATACTATAATGCAACCCACCCTGCTACAAGTGTCCAAGCTTTTAGGTTTACAACACAATTTTGAAGCATGGACACTTGTAAAAGAGGAAGAGTCATTTCAAAAGCAGAAATGACAAATATATGTATTCCTTAAATGCTTATTTTACAAGCATCTTCTTAGTTACTGAACTATTTCCAATTTCAACTGTGTAGAAATAAATTCCGGAATCAAGGTTGCTAACATTTACATTAAATGTGTGTGCTGGTGCGCTGTTATTTACACTTTCTTTATGCACTACCTGACCTAATATATTGCTAACTGTTAGTTTAATAACTCCGGCAGTTTCTGAAAACACCATAATGCTGGTATTGCTAACGGCTGGGTTAGGCATGTTTTGAAAAACCTCGAAAGTTGATACTGCAGTTTCTTCAATATCAACAGATAGTGGTGAAACCGCCAGATAAACCATGTTATTTTTAACCGGATCATGGGAAGGTGCACGCACGTTTATCCCCGGAATCAAATCGGTTTGATAAAGTATATTATATTTATCATTGGGCATTGTTTGTGCTACACTTGGGTACACACATTCACTAAACAGATGATATACATCACCGGTGTAGTCAACAAATTCACTGAACATACCATCACTTTCGGTAAAGCGGCCCCAGATATGGCGATAATTTGTCAGGTTCCCCGCATGAAAGTAACCAACGCTTAAAGCACTATAGAATACCTGAATTATTTTTTGTCCGAACTCATCGCGGTGAGCAACAAGTTGTGGCATACTTGTAAGTGACGCTTGATAAGTTGCAACACCAACAATTGTATCATTACCATTTGGTTGTGTCCAGGCGGCAAGGTTTCCGTTTTGATAAAGGTTTGTGGTTGTCCAGTCTTCTGCAATAATTACAGACTGTATCATTGCTGTATCAAGTGGATCCATAGTTTCATTCCAGTAAACCAGTCCATCGGTATATGGAAAATAATACGAACCCGCTTCGTCGGCATTGTGAATCTGCCTTCCGAAAGCAATATGAACAATTCCTTCATCATCAATTACAGCAGCGTTATAACCATCACCACCGCCATAATTAGGAAGAACATCACCCAATGTATAAAAAGGTGCAATACTTTCGTAAAAAAGAATACGTTCCCAGTTATTGCCACCGTCAGTGGATTTCATCACTACACCATCTCTTGTTCCGCCAAATGCGATAAATGCCAGGTTATCACCCACTGGTTGAGCCCATGCGTAATTATCGGCATTCCATGCATTAGTATGATCGCTACTAACACCGTCAAGAATCTCATTTTCAGGATCCCACGTTACTCCTCCATCGGAAGACCGTGAGTAAAGGAGCGCACCATTCAAGTCCTCATAAATGCTTCCACCATTAGCTTCAGGCGGTGTAATACAGATTACATGAATAATTTCGTTATTTTCACCTGAAGTAATCATTCGAGGCCATAAGATATCTTCGTTAGGAGGCGGTCCGACAAGGTTAAAATAATTCCAGGCACCCACACCTTTATTTTCGCGCCAGCTAAAAATCAGGCCATCATCTACGCCTGAATGTGAACAATTTATTTCACCGTTAACACCATAAGGTGCAATATTGGGCCAGCCTGTTCTTTGTTCCTCAATACGTGCTGTTGGATAATCGCCCCAACTTGTACCATCAAAGTAATTATACCCTGTCCCACGATCCGGGCAAGTTGGAGGTGATTCCATTCCCCGTGTCCAGGTAGTGGCAATGGTTCCATCATCAAAAGCGTAAATTCGGTTAGGCATTGAAGAGTTTGATTGTAAATCGTACCATGTTTCACCAACAACTACATCCATTGCCCTGTCACTGGCAACAGTATGGTTAGGTTCAGTTTGATATGTTGTTTCCTGCTCAGCAATATCCACCAGCTTGACATCTTTTACCGTACTGTACCAGGCTTTTGGGCTAATCTGTCTAACCTGGGCAATTCCAACACTTACAAATCCCAATGCGAGTGCAAATAGTAATAATTTTTTCATGATTTTTATTTTAATTTAACAAATGATTAATTACTTTTCTTTTTAAGTCAACAAATATAATAAATAAATCTTCAAAAGGCTTAAGAGGTTATATATTCTGTTATTGAGTTATATTTTACTTTGGAGTTTTAGCAATAAAAAAGGGCTGTTCGAATAAACAGCCCTTTTTAATGAAGTATTTTTTCAAATGCTTAATTTACAAGCATTTTCTTTGTTACCGAACTATTTCCAATTTCAACTGTATAGAAATAAATTCCGGAATCTAAGTTGCTAACATTTACATTAAATGTGTGTACAGGCGAGCTGTTGTCAACACTTTGTTGATGCACAACCTGACCTAATATATTGCTAACTGTTAGTTTAATAACTCCCGCAGTTTTTGAAGATACCATTATTCTTGTATTGTTAACGGCAGGGTTAGGAATGTTTTGTGAAATCTCGAACGATGATACTGAAGTTTCGTCAATATCTACTGCCAGAGGAGAAACCTTTAGATAAACCATGTTATTTTTAACCGGATCATGGGATGGTCCAGTGGAAGGTTGCAGACTATTCCCCGGAATCAAATCGGTTTGATATAGTATATGATATTTATCATCAGGCATGACTTGTGCTACACTTGGGAAAACACATTCACTAAACAGATGGAAAACATCACCGGTATAGTCAACAAAATCACTATAACTTCCATCAACTTCGGTAAATCGACCCCAAACATGGCGATAGTTTGTTTGGTTACCATCATGAACGAAACCAAGGCTTAAAGCACTATAGAATATCTGAATTATTTTTTGTCCGAACTCATCACGATGAAAAACAAGTTGCGGCATACTTGAGAGTGAAGCATAATATGGTGCAACACCAACAATGGTATCATTGCCATTTGGCTGTACCCAGGCGGCAAGGTTTCCGCTTTGATAAAGGTTGGTAGTTGTCCAGTCGTCAGGAAGAATATATGACTGTATCATAGCTGTATCAAGTGGAGCCATAGTTTCATTCCAGTAAATCAGTCCATCGGAATATGGATAATAATACGAACCCGCTTCGTCAGCCATGTGAATCTGCCTTCCGAAAGCAATGTGAACAATGCCTTCATCATCAATTACAGCAGCGTTATAAGAATCACCACCACCATAATTAGGAAGAACATCCCCCATTGTATAAAAAGGCGCAACACTTTCGTAAAAAAGAATACGTTCCCAGTTGTCGCCTCCATCAGTGGATTTCATCACAATACCATCTTTAACTCCACCAAATGCGATAAAAGCGAGAGTATCACCAAGTGGTTGAGCCCAGGCGTAATCATCGCCTCCCCAGCCATTTGTGTGATCAGTACCCATACCGTCAAGAATGGCATTTTCAGGATCCCATGTCTGACCACCATCAGAGGAACGCGAATAAAGAAGGGCCATAGTAAGATCTTCATATGTAGCGGCATTGCCAGCGCAGGCAAATACATGAATCACCTCATTATTTTCTCCTGATGTAATCATTCTGGGCCATAATAATTCGGGAAGAGCTGCAGGTCCTGGCAGGTTAAAATAATTCCAGTCGCCCGTACCCTTGTTTTCGCGCCAGCTAAAGATTAATCCATCAGCCCCGCCTGAATGCGCACAAGTTATTTCTCCGTTAACGCCATATGGGGAAATATTAGGCCAGCCGGTTCTTGTTGCTTCAATTCGTGCTGTTGGATAAGCGCCCCAACTTGTTCCATTAAAGTAGTTATACCCGGTCCCACGATCAGGGCAACTTGGAGGTGATTCCATTCCACGTGTCCACGTAGTGGCAATCGTTCCATCATCAAAAGCATAAATCCTGTTGGCCATTGTTGAGTTTGACTGTAAATCGTACCATGTTTCACCAACAACTACATCCATTGCCCTGTCACTGGCAACCGTAGGGTTAATTTCAACTTGAAAGGTTATTTCCTGTTCAGCAATCTTCATCGGCTTAACATCTTTTACCGTACTGTACCAGGCTTTTGGGCTAATCTGCCTAACCTGAGCAATTCCAACACTTACAAAACTCAAAGCAAGTGCAAATAGTAATAATTTTTTCATGATTTTTAATTTAATTTAACATATTATTAATTATCTCTCCTTTTTAAGGCACCAAATATAATGAATAAATTTTATTCTATTATCATTTTTTTTGTGATGGTTTTTTCGCCAGCAACTACAGTGTAAAAATATATCCCTGCACGTAAATTAACTGCATCAATTACAATATTTTGAGTTCCTGCAGAATATCCACGGTTTATACTGTGAACCTTCTGTCCGGTTAAATTATATACTTCCAAACTTAAATCAGCAGGTTTATTTAGAGTAATTTCGATATTGGCACTACCCGTGAACGGGTTAGGATAATTTTGCGAAACTGTGAAAAAATTCTCTGTCGCTTCATTAATATTCACCGATGTAGGGCTAATAGGTAAATAAACCATATTATTAATAACCGGGTCATGGGATGGTGCACCGGTAGGCTGCAGACTATTCCCCGGGATCAAATCGGTTTGATATAGAATATGATATGTATCATCAGGCATTGTCTGTGCTACACTTGGGTAAACACACTCACTAAACAAATGGTATACATCACCTGTATAGTCAACAAATTCACTGAACATTCCATCACCTTCGGTAAAGCGACCCCAGATATGGCGATAATTTGTTTGGTTACCCGCATGAAAGTAACCAACGCTTAAAGCACTATAGAATACCTGAATTATTTTTTGTCCGAACGCATCGCGGTGAGCAACAAGTTGGGGCATACTTGTGAGTGAAGCGTAATAAGCTGCCACACCAACAATAGTGTCATTACCATTTGGTTGTGTCCAGGCAGCAAGGTTTCCGTTTTGGTAAAGGTTTGTGGTTGTCCAGTCTTCTGGAATAATAAATGACTGTATCATGGTTGTATCAAGAGCAGCCATATATTCATTCCAATAAACCAGTCCATCGGAATATGGATAATAATACGAACCTGCTTCATCGGCATTACGAATCTGTCTTCCAAAAGCAACATGAACAATTCCTTCATCATCAATTACAGCAGCGTTATAACCATCACCACCGCCAAAATTAGGAATAACATCTCCCATTGTATAAAAAGGGGCAATGCTCTCGTAAAAAGGAATACGTTCCCAGTTGTCGCCATTGTCGGTAGATTTCATCACAATACCATCTCTCATTCCGCCAAATGCGATGAAAGCAATAGTTTCACCAGCTGGTTGAGCCCAGGCGTAATCATCACCTCCCCATGCATTTGTAAAATCGCTACTAACACCGTCAAGAATCTCATTTTCAGGATCCCACGTTACTCCTCCATCATTAGACCGTGAGTAAAGAAGAGCACCATCTAAACCTTCGTATATGGTTCCTCCATTACCTGTACCTAAAGTAACACATATTACATGAATGATCTCGTTGTTTTCACCTGAAGTAATCATTCTTGGCCATGACATATCCTGATGGCCAGCTGGACCCAAAAGAGAGAAGTAATTCCAATCGCCTTCACCCTTATTTTCACGCCAGCTAAAAATCAGACCATCAACACCAAACGTATGTGAACAAACAATCTCACCGTTAGCACCGTAAGCCGCAATATTAGGCCATCCCGTTCTTTGTGCTTCTATCCGTTCAGTAGGTGGGTCACCCCAACTTGTGCCATCAAAGTAATTATATCCGGTTCCACGATCCGGGCAAGCTGGAGGTGATTCCATTCCTCGGGTCCAGGTAGCTGCAATAGTGCCATCATCAAATGTGTAAATCCTGTTGGCCATTGTAGAGTTTGACTGCAAATCGTACTTTGTGTCGCCAATAACTATATCTTGTGATCTTGAATTTGAAACAACAGGGTTGATTTCACTCATGTAGGTTGTTTCAACGTCAGAAATCTTTGCCATTTTAGTTTCTTTAACTGTATTGTACCAAGCTTTTGGGCTATACTGCTTAACTTGGGCGACCCCAATACTCACAAAACCCAAAACAATTGCAAATAGTAATAATTTTTTCATAGTATTTAATTTAACAAATGTTTAGTTATCTTTTCTTTAATCAACAAATATAATATTTTGTTAGCATTCAAAACATGATAAATAAAAACTTGATTTAAGTTATCAACTATAAGATGCTTTCATTAGGTAGTATGGTTGCACGATGTATTATAAAATTCCTATGTCGATAAAAGTGTGAAATACTTATTGGTTTATAATAAATAATAAAAATAGCTAATCCGAGTTTAGTTAAAGAACTTCTGCCATCGGCTCCATACTTTCAACTCAATAAATTTGTAACTATCTTTGCGTTCACTTTCATTGACGAACAATACATGAAGACAATAAACATTTATATGTTAAAATCCTATCTGGGACCATTTGTGTTCACTTTTTTCATTTCGCTATTCATACTGTTATTACAATTTTTGTGGAAATATATCGACGACCTTGTTGGGAAAGGATTGGAATGGTACATCATAGCTGAATTAATGTTTTATGCGTCGTCAACTTTTGTTCCGTTGGCACTACCCCTTGCAATACTTCTTTCATCACTAATGACTTTTGGTAACATGGGTGAGCATTACGAGCTGGTAGCAATGAAGTCAGCCGGTATTTCTCTGCGGAAAGCCATGAAACCTTTGATAATACTATCAGCGATAATAAGTATTGCTGCTTTTCTTTTTTCAAATTATGTATTACCTGTTGCGAACCTTAAATTTGGATCATTACTTTACGATGTACGACAGCAAAAGTTAGCATTTAATATTAGCGAAGGAATTTATTATCATGGCCTGGAAGGTTTTGTAATTAGAGTTGGCAAAAAGGCGAAAGACAATAAGACTATATACGATGTTAAGATATATAATCATTCTCAAAACCAGGGAAATGTTATGGTTACAACCGCCGAAAGCGGAACTATGCAACTGTCGCCTAACCAAAAAAATTTAGTTTTCACTCTTTACAATGGTTACCGCTACACCGAAATTACCAATATAGCACAATACAGACTAAGCAGGCCCTTTGAAGCCACAAAGTTTAAGAAACAAGTTCTTAATTTCGATCTTTCTCAATTTCAGCTAAACCGCACTAATGAGGTGTTATTTAAATCGCATTATTCAATGCTCAATATTCAACAGCTCAATCAATCAATCGATTCATTAAGCACCAAGCATTTGGTAGCAAAAAATCGGTTCTTGAAAAGTTTTATTAGAAAATACCCATACATGGCTGTAGACGACTCATTAATCACTAACAATATTGACTCAATTACCAAACGGCTTGACAGCGCAATTATGCTACCTATTATTAATAACTTCGAAATTGATGACAAGGTTGATATAATTGAGATTGCCCTACGTGGCGCACGTACTGCCAAAGAAAATGTAATCTCATTTAACCACGAGCTCGAAATCCGCCAGCAAATCATTACTAAACATGAGGTTGTGTGGCATCAGAAGTTTAAACTTTCTATTGCTTGTTTTATCTTCTTTTTTATTGGTGCTCCTCTTGGTGCAATTATCCGAAAAGGCGGATTAGGACTTCCTGTTGTTGTTTCTGTGATTTTTTTCGTTCTTTATCACGTTATTTCGATGACAGCTGAAAAAGCTGTTAAAACAGGCGAATGGAATGTTGAATTTGGATTATGGCTTTCAACATTAGTTGTTTTGCCATTGGGTTTATTCTTAACATATAAAGCTACTACCGATGCGCAGTTAATGGATACCGAGAGCTGGAACAAGTTTTTTAAAAAATTTCAATTTAAAAAACCGAAAATATCCTAATGGGAAACACGTTAAACATTTTGTTTATCTGTAATAAATCTCCGTGGCCACCTCATGAAGGGGGTCCTATTGCAATGAACAACCTTATTGAAGGCGTACTTGGAGCAGGCCACAACGTTAAGGTTCTGGCAATTAATACAAGCAAATACAATGTCGACCCTAAGGATATTCCTGATTATTATAAAAAACAAACTGATATTGAGCTAATTGATATAGATTTAAGTATAAAGACATTTCCTGCATTTTTAAATTTATTCACCGGAAAATCATATCATGTTGAAAGATTTATTTCTGATAATTTTAGAAATAAATTAAGGAAGGTATTGTCAAAACAAAATTTTGACATTGTTCAGATAGAAACCCTGTTTATGTCACCTTATATTAATACGATACGAGAATATTCTTCGGCATCAATAGTACTCAGGGCGCATAATATTGAGCATTTGATTTGGAAACGAGTTGCTTCAATTACAAGAAACCCAATCAAAAAAGCTTATCTTAAGCATCTTGCCACAACTCTCGAAAATTATGAAATGGGAGTTTTAAACAAATATGACGGCATTATCCCAATTTCAGAAAAAGACGCTGATTTTTTTATCAGCAAATCAAACAAGCCTGTGCAAACAATTTCTTTTGGCATAGTACCTGATAAATTGACCGACTCAATCGCTGTCAAAACTGAACATGCCTTGTTTCATATCGGGTCGATGAACTGGATTCCAAACCAGGAGGGAATTAGTTGGTTTCTGGAATATGTTTGGCCTTATATTAATAAGGAATTCCCCGACCTGAAACTATATTTGGCAGGAAGAGAAATGCCTGATAAGCTCAAAAAGTTAAATCAGGATAACGTAGAGGTAGTTGGAGAAGTATCCAATGCATATGAATTTATCAAATCTAAAGCCATTTTAATTGCACCCCTATTTTCGGGAAGCGGTATTCGCATAAAGATAATAGAGAGCATGGCGCTTAGTAAAGCAGTTATTTCAACAACAATAGGCGCCGAAGGAATTAGCTATACCAATGGTAAAAACATAATGATTGCTGATGATGCTGAATCGTTTATTAAAGCAATTAAAGAATTAGTTAACGACAAAAATAAATGCAATATGATTGGGAATAACGCACGTGCTTTAATACTACAGGAACACGATAATGCAAAGTTGGTTGAGTGGTTAATAGGGTTTTATTGCAAAATAATAGATGACAAATTATGAAGTTAACTTTTAGGTATTATTCGTAATATGATTAGTGTTACGATTCTTAGCAATTGAACAATCGAGCAATAGAACAATTGAACAAACTCTATTATCTTTGCACAATCATCAGGCGTAACGAATTAAATTATGAGAATTTTAGTGCTACTTTCCAGAGTTCCATATCCTTTGGAAAAAGGTGACAAATTGCGTGCATTTAATCAAATCAGGGAGCTCTCAAAAAAAAATGAACTAATACTTTGCGCTTTAAACCCAAGCTCAAATCTCGATAAGCAAAAAGCATTTAGCGAACTACAACCATACTGTCATTCCATTAATTTTTTAGACCTTCCTGTTTACAGCCGATTATGGAATATGGCCATGGCTTTCTTTGGAAATATTCCTATACAAGCCGGATATTTTTATAACCGGAATGCCGTAAAGGAGATTAATAGATTGATTGAATCTTATAAACCCGATCACATTTATTGCCAGTTTATACGAACTACAGAATATGTAAAAAATATTAGCATAAAGAAAACTCTTGATTATCAGGATGTACTATCGCATGGTATAAAACGCAGGTTAAAAAAAGTCTCAATTATTGCTTACCCTTTTTTAAAAATGGAATACAAGAGGCTTATTAGATATGAGGGGCACATATTTGATTATTTCGATAATAAAACCATAATTTCTATCCCCGATAAAAATCTTATTCATCACGATCGAAAAGAAGAAATACATGTAATTCCAAATGGGGTTGATCATTCATACTTTTCTCCAATAAATAAAGAAAAAACTTTTGATGTTGTATTTACCGGAAATATGGCATATCCTCCTAACGTTGATGCATCTGTATATTTAATAAAGGAGATAATGCCATTAGTTTGGAAAAAAATACCAATAGCAAAAGTGCTGCTTGCCGGTGCCAGTCCTGTAAAAAAGGTGCTGTCCCTTAAATCAAAAAATGTAAAAGTAAGCGGATGGATGGATGACATAAGAGATTCGTACTCAGCGGCTAAAGTATTTATTGCTCCAATGCGTATTGGTACCGGACTACAAAATAAACTTCTTGAGGCAATGTCGATGAAAATACCTTCCGTTACAACGCCCATGGCAAATGATGCACTTCAGGCAAAAGAAGGATCGGAAATATTAATTGGAGGCAATGCCCAGGAACTTGCTAACAGTATTACCGAACTTTTGAGCGATGAAAATCTATACCATTTAATTGCACAAAACGGTTATAACTTCGTGCATAATAACTACAGTTGGGAGAGTGCTACCGAAAAACTAAACGAAATAATTAACAACACCTAGGTATATGATTAAAGAACTTGTAGTACTCAATAGAAGCTATCGCAAATTTCACAACCACAAAAAAGTGTTGGTTGAACAATTGACCCAACTTGTTGATCTGGCCAGAAACACACCTTCTGCAAAAAACCAACAACCTCTTAAATACATACTTGTTACAAACGAAAATGATGTTAGCCTGATAGAAAGCCACCTGAAATGGGCAGCATTTTTAAAAGATTGGAACGGGCCGGATAAAAGTGAACAGCCTCCTGCATATATTATTATGTTGATAGATAAAAACCTTAACGAAAATGCATATATTGATGCAGGAATAGCCGCCCAAACAATACTACTTGGAGCAGTTGAAAAACAAATGGGCGGATGTATTATCAGATCCGTAAACCGAAATGAAGTATTAAAACACTTTAATCTACCTTCAAATTTAGAAATAGTTCAGGTTATCGCAATTGGTTATCCAAATCAAAAGATTGAATTAATAACTCCTGACGAATCAGGTTCTGTTCAATACTATCAGGATAATTCAGGGGTACATTATGTTCCAAAACGCAAACTTGAAGATGTAATTATTATTCCTGACACAACATCCGAACATAGTGGCTAAATATTATTTTTGGTAAATGACAAATATTAAGAAACCATGATACAAAAACCATCAATACCAAAAGGAACAAGAGACTTCTCCCCAAAGCAAATGATAAGGAGAAACTATATTTTTGATTCTATTAGAGCAGTATTTCAAAAATACGGCTATCTTCCTATCGATACACCTGCAATGGAGAACTTAACAACTCTTATGGGTAAATATGGTGAAGAAGGCGACAGGTTAATATTTAAAATTCTTAATTCCGGCGATTTTCTAAAGAAAACAGAAACTGCTGATCTGCAATCATCTGATTTGAATAAATTAACTACTATGATTTGCGAAAAAGGTTTGCGCTATGACCTTACTGTTCCTTTTGCCCGCTACGTTGTGCAAAACAAAAACGACATTACATTTCCGTTTAAACGATACCAGATACAACCAGTGTGGCGCGCCGACAAACCCCAGAAAGGAAGATATCGTGAATTTTATCAGTGCGATGTGGATGTTATCGGAAGTAATTCATTAATAAATGAGGTAGAACTTGTGTTGATAATTGATGAAGTTTTTGAAAAACTCGGAATTGAAACAATTATTAAAATAAGTAACAGGAAAATTCTTACTGGAATAGCAGAAATTATTGGCGAACCTGGTAAAATAATTGATATTACAGTTGCTATAGATAAACTTGAAAAGATCGGGCTTGAAAAAGTAAACGAGGAACTTGCACAGAAAGGATTATCCGAACAAGCTATTGAAAAATTACAACCCATCCTAAATCTTAAAGGAATATTAAGGGTTAAATTCCCAAAACTGCAAGAAATTTTAGCAGATTCAAAAATTGGGATGCAAGGAATTGAAGAATTGATGTCGGTGTTGATTCATCTGAAAGAACTAAACCTGAAAAACAAATGGTCTTTTGATCTTACCCTTGCACGTGGATTGGATTATTACACCGGAGCAATTATTGAAGTCGTAGCAAAAGACATGGTGATGGGAAGCCTCTGTGGTGGCGGAAGGTATGATGACCTGACAGGTATTTTTGGTTTACCGGATATTTCTGGCGTAGGGATTTCATTTGGAGCCGATCGTATTTATGATGTGCTGAACGAATTAAACCTATTCCCTGAAGATAGTTCACTTACATCGAAAGTGATGTTTGTGAATTTTGGCAAGGAAGAAGAAAAACTTTGTTTAAAACTAATCAAAGAAATTCGAAAAGCAGGAATTAGTACCGAGCTTTACCCCGATCATGCGAAGATGAAAAAGCAAATGAAATATGCCGATCAAAAATCAATACCCAACGTAGTGTTAATTGGTGAGGAGGAAATGAAATCGGAAATGTACACACTTAAGAATATGATTACCGGAGAACAACAAAAAGTTAATCTGGAAGAACTTATCTCCATATTATCCAAACATAATTAATTTACTTCTCAAATATCATATTATAAGGTCGTTCAATAGCTTCACTAAGTTGTGGTATCGAAATATATTTGCTTTCGCGACGATATTCACGACCTTCGAAAAATAAAATAATAGTAGGATTAGCAAAAACGCCATATGTTGCCGGCAATGCAGGATATTTTTCAGAATTTACTAGTGCAAATTTAATTTCGGGATATTCCTCATCAATCAGTTGCTTCACCTTTGGTCGCAAACTGAGGCAAGGACTACAGTTATCACTATAAAAATAAATTATCACAGCTGCTTCATGTGCAATAAGTTCGCTGATTTCCTCCTGGGTAGTAAATTCGTTAGCCATAGTTTTTAGAATATGGTTGATAACTCAAATTTATAAAAATCAACCAAAAGTAACAAATTCACTAATTTCGCGCTATTAAAATTTTAATCATGGCGAAGATCAGGATTGCTATAAATGGATTTGGCCGAATTGGCAGAGTAACTTTCAGAAAAATTCTGGAAAGAAACAATATGGAGGTTGTAGCTATAAATGACATAACTGACTCGGCCAATCTGGCGCATTTATTGAAATATGATTCTGTGCAAGGATCATTTAACGGCAAAGTTGAACACAACGGAAACCACATTATTGTAAACAGCAAAAAAGTAATTGTATTAAACGAAACCGACCCTGCAAAACTTCCATGGAAAAAACTTAATATTGACGTAGTTATAGAGGCAACCGGAGAGTTTACTGATCGCGAAAGTGCAATTAAGCATGTTGAACAATCAGGTGCGAAAAAGGTAATAATATCGGCTCCTTCCAAAGACGAACATAATAGTGTAAACTATGTAGTATTAGGTGTTAACGATGAAATAATAAACCGTAGGGATGTAATTATTTCGAATGCATCGTGTACAACAAACAATGTAGCACCGTTAATAAAAATACTCGACGATAACTGGGGTATAGAAAAAGGGTTTATTACTACTATTCATTCATACACCAAAGATCAAAATCTGGTTGATGGCCCTCACACCGACTGGCGGCGAGGTCGTGCAGCCGCATACTCTATTGTTCCAACCACAACAGGTGCGGCCAAGGCAGCTACAAAAATTTTTCCGCACCTGAAAAACAACCTCGGTGGGGCAGGTTTCAGAGTCCCGGTGCCCGATGGTTCTCTTACCGATCTCACCTGTACATTAAAAAACTCAACGTCAGTAAACGAAATAAACAGAGTATTTAAAGAAGCTGCACAAACATATATGAAAGGGATACTTGAATACACTAACGACCTTATTGTTTCGGTTGATGTAATCGGGAACACACATTCAGCTGTTTTTGATTCAAATTTAACTGCTGTTCTTGGAGATAAAAATAAGCTGGTAAAAGTTGTAGCATGGTACGATAACGAGATGGGATACTCAAGTAGATTGGTAGAACTTATCGAGAAATTTGTTTAGTGGGAAAAGCTTATGTATTGGATGTTAATAGTTAATTTTAATAAGTTATGTGGTGTGAGTTAGGTGTTTGTAAATAAAACTTTTCCTAACTTTAAGTCGATCATTTTATAATTATTATGAAAAATAAAATAGCAGATTGAAAAAAGATATGATATAAAAAATATAAATTCCAACTCATTAAACTCAAATTCTTTTAATTAATATTGACTAGTGAACTACCCTAATCCAAAACTCATTTTTAAAGATATCCCATCGGGAAAAGTTGGATGGCGAAGTCCGTCAAATATTGCTCTTGTAAAATACTGGGGGAAAAAAGGGACACAAATTCCTGCTAACGCATCCATAAGTTTTACACTTAGTGAGTCACTTACGGAAACAACAGTTGAGTTTTCGCCAGCGTTCGAAAATAACTTTAACCTCGAGTTTTTATTTGAAGGAAAATCAAATGAAATTTTTGCCGCCAAGACTTCCGGGTTTTTTTATAGAATAATGGATATTTTTCCTTTTATAAACCAGTTGGATTTCAAAATCTCTTCAAAAAATACTTTTCCCCATTCAGCAGGAATTGCATCATCGGCATCAGGCATGAGTGCTATTGCTCTTGCACTTTGTGAAATTGCAAAAAGATATTTCAATGCGTTTTCTTCTGAAGATGAGTTTTTTAAAAATGCATCCTTTGTTGCAAGACTTGGTTCAGGCAGTGCCTGCCGTTCTATTTACGGAGGATTAGTAAGTTGGGGTGAGATAACGGGATATAAGAATACTTCAAATCTTTTTGCCAATAGTTTATCTGATAATGTTGATCCTGTTTTTGAAACCTTCCATGATTCAATCCTGATTGTTGATTCAGAACAAAAGAAAGTTTCAAGTAGTATCGGACATGGATTGATGAACTCAAACCCTTTTTCGAAAGGGCGCTTTGAACAAGCAGGGGCTAACATTTTGAGGCTACTTGATGTGCTGAAATCGGGTGAATTAATCGATTTTGTTGACATAGTAGAGTCAGAAGCACTCTCTCTACACGCAATGATGATGACATCAACGCCCTATTTTTTTCTAATAAAGACAAACACAATTTCAATAATTGAAAAAATTTGGGACTTCAGAAAAGAAACGGGCGTTCCTGTTTGTTTTACTCTGGATGCCGGACCAAATGTTCACATCCTATATCCACATGAAAATAAAGATGAAATTGTGGAATTTATTAATTCCGAACTTCTGAAATATACAAATAACAATACTGTTATTCATGATAAGGTTGGAAATGGGCCAGTAAAAATTTAAATTATTATTCTAAAAAATGTCTTTATTATCTTTGAGCAACTCCGTGCTTCCTCTGTATAACTCGGTGACACAGTTTTGTTTACCTGTAGCAACTATTGCAAGAAACATCAAAGAAAAAGCATTATGATATCAGAAAAAGGACCCGCATTTAATTCCAAAATTCTGCTGTTTGGAGAATACAGTCTTATGAAAGGTTCGATGGCACTTTGCATTCCGTATGAAAAATTTAGTGGCCAGCTGTTGTTTGATAAACTATCCGCAAACAAAATAAGTAATCACGCATCCTTGATATACTTAATTGAATATTTGGATTTTCTAAAAACCAACGACTTAAGCCGTGCAATTAACATAGAGGAATTCGAATCAGATATTGAAAGTGGGTTATATTTCGAATGTAATATTCCAATAAGCTACGGACTTGGAAGCTCGGGGGCAATTGTTGCTGCAATTTTTGACGCTTACTCCGTTGTTGGAAATATTAATGACTTGTTGGAATTGAAAATACTATTTGCTAAAATGGAGTCCTATTATCATGGTGAGAGTTCAGGATTAGATCCTTTAGTATCCTATCTCAACAAAGCTGTGTTAATTAGTGAAGATAACAAAGTAAAAACCGTTGAACTACCTAAAGAAATCAAAAAAGATTTAGGTGGTATTTTTCTTTTAGATACAAAAACCACTGGTGAAACACAGCCTCTTGTAAGCTGGTTTTTGACGGAATATGAAAATGCTGATTTTAAAAATAAAATCCAAAATAAGCTTGTACCGTTGAACAACAAATGTATAAGCAATTATTTATCTGGCGATTACGATTCATTACTTGCCGAAATAAAATCGCTTTCTAAATTTACCATAGAAAATTTTAAACCTATGATTCCATCATATATTAAAGAAATATGGGAGAAGGGTATTGAAACAAATAGTTACTATCTGAAACTTTGTGGTTCTGGTGGCGGCGGGATGATGCTTGGGTTTGCATATGATTTAACCAAGGCTCTAAATGAATTAAGTAATTTTGAAACTCACAGATTAATGAGTTTTAAGGGTTAACGGTTGAATGTTAATTTTATTACTAACAACTCCAAACTCGCTAATGATGACAGCACAACAACAATTCACTTAGGTTACCATCAGCACTTCTCCTTTTTTCATATTTTCGCTTTATAATTAATTTACCAGTCATGAGCAAAAGAGAATGGGAATCCATACATGAATTTGAAGAAATCAAACTTGAGAAATGGAACCATATAGCAAAGTTAACCATTAACAGACCAAGATATTATAATGCTTTTACTCCCACTACTACCACCGAGATGGCTGTTGCAATGGAGATGCTGAGGGAAGATCAGGATATTTACTCAATTGTTTTAACCGGTGAAGGTGATAAGGCTTTTTGTAGTGGTGGCGATCAAAATGTTAAGGGAAAAGGCGGGTACATAGGGAAGGATGGAGTACCACGGTTGAATGTGCTTGATGTACAAAGAAAAATCCGCTCGATGCCAAAGCCGGTAATTGCCATGGTGAATGGTTTTGCAATTGGTGGAGGACATGTATTACATGTAGTTTGCGATTTGACAATTGCAAGTGAAAATGCAGTGTTTGGGCAAACTGGGCCAAAAGTTGGCAGCTTTGATGCAGGACTCGGCTCATCTTATCTGGCATCAATCGTAGGACAAAAGAAAGCAAGGGAAATTTGGTTTTTAAACAAGCAATATTCTGCGCAAGAAGCCATGGAAATGGGAATGGTTAACAAGGTTGTCCCATTTGGCAAGCTGGAAGATGAAACTGTAGATTGGTGTCTCACAATGCACCAGCGCAGCCCTTTGGCTCTCAGGATGATCAAACTCGGGATGAACGCCGAACTAGACGGACAAATTGGATTGCAGGAATTTGCAGGAAATGCTACACTACTTTACTATCTAACTGATGAAGCACAGGAAGGAAAACATGCTTTTCTGGAAAAACGTGATCCTGATTTTCATAAGTACCCTAAGTTTCCGTAATTAATGACTGCAAAAATTCTAAACAAAAGAAATCTAAATAATGAAAACTGTAGATAGGGAAAATAAAATATCTAAGAATGAATTGAGAATCATGTCAGCAAATATGTTCGGTGATCTGGTGAAGGCAGTAGTTGATATTGAAAGAGAAATTATGGTAGTGGATGCAGAACTGCATTCCGATCAAGAAAAATTCCTTTTGGAAAATGATTCAAAGCAAGAAAACCTCTGGGGAATAAATCTCTACCCGGATGACGATAATGACTTCATTGAATTTGACTCCATGATTAATCTGCGTCCTTCTTGGGGAAACAGAAGTAGGGGTGTTGAAGATGAGGACATTCAAAATGAAATTATTAAAATTGTGAATATTTTAGTGGATTGATAATTATGGAGCCCAATTTTTTTCATAAAAATTTATCAGTCGGCAAATGGCAAAACTTAAGTTTTGCCGAACAGATGGCAAATGTTGGTAGTGAAGTAGAACGAAGCATTAAGTGGAAAAACAAAAATAAGCCGGAGCGTAGCCAATTAGCATTCTTTCGTGCACTGGAGCTCATGGATTTTACTATTGCAGATAAAAATAACATCAATCGGCTTGGCGAACTGTGCAGGACAAGGGAAGTACTTGTTGATTACTTTTTTGCCGACAATCAATATAAATCAACTGACATATTGTGGCAAAAATATTTCAGGGCATTTACCTGGATGGCAAGTCTTTCTGCCGGAAAATAAAAATATCTAAAATTGCCAATGACTAAAATAATATCTTGGATAGTAGCCTTTAGGCTTAGGACATTACCGCTTGCCATTTCAAGCATACTAATGGGTAGCTTTCTGGCTATTGCATCAGGAAATTACAATTGGGCTATAATCTGGCTGTCAATAGTTACAACTTTATTTTTACAAATACTTTCCAATTTGGCAAACGATTATGGTGACGGCATAAAGGGTACTGATAATGAAGAGCGTCTTGGTCCAAAACGAACAATACAAAGCGGTGAAATAAGTCCAAAGGAAATGAAAGCTGGGATAATAGTTTTTGTGTTACTTTCATTGATCAGCGGTATTTGGTTGATCTTTGAATCATTAGGATCAAACTGGCCCTTGGGTTTATTATTTTTTACTCTGGGTATTGCAGCTATCGCAGCCGCGATAGTATATACTGTTGGTACAAAGGCATACGGTTATTCAGGGTTTGGCGATCTTTTTGTCTTTTTGTTTTTCGGTTTGTTGGCAGTTATGGGGACTTATTTTTTAAATACGTATGACATAAATTGGGAAATATTGCTTCCGGCCTCTTCAATGGGTTTATTAAGTACCGGTGTACTAAATTTAAACAACATGCGGGATATGGAAAACGATGCAAAATCCGGAAAAAAAACAATGGCACTAATTCTTGGATATAAATTTGCAAAAATCTATCATACTATTTTGATTACAATGGCTATGATTTTTGTTGTAGTTTTTGTAGCCCTTCAATATCACTGTCCATGGCAATTTATTTTTATTATTTGTTTTCCATTTTTGATTAACGATTTAATCAAAATCAATAAAATTACCGATAAGTCTCTCCTTGACCCCTATCTAAAAAAATTAGCACTCGCAACTCTTCTTTTTACATTTTTGTTTGGCATAGGGATTATATTTGGATAGTGAATTTGTGTGTTTCTTTATGACGATTATTAATTGTCCATTTAACATTATAAATATAAATAACAAATTACTATGGTATTTGCTATTTTTGCACACCTTTATGAAACGTAAAAGACTAATACAAAAAGCTATTATAAATTTACATAAGCTGCCTAAAAACCGGTTGATGATAGTACTAAGTATTGTAATAGGTTTTGTAGGAGGGTTAATTGCGGTTATTATGAAGAATATTGTATTCTATATCCGCGAATTACTTACCAGTGATTTTTCCGTTTCATATTCAAATTATCTTTATGTAATATATCCCGCTATTGGTATTCTTTCTACAGTTATTATTGTAAAGTTTTTACTTCGAAAGCCTGTAAGAGATGGTATACCAAATGTTCTTTATGCAATATCAAAAGAGCACGGTATAATAAAAAAGCATAATACATTTTCATCAATTATTACAAGTGCGCTTACAGTTGGATTTGGAGGTTCTGTAGGACTTGAAGGACCTACAGTTGTGACTGGTGCTGCATGGGGCTCAATGATCGGGAAAGCTCTCCGATTGAATTACAAACAAATGGTAACTATATTAGGCTTTGCTACTGCTGCTTGTATGTCAGCAATATTTAAAGCACCAATTGCAGCTATAGTTTTTGCTCTTGAGGTTATACTTTTCGACATGACAATGACTGCACTTGTCCCATTGTTGATTGCATCAATAACAGCAGCACTAACTTCATACATGTTTCTTGGTCAGGATATTCTCTACCCATTTGTAATAGACCACAAATTTGAGTTGAGCCAAACACCATATTATATCGGACTTGGCATTTTTACATCACTCATATCTGTATATTTTATTAAGATGTATGTTGCTTCTGGGAAAGTATTTGATTATTTCAAAAACTGGTTTCTAAAGTTTGTAATTGGAGCTGGTACGCTTGGCGGTTTGATATTTTTACTTCCTTCACTTTACGGTGAAGGCTTCGAAGCAATTAACGAAGGTTTATCAGGTAAACTAGAATTTATTTTTGACGAAAGCATATTTTATCGCTACAGTGAGAGTGTCCCAATTGCCCTACTTCTTTTATTTGCAATAATTTTATTTAAAGTAATTGCCACATCGTTAACTTTCAGGGCGGGAGGTATTGGAGGTATTTTTGCTCCGACACTGTTTATCGGCACTATGACTGGGTTATTTTTTGCAAGCCTTTTAAATTATTTTGGTTTTGTGCAGCTACCTGTCGCCAATTTTGCCCTTGTTGGGATGGCGGGGCTATTAGCCGGCGTAGTGCATGCTCCGCTAACTGCAATTTTTCTTATCGCTGAAATCACAGGAGGTTATGATATGCTTCTTCCAATTATGCTTGTTGCAACCATATCGTATTCTATATCGCGTCTGATTATACCGAGGTCAATTTATACAATACAACTCAAAAAACGTGGTGAGGTAATTACTCATCATAAAGACAGGGCCTTGTTATCAATGATGAATATTAGCAGTTTAATAGAAAGAGACTTTAAAACAATTGACCATGAAGCAACATTAGGCGAGCTTGTTAAAGTAATAGCAAACTCAACGCGCAATGTTTATCCAGTTATTGATGATGAAAATAATTTTTACGGTATTATCTTTCTCGACCAAATTCGCAATTTAATGTTCAAGCCCGAGATATATGTTACAACATCCGTCCACAGTTTAATGTTTATGCCTTCGAATATTATTCACCATGATGATGATATGGAAACCGTTGCCGGGAAATTTCAGCATTCAGGGAAATACAACCTGGTAGTACTTAAAGATGGTAAATACGAAGGCTTTGTTTCAAGGGCAAATGTATTTTCACACTACAGAGAAATTCTGAAGGATATGTCGGAGGATTAGATGGGGTTGTACTACTTACAATTAAGTCTTGGTGGATATAACGAATTATCAGTTTGTTATAGATTTTCCTAAAAATCATAACTTTGCAATTTAACAATGATAAAAAAAACAAGTTGAAGAATTTTTTCAATAACCTATATTTCAAAAATCATAATCTTAACCCGATAAAGGTAAAACGACTTGTTGTGGTTCTGAGCATTGTTATCGGACTATTTAGTGGGTTAGCAGCTGTATTACTAAAAAACACAGTTTTTTTTACGCACGACTTAATAACCAACGGTTTTGTATTTGATAATTCTAACTACCTCTACCTTGCATTTCCTTTCATAGGAATATCGCTTACAGTAATTTTTGGCACTTACATACTGCGAGATAATATCGGTCATGGCGTAAGTCGGATACTTTATGCAATATCGCGCAAACACGGTAGAATAGAACCACACAACACCTATTCTTCTATGATAGGTAGTACGCTAACCGTTGCATTTGGTGGCTCGGTTGGGCTTGAGGCTCCTATTGTGTTAACCGGAAGTTCATTTGGCTCTTACCTTGGCCGATTGTTTAAGCTCGACCATAAAACAGTTATGATATTAATAGGTGCAGGAGCAACGGGTGCAATTGCAGGTATATTTAAGGCTCCGGTAGCAGCCGTAATTTTTTCTCTTGAAGTATTAATGATTGGACTGACCATGGGGTCATTAATTCCATTGTTGATTGCCGCAGCCACTGGTGCATCAGTTGCATATTTTTTAATGGGTAGCGAAGTTTTGTTTTCTTTCGATCTCACCGAGGGTTTCTATATAAAACATATACCTTATTATATTGGGCTTGGCCTCCTAACAGGTTTTGTATCACTATACTTTACAAGCATAACGCTGTTTATTGAAGGTAAACTAAAGAAAATAAAATTAAAATCTGTTAAAGTAATTATCGGAGGTGTATCGCTCGGTGTTTTAATCTTTATTCTTCCCTCGCTTTATGGCGAAGGTTATGAATTTTTGGAGCTTCTTATTAACAATAAAGTTGATGGTCTTGTAAACGAAGATTTATTTAGCTTGTCATCGAGCACATTACATTTATTGATTTTCTTAGGGTTAATTTTAATTTTTAAAGTTGTTGCGATGGCAATAACGATGGGTAGCGGTGGCGTTGGAGGTATTTTTGCACCATCTCTCTTCATGGGTGGAGTATTTGGGTTTTTTTATGCCAGGTTAATTAATCTGCTGCCTATTGATAGCGTACCTGAAAAAAATATGGCCTTAGTTGGAATGGCAGGGGTTATGGCAGGAGTTATGCATGCACCTTTAACAGGTATTTTCCTTATAGCTGAGATAACCGGAGGTTATGAATTATTTACACCATTAATAATAACAGCTACTATATCCTACCTAACAATAATGTATTTTGAACCTTACTCAATTTATACAAAAAATCTTGCTGCCAGAGGTGAGCTTTTTACCCACCACAAGGATAAATCAGTCCTTCAAATGATGACCGTTGAAAGTCATTTGGAAACCAATTTCAAAACTATTGACAAAGAAAGCACATTAGGTGAGTTAGTAAAAGTTATCGCTACATCAGAACGAAACATAATCCCTGTAATTGATGATGATAATAACTTTTACGGATTAGTTTTTGTAAACGATATTAGAAATATTATTTTTAATCAGGATCTATATGACAAAACAATTGTTTCAAACCTGATGTATATGCCCGACCCGGTAGTTAGTCCTAATGAATCAATGGAAGAAGTTGCCCAAAAATTCCAGGAAACAGGGCATTATAACTTACCCGTTATTAAAGATGGCAAATATCTGGGATTTGTATCCCGAGCCAGCATTTTTTCAACCTACCGTAAATTGCTAAAAGAGTTTTCACAAGAATAATTATTTCATTGTCACTGGTGTTTTACGTGTGAGGCTTACTACTAATCTATAAACAAAAAACCACCCCTATTTCTAAGGATGGTTCTATATTTTAGGATTAAGAATTAACCTACATCATACCCTGCATTCCGCCTCCCATTGGTGGCATTTGGGGCATGCCAGCTTTTTCATCTTTATGCTCCGAAAGAACACATTCGGTGGTTAGCAACATACCGGAAATAGAAGCTGCATTTTCGAGGGCAACGCGTGTTACCTTGGTTGGGTCAACAATACCTACTTTAATAAGGTTTTCATATACCTCTGTTCTGGCGTTAAAACCAAAGTCACCCTTACCTTCTTTTACTTTGTTTGCAACAACCGAACCTTCCAGCCCTGCGTTTTCAACAATTTGACGAAGTGGTTCTTCAATAGCTCTTTTAACTATGGCGATACCTGTATTTTCGTCTTCATTATCACCTTTAAGTTTATCAAGAGCAGGAATTGCACGAATAAAAGCAACACCACCGCCAGGGACAATACCTTCTTCAATTGCAGCACGTGTTGCATTTAAAGCATCGTCGCAACGGTCTTTCTTTTCTTTCATTTCAACTTCGCTGGCAGCACCTACATAAATAACGGCAACACCGCCGGCTAATTTTGCAAGTCGTTCCTGTAGTTTTTCTTTGTCGTAATCAGAAGTTGTGGTTTCAATTTGTGATCTTATCTGTTTAACACGGGCATCGATATTTGCTTTATCTCCTTTACCGCTAACGATAGTTGTATTTTCTTTATTGATAGTAATTTTTTCAGCTTCACCAAGCATTTCGAGTGTAGCATCTTCAAGCTTATACCCTTTTTCTTCTGAGATTACTGTACCGCCTGTAAGTATTGCAATATCTTCCAACATTTCTTTTCTTCTGTCGCCAAAGCCGGGAGACTTAACGGCAACAACTTTTAATGAACCACGTAACCTGTTAACAACCAGAGTTGCTAATGCTTCGCTTTCAACATCTTCAGCAATAATTACCAGTGCTCTACCAGTTTGAGCTGCTTTTTCAAGAATAGGAAGCATGTCTTTCATTACCGATACCTTCTTATCATAAATAAGGATATAGGGACTTTCGTAAACGGTTTCCATTTTTTCGGTGTCGGTTACAAAGTAAGGTGAGATATAACCGCGGTCGAACTGCATTCCTTCAACAACATCAACGTAAGTATCAATACCTTTTGCTTCTTCGATAGTAATAACGCCTTCTTTTTTTACCTTGCTCATTGCTTCAGCAATAAGTTTACCGATAAGTTGATCATTATTTGCTGAAATAGAAGCAATCTGTTCGATTTTTTCATTGCTGTCGCCAACCTCCTCAGATTGAGCTTTTAACGACTCAACAACTGCTTTTACAGCTTTATCAATACCTCTTTTCAGGTCCATTGGGTTTGCACCTGCGGTTACATTTTTCAAACCGGTTGCATATATGCTTTGAGCAAGAATGGTAGCAGTTGTTGTACCATCACCCGCGATATCATTTGTTTTTGATGCCACTTCTTTAACCATCTGGGCACCCATATTTTCAACTGGATCAGCTAATTCAATTTCCTTGGCTACAGTAACTCCGTCTTTTGTTACCAGAGGAGCGCCGTAAGATTTTTCGATAAGTACGTTTCGTCCTTTTGGGCCTAAAGTTATTTTAACAGCATTAGTTAATGCATCAACTCCTCTTTTAATACCATCTCTGGCTTCATTACTAAATAATATGTCTTTTGCCATTGTCTTAAATTTTACTTATTAATTTATTTATTTGCTTCTTAATTAAATTACAGCTAGTATATCTTCCACTTTCATGATTAGATAATCCTTGCCATCAATCTCAATTTCGGTTCCGGCATATTTACCGTATAAGATTTTGTCACCAACTTTAAGGGTAACAGGATTTTCTTTATCAGCTTTGGGTACTGCCACAACTGTTCCCTGATTTGGTTTTTCCTTTGCCGTGTCAGGTATAATTATTCCTGAAGCGGTTTTCTCTTCTGCCTTTGCAGGCTCTACCACTACTCTTTCGCCAAGTGGTCTGATGTTTAATTTTCCCATGTGTATTTCTATTTTAATTAACTTAGATTATCTCATGTCATAATCTGTGCCAAACTAAATGGCAAAAAAAAATGTCAGAATGTAACATCCCTCCGGCTGGTGGGTATGACATTCTGACATTTTTTAATTTTTTTAAACCTAAAGTCTATTCTTCCTGAACTTCCTCTTGAGGTGGTGGAGCCTGAAAATCGATAGGTGCAGTGTTATTCATTCCATCTACCTTATCCATAATCTCTGATTGCTGAGCACCAACTACAACGTAATCTCTTGGTATAACCATTGTTACAGTAAGACTGAGTATCAATAAAACTATTGCCAAACTCCATGATGCTTTTTCAAGAAAGTCAGCAGTTTGTCTTACGCCCATAAATTGCGACCCGGCTCCGGTTAAGTTTGCGGCAAGACCACCGCCTTTTGGATTTTGTACCAACACAATCAATCCCAACAGTACGCTTACTGCTAATATAAGTACAGAAATAAAAATATACATTGTTCTATTATTTATGATTCAAGTTCTTTTTCAGCCTTTTTAATAAGGGCTGCAAAGTAAATACTTTTTTCTGGAAATTTCAAACTTAATTTCTGATAAATTTTAATGGCTTTTTGAAGGTGTCCCTGATCATATAATATGTTAGCAAGTGTCTCGCTTACAATATTTTCATTGTCAACCACACTTTCCTTGGCCTTGTTAACAGGGTCGAAGAATTGTGTTTTGGGGCGGCTTATGGAGGGTTCTTTTTGAATAAATTCATCTATTAATTCATTTTTTGCTTTAACAGATTTAGATGCTTTTTTGGTTCCTGATTTATTTTTCAGTTTGAGCTCATTTTCAACCTCAAGTTCATGTATATGACGATTGATAATATTTTTCACTTCGGCAAAAGATGTGGCTTCATTCTCAACTTTAATTTTAGGTTCTTCAGTTTTTGGCTTAATCTCAGAATCGGTTTTCGTTTTTTCTTCTGTTTTTTGTTTTGATTCATTTTGTTTGTCAACATCATCATCTGGTAAAAACACTTTAATATTTTCAGTATTTTGCCTTTCGATATGTTTTCTCAGTAAACCTCTGTTACTTACATACACAGCTGTGGTTTTAAGTTCAGAATCATATCTTACATTCTTTTCTTTGAAAAGATTTACTGTAAGCAAAATACGCGCCGATTGGCAATATGGGAACTCGCCTATCAAGCCGTTTAGGTCTGTCACCGATTCAGCATTTAGCTTCTCCGGATGCTGCAAATATTCAATAAACTCATCCTTATTCATATGCGTTTTACCAATTTATTACTGCTTTATCGAAAATATCCTGTGCCAGGTTTGTACTTAACTCATCAATTAACTGCCCAATTATAGTGTTTAGGTTTAATGTGGATTCGTAATCGTAAAACTGAGTAAATTTTTTTTCAAAATCTTTATCAGGTTCAAATTTGTTAGTAAACCTCGCATTAATTACAATTGTAAGTCGGTTTTGTGCAGCTGTTTGGTCGGCCTGGATAGCTACCGGTGTAATTTTATATTCTACTATTTCGCCTTCGATTGCAAGGTCGCCATTACGTTCAACCATCTCGAGATTTGTTTGGCCGGTAAACTGATCTCTAAGAATATTAGTAAAAATAGGACTCAAAGTAGGCTCGATGAGTAATGCTCGATTGGGGAAAAATTGAACTGAAACCGTATGAGCCTCGGGTGGAATTGAAGCCCCTGTAAAAGAATAAATACCACATGACGACAACACTACGCTAACAATTGCCATAAGTAAAAATTGTTTGGAAATAATATGCCACCGTAATTTATTCATTTATTTAATTTTATATTCTTTGATCTTCCTGTATAAAGTACGTTCGGATATCCCAAGTTCATTAGCTGCATTTTTGCGTTTACCGCGATGCTTTTGTAATGCCATTTGAATCATTTCCCTTTCCTTATCCTGTAAAGATAAAGATTCTTCAATCACTTCCGACTGATCAAAATCTTCTTCTTCCTGCCCTTCCGATAAGCGAGTATCATCTTCACGAGTAGTAATTTTAACAGTATGGTCAGTCTTGGGGTCAGGAACCAACAAATCACTACCAAAATCATTCACCAATAACGCTTTTGTTTGCTCAATATTTGCATGGTAATCACTTTTTTCTATAATATCAAGAACGATCTTTTTAAGCTCGGTCATATCCTTCTTCATATCAAAAAGTACTTTATAAAGCAACTCCCTCTCCGAAATTTTGTCTTCTTCTTTTTTATACAATACCGGCAAATCCGAAGTTATCCCGATTGGAATATATTTCCTTAAAGTAACCGAATCAATATCTTTTTCCGTTTCAATTATTGATATTTGCTCTGTTATATTCTTTAGCTGACGAATATTTCCCGGCCAGTAAAAGTTTTTTAATACCTGTACAGCAGCATCTGTTAGCCCCAAAGGAGGCATCCTGTATTTTTCAGCAAAATCCGTTGCAAATTTTCGAAATATCAGATAAATATCATCCTTGCGGTCGCGTAAAGGGGGAATTAAAACAGGGATCGTGTTTAACCTGTAATATAAGTCCTGCCTAAATTTACCTTTTTCAATTGCAATTGGAAGATTTACATTGCTTGCAGCGACAACACGAACATTAGTCTTAATAACTTTGGAAGAGCCTACTTTAAAAAATTCGCCTGTTTCGAGGACCCTAAGTAACCTAACCTGGGTTGAAAGTGGCAATTCGGCTACTTCATCTAAAAATATTGTTCCGCCATCAGCTACTTCAAAATAACCCTTCCTGGCTTCATGTGCACCCGTAAATGAACCCTTTTCGTGGCCAAAAAGCTCTGAATCGATCGTCCCCTCTGGAATCGCTCCACAGTTAACAGCAATATAGTGGCCGTGTTTTCTTGAACTCGACTGATGGATAATCTTAGGAAACACCTCCTTACCAGTTCCACTTTCGCCGGTTATAAGCACAGTAAGATCAGTTGGTGCTACCTGAATAGCAACATCAATAGCACGATTGAGTAACGGTGAGTTACCGATTATTCCAAATCTTTGTTTAATTGATTGTAAATCCATCAGTTGATCTGAAAATATTTGGTATAAAATTAATCAAATTCTCTGTATAAATTCAAATTACCTCAATTGGGCGTTAAACTGCTGCTCATACGCCCTGAGAATTTTATTCATGGTACTATCTATTACTTTGTCAGTTAAGGTTTTGCTCTCATCCTGAAGTATAAACGACAGGGCATATGATTTCTTACCCTCTTTGATATTTGAACCTTTATAGATATCAAAAATGTCAACATTCTTCAATAATTTACGCTCAGTTTTCAGTGCAACATCTTTCAAGTCACTAAATCTGGTAATATTATCAAGCACCAATGATAAGTCGCGTTTAACAGCCGGGAACTTTGGAACCTGCCTAAACATAATATCTTTAGATGTTGAATATTTAATAAGCTTCGTCCAGTTAATATCAGCATAAAAAACATCCTGACCTATATCAAACTTTTTCAGCAAGTTTGTACTTATTAAACCAATTTCTGCCAATAATTCATCATTAATCATATATTGTAAAGAGTATGCATATGAATCTGATTCTGATTCTTTTAGGGAAAGCTTGCTTTTTTCAATCCCCAGTTTTGTGAAAACACTATTAACTAAACCTGAAACAAAGTAAAAGTTCACATTTTCATCGGGTGAATTCCACTGCTTTACTGAGGCTTTTCCAGTGGCCAAAATCATAAGATGATCCTCCTCTAAATAATTCTTAATTCCATCAGCTTTTTCAAACTTATCATTCCTACTATATACACTGCCAAACTCAAACAACTTTAAGTTAGGTGATTTTCTGTTTAAATTATAGGAAACAGTTTCCAGCCCTCCATATAACAATGTAGGACGAAGAATATTTAAATCTTTACTTAGAGGATTTAATAAGTTTACAATTTCATCAGATCTAATGTCATTGTTTATTTCAGTGTGGTCAGCTTTAGTTAAGGAGTTATTCATTATTTCCAACATTCCCTGTCCGGCAAGATAATCAGCTATTGTATTTTGTATCTTCTCCAAATCAGGTACAGGTCGGGCACTAATTGACGAGTTGAGTTTTCCTGAAATCTCAATATTGTTATACCCGTAAATACGAAGAATTTCTTCAACTATATCCACTTCGCGTGTTACATCAACTTTGTAAGTAGGAATTGATAGTTTTAACGTTTCGTCGTTTTCTTCTGTAACTATAATTTCCAAATCCGCAAGAATCTTCTTGATTACATCTCTGCTAATCGCTTTTCCTATTAATCTGTCAACACGTTTTAAATCAACATCAACAAACAAGGAGTTAACAGGCTTAGAATACACATCCTTTATTTCGGATGAAATGCTGCCGCCAGCTATTTCCTTTATCAGGATTGCTGCACGTTTTAAAGCATATATAGTTATATTCGGGTCGGCACCTCTTTCAAACCTAAAAGAAGCATCGGATTGAAGACCATGGCGCTTAGCAGTTTTTCTAATGTGTTTGGGGTCGAAATAAGCACTTTCAAGAAAAATGTTGACAGTTTCACTAGTAACACCTGACTCTGTACCACCAAAAACACCAGCGATACACATTCCATTTTCATTGTGGCAAATCATTAGGTCGTTAGCATCAAGCTTCCTTTCAATACTATCAAGAGTAGTAAAAGGAGTATTATGTTCAGTTTTTCTTATAACTACCTTACTACCCTTTATCATGTCAGCATCAAATGCATGTAAAGGTTGCCCTGTTTCATGTAATACATAGTTTGTAATATCAACAATATTGTTAATGGGCCTTACACCTATGGAGTTTAGTTTAATTTTCAACCAATCAGGTGACTCAGCTACTTTTATTCCTGAAATACTAATACCTGAATATCTGGGACAAGCTTCAATATCTTCAACAATAACATCAATATCCAGATTAGTATTATCTATTGTAAAATCATCAACCGCAGGTAAACTTAGTGAATACTTTCGGGTATTAAAAAGTTGATTAAGACCAGCAACTAAATCGCGGGCTGTTCCGATATGAGAAGTTGCATCGCTACGATTGGGGGTTAATCCTATTTCAAAAATATAATCATCTTCAACATCGAAATAATCAGCCGCTTTAAGGCCAACCTCAGCGTTATTGGCCAACACCATAATGCCTTCGTGAGAAATTCCGAGTCCAAGTTCATCTTCTGCGCATATCATTCCTTCACTTACTTCGCCTCTAATATTTGCTTTCTTAATTTTGAAAGACTCATCACCATAATACAATGCTGTTCCAACGGTAGCCACAACTACTTTTTGTCCTGCAGTTACATTAGGAGCGCCGCAAACAATAGGGAGTAACCTATCCCCCCCAACATTAACCGTTGTCAGGCTTAGCTTGTCGGCATTTGGATGAGGGATACAAGTGATAACTTCGCCTATAACAATTCCTTCTAACCCCCCCTTAACCGACTGGAACTTTTCCAATCCTTCAACTTCAAGGCCAATATCGGTAAGTATTGTAGAAATCCTTTCGGGTTCAATATCAATGTTAGCATATTGCTTAAGCCAGTTATATGAAATCTTCATTGTAAAAGCAGTTTTTCCAGTAATTTGCAAAAGTAAGGATATTTGCGGAAGACGGGAAAGGTATTGGTAATGAAAATTTGATTGGTAAAGTTTATGATGATCAAAGTCACTCCTCAGTTATGTCATATGCATGACGCATAAAGCCAGTTGTGTTTTAAGCACACGGAATAGAAGTGACCCTAAGAAATCCTTCCCCAGTTTTGTTTTCCTTTTTTAATTTGTTCTATCTGTCTGTTCAGCAGTATGTTTTCCGAAGATACAAGTTTTGGGTCATGCGACAAGATTTTGTCGGCAAGATTTCTTGTTTGAGATATAAGTTCAGTATCATGAACCAGATTGGCGATTTTGAAGTTGAGAACACCTGATTGCTGAGTGCCCTGCAAATCACCCGGGCCTCTTAAGTTAAGGTCTGCTTCAGCAATTTTAAAGCCATCAGTGGTTTCAACCATTATTTCAAGTCGTTTACGACCTTCGTTGGACACTTTATTTCCCGACATTAAAATACAATATGACTGATCAGCTCCACGGCCAACCCTTCCTCTTAACTGATGCAACTGCGATAATCCGAAACGCTCGGCATTTTCAATGATCATTACTGATGCATTTGAAACATCAACACCCACCTCTATAACTGTTGTAGAAACCATAATATCTGTCTTTCCTTCCACAAACCTCTGCATCTCAAATTCCTTATCTTCGGTTTTCATGCGACCATGAAGCACACTTACCTGATACTCTGGCATAGGAAAATCATGCAGCATGTTTTCATAGCCGTCCATCAGGTTTTTAAGGTCCATTTTTTCCGACTCACTTATCAAAGGATAAACTATATAGATTTGCCTTCCTTGTTTAATCTGTTCACGCATAAAGCCCAGAACACGTAATCGGCTCTTTTCAAAAAAATGTATTGTTTTTACGGGTTTTCTTCCCGGGGGTAACTCATCAATAATTGATATATCGAGATTACCATAAACAGTCATTGCAAGGGTACGCGGAATAGGAGTAGCAGTCATAACAAGCACATGAGGGAGTAACTTGTTTTTGCTCCACAACTTTGCGCGCTGCGCCACACCAAAACGATGCTGCTCATCAATTACTACAAAACCCAGGTTATTAAACTTCACTGTGTCTTCAATAACTGCATGAGTTCCTATCAACAAGTGTAAAGTACCATCTGATAAACTTTGATGTATACTGGTTCGTTTTTTCTTTTTTGTTGAACCTGTTAATAGCTCAACCTGAATATTCATGTTACGCAACATGTTTTTAATACTATTGTAATGCTGGTTGGCCAATATTTCAGTAGGGGCCATAATACACGACTGACAATCGTTATCCATGGACAGTAGCATGCACATCAAGGCAACAAGAGTTTTGCCACTCCCAACATCACCCTGAAGGAGGCGGTTCATCTGATAACCATTTCGCATATCCGCCCTTATTTCCTTAATTACTCGTTTTTGGGCTCCTGTTAAATCAAATGGTAGTTTATTGTTATAGAAATCATTAAAAGTAGTGCCCACAGTCTCAAACACGTGTCCTTTAATTTTTCTGCTTAACGAGTTTTTTTGCTGTAGTAACTGTAATTGCACTAACAACAGCTCTTCGAATTTCAAACGCTCTCTGGCTCTGGAAATAATTTCAGAGTTAACAGGAAAATGAATATTAATTAATGCTTTTTCTCTGGCAAGGAGGTTAAATTTTGAAATTAAATATTCAGGCAATGTTTCATCAATCCTGTTTAATCCCTGGTTCAGTAATTCTTTTATGAGTTTACTTATTCCCCGTGTTCCAAAGCCAGTATTTTTTAATTTTTCTGTGGAACTATATATGCCTTCTAATCGCTGGCCACTCACACGAAAGGATTCATCATTATAATCTTCAATCTCGGGATGAACAAAATTAAAGCGATTTTTAAATACTGATGGTTTGCCAAAGATGATATACTTTTGTGATGTGTTAAATCGATTTGCTACCCATTGAAGCCCTCGAAACCAGACTAAACCAATGCTTCCGGAATCGTCAGTAAATGTTGCTGTTATATATCGGGTACGTTTATCCCCAACTTTTACAAGGTTTGATACATGGCCCACTAATTGAAAATACGTAGTGTCGGAAACAACATCAGATACTTTATAAATTTTACTCTTGTCAACGTAACGAAACGGGAAATAATTTAGCAGGTCATCAAAAACGACTATGCCTAATTCCTTTTTCAGAATTTCGGCTTTTTTTGGACCTACGCCTTTAAGATAATTAATGTTGCTTTCGAAAAAACTATTCATAAGTTATAAATCACTTCACAAAATTAACCTGATTTATATAAATAAAAAAACCTCCCATTTCTGAGAGGTTTACTACCTTGAAGGAACGATTAATATTGCCAAAGGTCTTCTTCAAACCTGAACATTTCATTTTTAACCCTTTCCGATTCTAACAAAGCATCAACACCTGTGGCGTATGCACTAATCCGTCGGTCGTAAACATTTTGTTCTTTATAAATATAACTATCGAATAAACGTTTCCAAAATAACTCATCGTAAGTGAGTCGCATGGCAGAGTTGAACTCGTTAAATACAAGTGCCTGGGCAAATACATCACGGGCTTCGGTATACGAAATCCAGAACAAGGGTGAAGTTTGCTCCTGCCCATCGCGTTCAATCATAAGTACGGGGCACAATGCTATAATGCGCACCATCATCTGAGAACGTTGTTTATCAAAATACCAATCCTCTTTTATTCGTAATCGCATAACTTTGGTAGGATCAAACTCTGTATAAATTGCCGTATCATATTCCTCATAAGGAGGATAGGGACGACGTCCTACTGTGTGTATTGTATCAGTTTGTCTGCCAATAATTTCGTTAAATGTTATTGGAACGAGAAGCTCATCGGTATTCGATATGTCATAGGCAGTCATTTGGCCACCTTCTTTTAAAGCATCAAGCACAACCATGATAAACGATTTCCAGCTAACCTGTGAATCAATCGGGTAATAAAATTTTTGGTTAACCTTTTGCCGGAAGTCTATCTCGCGCCAAATTCTTTTCGACCACATCACATCGGCTTTACGTATTGCCGGGTATGGAATAGGCTTTTTATTAATCGTCCAGCTTTCCTCAGGAAATAAACCATCAACGGGTGCCTCATTAATTATTTGCGATACCGCGCTTAATGACAGCAGCATGGAAAATGTAATAAAAGCAACAAATAATTTTTTCATCCTTCAATATTTTTAATGTTACTTAAGCTCTAGGTTTATAGGGTTAAGGCTCCTGAGTGTTCCATCGGGACCTTTAGCCTGAATTTTTTCAAAGAAAAATTTCTGTTTTCTTTTACCATTACGTATAATATCATTCACCTCTTCGGTAAACATATTCCCTTTAACATTTTTTTGAACCCAATCGCCATTCAGTATTGTGGCAAACGTATAAGAAGTAACCACAAAATAAAGATCAAACTCAAAGTCGCGCATATTAGGGATTATAGCACTTGATGCCAAAAAAACATTTTTATCAATCAAACCGTCGGTCATGCCTGATATCTCAGCACTTGGATCAGGTACACGTTTAACCCTGAATTCAGCTGTTCCGAGAGATAATCGCTCACCATCAATCTCAGCTGTGGCACTTATTGTTGCGAGGTTTACATTTTTAGGCTTAGTATCAATTCTTACTATCCAGTCATTTCCGTCTTGCTTAAGTACACCCATATCAATTACAGGTTTAATCTGTTCTTTCGACAAACCGGCTGCTGAAATGGAAACTGGGTTATTAACACCTAAGTAAAAAACATTCATCTTCAGAGGTGCAACAGTTAATGAAGGAGGTGCAACATAATACGAGCTATAATACTCATGTTGAACCATCATATCTGTTTTAGGATCTATCATTTCAATAACGCCGGCATATTTCTGCAACCCTTCTACGTTGGTAGGAAATTCAAGAATAATTTTTCCTTCTTCTCCATCTACAGTTGTTGCTCTACCAGTATTAGCTTCATTCCACACAGTTGCGCCCCGAATATATTTACTACTAATATGCGTTTTAGAATCATATGCTGCTACCAGAACTTCAGCTTCATATTTCTGGCCTTTAAACACATAAGTACTTTTTGGGATTACTTTTGCAGCCACTTTGTCAAATTTAAAGTCCGTTTCGCTAACTGAAGCATAGAGATAATTAAGAGCGTTAAACTCAGCAGATCGCACTTCGGCAATAATTTTATTTATTATAGTAATATCAGCAGCAAGAATTGTATGATAAAAGTTATGTTGTTCCCAATCCTGTGTCTGGTCATCTGCATTTTGATAGGAATACCCTTCCATATTTGTTACTAGACCAATTTTATCAGAATTCGCCGGCAAATTCATAACGTTAAGCACAGTATCACGATAAATCTGCATTTTCTTCGACAAAGTATATGCTTCGCCGGTTTTATTCTCGCGCATCATGTAGAAAGTAGTAGCATCGTATTTATCTTTCGTTGGAACACTTCTCAGGTTCAAAATTTTCTTCTGAACTCCGTTTATTACATTGTCAACATAGTATAGGTCCATTATTTCCAGAGAGTCTTTTCTTTCACTTATCTTAACCAGCTCATATTTAAGAAAATCGAGATATTTAATAAGGCTTTGAGCTTCTGTTCTTACAGTTTGTGCTTTTTGCCAATAAGGGCCAACCTTATTCTGGTTCATGTCAAATTGATTCTCAAACTGAGCATACTTTTCGCGAATTTTAGCAGTGAGGCTCTCGTTTGTACTTTCCATTGATTTATTTACAACCAGAAAAGCATCAAGAATTTCTTTAGAAACATTAAGTGCAAGCAGTGCTGTGAGTACGAGGTACATCATAGCAATCATTTTTTGCCGTGGGGTTTCTTTATATCCAGCCATTTTTTTTTGTATTAATTAGAATTAAATTACAAGTCATGCTAACGATTAAACATTAGCATTCATGGCTGAAAGCATATTACCATAAACTTTGTTTAGTGAACTCATCCTTTGTGTAAGTGAATCCATCTGACCCGAGAATTCAGCTGTTGATGCTGTTGAAGCCTCAAGTTTACCAAGGAATTCATTCATTGTAACTTGTAATTGTTCAGAAGATTCAACTGTTTTATTAGTGCCTTGTAACTGGATTTCGTAAATTGCATTTAATGCTGAAAGATTTTCTGAAATTTTACGCAATTGCTCATTATATGCATCACCCTCAACAGCTGTAAAGTCAAGTGCTGAAACAGACCTTGAAAGAATTTCAGCAGATTTTTCGTAGCTGTCGGCAAGGCTTTGTGCCGAGTTTGTTGCAGCTTTAACAGTACCTGTAAATGCTTCAGTTGATTCAATGTCATCCTTCACGACTTCGGCGGCATGTTCATAAACACTTGCAAGATTACCAGCACCTTCAGTAGCTTTTTGCATATTCTCTGAATATTGGTTAGTTGCTTCCACTTCTTTACCAAAAGCATAGCTTAACTCACTAGCCGAACCTGATGCAATTTTTAGATTAGTATAAAATTCTTCACTTACAACAGCAGCATCAGCTACGCTATTTAGCTGCAGCGCATTATCAGAAAGTTTTTCCATACCACTTCCCAGCCTTTCTATAGCAGCTTGATCAATCTGTGCCTTTTCGAGCATTTCATCAAGCATTTCAGTTGGTGATTTCTTTTTTTTCAGTTCACCATGCTTCACGCCATGATACATGCCTGCAAACTCTGGATGTACCAAACTCCAGTCAGGTTCAACATGAGGAGGCTCAAATGCAGCAAAGAAGAAGATAAGTGCTTCTGTTCCAAGACCTACAATCAACATAATGTCGGCATAAGGATAATGGTTAATTTTAAACAAAGCTCCAAGAAGAACTACTGATGCACCCCATCCGTAAACTTTGCCCATAAAATTTCTGTAAAACCGTGTTTGTGTAAAACTAAATATACCCATGATTAATTTTATTAAATATTTGAGATTTGGTTGTTAATTATAAATTCGTGATGCTTTATTTGGATTATCACCCTTATTACGTCCGAGATATGGTTGAACACATCTAAAACCGATATATGATTTTGCAGTATCCTGATATTCGAAGGTTCTGGTTGTAACCTGCAAAAAATAAGCAATATCTTTCCATGAACCCCCTCGAATAACCTTTCGTTTCATTACTGGCGGATCATCTTCTTTAGCATTATAAGTATAATTAGGATTCATATCCCAGGTAAAGTTATATGTAGCAGGGTCAAATGCACTGTTAGTCCACTCAGCTACATTACCCGACATATCATATAAACCCCAGTCGTTAGGCGGATAGTGAGCAGCAATAACTGTTCTTATCCCTCCATCAGCTATATAATTACCTCTGAGAGGTTTGAAGTTAGCAAGAAAACATCCTTTTTCATTTCTGGTATAAGGGCCTCCCCATGGGTATGGATTAAGTGCATATCCTCCGCGGGCAGCCCATTCCCATTCAGCTTCGGTAGGCAAACGGAACTCGGCAAGATCAACACCTCCTTTTTTGCTTCTAAGATGTGCATTTAAGAATTCGGTTCTCCAAACACTAAAAGCACGAGCTTGCTTCCAGTTAACCCCAACAACAGGATAATTATCATAAGCAGGGTGCCAAAAATACTTTTGTGTTAGTGGATCATTAAATGAATAGGTATAATCATGTATCCATGCAAGCGTATCAGGGTAAACCGCAATTGTTTCTTTACGAACATAAACGGAGCGGTCGCGCAAGCCTTGCGGACGGTTTGCTAAACCTGCATTCCGGTAATCAGCATCTTCTGAAAATTCTTTCTTAGCAGCAGCGTGTAAGTCAACCCAATAATATTCATACATAAGCTTTCTGGTATCAATTTCCTTACGGCGGAAAAAACGCTCATGTTCAGGTAAGTACATTTCGTCAATAGCATCTCTTACATCCTGATCTTCACTGTTCCAGTCAATATCGGTTTTCCAGTTAAGATAAGGTGGATCATATACCTCTCCTGTTTTAGGATTTTCTTCGATTAAATATTCTTCAGGATTTACATCGCCAAGTATGGTACGTGCTATTGAGTCACGAACCCAATTAACAAACTGCCGGTATTTATCATTAGTTATTTCTGTTTCATCCATGAAAAATGCAGATACAGAAATCGTTTTAGGCTGTATCATGTGGCTGTGAGTAAGATCTTCATCGCCGGCTCCCATAGTATAACTTCCCATAGGCACGAAGACCATTCCATATGGATCGGGTTGGTAGAATGGTTTTGATTTTTTTCTTGTTCCAACCAATTCTCCGTTTCCGGAATTGCTGCAACTAGCAAGAAACATTACAACCAATGTGTATAAAAACAATCTTTTCATTATTAAAACTTTGTTTATTGCGATTTAATCCTTCATCCAAAAACTAATAGAGCGCCCAAAAGTAACAAAATATATATTCAACACACAACTCATCCCTAATTTTTTATATAATATCACTACAGGTATCTTGTATTTTTATAACTTGTTTTAGAACGATTTGCTTTAATTTTAAAACAATAATTCAAACTTATCTCATGGCTACCAGGAACGCCTAACCGCTTTGTATTAATGTCGTAAGCATATCCCAGCCTAAAATCCTTGAATCTCATTCCCACTATTACGCCAACAGATTCCTGAAGACGATAATTTAATCCTGCCAAAAATCGGTTATTGTAATTAACGGTAGTTGAAATATTATATTGTGTTGAAATAAAATCACTTTGAATTAAAATCGATGGCTCTACTTCAAACCTCGGATCACTTGGGAATATAAAATTATATCCTCCTATTATATATAGAGTCCTGTCGGTTGAAATTAATCCATCACCAGCAGGATCAAGTTTAACAAATGTAGACTTAAGCAAATTTGTAAAAGATACTCCAATATAATAATTATCTATTGATTGGAAAAATACTCCCACATTAGCATCAAAGCGCATATCACTCTGATCGGAAGCTATTATTATAGGATCATCGTCAACAGCTCTGTACTTCGTTCCGTCAATACTCCGATTTTTTAATACTGCTCCTAAACCAATGCCGAGAGTTCCAACAGACAGCTCAGTATGAAAGGAATATGAGAGCAATAAACTTATATCGTTCCAGTTGTAGGTTGCCTTGTCCTGAATTATTGCAGCACCGATACCTCCGTGTAATAATTTTATAGGTGAGTCGATTGTAATTAAATAATCCTCTGGTGCGGCGTTTTCTCCTGTCTCATAATCTTTAAAGCCCGCCCATTGCTGACGCATTAGTCCATTTACGCAAATGCCTTCGCGCAATCCTGCGAAAGCCGGATTAATGAACATTTGAGATTCTCGATATTGCGTAAATATAGGTGCCTGCTGACCAAAAGAAGATTCTGCAGGCCAAATAATAAGCAATATCAGTATGTAAAAATATAGCTGTTTCAATTCTTGAATATGATTGGCTAAAATAAAAAAAACCTGAGTAATAACTCAATTAACATTGTATTTGTTGTATTCAAAATATTTTTTTAAATAACCTGTTGTTTTTCTGTCAAATATATTACTTTTTGGTTAATTTTTCAGAGGAAAACTATTTATCACCTTATATGTAGGTCCATGAGTTGATAAAATGCTCTCAAATAATATTACTTTATCGATTTTAGATTTTTGAAAAAATACATTTTTCACTTTTTCGATTTCCTTCATAAATAACTGCTTATCTGTAATTTTAGTAATCCTGCCAATGGTGAGGTGTGGAACAAAATTTTGTCTGTCCTTAGGAAAACCGGCATCATTAAGGTTATTGAGAAGGTTGATGCCAAGTTCAGTTAGTTGTTTGTTTTCGGCAATTCCGAACCAAATAACGCGTGGTTTATAGCTACTGCCGAATATTCCGGCATTTTTAAGCTCAATGTTTAGTGGTTTAAATAGCTCAACTGTATTTTGTACAACATTTGAGATATCAGGAATTCGTTCTTCAGTAGTATTACCAAAAAACTTAAGGGTGATATGAAAATTATCAGGATCAACCCATCTGATCTTATCAAAAATCAGAGCCTGTTTTAAGGAATGGTAAACTCTGAGTGAATTTTCATCTGGAATTATCTTAATTGCTACAAATAAACGTTTCATCAAAACTGTTGAATTTAATTTGTAACAATAACATTTTTTCTGGCTTCGTCCGACCATTCTTCTGTATCAATTACACATAATCCGACATTATAATTCCGCGGCATCGAAAATTTATAATTAATGGTTGGATCAACTACGGGATCTGTCCAAAAATAATTTCCTTCAAAATCCCATCTAAACAGTAAAGCGTTATTTGCATCTTCAAGATCATTGCTTTTGCTGGCACTGAAAGTAAAAACTGTTGAAGTATCACCCATTTCGGGCGAGAATGAAAATTCAGCATTGGGCGGATTATTTTCATTTAATAATGAGTTATCGCTGCAAGCAGCCAAAAACAACACAATCAACAAAAAAAGGAGATCGTTTTAAATCGAATTACTTTCATAATAGTGGGATAGTGGTTAATAATTTTGAGATGCTAATATATAAATTTTTTTAAAGCAAAAATCTTTTTCCGTTTTCTAATCAAAATTTATAAATTTGCAAACCGTTGGGGGATTAGCTCAGTTGGCTAGAGCGTTTGACTGGCAGTCAAAAGGTCACCGGTTCGATTCCGGTATTCTCCACTTTGATTTACAAAAGGTTATGACTCTAATAAGTTGTGGCCTTTTTTTGATGTACTAACAAATGTGCAAACAAATGTTCATAAAAGCAGTTTAAATGACATACAAACCAAAATCCTGAACTAACCTTTTAAAGGATAAAAAAGAATTACGCATTCCACTATTGATTTATATTATTTTATCACTTTTTTGAAGGTTATGTCTTGCACACAAGAGTTGAATGTTTTCAGATTTCAAAGATGTTCCGCCTTTTGAATATGGTAAAATATGGTCAAAATGTAAGTTGTCCCTACTACCACATTGAACGCACTTACCTTTATCCCTTTTCCAAACCTCAAGTTTTATAGAAGTCGGAATTAATCTGTTATGGTCAAGATCCTGTAGTTGCTCCTTAATTTTTTCTTTTTGACTAATAGTATAATTTGTGACGATTAATTTGAATTTAAAAACTTTTCTATTTTCTGATTTTTCCAACCAACTGTCCTGTAATTCAAAAACACCGTTGTAAACCCAAATTCCGGGTTTTATTTTTTCATAAATATTTATAAGTTCGGCTGATTGTAATCTATTTTTGAATTTAGTAGCTGATGATTCAAATTTACCGTTTTGAGTCAGTCCTCCATTTGGTGTATATTGTGGTTGGTCAACTAATTTGGGGTAAGGAGCTAAATTCTTTGGATCATCATGCCCTTCATAGATTAGGATTTTCCCATTTTCCTCAATTCGGTCAGCATAAGGTGCATTTTTTCGCAAAGACATCAAGATAATACTTATTCCGCCATTTACTTGATGGTTCATTCCTCGCTGAAGACTGAATCCTTCTTGCATACACATTTCATTGTATGAAATTATATCTCCTGGTTTAATACTACCTTTTATCATTCCAACTAACGTTTGCAGTTACTCACCGTTGCCGATATTTGCCTGAGTTTTAATTTAGTTAATAATTTCAAATCTACTAATAATTTTCATGCCGAAGATGAAACCGCGGCCAGAATACAAAGGATCAAGTTTCTCTATCTTCAGTTAAAGAAGTAACATGATTAGCATAATACTCTACCAGATTAGGATTCAACACTTCAAAACTCAATTTATCTTTAGAAAATTTAATGATATCTCTTTTTTCCATTAAATCTAATCGGCTTTCAACACTAAATCCATCAGTTTCGATGACTTTGATATTATCTTCATAATCGCTGATTATTTTTAGAGTTACTTCTAATAATTGATTAAAATCTTCAATTTTTACATGTTTATTATACTTATTTAAAAATTGAATTGAACTATACAAAAGATGTTCTTTAAAGATAGGCATCATACCAACAACCCTTGATCTGACCTCGTTACAAATACCAATTGCATAACTGTCATTTTCATCTGGATTATTACCTGCAACGTATTGATTATAACTTACAGGCTCTCCTATTCCTATAAAAACTCCTCTTATATCTTTTGATGAATGGGTCTTTTTAAAATTAATAAATCTACTAATTAAATCGGTTTCTTCTGCTTTTGAACTAACATCAGCAGTAATTTTTTTCTCATCAGGGTTTTCTGACCAATTAATTGCAATAGGTACAAAAGTAATATCTTCTATTTCTAGTTCAGGATTGTCTTTCATATCATTGAATAATTTTTCAATAGTTCCGATAATTCCTTTTCGAAATAAACCAATTTTACCATCTCTTGGTCGTGTACCTTCCTGAAAAGACATAATCTGTTCTCCAGCCATAATACTTGCGCCAAGATATGAAGATAGTAGTCTGTAATAATGCTCATCAACAGAGTATTTATCTCTCCTAATTTTGAATGCCCCATAACTTTTTAGAACAAAATTCGAAGTTCTATTCTTGAAAAGATTCTCGCCAGCTGCAGTGATTGGCACAGGAATTTTTTCATTCACAAAAGTGAACCCTAAAATAAACTCATCAAGGTGAGATTTATGGTTTGGCATATAAATAATAATATTTTTCTTAAAACTTAATTGTGAAAGTTTTAGTTTTGACTCCAGAGTTGTTCTTTTAGCCGTAGGAAGAATAAGTGGTTTGAGAATTTTGGTGAGTAGAATAAGCTTGCTTTTTTTATTTGCTGCTATATCTTTTAACTCTTTATATATTGTTTTTGATTGACTCTTAGATAGATACTTTGAGGTTTGTGAAAATTGATCATTATTGTAAAGTTCTGATGCTTTGTTCAGAATGCTAGCTAAACTATTTTTCGTTTTGGACATTAATATTGTTTTAATAACAAATTTAAGGAATTAATTTTATGTAACTAATCAGTGTATCGAAAAACAATGATGACAAGAGTTTCTATAAATCCTAAATTTTCGAAAGTACTCAGGGCAATCTTTGCTACAAATCCACCTAAGTGTTTTTTCTAAAGTGGTTCACTTTGTGCCGGAATGTCAAGAAGTAAATCACAAGAAAATCCTTAATTATTTTTTGCTAACGAAGGCTTAACGGTGGTTCACTTTCGTCCGGAATAAGTGGTTCACTTTGGAGCGGAATAATCAATTGATCATTAAAAATTAAAAACATGAATAATATAAGAACAATTTCATTGCTGATAATGTTGTTTTCCTTACAATCATTAACCGCCCAACAACAAGGAACTTATTATTTTAATAAAACTGTCAAGGGTACATTCGAAGAGGTTACTGATAAAGAAAAATCGGCACTAAAGGATCAGGGTTTTGGTGTAATAACTGAAATTGATATGGACAATAATATTAAGGAGAAAATAAGTGATGTGGAAATGAGTAGACTCCCACCAATTTTTCTGTGAATGCAAAAAATGACATACATCATTAAAAATTCAAGTATTCAATAGATATATTGAATACTTGAATTAAAATTGTATATTTGCAAAATCAAAATAACAAATTGAACAATGAAAGGAAGAGAGTTTAAGGACGCGATGTACGATGGGCTTGCAAAACTATTAAAAGCACTGTCAAATCCATATCGTTTGGAAATAATTGAAATGCTTTCGCAAGGCGAAAAAAGTGTGGAGGGGATTGTCCAAACCACCACTTTGACTTTTGCCAATGCTTCACAACATTTACAGGTCTTAAAAAACAACAACATTGTAAAAGCAAGAAAGGAAAAACAATATGTTTTCTATTCAATAATCAATGATGAGTTTCTTTCATTATACCAGCATGTCATAAAATATGCTGTCCAGGAAATTGCAGAACTCGAAAAAACCCTGAACCGGCAACGCGAAGATAATAATGCATCAAATGCAGTAAGCCTTGATGAACTCGAAACAATGCTTCAAAATAAAGATGTTCTATTAATGGACGTGCGCCCTGCTTTTGAATTTGAGTTCGGGCATATCACAGGTGCGATGTCTGTTCCGATGAATGAAATGATGTCAAAGCTAAAGAGCTTTTCAAAGGACAAAGAAATCATTGCTTACTGTCGCGGCCCTTTCTGTGTGCTTGCAGACGAAGCAGTGAGAATTCTGAGCGAACAGGGGTATAGCATTCGAAGGCTTGACGAGGGATACCCTGAGTGGAAAATTAAAAATTTAAATTAAACAGATTGTTTAATAATTAAAACAAATAGCAATGGAACAAATTATTCAAGGAGTATTATTGGCATTGCATAATATTGCTCTAGTAGGTTGTGCTGCAGCCCCTTTCTATAACAGGAACCTGGTTAAAAGCAGAGGTCAATATGGCCCAAAACTTTCGTACAAACTTGATAAAGTAGTGGAAGACACACTGCAGGGAAATGCGCCCTATTGCATATTTTTTATTATCACATTGTTTGTTACAGGTATTGGAATGCCCCTTAATTACTATTTATTTCATGAAACTTTCAGGGAAATGCATATAGTTTCAACAGTTGCCCTTGTCGTTAAACTTGTATTTGTGTTTGGGATGGTTATAATTATGAGTATGATATTTTATAAAATCAATCCTGTACTAAGTAAAATGTTTGCCAATTTTTCAGATGAAAACAAACCTGACCCTGTAGCTGAAGCCGGATTTTTTAAGCTTAGGGCACGTAGAAAATACTTATGTGAGATTTGCCTTGTTTTTGCAATAATGGTTCTTATTTCCAGTGCTTTTTTAGGTTTTAGTATTCAGTAATCTTTGGACAATGCAAAATACACATCATGAGAAATATTGTCAAATTTTTAAGGCTCTTTCGCATGTACTTAGATTACAAATAGTAATTGTTTTAGATAATGAGAGATGTGTAACCGATGTAATGAAAATATTAAGTATTACCCAGCCAGTAACTTCACATCATCTATGCATTCTAAAAAAAAGAGGAATCGTAAATTATCGAAAGGAAGGAAAAAGAATAATCTATTTTGTAAATAATAAATGTATTAAAGAAATAATATCAATTGTAATGAAATAATAATAAATATTGAAATTAAAAAAAATGAAAAAGATAATCTTGTTACTTACTTTTATCAGTTATGTGTATGCAATCAACCTCCATGCACAACAAGCAGTTGAACAGTCTGGGATTACGACAACATCTATCGGTATGGTCATCTATTCAAACGATACCGAAACTGTTTGGAATGCTTTGCGCCTTGCCAATTATTCAAAAAGCGAAGGCGATACTGTTAGCATTTTTCTCCTCGGGAAAGGTGTTGAGGTTGATAACCTTGTAAATGAAAATGAAGATTTGAAAAAACAGGTAGATTCCTTTTTGGAAAAGGGTGGAACTATATTTGTTTGTGGTACTTGCTTGCACAGCCGGAAAAACGATGAACCACAGGTTTGCACCTTTTCATCATTGTCAGATTTGTATGATATAGTCAGAAAAAACAAAATTATATTGACCTTTTAAAATTAAAAAGATGTTTAAAAAATTGATGCAGGCTGTTATGCCAGCCGAAAAAATGATTGACATGTTTACTTACAAAATAACAAGTAGCCAATCAATCAAAGAAATCTCAAATAAAGTTCCCGAAGCTTGTGAAAAATATAAATTTTCCTTGCTTACAAGTTACAATTATCACGAAATTGTTGAAAGCAAAGGCTTTCCAATCAAACGAAAAGTTTTTGTTTATGAAATTTGCCAGGCGAAAACCGCAGCAGCAATGTTGACCGATTTTCCGCATTTTTCAATATTTATGCCTTGCAAACTGGCAATTTATGAAAATGACGGCAAAACAGTCATCTCAACTATGAATATGGAGATAATGCTTAATGCTGTCAAAGCCAATCAAGAGTTATTTAAGGAAGCAACCACTCTTTTCAATACATTAAAATCATTGATGGATTCACTCTCTGACGATTAGACAATTTTAACAAACAATTACTAATTCTTAATATTACATCTATGAAAAAAATAATTGCTCTTTCGATTGTCGTTTTGAGTATTTTTGCTATTAGCATCTTAACAAAACAACAAGCATTTTATCATCTTGAATTCAGAGAGTTACCTACTTCATTTGGAATCAGCACTGCTAATGCCTACCCTCCAGCAGTAGGCATCTTAGGCAATTCAAAAAATTGCCTCTCTTGCCATACCAACAACGGACAATGGAAAGACGATGACAAAACAATCATTGACATTGTGGACAAAGACACAAAAGAATCATTTATGCAAACAGACGGAACATTTTTAATTGAAACAAAAAGATGGGAACAGAAAACGGTTCTCACCATAATCGGAAGAAAAAAAGATAATTTAGTTTCTGCCCCGCATCGCAATGCCTGGCTCTATATTGACCCGACAACTATCGGAACAAATTCACTTTCAAAATTTGCTCCCGGCTGGGATGTAAATCTACCAATATCGTGTCGGTTGGTTGGTGATAAACTTCCGGGATATAAAGATGCTGACATCACAAGTTTACCTATGACCATTCAGCCATTAAGCAATGCAAAGGATGCTGAAATACAATTGCAGGTAATGCTGACTAAAGGTGAAAGCATGAAAGGCAATGCACAGGAAGGAATGATTGGAAATTATTTTGAACGAAAAGTAATACTGAAAATAATTGAATGACAATTAAAATTTAGAAACTATGATGAACGGACAATATTGGGGAATGGGTTGCGGAATGTGGTTTATACACCTCGTAATGATTGCATTGATTACTATAGTGGTTGTTTTTCTTTATAAGAATAATAACCCAACCATACGAAATGAAACTCCTATGGAAATTCTCAAAAAACGATATGCAAAAGGAGAAATTACAAAAGAACAATTTGAAAAAATGAAAAATAATATTTCTTAATCTAAAATCAAACACTTTGAAAGTATTAATCATCATCAACGATGCGCCATACGGTACAGAAAAAGCATACAATGCATTGCGATTGGCGAACCAACTTGGCAAAGACCATCAATCAATAGAAGTAAGGATATTCCTCATGGCAGATGCTGCAACTTGTGCCATTGCAAATCAAATTACGCCAAATGGTTATTACAACATTGAGCGGATGTTGAAACTTGCTCTTAGAAAAGGAGCAAAAGTGAAAATTTGTGGATCATGTGCTGACGCAAGAGGACTGAAAACGATACAACTGATTGAAGGAACAGAAATCAGTACGATGGCAGAGCTTACCAATTGGGTAGTTGACAGTGATAAGGTACTAGTATTTTAAATACGCATATTACTGAACATGTTTATAATCAAGCAGATAATAGCTGATAAAAACACCATGCCATCTTTTGCGAATTTTGAATAAAGGACATGAACAATAAAATACGTTTTGAATAAATTGATCTTAATTTAGATATTACAATTAACTTTCATAAAGATTAAAAACAATAGAAAATGAAAACTTTATAAAAATTATCAATTATTATGTTTGCCCTTCTAATGGTTAGTATCTCATCGTGTAAAAAAGATAACAACCAAGATGAAACAGACCTTACTAAGGATGTAATCGGCACATACGAAGGTACATTAACCACTAACAATTCAAAGACCACAAGTCCTGCAATCTCCGAGATTAGCTCAATTAACAAATATACCATACAGGTACATTGCTATGGAGATTACATTGACACTACATTTATGCTCGAATTGTACCAAGACGGAAACATGATGAATGTTTGTTTCACAGACAATGACTTTTATAATGAATATGGTCATAATCAATCAGAAAATCATCATATGATGGGAGATAATGGTAATTGGACAAACTGGCAGAATCATATGAATAACGATCATGATCAAAATGATAATCATTATGGTTATTTTGATATAAATGAACATATTTTTGATTATACATTTAATATTAATACTCCCACATGTTACCAGAAACTAAAAGCACACAACTTTCGGTAAGTTGCAGTACATAAAAACCGGAATCATGAATACATAATTTCATCCTGATTTACATAATACTGAAACTATACTCAAAATTTAATTTCCAAAAAGCCATTTTTTTATTGTTTCTAACTCACCTTCGCCCAATTTTACAAAAATGAAAAATATTTGGGAAATTGATTATATGTACATATATTTGTACTTTAAATCGTACTAATAAGTAAAATCATGTTGACAACATCTATTTCAGACTTTAGAAAAGATATTAAAAAGTATCTCGACAGTGTTACTGAAAATTTTGAAACCTTAATAATAAATCGTGGAAAAGATTCAGGAGTAGTCGTTATTTCATTGGAAGAATATAATTCATTAAATGCTACCCAATATGAATTGTCATCTAAATCAAATGAAACGCGACTTGACTCAGCAATTGAGAAACTAAAAAGTGGTTCGTCATTTGAACAAAACCTCATTAAAGAATGAAGTACATATTTGTTGATGAATCTTGGGAGGACTATCTGTATTGGCAAAAAACCAATAAAAAGACTCTAAAGAAGATAAACGACTTGCTAAAAGACATTTCGATAAGCCCATTTTCTTGTATTGGAAAACCTGAACCCTTAAAACATAAATACAAAGGATTTTGGTCATGCAGAATTGATAGCGAACACAGACTAATTTATTCGGTTCAGGAGAATGGAATACTTATTGCAAAATGCCGATTTCATTACGATTGAAATAAAAAACGGGGCTAACAACAAACTATGGCAAGAGGCAGATAATGTTAAAAATGAAATACAATCTTTTTTAAACGTACCAAAGCGCGGGGCATAGTACCCTATATATCCCTCGCCTAAACTTGGGATCATGAACAATTTGGCAATAAGATTACAAACAAAAAGTAGATTCTTCAATATAAACTACCAGGCTTTTTGCCAAATATCAAAAATTACAATTCACCTCATTGAAATTAGACAGATTATCACCCATTTTTCGGGGAGTCCTTCAAAATAAAAAAGTTCGGCACCATATTGGTTATTGACTTAATATTGCAAAAAAAACACTTCATGAATAAAATTTTAATACTGGGTTTCATCCTTTTACTGGGGCTGAACACATTGGCAGAAGGTGGCAAATCATTTCTAATGTTGCGCTCCGGTCTTTCTCTTCCTCTTGGAAAATATAGTGAAAACAACCTTATTGGCGGTAGTTTCACCACACCTGGTGTGTCGTTTGGGGGTGAAGGCGCCTGGTTTTTTAAGGATTATCTTGGTGTTGGCCTCGATGTTAACTACATATTACACCCAGTTGATGCCGCTGCACTTGCAACTGAAAAGGTACGTGTTGATCCTTTTCTGTTGGATATGAATGTAAGGTCGGAGCCATATTCGTTTTTAGCCCTAATGGCTGGTTTTTACTCTTCAGTAGAATTAAGTAAACGAATTAGTTTGCAACCAAAAATACTAGGGGGTATAATGTTTGGAAAAACTCCTTTTCAGCTATACGAACAAACCTATCTTTTTCCGGGTCCTAATTATTTCAAAGTTACTTCTTCGAGTGATAAAGGCTTTGGATTTAAAGGTGGCTTTTCAATTAAGTATAACCTAAATAACTGTGTTGCTCTTGGGTTCAATGCCGATTATACTTACTCAGGATTAAGCTTTGGTTTTATGACTGCCACTGGTCACGAATATCGCAAAAAAAATATAAGCTTTATCGATATTGGACTTGGTCTGGTTATAAAGTTGTAATTATTAACCACTCTCCAATATATTTTTTAAGGCAGTTTTATTTTTTATTTCAAAATCGTTGTTTTGACATTCAATAATGCCCGATTCTTTAAAGCTCTTTAATACTCTTATGGCACTTTCTTTTGTCATTGACGACATATCAGCAAGGTCTTGTCGAGTTAACGTAGTTTTGAAACTGTTAGAATGGTAAACTGTATCCGAAAGATATAAAAGTGTGTGTGCCAGGCGGCCATTCATTTGCTTATGACTAGTTACCCGCAGTTTATCATAAAAATTAATATGTCGTATGTTGCGATAGCGAATAAATTCCAAACCGAATTCAGGACTTTCAAGAATCATCTTTTTAAATGCTGCAACCTCAATAAAACAGGCAGTGGTATTTTCAAGAGCAGTAACGCTAAAGTGGTGTTTGTAATCAGTATAAAAGCCAGGTCCACCAATTATTTCTCCGGGTTTAATAAGGCTAATAACAATATTCTTGTTATTATTATCTTCAATGTATATTTTTGCCATACCACCTATAATGAAAACAATGTGCAGCATGGGTGTCCCTTGCTTAAAAATGATTTCTCCTTTACTAAAGTTAACTGAAAACATTATGTTCCTGATATATTCCTTTTGCTCCTCTGATAGAAACTTTAACACATTTGAACTCATGTCAAAGTTGAGATTTTCTTCACTAATGTGCTTTTTGTTCATGTTTAAACATTTAAAATTAAGGTGTTAACCTGATAACTCTAACTCCCCGAATATAGCGCCAGCTAAGGATATACACTATTTTCGATGATCAACAATGATATATGTCAATTTATATTCTGCAATATTAATATTAACAACAGCATTATTTCATTTTCCAAATATAAATAAAATTATATGTCTTGTTAATTTTGGCTCAAAATAGTTTACATTAATATATTAATAAAAAAAACTTATAAAGTTATGAAAAAAAATTATTTTAATTATTTGTTGTTGGTATTTGTATTCATGATAGGGATTATGGTATCCTGTACCAAAGAAGGTCCTGCAGGCCCGGCCGGAGCCAATGGAACAAACGGAACAAATGGAACAGATGGAACAGATGGGGTTGATGGTAATGTTAGCTGTCTGCAATGCCACACTATGGCAATAATGGACGACCTTCATGCTCAATATGATCTTTCTGCTCACGGCGAAGGCGGAGCTGTTGGATATGCAGGTGGCCGCTACAATTGTGCTATGTGCCATTCGGATGAGGGCTATGTTGAAACACAGCTTACCGGAAGGGACACTACCGCTGCTGCGATTCCTATTCCAACTAAAATTTCGTGCAAAACATGTCACAATGATCATGTAACCTTCGATTTTGAAGTAGATGGTTATGTTGTTCCATTACGCGGTATTGATGCAGTTGAATTGTTAGCTTGGAGAGTATCCGGAGAAACTAAAACACTAGACTTTGGCGGCAACTCCAATATTTGTGCAAATTGTCACCAGCCTCGAGTATTAGGCCCTGTTGCAGATAGTGCCGGTAATTTTAGAGTTACGAGTTCACATTATGGACCTCATTACGGAACTCAATCAACAGTTCTGGAAGGAATTGGTCATTATGAGTTGGGTTCAGGTTATCCTACCCCGGGATCAGACCCTCACCGTACAAGTGCTTCATGTACTTCATGTCATATGGCTGACTTTGCTTCCGATCAAGGTGGACACAGCTGGTGGCCAAGTCTTGATGCATGTAAAACATGTCATCCAGATGCAACAAGTTTCGACGTTAACGGAAAACAAACTGAAATTAATGGTCTTTTCGAAGAACTGAGAACAGCTTTGGTTGCAAAAGGTTTGCTAAGTGCAACATTTAGCCCTGTACCAGGTGTATACCCGGTTGATGAAGCCGGAGCATTGTATAACTATAGAATTATATATGGCGACCATAGTAAAGGTGTTCATAACTATGATTATGTTAAAACAGTATTGATAAACTCAATCAATGCTGTGAAATAAATTCAGCTGATTGACAATATAAAAAAGGCTTCTTATTTTATAGGAAGCCTTTTTTTTGTTAGATGACATGAATTTCCTGGTTATAACTTTATGGAAGAGATTATTTATTTGGGTGATTAAAAAATAACTTATGATTAAAAAGTAGGGGGGATGAGTTTTGCTGAAATAGTTTAGCCATTTTCGCTTATATTCTCCAGCAATGGCCTGTTTAAAATTTTAATGTATTTCTTGTTATAATCAATTATTCCTTCCTTATGAAAATCGCTTAGTATTCTCATAACAGGGCCTTTTTCAACGCTGCTTAACTCGGCAATATCGGTACTGCTCATGTTTAATGTAAACGGGTTCGACATATATACTTCCTGTTCAAGATAAAGTAAGGTTTCAGCAAGTTTACCGGTGTTATGCTTTCGAACAAGGTTATGCATCTTTTCAGTTATCTGCAATAAATTTTTGTTTATTTGCTTTATATACTCAAATGCAAATTGTGAATTATTCTTCATTATCTGCTTAAAAATATCTGCATCAATAAGACATGCGATACTTTCGCACAATGCTTTAATAGAAAAGTGGTGACGATTGTCGATAAACAGGCCCGGAGAAACAATGAATTCCTGGGGTTTAATTATCTTGATTATCTGATTTCTTCCGTTATTGCTATCAATATACATTTTAGCCATGCCATAGTTAAACGAAATCACATGACTACTCTGTGTACCATATTTATGTAATAACTCACCCTTTTTATAAACAACCTCGGTACGATGATCGTCAATAATTTTTAGTTCTTCATCACTTAGCATGCTAAAAACAGAGGTTCGTTTTATGCAGTTTACACATTTTGCAATTTCTGTTTTCTCACTCATAAAGGTTTTCATTATTTTATTGAAGCAAATATATGCAAATGTAAATCATTGCCAAATGGGTTAATGATCGATAGTATTAAAAGTTAGTAACTAATCAGTGTTTTAAAGTGTTGTTTATATTTTTATTACAGAAATAAATTCTACCGCAAAGAACGCTAAGTTGTTGAATATGTATTCTTTGCGAACTTTGCGGTTTACATGGCGAACTTTGCGGTTAAATAACTTATATCACTCACATTGAGTACAATACAATTTATTATAGCACACTGATTAGTTACAAAATTTATTATAGCTTTTCAGGTGTAGAGGTTAAAATCAATTGCCTCTTGAATTGAATCCGAATTGAGATTTGTTGGAATATGATTTTGAGCACAATAATCCAAAAAGCTTTCAAGGGGCAGGTTTCCAACAAGCTCCTTACCAGTTTGCGGGCATCCTCCAAGTCCATTAATTACTGTGTCAAAACGCCTGATTCCTGCTTTGTATGCAGCATCTACCTTTTCCATACGCTGATAATCCAATGAATGAAGGTGAAAGCCAAACTCAACATCCGGAAATTCCAATTTCAGACTTGTAAACACTTTTGAAATTCTATCGGGTGATGCTTCGCCGAGTATATCAGAAAACGGAAATGTAAGTAGTTCCTTAGCCATCATCCTTTTTACCCAATAAAAAAGCAAATCCATGCTCCATTCATCGCCATAAGCAGGGCCAAAACCCATCGAAAAATAAACAATCAACTCTTTACCATAGGCAACACACAAATTTTGCAAATCATCAACAGTTTTTTCGGCCTGCTCAAGAGTTTGGTTAATATTTTTTTTCAGAAATGTAGGGGAAATCGAAAAAGGGAAAAACACCTGATCAACCTGTTGCAAAGCCATCGCCTTCTCCCCTCCTCTTTTGGTGGCAGCAAGTACGGCAATTTTTGACTTGCTGTTCTCAAAATTGATGCTATCTAAAACTTCAGCAGTATCGGCCATTTGTGGTATGGCCTTAGGAGAAACGAAACTGCCTACTTCAACAGTGTGAAACCCGCATTGCAACAACAAATTTATATATTCAATTTTTTTATTTGTTGGTATTTTATGGGGCAAGCCCTGAAATCCGTCGCGTGGAGTTTCAATTATATTAACCACAGAAAAAATAATTGTTTACAAGAGCCATTACTTTATCGTCATCATCCTTAATTTTTTCTATCAGGCCTTCATCATTGTAACCACTGAGCATATTAATGAGCATGTTAATAACTCTGTCAGGAAACACATTATATTTTGTGTAATATTCTCTTTGTTCTTCAAGGCTTTTAGCCGACTGCACGCAAGATGTCGGCAATTGAGCAAGTTCTGCTTGTTTTAGCTTATTTTCCTCATCAAAAATATTAATGTCAACATAGGTTTTTTTAGCAACCTCCAATGGGTTCTTCATTTCAAACCCATGGCGGGCTGCAACTGTAATTCCAGCAAGCAACAAATAAATATCTGCTGATCCATCAGGGCTCCGCACCTCAACAGTTTGCTTGTTAGAAAAATCAACAATATCACCACTTTCCTGAGGATTTGCCTTGTGAATCATATTTACAGGAGTTGTCCATCCTAAAGGTACCCTTACCAATACCGAACGATTGCGATCGCCCCAGCAGATATTTGTGGGCGCTTCCTGATGGGGAACAAGTCTAAAATATGAAGTTGGATTAAGGTTTCCAAAAGCAGTTAATGATGATGCTAACTCCATATAACCTGCAATTGCAGTTTTGGATATATCGCTAAGTTTGCCATTCTTGATCATCATGTTTTTACCATCTTTCATTATGCGCGTATGAACATGTAATCCACTACCTGCCTTGCCAACTGTAATTTTTGGAGCAAACGTTACAGTTACACCGTATTGTGCAGCGAGCGTACGAACAATCCATTTTGCTTTAACTAGCTGGTCAGCTGCATCTTCAACACAAGTGGGCAGAAACTCTATTTCATTTTGTTCATATATCATCCCATCTTTTGTGAAGTTTCCCACTTCAGAATGGCCATATTTAATCATACCTCCCGATTCGGCAATAAGTTTCATGGCCTCGGTTCGGAAGCTGCCCCATTTTGAGAAAGGTGATGATTCATGATAACCTTTCTGGTCATCAGCTTTAAACAAGCCATCATCTTCGCTCATAATATAATATTCAAGCTCACCCATGGCCTCAAACTCAAAACCGGTTTTATCTTTAAACGATTGATGTGCGTTTTTTAGAATATTCTCGGGGGCACCAGGGAGAGGTTCACCATTTCTATCATAATATGAACACAATATATCTAAAGTAGGTATTTTGGAAAAGGGGTTAACAAATGCTGTTTTATATCGGGGGATTACATACAAATCGCTTGACCCGGCCTCAACAAAAGGCAACAAACTTGAGCCATCAACTCGTTCACCGGCAGTTAGAATATGGTCAAGATGCTCTCGCCCTCCAATAATAAAGTTTAATGTTTTTAACCTTCCGTCCCAGCCTGCATACCTGAAATTGATCATTTCAATGTCATTGTCTTCGATAAACTTAATCAAATCGGCTTTTGTAAACTCGGCAGCTGGTTTATTCAAATACTGAACTACCGGATTGGGATTCATTGAAATATGTTCATTCATACTTTAAAAATTTGGCTGACAAACATAGCAAATAATTTTGATAGTTTGCAGGCGAGAATGTTCAATTGTTGCAATCAACTTTTTCGAAACGGAGAATCTAAAATCCGTTGACTTGCTTTCCGTCGACGCAGGAGAACTTAACTTTCAGCGGATTGAAAAAGTTATAGACAGCTATAAACACTAAGATAGACTTTTTCGAAACGACAAGTCCGAGGATATTTTGCAGATTTTTAACTGAACCAGCTCTATAAAATAATCAGTATCTGCTGCTAAACGTATTGTTACCCTACGACTTTTAAGTTTCTTGGTATACCTTTCAAGCTTCATCGCATCACCACGTGTTCCGGGTACTTCATAGTATGCCTTCAATTCCCATGGTCAAAACTCATGAGTATAAGTCATCTTTGGATTGTTCATGTACCAGTACAATCTTTGGGAAACATCAATGCATGGTCTATATAGTGTGCGGTCACGATTTGGAGAGTATAGAATGTAGACGCAATATAGAAGTTGTAAACAAAAAAAGACCATCCCAAAAAGACGGTCGTTTTTATTGGCTCCTCCTCTAGGACTTGAACCTAGGACACCCTGATTAACAGTCAGGTGCTCTAACCAACTGAGCTAAGGAGGATTGTTTTGTTACCTGACTGCAGTAGTCTGGAAACGGGCGCAAAGATAATTAATATTCTAATTGTGCAAATATTTTATAAAATATTTCTTAATATTCTATTTCGGTAATTAATCTTAAATGAGAATGATGTTTAATTTTGTTTTTAACAATTTGTGAAAAACTAATTATACTTTTTTAATATCAAATTATCTATTTCGACTATTTTTACCAGTTAGCCTATATAAATTTAGGCTGTATTTTTAAATAATCAAATAATGGCTATATTTTGGGGTAAAAATAACTCGCTGTTAAAGCTCCTGTTGATAATGAGTTTGGGTATCTGCTCTTATAGCACACGTGCCCAAAATCTGGAAAATATCACACTTACAGTTACTTTTGAGAGTGCCCCAATAGATTACTCCGTAATTAAAGCCCCGTTAAAATTCAATAAAAGGTTTGCTCTGAGTATGCAAATTGATGATGGCAACAGTTCTATTTATGAATATGGTTTTCCTGTATTTGAAGGAGGCACAGTTGATGACATTACATATCCAGGAATGACTTACTCTGATGGTTGCGATAATCTTCATTCATTTAAAATGGCGTCCGCCATTTATATGTTTACAGGAACTGGTGTAACCGGCGATGATGTCCACATTAATCCTGGGAGCGACATAATTACCTGGCAACAATTAGATACTCTTTATCAAAACCAATGGGGTATTGCCAATAAAGGTGTTAACAGTAATTCAAGCACAGTTCCTGAATTTATGAATTATTCAATTGCAAGGAACAAAAGCTATTGCCGGCGAAAAATGTATAACTCAACACCAGGCGGAGTTATGACAAATATATTTGTTAATCCTGCAGGTAATAGTAATTGGTCGGATCCTGCTTTTAATTTAGGCAATATAGCTGCATTAAATCAAAACAGTTTAACTCCACTTGGTGCTTATGGAGGAAATGTAAATGATCCGGCGATAAATTGGGCAGAAAACAAATATAATTTAAACAGATTAAGTTTAGATGACACCGACGTTAAAGCTCTGGCAGACTCATTAGCTATTTCAAGTATTAATGGAGCAAATTTCTGGGGTATAGTTTTTACCAGTTCACTAACCAACGATTATCTTTTCAACGACTTTGTTAATGACTTTAATTATATTGCAAATGTTTACGGCAGCAATATTGCCGATGAAATATTAATGACATCTGATGAGGAAATTCTTGACTATCTTATTGTGCGTGATGCAATAACACTAAATGAAAATTTGGCAGGAAATATTTTAACGCTAACATTCGCTGGAAATTTACCTGATAACCTTTTGCATTATGCTTCTTCAATTGTTATAAATTCGGATGCAACAATTTCTGACATTTCTGTTGAAGGCACCGACGACTTCACTTTTTCAGGACTTGGTGTTTCTGAGGGGCTGATAAACTTTAACTGGGATGGTTATTCTGTTCCTTCAGCCGAAACTTTTGCCAACAATTACACATCAACGGCGGTTTCAACCCAAACGGAATACGATGCTCTAATTGCCATGGATTATGTATCGGTTCTTGGATACGGAGAAGTAAAAAACAACATGGTTCTCCAACTATGTGAAATTCCAGATGTTACATGGGACGAGGGGTTTTGTAATAGCGGTTATCCCGATTTTGTATTAATTACCGGCGATAGTATAATTTCTGTAGGCGATGATGCTACATTAACAGCTACCGGTTTCATGGAAAGTTATCTTTGGAGCACAGGACAAGAAACGCAATCAATAATTGTTAGTCCCCAGGCCGACACAAAATACTGGGTTGATGCCGTTACTAAGTATGGAAATGATGTTAGCGACACTATAACAGTAATAGTTAGTGACTCCTATATAATAAGACATTCGCCTTTATATATAAATCATATAATGGGAGTACAAGATAGCTTGTGGGTTGAATTAAAGGAAGGGGCATCATCACTGTGGAGCACCGGATCAACCGATAACTACATATTGGTCGATCCCAATGGTAGCACAACCTTTCACCTGGACGTGTATTTTAACAGCGAGATAGTTAATCAACTGGATTTTATCGTTTATATGGAAAATTTCATTGAGTTTACTTTTGACCGTGTTTGCTACGGGGAAACAACAACCCTTATAAACACTTCAGTGGTTAATGATACTATTACCAAAGTGCTATGGGATTTAAATGGTGATACACAATTTAATGATGCTGAAGGAGATACTGTTCAATATGTTTTCAGTTCTAGCGGCAACCACCTTGTCGGGATGAGGGTGTACTTTAAAACCGACCCTATGGATGTTGAATACAATCCAGTAACTGTGGGTGATGTACCTACGGTAAATTTTAGTTATGAAAATACGTGTTTGGGCTTAACAACAATTTTTTACGGGCAGGCTACTGCACAAGTCGGAGTACCCAACAGCTGGTTATGGCACTTTGGCGATGGTAATACCGACAGCTTCAAAAATACTACTAATTATTATGATAATGCGGGCTACTATAATGTAATGTTAGTTGCAGGGACTTCTGCAGGCTGTAAGGATTCATTACAAAAAACTATTCAAATATCTGCCTCTCCAACTATTGAGTTAAAAACTTCGAATGATATTATTATAAACAACTACGATACCGCTTTTTTTAGTCAAGGTGGCACTGTAACTATTTCTGTTGCTAACTTTGCAGTTTACGATTCTGTAATATGGTTTGATGATAGCAGGGCTGCATCTGTAATTATCGCAGAAGAAGGGAGTTTCACTGTAACTGCATTTAAAAATGGTTGTACGGCTACTATAAGATTTTACACTTCATGGGGAGGGTCGCCCCATCCAACTGGCGATAACATTATGAATTTGTTTACTCCAAATGGAGATGGGTATAATGATGTTTGGATAGTTTACGACCCCGAAATTATTCCGCCCACTAAGGTAACGGTTTTTAACAGAAGCGGCAAGCAAGTTTATGGCAATAATAATTATCAAAATTTTTGGGATGGGCAATATAATGGAAACCCCCTCCCCCAGGCAACTTATTATTATATAATTGAGGATGCAACCGGGAAGATTTTTAAAGGTGCTGTTACAATTATTCGGTAATTTTAGTATTATGTTCAAACTGCAAAAATATATTATAACATTCATACTCCTTTTTGGATTACAATGCTTATCTGCACAGCAGTTTAAAAACAGTACGCAATACTTAGTTAACCCATATGCCCTTACACCCGCTCTGGCCGGTTACACTGGTTACTCTGAAGCTTTTTTAAATTACAGGAATGACTGGACCCGCATTGATGGTAGCCCGCGCACATTTAGCGCAAACGGTTTTGGTGATGTTTACAAACAGAAGATGTGGGTTGGTGGCGAGATTATGACTGATAAAACTGATATTCTATCTGTTTTTAAAGCAAACATTAGCTATACTTATAAACTTCAGGTTGAAAATAACCAATATCTATATTTTGGTGTTTGGACTGCATACTACCAGGCATCTGTTAATGTTGGCGGTGGGATTGGGATTGACCCAAATGATCCTTTGATTCAGAATAATGATAAACTTAACGGTTCGGCATTAAACGCCGGATTTGGAATTAATTACCAACGGGGTTATCTAAACATCGGGTTTTCTATGCCTTCCATGTTTGGCCTTAATGACGAATATGTATTGAATTCATCTTTTAAATATCGTGTACAGCGACAATTCCAGTTTTACACTTCATATTTTTTTGAGTTTAATGATGAATGGCAGCTTCAAACTTATGGGGTTCTATATAAAACAGCAAACGAACCGGTAAATATGGATATTTCGGCAATGGTAATTTATTCAGGACGCTTTTGGAGTGGTATGCTATACCGTACCGGAGGTGTACTCGCGCTTAATTTAGGCGGACATATTTATAACGGTTTCATTTTTAATTACTCTTATGAAATTGGAACATCCGGTATTAATCAAGGATCCGGAGGATCACACGAGATAACCATAGGCTATAGATTTAAATTTACCGGTGATAATTATTTTGAATCTAAAGAAAGTTCAAAATCACGCAAAAAAGGACGAAAATCGGGCACTATAAATTATCCTGAAGTTCAGGATTTTAATTACAGAAAAAACTGATGCTTAAATGTATTAAACATATTATAATTATTTTCAGCCTTGTGGCTATTTATTCGCAACAGCTTGTTGCTCAGCAAGGCACATCACCTGTTGGCGTTAATTTTGTTCTTGTAAACTTTAACCAACCACCTTCATTCTTAACCGTAAACAAAGCTCCTTTAAAATACAATAAAGACTTTGCACTTAGCATGCAGATTGATGATGGTAACCTCTCTTTATATACTCATGGATATCCTGTGTTTGAAGGGGGAGAAGTTGACGGAACATCATACCCGGGCTTATACTACAGCGATGGATGCGGAAATTCACACAACTTTAAAATGAGTTCATCGGTTTTCGTTTTTTTAGGGGATAGTGTTAATGGCCCTGATATTCACCTTGACAACGCATACGGACAATTATCATGGGAGCAAATGGATACAATTTATAACAATAATTGGGGTATTCTAAACCATGGGGTTAACAGCAATTCTTCCCCAATACCTTCGTATATTGATTATTCTATTAGGCGTAACAAAAGCTATATCCGTAGAAAACTGTTTAACGCAACTGAAGGTGGTGTATTGCCGCATGTTTTTGTTAACCCAAATAATAATTCCCAATGGACAACACCATCGTTCAATTTGGGATATATTGGTGCACTGAACCATAATACTTATTTTCCAATTGGAGTTTTCGGTGGCGATGTTAATGCTCCGGGCGTTAATTGGACCCAACCTTATAGCTTATACAGAAGGACAGCTGATAATGTAAATGTTTCTGATTTTGTTGACGGGTTAGCCAATTCAAGTGTAGGCGGAGCAAATTATTGGTGTCCTATTTTCACACATTCAGTAACTAACCACTATCTTTTTAGTGATTTTGTTACAGATTTTACATATATAGCTAACACTTATGGTATTAATGGGCTCGATAACATATTAATGACTTCAGATGAAGAAATCCTGGATTACCTGATTGTTAGAGATACAACAACGTTGAATTATGTAATTAATGGAACAACGTTACTAATTACATATAGTGGAGAAGTTCCCGATGACTTATTATACTATTCATCATCAATAGTAATAAATAGCGATGCCATTATTAGTAATATAATAATTGATGGCACCAATGACTATTCATTCACCGGAATTGGGCAAACAGATGCTCTTATAAATCTAAATTGGGATGGAAACATTGTAATACCGCCAGAAGTACTTGCCGACTCGATTGTTACCATTGCAGTTGCTTCACAAAGCCAATACGATTGTTGGATTGCCATGGATTACGTTATTACCATGGTAAATGGTTCACACAAAGATTCTCTTAGACAAGTTCTTTGCGCAATACCTAATACAAACTACGATGAAGGATTTTGCGATTGTGAAATTAATATTCAACCTGCTGACACAACAATCAATTTCGGCGATTGTATTGACATGTTTGGAGCCATAGGTGATTATACTTATAGTTGGTATATTGGCGATTCATTAATCGACACAACTCAAAATATTTATAGATGCCCAGTCGATACAACTCAATATAATCATATAGCTACTAACCCTTTTGGATGTCCCGCCGAAGACAGCATTATGGTAAATATTAATTTTTTGAGTTTCGATTTAGGCCCCGATACTACTATTTGTGAAGGTAATTGTGTAACTATTATAGGACCCCCTGATATGGTAAACTATAATTGGTTTGTGGCAGACACACTTTATGATACAGTTCAGGTGATACATCCTTGCCCTATTGATACCACACAATATACCCTGTGGGTAGAAGATGTATATGGTGCTACTGCTGAAGATAGTATTACCATTAATGTTCTTCCATCGCCAATTATAAATATTCAACCTTCTGATACTACAATAAGCTATGGCCATTGTATTGAATTGTTTGGTGCAGTTGGTGACTATACTTATCAGTGGTTGGTGGGAGATTCATTAGTAGATACAACTCAAAATATTTACACTTGTCCCCTCGATACAACACAGTATAATCATATCGCCACCAATTCATATGGCTGCCCCGGCGAAGATAGCATTATGGTAAATATTCATTTTCTAAGTTTCGATTTGGGACCTGATATCACAATCTGCGAGGGTAACTGTACAACCATAACTGGGCCACCAAATATGGTGCTTTATAATTGGTTTGTTGCTGATACATTGTACGATACAGTTCAAATAATACATCCTTGCCCGGTTGAAACCACACAATATACCCTTTGGGTTGAAGATGAGTATGGCGCCACTGCCGAAGATAGCATCATGGTATATGTGCTTCCATCACCCACTATTAATTTTGAAGATGATTCACTTAATGTTTGCGTGGGAAATAATGTTCTACTCACCGTAGAAGCTAGTCCGGATGTTAACACTTTTATATGGTCGTACAATGGAAACGTAGCAATTACAACAACTAATTCATACAATCTGGTAAAACCTATGGTTTCGGGATATGTATATGTTGAAGGGTTACAGGATAATGGTTGCAATGCAACCGACAGTACGTATCTTACGGTACTACCTTATCCGGAAATTGTAGTTAGCAACGACACATCAATTTGTAGTGGACAACCCGTAACCCTTAGTGTTTCCGGAGGGTCGTTTTTCCTTTGGATAGTTGATGGTGATACTATTTCAACCGACTCCACAATTGTTGTATATCCTGTTGATTCTACAAATTATATCGCTCGAACAGCTTTCGCCGATTCAATGTGCTATAGTGAAGATAACGTAATAGTAACAGTTCATAATTCTGCAGCCACTGAGATTCTGTACGATACAACTATTTTTTGCACTTATGAAGAAGTAGTTCTTACTGCATCAGGTGCCGATTTTTATGAATGGATACCCGGTGGAGACACCAATCTTATATATTCATTCATAATAACTGATACAACTACCATTTGGTTAACAGGAACTACTATTGACGGGTGCCAACAAACCGACAGTGTTACAAACTACAATTTACCTTCCCCGGATGTGAGTATTTCGGGACTATTGCCTTCTTATTGTGAAAACGACTCAGGGGTACCACTTTCGGGTACACCTCCCGGTGGACTTTTCACCGGTCCCGGTGTTATCGGTAACAATTTCTATCCTCAAAGTGCAGGGCCCGGAGTTCATATTGTAAAATATACATACACAAATATAGAGGATTGTACTGGTAGCGATTCCTTAATAACCACAGTTTATGGAAATAGTGGAATAATCGATCTCGGTCCTGATTTCACTCTCCTTCCTGAAGACAACAAAATCCTTGATGCAGGTTCGGGATTTGAGAGCTATTTTTGGACAACTGGTGCAACAACACGAAGTATAACTGTTTTTGGTACTGATAAATCACCGGGAACCTATGAATATGCAGTTATGGGAGTTATACATGGCTGTCCGACCAGAGGAAGTGTAAACATTACGTTTGAAAATCCTTATGGTTATTACGAAAACCATATTAATGCACTAATAATATATCCCAACCCTAACAATGGGAACTTTTCAATCAGGTTCAACAGCACTGAAAAAAATATTCAATTAAGTATTTTCAATTTACAAGGAAAGTTAGTTTTTGAACGAGATAACATTTCATGCACTGCAGAATCCCAAATTGATGTTCAACTCAATGTTGCAAGGACAGGATTTTACTTTCTTCACATTACAACTCCTAAAGGCGTTAGTATAGCTAAAATTATCCTGAAATAATTCATACTTTTGCCCCAAATTTTTATCATGACAAAAATATTAGGTATTGGCAACGCATTAGTTGATGTGTTGATCCAACTTGAAAACGACATCATGTTAAGCACTCTTGGTTTACCAAAAGGAAGTATGCAACTTGTGGATGCAGCGAAATCAAAACAAATTCAAGAGCACAGCAATAATCTAACAAAACAAATGGCGTCCGGAGGTTCAGCTGCAAATACAATACATGGCCTTGCAAAATTGGGTATAGATACAGCATTTATTGGAACTGTTGGCGAAGATGAAACAGGTAATTTTTTTCATAACGACCTGGTTAATAACAATATCACCCCCTTATTAATAAAGAGTAAGTCGCCGTCCGGTATTGCAAATGCTATGATTAGTATAGATGGAGAAAGAACCTTTGGTACTTTTCTTGGAGCGGCAATTGAACTTTCTGCTGCCCATCTTGATGATAATCAATTCACCGGCTATGATATACTGCATGTGGAAGGTTATCTGGTTCAGAACCACGAATTGCTTGAAGCAACCCTAAAGAAGGCAAAAAATAACGGGTTAAAAATTTCAATAGATCTTGCCAGCTATAATGTGGTTGAGGACAACCTTGAGTTTTTAAAAGAAATGGTCGCTAGTTATGTTGATATCGTTTTTGCAAATGAAGAAGAAGCAAAAGCATTTACCGGAATGGAACCAGAGGAGGCTCTAATTGAAATTTCCAAAATTTCTGATATTGCTATAATAAAAATAGGGAGACAAGGATCAATTATAAAACAAGGCAATACTACTGTAAAAATTGGTGTTAGAGAAATTGTACCAATCGATACTACTGGTGCAGGTGATTTATATGCAGCAGGCTTCCTATATGGATTAATAAATAATCTTGGCCATAGTAAATCTGGTGAGATTGGATCTCTTTTAGCTTCAACTGTAATTGAAAATATAGGAGCTAAAATTTCGGAGGAAAACTGGATAAGAATCAGAGAAGAGGTAAAATAAAGGGTTGTTAGGTTATCAGGTTATCATGTTTTCGGGTTTTCAAGTTGTCAGGTTAAATGATAATAACAACAATGACAACAACCATGACAACAATGTCAACCACGACAACCATGACAACCTCATCAACCATCATTAGACACACTATAAATAAGGTCAATTGCTCAAATTTTAAATTTATTTTACTACATTTGCGCACCTAAATTTAAAGGGTGCTAACTAACTAATAATTTGAATTTTACATGGCAGCGATCTCCATTTAATTGCAATCCGTTGTTTTATTCTATATACAAAAATTAATATTTCAATCGTAAAAAATAACTGAAAAATGAAAGTTTACGAAACTAAGGACATAAGAAATATCGCTCTTATCGGAGGAGCGAAATCAGGGAAAACCACAATGGCAGAAGCCATGGTTTTTGAGGGGAAAATTATTAACCGAAAAGGGAGTGTAGATGATAAAAACACAGTATCCGACTACAGGGCTATTGAAATAGACCGCCAGCATTCGGTTCACTCTTCATTACTATACACAGTCTTCAACAATAAGAAAATAAATATTGTTGATGTACCCGGATTTTCCGATTATGTTGGTGAAGCCGCTGCCGCGCTCAATGTTTGTGATACTGCCCTATTTATGATTAACGGTCAGAGTGGCGTTGAAGCAACAACAGAAACAGCTTGGAAACAAACTGAAATTGCAAAGTGCCCAACGTTTTTTGTAGTAAATCAACTTGATCATCATGGCGCAAATTTTAATGAAACAATAGTAGCATTAAAAGATTATTTCGGCGAAAAAGTAACAGTTGTTCAATATCCTGTAAATGCAGGTGAAGGATTTAACACCGTAATCGACCTCATCCTGATGAAGCAATTGAAATTTGGTGCTGAAGGAGGTGAGCCTGAGATAACTGATATTCCTGATTCAGAAAAAGATAAAGCTGAAGAATTACACCTTACTCTTGTTGAAAATGCTGCTGAGGGGGATGAAACTCTTATGGAAAAGTATTTTGAAAACGACACTCTAACTCTTGAAGAAATAAGAACTGGCGTTAGATTAGGCTTAATTAGCAGATCAATTTTCCCGGTTTTGTGCTCTTCTGTAAAACACGGAATTGGTGTTACTCGCATTATGGATTTTATTACAAATTCATGCCCTGCTCCTGATGATATGCCTGAAAGAAATACCGAAGATGGAGTCGCTTTCAAATGCAATGTAAATCAACCTACAGCAATATTTGTATTCAAAACTTCTATTGAACAACATCTTGGTGAAGTACTATTTTTTAAAGTATATGGAGGTGCGGTTACAGAAGGTCTTGATTTGGTTAATCCAAAAAACGGAAATAAAGAACGAATCTCACAGATGTTTGTATTGAATGGCAAAACCCGTGAAAAAGTTGACAAAGTTGTTGCTGGCGACATAGCCATAACCATAAAATTGAAAGAAGTAAGAACAAGCGACACATTAATGGTTCCTAAATCAGCTAAAGCAGGGTTTGAACCGATAAAATTTCCTGTTGATATATTTACCGTTGCAATGAAAGCGGTGAACAGCTCAGATGACGAAAAAATTGGTGCTGTGCTTAACGAAATGCATCGAACCGATCCAACTATTATTGTTGAATATTCGAGAGAACTTAAACAAATGCTTGTAAAAACACAAGGCGAATTCCATCTAAATACTATTAAATGGTATTTACAGAATGTTCATAAAATAGATGCAGAAACTACTACACCTAAAATACCCTACCGCGAAACCATCACAAAAGTTGCCAACGCCGACTATCGTCATAAAAAACAATCAGGAGGGTCCGGACAATTTGGTGAGGTTCATTTAAGAATTATGCCTTATGTTGAGGGATATAAAAACCCAACGGATATACCTTTGCGTGGAACCGACGTTCATGAATTATCGTGGGGAGGTAAGTTAGTTTTTAATAATAGCATTGTAGGAGGAGCAATCGACGCACGATTCCTTCCTGCAATCTTTAAAGGGATTATGGAACGGATGAATGAAGGCCCGCTAACCGGATCATATGCACGTGATATTGTTGTTTATATTTATGATGGTAAAATGCATCCGGTTGATTCAAATGAAATCTCATTTAAACTTGCCGGACGCCATGCATTTATTACCGCCTTTAAAGCTGCCGGCCCTAAAATTATGGAACCGATCAACGATATTGAAATTAGTGTTCCTGAAGATACGATGGGAGCAGTTATGACAGATTTACAAGGCCGTCGTGGAATTATTATGGGTATGGATGCTGCCGGCCGAAATCAGATAATCAGAGCAAAGGTGCCCGCTGCAGAAATGACCAGATACGCTACATCTCTTAGTGCAATAACCTCCGGCAGAGGAACATTCAAATCTGCTTTCGATCAGTATCAACAGGTGCCAAATGATGTTCAGGAACAGTTACTCAAAGCATACGAAGAATCTCAGAACGAAGAAGAATAGTATATTCTCAAATTAATCCTACAAGAGGCTGTCGCGGAAGTAACCATGGCAGTCTTTTTTTTTGATTTTCATAATGATGTTTATTTACCAATAATAAAGACGCAGCAATTCTATTTTATAATTACTGTAATCCTTTTTAGATTGATAAAACGAACAAACTACCTTAATTTAGAAGTAAACAATTCCATTCCGAGGAATTGTTTTCCCATTTTGGGACATTTTCATAAAATCATTAATATCTCTATGTGCCTGTATATGTAGCATTTAGATTGTATTTCTTGGCTTTGGCATATAGATTGCCATACTAAAAGCAAATATGAAATAAATTAAAAATACAAATACCTAAAGTCATGAAAAAGATAATATTAGTACTCGCAGTGTTAACAGTTTTTCTTAGTTCTTGCAAAAAAGATTTTACTGAATTGGAAAAGCCTATAGCAAATAAAACTATGGTTGATTTAACAATCGACGATAATTTTAACTGGAAAACCACTAAAGATATTGTGGTAAAATTAACTGGTTCAACTGGAGCCAGAGTCCTTATTAACTCTACCGAAGGAACCAATTACCACAAAGGTATGCTCACTTCAGATGCAGAATATGTGACAAAAATCACAATACCAACTTACATTAATGAAGTTGAGTTAGCATATAACGGCCAGGAACTGACGCTAAACATCGAAAACAATAAAATTGAGTATCATTTCAATTAATCTGCTCAAATAAATGATGGTCATTTAAATCTAAGTTGATAAATATATAAGCAAACAATGTAGGGAAATCCGCAAACTAATCTGTTTTTAGTAATGGTTTTCCCGATTTGGAACGGTTCAGATTATCCGACAAATGATTATAAATCTGAAATTCAAGCGATTAGTATTCTTTTTTCTGCATGGCATATTAATTGACAATCTTATAACAATTAATGAAACAATTAAATTTACAAATACCTAAAGTCATGAAAAAGATTATACTTATTTTCGCATTATTAACAGTTTTTCTAAGTGCTTGCAAAAAAGAGTTTACAGAAAAAGAGTTCCCTAATGTTAATAAAACTATGGTTGATCTAACAATTGACGATAATTTTAACTGGAAAACCACAAAGGATGTGGAGGTTAAATTAATCGGTTTAAACGGAAGTGTTGTTCATATTAACTCAACTGAAGGAGCCAACTACCACAAAGGTTTATTAACTTCAGGTATTGAGTACACGACAAAAATCACCATCCCTACATTTGTTAACGAAGTTCATCTGGTTTCTTCTGGTAAAACAGAAGTAATTCCTATTGTTAATAATAAAGTAGAGTTTAACTTATAACAAATTGTAATACCTATTAACAAATATTTTAACCATAAAATTTAAAAAAATGAAAACTATTAACGCATTTATTAAGCCGGCTGTATTTCTTCTTACACTATTATTAATATTTACGGCCATTGAAATTCAAGCTCAAAGTTCGTGTGAAATTGAGAAACACATTAAAGATGGTTACTGGGCATCCATATTATCTGTTATTGATAATAATAATAACACCTATACCATTCAAATGAAAATGCGAAATGATGGAACTGGGGGTGACAATGAATTATCCCATGCTTCTTTTGAGGCAGATCCTGGAACTTATTCAAATATTTCGATATTAGATCATTCATCTAATTTCAGTTACACAAATATTGATTATGGCCCTAACTTAAGTGGTGATCCATTTGATGGGTTTAAGGTAGATGGTACAGGAGGCATTGGAAATGGTGTTGCTGGTTGGTTCATTATTGAATATACCCTTGATGCACCATTCCAGAATCAATACGCCTTGGCAAAACATGGTAATAAAAGTGATAAGAAAAAATTTAATGATGATGATTATGAAAATGTTATGAATTGTATGGATTCCAATAATCCCCCGGTAGCAGTTGATGATTTTTATTCAACTCCAGTAAATACATCGGTTTCGGGTAATGTAACTGATAATGATTCTGATCCCGACGGAGATGACCTTACTGTTAACACAACACCGATTACAGTACCATCACACGGAAATGTAACCTTAAATAGTGACGGAACTTTTACATATACGCCAACAAACGGGTACACAGGTACTGATACTTTTGAATACGAAGTTTGCGATGATGGTTCTCCGTCAGAATGCGATGAAGCATGGGTTACAATAACCATCCTGGCAGGTCCAACCGCTGTTAATGATAATGCTTCAACCCTGATGAACGCACCGGTTGACATAGATGTATTATCTAATGACACACAAGGTGCTACTGCTCTTGATCCAACATCAGTAAGTTTCGTTGGTACAGCACCTGACCCAACTACTGAAGGAACATTTACTGTAAACGGTACTACAGGATTAGTAACATTTACACCTGTTAATGGATATACAGGACAAGTAACAATCGATTACGAGGTTTGTGATGGTAATAGTTTGTGTGATGACGCTACAATTACTGTACAAGTAACATCGGTAACAGGTCCAACAGCAAATGATGATATTGCAATCACAATTATTGACACACCGG